>Ga0209239_1001248_pt1 | contig 15047 bp, 16 predicted proteins | sample GraSoi013_2_20cm_FD_185824 | JGI IMG/M metagenome (GOLD analysis project Ga0209239, IMG submission 185824) | Grasslands soil microbial communities from the Angelo Coastal Reserve, California, USA - Sample 10_02_2013_2_20cm (SPAdes) (version 2) | ecosystem: Environmental > Terrestrial > Soil >...
CACGTACTACAATGCCCAGTACAGAACGATCCAAGACCGCGAGGTGGAGGAAATCACTAAAACTGGGCCCAGTTCAGATTGAAGTCTGCAACTCGACTTCATGAAGCCGGAATCGCTAGTAATGGCGTATCAGCTACGACGCCGTGAATACGTTCCCGGGCCTTGTACACACCGCCCGTCACATCATGGGAGTCGCTTGTAGCCGAAGTCGGCGCGCTAACCGCAAGGAGGCAGCCGCCTACGCTATGAGCGGTAACTGGGATGAAGTCGTAACAAGGTAGCCGTAGGGGAACCTGCGGCTGGATCACCTCCTTTCTAAGGAGAAAGCGATGAAGATTTGAAATTTCAAATTCTTCATCACTAGGTCGACGGCTAATTCCAAGAGCTAATCAATTGATAGTTCTTGGATATGCCGTGAAGACTTTGGAATCGAAAGAAACCAGAGCTTCAAAGGAAATCACGGTAACGCACAATTCAGTCTTTGCTGCACATCGACTGCAATGCCGGATGACGATTCACAAGATCGACATCCGGCATTTTGTTTGTAGTCAGTATAGCCCTCGTCGTCTGTTGCAACGCTCGCGCTGGCTTGACGCGAGGCGACTACAGCTTTCACGGATTCATTAATGGAGGTGAGGTGCTTTGTTGCGTCTCATGAATTTTACGGGTGGCGCGGCTGTCCCCCCGCTCGCTCTGAGTCCTCGCGCAGAAAACCTGAATTGTCTCAAGCGCGACGTCCGCCCAGCAAAATATTTTCGGCAGATACGCGCCCTTCACGAACACCATCCACCACCGTCAGCATATGCGATAGATAACGACCGGCGCATTAAGCTTGAACAGAATCACACGCTGGCGTTTTCGCGTTATGGACGACACGCTCCAACTCGGATTTCCGTTGTGGGTGCGATTGACCCACTTCTTTAACTTTCTCTTCATCACGTTGCTCATTCGCAGTGGCATCGAGATCATCGGCGCGCATCCTAAGTTCTACTGGAGCGACGATACCTTGCCAGGAAGCGAATGGTTCCGGCTAACAAAGAAACGAATTCCGAAGGATCAGCTCTGGACCTCAGAGGATGAAATCGAGCCAATGTCGCGATGGACCGCGTTACCTGGAGAGAATAACCTCGGCCTGGGGCGGCATTGGCACTTCTGGGCGGTAAACGGCTGGCTTCTGGCTGGTTTGATTTACGTCATCCTGCTTTTTACGACACCTCAGTGGCGACGCCTTGTGCCAACGTCATGGGACATCTTCCCGGCGGCGTGGCAGGCCGTCGTGGCCTACTTCCATTTTGGATTGCCTCCCGAGGGAAACCCGTTCAATGCGATTCAGCAGCTCACCTACTGTTTCATTATTTTCATTCTCTCGCCGTTTCAAATTATTACCGGAATCATGATGTCGCCGGCGCTGGGTGCGCGGTTCCCGCGATTTCCCAGAATCTTTGGCGGCCGGCAAGCGGCGCGCAGTCTCCACTTCATCGGGCTGATAATCTTTAGCGGTTTCATCATCGTTCACATCAGCCTGATAATCGCGCATGGGTTCGAGCGTGAGATGGCGAAAATTGTTCTCGGAGACGAAGCCTCTTCTCAGGCACTTGCCATGATCATCGGGCTGGCGGCCATAGCTGCCGTGATCGCCTTCCACTTTTGGGGAACGTGGTATTCGCTAGTCTCTCCGTCGCAAGTTAAACGCTTGCTGGAGATCGGCGTTGATCCTTTGCGACGGCTTCTTTTTCACCATTGGCATTCCCGGCAAGAATATCGACATATTTCTGCATATGCGCGTATCAATGGCAGACCGCCGCGCAACAAAGTCTATGAGCGACTGGCCGCGGGTAATTTCAAAGACTGGCGACTCGAAGTAAGCGGGTTGGTAGGGAAAAATTTAAGTCTCTCTCTCAGCGATCTGTGTCAGATGCGGCGCCAGACACAAACCACGTTGCACTGCTGCATCCAAGGCTGGGGCTACTTCGCGCAGTGGGCGGGCGTCCCGGTCTCCTCTATTATGGATTTATGCAGGCCGCTGCCGAACGCGCGGTTTCTCGTTTTCCACACTTTGGATGAGAAATGGGAGAGACCGGGTCACGGCTATTACTATGAAGTGATCGACTTGGAACTCGCCGTGCAGCCCCAGACCATTCTGGCGTATGAAATGAACGGCCGGCCGCTACCGATTCCTTATGGAGCGCCCGTTCGGTTGCGTGTGGAAAATCAACTGGGTTACAAAATGGCCAAATGGATTAATCGCATCAACGTCGTGGATAGCTTTAAGGACATCGGTAAGGGACAAGGCGGTTGGCGGGACGATGTGCTCCATTATTATCCGTTGGATGCTGGGCTTTGAGAGATGCGGATCGCAAGTTCAATAGCAGGGAAAAACGCGGATCGAACGGAAGTTGGGGTATTTCGGATGTCGGGAGGTGGGTAGCCCCTCGCGTGCGGCAATCGTGCACTCGAGATCGCGAACTTAGACATGGTTTGTGAGACGAAATGTTTTCGGTGAGGACGCCGAAAACAGCGCGCGAAGAGCGCGCGCTCCGCGGAAACCTAATGAGAGAAAAGCGTCGCTGGCGTTCGCCCTTCCTCGGCGTCATGCAGGTCAATCCACGTTTGAATGTCCTCGCGATCACCGAAACCCGATCGCTCCTTCGCTGCTTGCAGGTCGGCGCTAGCGTCATCTCGCCAGCCGCGTTTGCTTAGAAACGCATTCCAGATCGCGATTTCCTCTTCGCTTGGCCGGCGGCCACGTACGAAACACCATTCGAGAATTTCTTGATCCGATCCGCCTTTCAACGTTCGCTTCACGAGTTCATCGTAATTTACGCCGAGGAATCTCGTGCAACGGGCGTCGAACATCGTCGGATCTTCATCGACACCGGTAAAATAGTCCGGCGGCAATTCACCTCGGGCTTTTAGTCGGATCTTATCAAGCATCCGAGCAAAATAGATCAGGCCTTTCGTCTCAATGTGATCGCTACAGGGAGTCTGAGTTTGCATTCAAAGGAAAGCTTCTGGTCTTGTGGTAAAGTGTCAACGGTCCACTCGGCACAAAATGGCCAGACCACTTCGACGGGAACTTGCGGTTACCAGGAGTTGGCCTAATGAGCCCAATCCAAATCGTGAAAGGAACTTCAGCTAAAAAGTCAGGTAAAAAGCAGCGCCGCCGCCATTCGATCATGGCTTTTGAAATGATTCGATTGGATCGCGCTTCGGACGAACCGCTCCATGAACAGCTTTACCGCCGTATTCGCGACGAATTGGTCTCCGCAACCTTTAACCACAACTCTTCACGACTCCCCTCCTCTCGCGACCTGGCCGTCGATCTGGGAGTATCGCGATTCACTGTAAACGTCGCTTTCTCCAGGCTTCATTCGGAAGGGTATCTTCAATCAAAAATTGGGTCGGGCACGTTCGTCGCCGAGCCGTTGCCCGAAACTTTCCTGAGTGCGCACACGGCGAAAGCAGAACCGCACGTAGAACGTCCGCCCCGCCTGTCTCATCGGGTAAGAAATATTCCTGATCAGCGGGTTGGAAAACAGTTCGATTTCGGGATTGCCGGACCGCCCGGTGTCACCTTCGTTCCCGCTGTAGCGGCGCTTGATGAATTTCCGATTCAAATATGGGAACGCCTCAGGGCAGAAGTGCTCGCAAAAAAGGGAGCACATCTGCTCCAGTATGCGTCAAGCCGTGGCGACCCAGACCTGCGCAAGGCACTCGCAACGTATTTGTGCGATTACAGAGGCGCGCGTTGTCATCCAGACCAGATCATCATCACCGCTGGGACGCAGCAGGCAATGATGATCAGCGCGATGGCGCTCGTAAATCGGGGTGAGGTCGCTTGGATTGAAGATCCGGGCTTTTACCAGGCCCGCCGGACGTTTGGGTTCGCGGGGGCGACGGTTGTTCCAAGACCTGTCGACCGTGAAGGAATCACGATCGCGCGGCCGTCGAAACAACGCTCACCGAAAATCATCTATGTCACTCCCTCTCATCAATTCCCGCTCGGCATGACGATGAGTCTCGCGCGAAGGACGGCTTTGATCGAATTTGCGCGCGCCTGCGACGCCTATGTTTTTGAGGACGATCACAATTCAGAGTTTCGTTACACCGGTCCCCCACTCCCGTGTTTACAGGGTCTCGATAACTTCGGCCGTGTCATCTACGCGGGCACAATGAGTAAGATCCTCTATCCATCCTTGCGGCTGGGCTACATTCTAGCGCCGGAGCGATTGGTCGAACCAATGATCAAGATTCGGGCTGTGATAGATCAACATTCCCCGGCCATCGATCAGGCGACACTTGCTCGATTCCTAACCGAGGGATTCTTTCTGAGTCACATCAAGCGGATGCGGAAATTGTATTCCGATCGAAGGGAATTCTTTATCGAACAATTCAACAATCTATTGAGTAAGTACTTTGTCCTGGAGATTCCGGAAGCGGGACTTCACTTCGTCGCCTGGCTGCGGCAGAAAGAACACTTACCGCTGATTACGCGCGTCTGCACTGAGATCGGTATCAGGCCGTCGCCATTGTCGTCGTGCTTTATGAAAGCAGAGCCGGAGGCCGCACTCACTTTCGGATTCGCCGCATGGTCGCGCGCACAAATTCGCGAAGGTCTTAGCAAGTTCGCGGCGGCGCTTAATTCAAAATTGAATTAAGTAATTTGGGCAAGCCACGAGGCGCTCTTTGACGAGCCGCACGTCAATCGTTCCACTGTTTTGGATCTGCTGGTTCGTCAACCGGACATTTAAAACTGAAATGGCCCGTACCAAATCTGCGAAGTGGCTATGGTAGTGATACCTGGCCAGTCCCTAAAGTAACGTCATGAAAAATCAACAAAGGAGACAAACATGACACCACAATTCACAACCAAAAGAGTTAGCCAAATTCTTTTCATTGGTCTGATTACTGTCTGTTGCGCGGCGATTCTGGCGCCCGTGCAGGCACAGAGGCCGGAAGCAACAAAGGCAAGACAGCAATACCAAGTGTCGAATCTTCCCAGCCTCGGCGGAACGAGTAGCGGGGGAAACAGCATTAATGACCAGAGCTGGGCGGCAGGCTACTCCAGACTGCCGGATAGGAACCGGCACGCTACGCTGTGGCGAAGCGGTTTGCTCTCCGACCTAGACACACTTGGCGGACCAAACAGCAGTGTCACGTGGAACGTGAAGAATACCGCGGGAATCATCGTGGGTATTTCTCAAACTGCCGATCCGGAGCCGTTAGGGGAGTGGTGGAGTAGCTTCGCTTTCTACAGTACGCCTAACAATATCGGCTTTATCAATCTCGGGTTCGTTTGGGAACAGAGCCTGGGTCAGATGAGAGGACTTCCCAATTTTCCTGGTGGAAATAACGGCTTTGCAACCGGAGCCAACAACCTCGGTCAGGTGGTGGGATGGGCGGAGAATGGCGTTCATGACCCCACGTGTTGCACGGGTGGCCCGACTTGCCACCAAGTACTCCAGTTTCGTCCAGCCGTGTGGCAACTCGGACCACCCGACCAGATCCATGACCTCCCTCTGATCCCGGGCGACACCTCAGGAGCTGCCACGGCGATCAATGACAATGGTCAAATCGTGGGCATTTCGGGCATCTGCGACCAGGCCGTTGGAAGACATACGGCCAAGCACGCCGTGCTTTGGGAAAATGGCACCGTGACGGATATTTATCCAAATGCGTCAGCCCCGTGGTGGAATACGCCGACGGCAATCAATCAACACGGCGATGTCGTGGGATTTGCCGGCGACCCCGCCTTTGTTGAAGGCGAAGTATTACACGCTTTTATCTGGACTAAGGACAACGGCATCAAAGTTCTCAAACCGTTGCGAGGACGTATCCCGGAACATGTCGACAGTGAGGCCTATGGTATTAACGAAGCCCGCCAGGTAGTCGGAGTCTCATGCGACGCGGAGCAGGTTGATTGTCGTGCCGTTATTTGGAATCACGGTGTCTACCCAACAGACCTCAACGATCTCAAAGGCGGCTATTCTGCCGTTCTCGCACTCGCGAAAGACATAAATGACAAGGGAGAGATTACAGGTAGAGCTGTCGACCCAATTACGGGCGTGTTAACGGCGTATTTGGCAGTCCCTGTCGGAGGACACTAACGAAGCGAAAACAGGGCCGCTTTCTCAGCGCAAGAACGTAGCTTTGCCCGTTCGAAGAAGCGCATGGGTGCCGGATGGCGATTAAGATCGCAATCCGGCATCGGCTTTTGCTAAAACGGCGGATGATGCCGATGTTGTGAGCTGGGAGACTGCCGGTCTCTTGGAGGAAGAATCCCATCGGGAAAATTTGGCAAAGATGCGTACGCTCCCATCGCGTTTGCAATCCGCGATCCACAATCTAAAATCGACAATTCACAGGGGGGCATAGCTCAGTTGGTAGAGCGCCAGCTTTGCAAGCTGGAAGTCAGGGGTTCGAATCCCCTTGCCTCCAGTCTTCGCTCGCGTCGCAGACGAGAGCGAGGACTGTCGCGCCGAAGCCTTTGGCGTAGGCGAACATCTTTTCACCTTGCTCTGTTCCTCGCGCGAGCTACGACTCGGCGAGCCAGTTATGACCAAATTCTTCTACGTTTATATTCTGCAAAGCGAAGCGGATCCGGCTCGGTTCTATACCGGTTTAACAGACGATCTGCGGACCCGTCTCAAACATCACAACTCTGGTCGCATCGTTCACACCTCCAAATGGAAGCCGTGGCGGTTGAAAAGCTATATCGCACTTTCAAATCGCAGTCGTGCTGCTCAGCTCGAGCGGTACCTGAAATCCGCGTCCGGCCGTGCATTCTTAAAGCGCCATTTCAAATTGCAGATTTTCGCTTCATCGTTTCATTTTCGATTTGCGATTTGCGATTGTCGATTTAAGTAATTCTCCGCGAAGCGCGTCACGAGGATAATCGAAAATCGGCAACCGAAATTCGAAACTCCGGGGCGAAGCCGCCAAGAGGGCCTGTAGCTCAGTTGGTTAGAGCATGCGCTTGATAAGCGCAGGGTCACTGGTTCGAGCCCAGTCAGGCCCATGTTTTCATGGGTTTTTGCATTTCTCTTTGTGATCGACGAACACCCGTTCTGCGCTGGGTAAAATCACTCTGGAAGCGCACTAAACCACGTTATCTCACATTATCAAGATCACAGATGCGGCAGTATCACATAGCAGTATCATATGGCCTTAGATGTTCAACTGAACAGGCTCGCCGCCAACCGGAAACCGGCCTAGAAACGCATTTGGCGGTCCGGACGGGTTAGGACAGCGGCTGAGGGACTCTGAGCGTTCTAGCGGCCTCGTACGTGACACTCTTGCATTTGCCACAGCCGCTACTCATCTTTTCCCCACTATGCGTAAAACCACAAAGGAAGTTCTCGCCGCTACTAGCCCGGACGAGATTCATGATTGGCTCTGGACTGCTGAAATTGACGAGCTACGTGCTTTTTTGCGATTTGTGAAGCGCGAGGAGCATTGGGGAGTTCACGCGAGAGATGCTCTGGATATTTGTATCGCCGATGACAATCGAAGGATTGCTAATCGAGTTCTGATTCTTACTTGGGTCGCTGTTGGTTGCGGTCTCATTCAAGCATTCGGTGTGGTCTGAGCGATTTGCTGTCTCCATTGATTGGGCTTTGAATCGTTTTTGATTAACGGATGACAGATGATGCGGCCCTGATGTCATCGACGAACTCTGTACGCAAAAAATTTGACGGCATTTATGACCTGTACGCGAGAGGAACTGTGACCAAGATACGTAAGAAGGAGGACAAGCCTGCCGCGCTCGATCACGTACTTTACGAGATTGGGATGCTTGCCCATTCCTTGCTCGCGCTAAATCGTCCCGGTATCGCGCCCAGTCCGGACGGGAGCGGTTGGCTTGAAGTGTTTGCGATCCACGCTCGGAATCTGAATGAGTTTTTCGCGGAGGGCGAGGAGAAAGGCGGCTACATGAAGCCCCACCATTTCGTTCCCTGGACATATACCTACGTCTTTGATTCAAAGCTTGCCCGTTGTGCGAGTAGCCAGATTGCGCACCTCACCTATGATAGAGAGCGTCCCGAGGAGAAGACGCCTTGGCCCTTTGAACGACACTTCAAGTCGCTCCGCGAACAGGCCCTGATGTTCCTGCGGGCTGTAGTTTTAGTCGAGGCGCTATTGACTTATCACGAAAATAGAGCACGAACCAAAGCGCTGCTCGATTTACTACCGCGCATCCGCTTCGAGGGCGACGCACCGTGAAAGACGAAAAAGGGAGCATCTAGTAGACGATGCAGCCAACGCACGCTTACGAAGTCAGACCACGCAAAGATCATCGTGGCGTCGATCTGATTTCCGATGCCCTGCCATTCCGTCGGCTCTGGTACACCAATCCGGATGACGCAGTCGAATACGCGAAGTTTCGCAGTCGCTCACACGATGCTGTGATTCGCATTTACGACGAAGGGCGCAACGTGATCGAAACGCAAGAGCATGCGGGCGATTTCAAGGAGTGGTGAAGTTTTCTGCTTGCACCCCGTCGCACTTCCCGCTAAAAACGATTTGTTATGGCGCAGTGCGCGAAGCCGACGCTGACTCCCCCAGGTGTGAGCGGTCCGGTGCATTCCGTCACGGTCACGATAAAGACGGCGACGACGGGGGCTTATTTGCGCTACACGCTCGACGGTTCTACACCGACTGGGGGACCGTCAGGTCACGGCACGAAAATAGCAGCGGCGAGCGGGCAAGTCACGTTTCCTATCGGGCACAAGACGTTAAAAGCCATTGGGTACAAAGCGGGATGGACCACTTCGTTGATCGCAGTCGGAAATTACGACTACGATTCGACGAAGTAAGAATTGACAATCGAATTGAAAAAGACAACAAACGGCTGACGCCGTCCGCACGTGACGGACGGAATCTGGTCCTCCCCAAACGGTCGCTCGATAGAAAAATCGCGGCGTGCGTCAGATCGCACGCACAACGAAACGCTTTCCGTCACGATGCCGGTGATTCGCGTTTACGATGATGCTGGCAACGTGATCGAGACGCACGAGCACGTGGGCGATTTCAAAGAGCCGTGAGGGCCAGTCTCACCGCGTTCGCCGCGCGCGCAGGTCACAGTTCATAGTCAGCCATTGGCGGGATTTTCTCCGCGAGTCGCCAGTTTCGAGTTCCAGAAACGCCGTCAACTTTTCATCAGCGTGCACAACAAACCGTTTCCCGTCGCCGCGGTGTGCGTCTGCAATCCAGATGTTTCGCCCGTGGGAATCAATCGCTGAGACACAGCCCCAACGATAGATTTCACTTACGATTGTCTTGTCAGATTCGAGGAGACGTTTTTGATTTGTTGTGTTACGAATTGCTGAGAACTCACAAAACCTGACAACGAAAGGAAGTTTATGTTCACACAGAAAAAAGTTATGGCGTGGTTCATCGGTTCGCTCCTTGTCCTGAGCACAATCCCGTTTGTGGCGAAAGCCGTGCGCACCGATGTCTCGCGCGATTTCCCCGTTTACAACAACCACGGCCAACCGGATCTAACGGTTGATCCGAAGCGGTTCGTCTCACAGATGGAAATCGTGGACCGCTTGTTTGACGCGTCGAGCTGCGAACTAGTGGAAGGTTCGGTCGGAGGAACTGGTTATCGTCGTTTACTGCGCTTCGACACCGTCCTCATGAACGGCGGCGATGGGGACCTAGTGGTCGGCAGTCCCACTGATCCGAGCAATCCATATCATTCGGTGTTCGTCTTTTCACCGTGTCACAATCACTATCACATCGACGGTTTTTCCAATTATCAATTGCTCAATATTAATCGCACGGTCGCCGCGCAAGGACATAAACAAGCGTTCTGTCTCGAAGACCTGCTTAAATACACGAACGACAACAAGAGCAGTGGTTACAACTGTGCCTCCCAAGGCATCACGACCGGCTGGGCGGATTGGTATTTCAAACAGCTCAGCGGTCAATGGATTGACATTACGGGCGTGCCGGAAGGTGATTACATTGTGCACGTCGAGATCAACGCGGCACATACTTTCGATGAAGGCGCAAACAGATACTCCAACGTGATCGAAACCACGATTCACGTGCCTCATCCACGGAACAAGGTCACGACCGATAATTCGCCAGCCGAGACAGACTAGCAGTCTCACACCACCGGGGGGGGTTTTGAAAGATCTTCTACGTCTGCGCGTGAAGCGCTAAATCGGGAGTATCCGTCGACTTTTTGGAACGTGGCAGGGAGTTTCTCAAAGATCTTCCACACGCGCGAGGGCAATTCAAAGCACACCGAGGAGTTTCGCTATGACCTCCACGCGGGCGAGTATCGGCGTAAAAAAAGAATTATTTCTCGGCCTCGATTGCAGAAGCCTATATCCCGCCAGACTCTGAGGCAACGCCGGAAGGGTCGCTCTCACAAAATCGGCGACCGTTCACATGATGCTGTGATTCCCGTTTACGATGCTGCTGGCAACGTGATCGAGACGCACCAGCACGCGGGCAAGTTTCGGGAGCCGTGAAGGGATTAGTATTGAAGTCCCTCCGGGCGCACAGGTAATTTGCCAACTAATTGCCCCCGTATACTGCGCTTGCTGTTATGCAACCAACGCCAACGCCAACAATCCCGTCGAATCTTTTCGATCCGGGCTCGTGGCCTGGCGCGCTTTCTGTGCATGTAATCGGTGCACTAGTCGGTGGACTTTTGTTAGTAGCCGCGATCGCCGTGCTGGGCTGGCTCTTCGGACCGTTCAAGTGGTTGTGGAGAAATAGGACGCTACCCAAGCTAATTTTCGGGCGACGGGAGTTCATATTGGTTTACCAACCCCAGGACAACTATAGCAAAACCGTAATATTCCTTGACGACGGACAGATCGGAGAGGGCAAAAATAACAACGAGGATACCTGGCGAATTAGACGGGGCTGCTTGGAATTCCTTGCTGATGACGGGAAGGTCTATAGCCGCTTCGGGCTCGATAAGACCAGTGGCCGGCTGGCGTGCACCAACGACGCGGATATTAGGTCGCTATTTAACCAGTATTTATTCCCTCAGTATTGATCTCGCTGCCGCGCGACGAGGTGCGCTTTTCGAAACTTTTTGGCTTATGCGTTACATCCGAATCGACCGACGTTCTCTTAAAGTGGAAGTAGTAAACGCCAAAGATGCCAAAGACGCGAAAAGCGTCTTTGTGCCAGTGAAGTCTGACCGTTACGGATCAGCGCTCACCGACATGCTCCATTACGTCGTTTACTTCGATGTCCTGTACCCAATTGTCGAGGCGGCGGATCGGAAACGTGGAGTAATCATTAAGCACCGCCTTTATGAGCCTGACCCTTGGTTAATAGCGCTGGCAGCCATCATGTGGGAAGGGCTAGTCCAAGGACTTACTTGGGACACTATCAAGATGTTGTCGCTAGCGGCTCTCGGCAGACTTCGTGAGAAGCGGCTTGCCCCTCAGGCGAGTTCAATAGCGAAAGCAAAACGGCAGAAGCGCAGTTCGCGAACCGAAGTCGGCTTCTCTTGGACTCAATACAACACCGATGGTCGCCCGCTATATCAGTTCTTTCTTGGGGTTAAGCGTCGTTTCGGAAAGTAATCTGCGGAAGAAAGAGCGACGCTGACGACAGCCTCGCGCACACGAAGAAGCACCGGCAACCGCCGACTCTAATTCCAGGAACGCGGTCAACTTTTCATCCGCGCGCGCACAACGAAACGCTTTCCGTCGTCGCGATGCGCGTCTGCAATCCAGATCGTTCGCCCGCTGGAATCAATCGCTGAGATACAACCCCAACTCCAACCGGCTTTGCTGAGATTACGGGCGATTATTTCCCAGTACTTCCTTTAGACTTTGCTCGCATCGTTGCTTGATCGAAGACGACTACGGACGATAGCAAACACCACGCCGGCAACAATTATAGTCCCGGCAACGAAGAATACTGTAAAAGCAATTGGATGTGCCATCACTGCTGCCCAACCCTTTAACTTGACCGGCTCGCGCTCGCGCTGTGTTGCGACTGTCTTCGCAGAACTGGGATGAGCAGGACTGGGATGAAACCGTTCCTGAACGTCTCTAGGGAGTTCAATGAAATAGACCTTAGAAATTCCCGTTTTGGTTCTAAGCACGATCCCCTCCGCGTCGACACGGCTGATCGTGGCATCTTTGTATACCTTGCCCTTGATGGTTTTGAAGTCCTCAGCCAGCGCGAGTGACGCGGACACCGCCGCTAAGATTGCCAGTGAGGTTTGCCAGTAATTCACGCGCTGCGGATTCTGCCTCTTTTGCTCTCCACATCGCAATGACAAAGTGATATGAAAGGGGCACGCGGGCGAGTTCTAGGAGCCATGAACGGGCTTGCCATCTTGTAGTCTTTTAACTGACACTGCCCTCTATGGAGCAAGAAATAGATTGCAAGATGCCGTCTAATTTTCGTTGGGCGGCGAAGTATAACGCAAATGCGCAAGGAGGATAATCGAATGTCCGTTTATGTTATCGCGCAGGCCAAAATCGAGAATCGCGGATTGATCGATCAATATGTGGCAAAAGTTATTCCAACCATCGAGTCCCATCAGGGACGAGTTGTCGCCTTCGATGAAGAACCGGAAGTAGGAGAGGGGCCAATTGAGCACCTGCGCACCGTCATTCTCGAATTCCCATCAATGACGGCGTTCCATGCGTGGTATGACTCGCTCGAATACCAAGAAATCCTGCCTCTGCGACTGAAGTCGACACGAGGTACGCTCATCGTTGCAAAAGGCTTCACGTCGCCTTGATAATAACCAAGCACTGTAGCTGCAGTGGTATGGTTATGCGGCACCACAGACCTCAAAAAGTTGATAATGGTCAGGAAGCCTTGTGCCGAGGGCGCGTTCGTAAATGCACACCATCTGTCGGAAATCCTCGCACAGCTCACTCTTAATTCTGTCCATGCGCAGCTTGATCCGTGATTTCTCATCGACTGATAGCTCTGGAAGTTGGGAAAACAACTCGTGAAAAAGGTCCCAGTTGGATTTGATCCGGCGTTCTAGGGCTTTGTAGCGGACATCATCCCATTGATCCATCTTCATCTGGGAAACCTTGACCTCTTTGAAAACTTTGCCGGCGTGCCGAAACTCGATCTTGTTTGTTGTTTGGTCAGCAGTTTCCGATGGCGGCTCCAGCTTCTTACCCATGAATCTGATGGCTAAGTCGCGGAACTGATCGATAAGCTTCAAACCTAATCCAATGGTCGTGATGATAGTTACTGGGTCGGGCATATGTTTTTCCTTGGTTTGCGTTGGCTTTTCTTTAGCGCGTGAAAGTGCTTGTGCGTCTTAACGAGAATTGTGTCGAATTGTTCGGCATTTGAAAAGCTCAATGATTCGCGGGCGACTCTTTCAAGTTTCAGAAATGCTGTCAGCTTTTCATCGGCCCGCACAACGAAACGCTTTCCGTCATCGCGGTGTGCGTCAGCAATCCAGATTGAGGAAGACAGAGATACGCTCACGGTAGTTTTTCATAAGCCTAGCAGCTTGTAAGACTTCGAACCGAAATAGCGGGTTTTGCTGCCAGCACATTCACGACTGTATTCCCGTTTGGCTAACCAGTGGTTGACGCAAAGTGATTTGCTGCCAGTAGCGACTGGTTGACCGCAAATCCGACATTTGCCCTCAGCTATCTTATGGTGTTGCCAGCTTAGTTGTCTGCTGATCGTTTGTCCTTTCATCTTGCTTCCAAGTAGTGATAAAGCCTTGCCGCGCCGTGGCTGTAACCTTCGCCACGCCGGTTAGCATTATCGGTGCTATTGTTCTCCCTGCCACCCCTTGGGGTGGGTGTTTTCATTGCTCACCTTGTACTACGGGAATTGCGCGGCGAAGTTGCGAAAAAATTGAACCGCGATTGAGCCTATCCTCAAGCAGCCCAGCTACAAGGGGGCAATACGGGTGCCGATCAACGTCATCGCGGCTGATCATCCGCACGCACAACAAAACGTTTTCCGTCGTCGCGGTGTGCGTCAGCAATCCAGATCGTTCGCCCGTTAGAATCAATCGCTGAGACGTAGCCCAAACTCCAACCGCGTTTCTTGAGTTTGTCAGCGATGATTTCCCAGTACTTCTTCCGCCACCAAGGCGTCGCTCGGTATGAAAGTAGGGACGCGCCGGAAGGAAAAACCGACGCGCTCCCTCCCCTCACAAAATTTAAACATCAGCTACGATTAACTTATCGGATCGCGGGTCCTAGCCGGTCTTGTGAGCGTGGAGGTTGGGCATCGGCTAATAAGGCGCTAGCCACCCGATCAAGTCGGCTTGATCCTCACGGTCTGGTGGGGCGCGTAGGGATTGGGGTACGATTCGCTCACCGATGTCGGAAGCACGCCGCACCTACGAAGTGCGCCCGCGCAAAGATCATCACGGCGCTGGCCCGCTTCGTAAGCCTCAACGCTCATAAACAGCCTGATGTCCCCCAAAAGGCATAGGACTAAGGTCCAATGTGCAGCTGTTGGAAGCACTGTTAAATCCTCTCTGATCACGTCACCCGACTGTCTTAACGCACTTTCGGCCGGACTAAAGGCCGGTTGAGGGGCTTAACCTTCGCTGAGACACCGCTTAGCGCGATCTCAGATTCACCTGGAGCCCCGAGACTTCCGAAGCGAGGCCGCTGTTCAAAGCGCCGCGTGAAGAAGTTTCCTCGTTCCGCGCGGATTTGGGGCCGCAACCTCAAGTAAAGAGACGTTTATGAAAAACAGAAAAAACTACGTTATGACAAAATCAAACCTGACCCTTACGCAAAGCGGACTGCTGGCCGTTTTGCTGCAACGCCAGCGCCACAAAGTGATCGAGTTGGCCCGGCGTCCCGCACATCGGAGGCAGGTGCGAGCTCCCTTTTGGAGTACCCTCACTCGGCGGTGGCGCGCACTCACGGCACGAACGCTCGTCGACGATTCCGGCAAGCCCTCTGTGGGAACCGTTCCGCGCCACACTTGACCCTTTCGCCGAAGCCAATTGCCATGTCTCACCAAATCCACACTTACACCGAACTCCGGCAACAGATTCACGACGACCTGCGCATCCAACATCCCGAATGGGTCGAGCCAAATGGGGAATCCTC
>Ga0209239_1001250_pt1 | contig 15034 bp, 14 predicted proteins | sample GraSoi013_2_20cm_FD_185824 | JGI IMG/M metagenome (GOLD analysis project Ga0209239, IMG submission 185824) | Grasslands soil microbial communities from the Angelo Coastal Reserve, California, USA - Sample 10_02_2013_2_20cm (SPAdes) (version 2) | ecosystem: Environmental > Terrestrial > Soil >...
TGGTCTGCTGCAGCGTCGCGAGGATGTCGGTCTGGTTGCGGATCTGGAAGTCGTTGTCCTGGCCGGGCCGGATCTTGTGCTGGCGCCGCAGCACGCGCTCGATCTCGATCATGGCGAGGTTCATCGATTCCAGGTCGTTCGCTTGCACGGTGACCGACCGCAGCCGGTCGGTGCCGATGACGCGGTAGCGGGCCGTCTGCAGCGGGATGAGGATCTGCTCATCGGGGTTGAAGAACGAGCCCTGCGAGCCCTTCTCGGACAGCGCGCCCACGATCTCGAAGGTGATGCCCCGGATCAGGATCTGCTGCCCGATCATCGCGTCGCGGTTGGAATTGAGCAGCGTGGGGACGGCGGCGCCGATCACCGCCACGCGCCGCCGGGCCGCATCGTCGCCCGCGGTGTACATGCGGCCGGCCGTGATCGTGTAGTTGTGTACGGTGACGTAGTTGGGCGTGGTGCCTACGACGTTCACGTTGATGTTCTGGTCGCCCTTCTGCACCTGCAGGTTGTTGCTCAGCTCGGGCACCACCGCGCTCACGTAGCGCGCGTTGTTCGCGAGCGCCGTGTCGTCATCCATGGTGAGGCTCACGCGGTTGCCGCTGGCGACGCCGCGCATGAAGCTCTGGCCGGGGTACACGCTCAACAGCGTCGGCCCGAGCGCCTGAATGCGGTCCTGCACGGATTTCTGCGCGCCCGAGCCGAGGGCGATCATCGTGATCACCGCGCCCACGCCGATAATGATGCCCAGCATGGTGAGCAGCGAGCGCAGCTTGTTGGCCCGCAGCGCTTCGAGCGCGACCTTGACGATCTCGCCCAAGAGCATCGCTACCTCGGCGTCCCGCTCGTGAGCACGAGCACGGTGTCCTTCTCGGCCAGGCCCGACAGCACCTCGATATAATCCTGATCGGTGAGTCCGCTGGCGACCGACACGGGCACGATCTTGCCACCCCGCAGCGCGAACACGATGTAGCCGGGGCCCGTCGTCGCGGCCGGCGGCTGCGGCGACGGCGCGGCGGGCCGGCCGCGCCGCCGCACCTCGGCGGCGTGCAGCTTGCCGCCGTCCCGCAACGTGTCGGCGCTGGCGCTCGGCGCGTCCGCCGGCGCCGCCAGCTGGCGTGCGACCGCCAGCGAATCGAGGCCGAGCACGCTCGCCGCGGACGCGACGTCCTTGCGCGTGCGCAGCGCGGCGTTCGGCACGGCGAGCACGCCCTGGCGCTGCCCGATGTGAATCTCGACTTCGGTGTTCATGCCGGGCTTGAGCACGTGCTCGGGGTTGGGGATGTTCACCTCGACCGGGAACATGGTGACGTTCTGGCTCACCTGCGCCTGCGGCTCGATCTTCAGGACCATGCCGTCGAAGGTGCGGTGGGGGAAGGCGTCCACGCTGATCGTCACCGGCAGCGCCGGCCGTACCTTGCCGACGTCCGTTTCGTCCACCAGCGCCGAGACCTGCACGGTGTCGAGGTTCGCCATCTTGAGGATGACGGTGCCGCCCCCCACGTCGTTGGTCGGGCTCGAGATCACTGTGCCGAGTACGGCATCCAACTCGAGCACGGTGCCATTGATGGGAGCGCGGACGTGCGTGTCCTGCATGGCGTCCTTGGCGGTCTGGAGATTCGCCTGCGCCGTGGCGACCGCGGCCTGCGCCGTAGCCCCGGCGAGCCGGGCCGAGTCGAGCCCCGCCTGGGTGATCGACTGGCTCTGGAACAGGGCCTCGCTCCGCTTGAGTTGTGCCGTGGCGGTCTCGAGCTGTGCCTGCGCCACGCCGAGGTTCGCCTCGGCCTGCGTCAGGTTGCTCTGCGGAATCCGCGGGTCGATCCTGGCCAGGAGCTGGCCCTGCTTCACCTCGTCCCCGGTCTGCACCGGCTCCTCGAGGATCTCCCCCGACGCCTTGGACTTGACGCTCAACGTGAGAATCGGTTGGATCACGCCCGAAGCCGTCGCCGAGACGACGATGTCGCGGTGCTCCACGGGGATCTTCTGGTAGGGCGGGGCGGTCTCCGCCTTGCCGCAAGCAGAGACGCCGCCGAGCAGCGCTAGCAGGGCGGCCTTCACCGCGACCCGCCGCTCTGCTGCCGCAGTCCGGGCAGCCCGCCGCCGGTCACGTTCTGGAACCGCTGCTTGAACTGTTGTTGCGCCTGCACCAGCGACGCGCTGGGCAGCACCAGCACCGTGTCGCGCTCGGTCAGCCCGCTCGTCACCTCGACGTAGTCCTGGTCGGTGAGCCCCGTCTTGATGGGCGCCACCACGAGGTTGCCATCCCGCAGCGCGAACACGACGTAGTTCTGGTTGTTCCGGGTCTGACGCTGCTGGCGGAACTTGGGTCTCGGCGCCCGGCCGAACACATTACCGAGCATTCCCCGGTCGGCCGCCGTCGGCTCGGCGCCGCTGCGCATGCGCTTCAGCACCGCCTGGAACTGCTCGGGCGTCACACCCGGCGGCAGGGTGACGGTCCGCCCGTTGGGGAGCGTGACGGTCTGCGCGCCGCCGGCCTCGCCAGCCGCGGCCGTATCGGACCCGGCGCGCCGGCCCGTGTCGGCGGATTGAGCGGCGGCGAGCTGCTGCGCCACCGTGAGCGAATCGAGTCCGAGCAGGCCGGCCGCGGAGCCGACGTCGCGCGACGTCCGCAGCGCGGCATTGGGCACCGCCAGCACACCCTGTCGCCGCCCCGTGGGGATTCTTACCTCGGTGTTCATTCCGGGCCGGAGTAGGTGCCCCGGGTTGGGCACCGCGATGACCACCGGGAACATGGTGGTGTTTTGCACGACCTGCCCCTGCGGCAGGATCTTGAGGACGGTGCCCTGGAACGGACGGTTGGGAAACGCGTCGACGTTGAGCGTGGCCGGCATCCCCGGCTGCACCCGGGCGATATCCGTCTCGGCCACGAGCGCCGAGTCCTGCACGCTGTCGAGGCTCGCCATCTTGAGAATGACCGTGCCGCCGCCCAGCGTCGGGCTCGAGATCACGGTCCCGCGCACGGCGTTGAGCTCGAGCACGGTGCCGGTAATCGGGGCCCGCACCTGCGTGTCCTCCATCGCGTCCTTGGCGGTCTGCAGGTTCGCCTCGGCGTCGACGGCCGCCGCCTTGGCCGTGGCGAAAGCGAGCTTGGTCCGCTCGTAATCGGTTTCGGCGAGCGACCCGCTCTTGAACAGCGCCTCGCTGCGGGTCAGCTGCGCCTTGGCGTTGTCGAGCTGTGCGTGGGCCTTTGCGACGTTTGCCTGTGCCTGCACGAGGTTGTTCTGCGGCAGGCGCGGGTCGATGGTGGTAAGCAGCTGTCCTTTTTTCACTTCGTCGCCGGTCGCGACCGGCTGACTGATGATCTCGCCCCAGGCCTTCGACTTCACGCTGAACAGCAATATCGGCCGGATCAGGCCCTGGCTGATCACCGTGACGACGACGTCGCGGCGCTCGACCGGCACTTTCTCATAGAGGGGCGCGGTCTCTGCTTTCTCGCAGGCAAGGGCGAGCACCGCCACCGCGGCGACTGCGAAGCAGCGGCTCACGTCACCCGCTCCATCTTCTCGTCGCGCGCGATCAGGCCGTCGCGCAGGTGGATCTGGCGCAGCGCGTGCGCCGCGATGTCGGACTCGTGCGTGACCAGCACGATGGTCTGGCCGGTATCGTGCAGCTGCTCGAACAACTTCATGATCTCTTCGCCGGTCGCGGAGTCGAGATTGCCCGTGGGCTCGTCGGCGAGCAGGATGGAGGGATCGTTCACGAGCGCGCGCGCGATCGCGACGCGCTGCCGCTGCCCCCCCGACAGCTCGTTGGGGCGGTGCTCCATGCGGTCGCCCAAGCCGACGTGGTCGAGCGCTTGCGCGGCCTTTTCGCGCCGCGGGCGCGCGGGCAGCCCCGCGTAGATCAGCGGCAGCTCCACGTTGTGGAGGGCGCTCGCCCGGGGGAGCAAGTTGAACGTCTGGAACACGAACCCGATCTCTTTGTTGCGAATCCGGGCCAGCTCATCGTCCGACAAATCGCTCACCTTCTGGCTGTTGAGCCAGTATTCCCCCGCGGTCGGCGTGTCGAGGCAGCCGATCAGGTTCATGAGCGTCGACTTGCCGGAGCCCGAGGGGCCCATGACCGCCACGAACTCGTTGCGCTTGATCTGGATGTTCACGCCGCGCAGCGCGTGCACGATCTCGCCCCCCATGTCGTAGTCACGCGTCAGCTTGTGCGTGAGGATCACCACGTCGGGCAGCGGCGTGTCGCCGGTGCGGAACGGTGTCAGCTCGACGCTCGTCATAGTGCGTGCCCCACGATGGCCTCGAGCTGGGCGCGGGCGATGAGATAGTTGTAGCGGGCCTGCACCTGGCTCACGGCGGCCTGGGTGAGGTTCGCTTGGGCGGTGAGCAGGTCGAGCAGCGTGCCCGCACCGAGCCGGTAGCGCTCCTGCTGGACGCGGACGGCTTCGGTGGCGGCGGCGACGTCGGCGCCGGCGATGGCGATCTGGGCCCAGGCGGTGAACAGGGCGGCGAGCTGCTGGGTGTACTGGGCATTCACTTGCCGGCGCGCGTCGGCGGCTTGTGCCACGGCGACATCATGCGCGACGTTTGCCGCGACCTGCGACTGCTCGCGCCCGAAGCCGTTGAAGAGCGCCCACGACAGACCGAAGCGCCACGAGAACGTCTCGAAATAGTTGCCGAACAACGGCAGCTCAGGAGAGGAGACGCCGGTGCGGCTGTTGCTGTAAGAGAGCGTCACGGTCGGCCAGTATAGCGAGCGGGCGCTCCATACCTGGGCCCCGGTGGCGCCCACCTGCGCTTCGGCCTGTCTGATGAGCGGCGCAGTCTGGAGCGCCGAAGTGCGCAGCATGGTCGTGTCCGGGAGCGGGGGAAACGCCGAGTCGGAGACGGCGCGCACGAGCTGATCCACGCCGACCTGGCGCCCGAGGTTGGCCTGGGCAGTGGCCAGGTTGGCCTGAGCCTGGAGCAATGAGAGCAGAGCGTTGCCGAGATCGACCGTGGCCGTGAGCGTGTCGGAGCGCGTGGCGGCGCCCGCCTGGAACTTGTTCACCGCGGTCTGCCGCTCCGCTTTGGCGCGCTCTACCTGGGCCTCGGAGACGCGCACTAGCTCCTCATTGGCGAGCGCGGTGAAGAAGACCTGAGCGGTCGTCGCGGTCACCTGATAGCGCTGATTCACGAAACCGGCGGCCGCGGCATCCTGCGTAGCCGACGCAGCCCGCAGGTTGGCAAATCGGCTGAACCCGTCGAACAGAACGAGGCTGGCGGACAGGCCGCCCGTGTAGGCGTAACCGGGTGGGAGGCGCAGGGTGCTGGCAGGATCGAAGCGTTCGCCGCTGCTGCGGGTTGCCGAGGCGTCGGTGGTGATGCTCGGCAGGAACGCTCCCCACGCGCTGCGCCCGCTTGCGCCGGCGTTGCGCTGCTCACCCCGCGCCTGCACCATGGCGGGCTGGACGTCGAGCGCCCGCCGCACCGCCTCCTGGAGCGTGACTTGGAGCGGGGCCTGCGGCACGACGGGCGGCTGCTGGGCCGCCAGCCCTGTCGCGACGATCGCCGACACGACTGCCGTGACGATCCCTTTCTCCACGCCCGTCATTTCGTCCGTCCGCCCGAATCGCTCTTGGCCCGCTCCCTTTGATGCCGATGCCGGGCAATAAGGTCGCGGTAGATAGCCTGCTGCTCGGGGGTGAGCTGGCGCGACACCTCGGAATCCATGCCCGCGCGCAGCGTGTCGAACCGGGGTCGCACCGTCTCCCACGCCTCGCTCATGCGCGTGTAGTGGCGCTGCAGGATGGTATGCACCGAGTCGCGCTGCAGGGGCGTGAGACGCAGGTCGCGGTCCAGCTCGCCCATCAGGCGCTCGACGCCGTGGGCCCGCTCGGGCGACGCGGCGGAAGCGTAGCGCACCCACATCGCCCGGCCGCCGATGCCGACGACGACTCCCGCCCCGAACGTCGCGGCGAGCAGCGCCACAGCCCATGTGGTCGAACGGTTCAACATGGCGGCCCTTCCTCTAGTTACCGATGACGGAGGCGAGCACGATCTCGACTTCTCCGGGGTGCGCCGGGGGCGCCAGCAACGCGTCGTACACCGACGGCCGCGGGGCGGGCGCCGCGGTGGCGCGGCCCACCAGGTAGCCGGCGAGGAGCGCCACGAGGACGGCCGCGGCGACGCCGGGGCGCGCCCACCGGGCCAGCACCGCATCCCACGACGGGATACGCGCCTCGGCCGCGCGCGCCAGCACGCGCGCGACGAACGCGGCCGCGTCACCCGGGTCGAGCGCCCGTCGCAGCGACTCGCCGACCAGCGGGTCGGGTCGATGATCGAAGGGCAGCGGCTCCTTCATGCTTCCTCCTTCCAGTCCGCGAGCAGCGCGCGCAGCCGGCGCCGCGCGTGAAACACTTCCGATCGCACGGTCCCCTCCGGGATGCCGAGCACCCCTGCGATCTCGGCGTGCGAGTAACCCTCCACGTCGAACAGCACCACGGCAACGCGCCGCCGCTCGGGCAGCTCGGCCAGCGCCTGCCGCAGCCGCTCGCCCAGCGCCCGCCGCTCCGCCGTCGTGTCGGGTCGGGGACCGCCGGCCGTGAGCCCAGCATCGAGCGGCTCCACGCGCCGCACCGTGCGACGGCGGCGGCGATCGGTGGCCGCGTTGGCGACGATGCGCAGCAGCCAGGGACCGAACGGACGCCGCGGGTCGTACTGGTCGAGCTTCACGAGCGCCGACAGCATGGCGTCCTGCGCTGCGTCATCCGCATCTTCGGCGTTGCCCAGCACCGCCCTGGCTACGCGACGCGCCACGCCGGCGTAGCGCTCCACCAGCACGCCGAAGGCCGAGCGGTCCCCCGCGGCCGCCCGGAGCACCAGGTCCGCCTCGTCCTGCTGAGCTATACGCGCAGCCTGCTGGGGGGGTTGGGGGTCAGCCATCGTCCGCGTCCCGGGTGCGGCGCCGCTCGAAGGCATACCAACCGAACGCCAGCGCCAGGGCGAACGCTCCGGCGGCGAGCACGCCGGCCATGACACGAGGGAAGCCGAGGAGCAGGATGCCGACGCCGGAGCAGGCGAGCGCGGCGGTCGACGCGATGGCGCGACGCAGCCCGCCCGCCACACGCCGCAACGCCACTACCGCGACCGCGCCGAGCTCGTAGCCCGAGCGCTTGTGCGGCACGTTGCCGGCGGGTCCGCTCGGCGTCGCCGGCGCGTCCACCAGCCGGGGCGGCAACCGCCGGCGGGCCTGCAGCACGATCTCGCGGCTGGAGGCGAGATCGCGGCGGAATTGGTTCGCGAGCTCGCCCGTCAGCGCCTCGCATTCGGCTGCGAGGTCGAGCTCGTAGTTCGTGAGCAGGCTCGACACGTTCAGATTGCTCGAGCCGACGCGGGCCCAGCGGCGATCCACCAGCATGGTCTTCGCGTGGATCATCGGACCCGCGTACTCGAACACGCGCACGCCGGCGCGCAGCAGGTCGCGATAGCCGACCCGCGTGAAATTGCGCAGGATGGGGAGGTCGCTCGCGCCGGGCACGAGCAGCCGCACGTCTACCCCACTCCGCGCCGCGTCGATCAGACTGGCGTACAGCGGCGCCGGCGCGATCAGGTAGGCGTCGGTGATCCACAACCGCTCGGCGGCGCTCGCGGCGAGCAGCTCCACGGTGCGGTATACGCGGGCCCGGCCCGGCATGCCCTCCACCACGCGCACGATGGAGCTGCCGCACGGCGCCGGATCGGGCGCGAGCTCCTCGGGCGGGAGCGCCGGCCCGGCGCGGCTCCAGATGCGGGCGAAGGCGCCGTCCAGCGCCGCGGCCGCCGGCCCGGAGACGGCCACCATGGTGTCGCGCCACGGCCGGCGCCCGCGGGAGGGATCCCCCGCCCACTCGTCGCCGATGCACAGACCACCGACCATCGCCCACTCTCCGTCGGTGGCGAGCAGCTTGCGGTGGTCGCGCTGCGGCAGCTCGAAGGGGCGCGGCGCGAACAGGGGATGAAACGCCCGCACCTCGGCGCCCGCCCGCCGCAGCCCGCGCCAGTAACGATGCGACGTGCCGATCGAGCCGAGCGCGTCGTACAGGACGCGCACGCGCACGCCCGCACCCGCGCGCTCGGCGAGCGCGTCGGCGAAGCGACGGCCCGTCGCGTCGTCGCGGATGATGTAGTTCTCGAAGTGGATGGTGGCACGTGCCGCGGCGATCGCCGCCACCATGGCATCGAGCGCGCCCGGGCTGTCGGGGTAATGCTCCAGACGGTTCCCACCGATCGGCCGGGCCCCGGCTGCGCGGTCGATCGCCCGGCTCAGCTCGGTCGGCGGCGCGGGCGCGACCCGATCGATCTGATTCTGGGTCGCCGCCACTCTGGGGGAGGGGAAGGCGCTCACCCCACCGGCGCGGCCGCGGCGCCCAGCCCGAGCGCGCCTTCCACCGGACGCAGCGCCTGGATGACGAAGGCGATGTGCTCGTCCAGCGGCACACCCAGCTCCTCCGCTCCCAGGCGCACCTCGTCGCGGTTCACGCCCTTCGCGAACGCCTTGTCTTTGAGCTTTTTCTTCACCGACGATACCTCGAGATCCGCGAAGCTCCTGGACGGCCGCACCAGCGCGCATGCCACCAGGAACCCGCACAGCTCGTCCACCGCGAACAACGTCTTCGCAAGGGGCGTGTCGCGCGGCACGCCGGTGTAGTTGCCATGTCCGAGAATCGCGCGGCACATCGCCTCGGGCACGCCCTGCTCACGCAGCAGGCGCACGCCCCACGACGGGTGGCCCTCGCTGGGCGAGTGCTCTGGGTTGGGGAACTTTTCGTAGTCGAAATCGTGCAGCAGCCCCACGATCCCCCACGTCTCGGGGTCCTCGCCGCGTTGCCCGGCGTAGGCGCGCATCGCCGCCTCGACGGCCAGCATGTGCTGGCGTAAAGAGGCGGACTTCGTGTGCTCGTGCATCAACTGTAAGGCTTCGGTACGGTTCATCAGTCGTCCTGTTTCACTGACCCCGGGCGCCAGCCCGGGGTTACCGGTCACCCGGGGCATGGCCCCGGGGTTAACCTACCCCGACAGCCGTCGTATCCACGTTCCACCGTTCCGCCCACAACTCTGCCATGAGCAGTGGCCAGAGCTTGCGGGCGTGGTTCCGTCTCCCCGACCGGTGCTCGGCCAAGAGCCGCGCCGTCGGGGCGCCCGGGAACAGCCGCGGTGCGGTGAGATGGTGCTCGGCGAGCGCCGCCAGGCCCGTGGTGAGCCAGCGCGCCACCGGCACCGAGAGGCCGCGCTTGCGACGGCGGATCACCGCGCCCGGCACGAGCCCACGCGCCGCTTCCTTTAATATCGCCTTGCTGGTGAAGCCACGCACCTTGAGCGACGACGGCAGCGGCAGCGCCAGCTCCATCACCTCGCGGTCCAGGTAGGGCGCGCGCGCCTCGATCGACGCGAGCATCGTTCCGCGATCGACTTTGGCGAGCAGGTTGTCGGGCAGGTAGGAGAGGAAGTCGAGCCACACCAAGCGGTTCAGGGGCGGCCCGTCGGGGAACCGGTCCAGCAGACCGCTCGCCCACGCGACCGTGGGCGCGTCCGGCCCGAGTGCGCCGAACCACGTGAGGTGCCGCTCGAGCGGCGGCAGCTGGGCCGCAGCCACGAGCTCCTTGAGCAGGAATTCGAACGTGACCTTTCCGGTGGAGGTGGGGAGCCGATTCACGAGCCAGCCGAGCGCCGCTCGTCCCGGGATGCGGCGGTACCACCCGGCGGCTGTGTGGCCAAGATAGGTCGGGTAGCCGCCGAACAGCTCGTCCGCGCCTTCGCCCGAGAGCACCACCTTGACGTGCTCGCGCGCCGCCTCGGCCAGGAGGAACGTGGGCAGGATCGCGGGATCGCCCATCGGCTCGGCCAGTGAGCGGGTGACGACCTCGAACGCCCGCTCGAGCGCGGGGCCGTCCGCCGTGACGACGTGGTGGATGGTGCGGATGGAGTGGGTGACCGCTTCCGCATGGTCGCTCTCGTCGTAGCCGGGCTCGACGAACTTCACGGAGTAGGTGTGGATGCGCTCGCCCGCCATGACGCGGGCCGCCGCCGCGGCGAGCAGCGAGGAATCGAGGCCGCCGCTCGTGAACACGCCGACGGGTACGTCGGACATGAGCTCGCGCTCCACCGACGCGAGTAGCACCTCGCGCAGGTCGGTGGGACGATCGCGCCGCGGCGGCGCGGCGGCCACGGCGGCAGCGTCCCAATAGCGGTGCAGGGTGACGCCGCTGCGATCGGCGACGAGCTGGTGCGCCGGCGGGAGCTTGGAAATCCCGGCGATCATCGTGAGCGGGGCGGGGACGTAGCCGAGCGCGGCGTACAGCGCGACGGCCTCCGGATTCACACGCCGCGGCTGGTCCGGGTAGACGAGCAGCGCCTGTACCTCGGAGGCGAACCGCAGCTCGCCCGCTACCTCGGTCCAGAACAGCGGCTTTTCACCGGCCCGGTCGCGCGCCAGCACGAGGCGGCCGCGCGCGTCGTCCCACACGGCGAGCCCGAACATCCCCTCGAGCCGTGCCACGGCGTCGGGCCCGAGCCGTTGATACAACGGCACGATCGTCTCGATGTCGCCCGAAGAACGGAACGGATACCCCGCATGCTTGCCTTCCTGGCGCAGCGCCGGCGCGTTGTAGATCTCGCCGTTGCAGATCATCCAGATCGTGTGGTCGGGACTCTCGAACGGCTGGTCGCCGGTGGTGAGGTCCATGATGGCGAGGCGGCGCGCGCCGAGGCGGGCCCGCTCGTGGCCCACGATGCGCTCGCCGTCGGGGCCGCGGTGCGCGAGGGCGGCGGCCATCGCGCCGACGCAGCCGGGGTGCCTCAGAGGTGCACCGGAGAGCGAGACGGCGCCGAAGATGCCGCACACTACCGCACCCTCCCACCCCGCCCGGTTGGTGGAGGTTGTGGAGGTGGTGGAGGTTGTGACCGGGGGCGGCACGGGCCGTAGGCGGCGTAATGGCTGTCGGCCGCGAGCAGCGGCAGCGCGGCGCCGAGCGTCTCCCGTACCTCGCGGTTGCCGGCGCCGGTGAGAAACACAGTGGGGATGGGGCAGCGCCCCAGCGCGTCGCGCCAGTAGCCCGCCGGGAGGAGCGGCGATCCCGGGGCGGCGCGCAGCCGCTCCACGTTGTCCGCGATGTAGTTGCTCGTGAGCTCGGCGCCGGTGGCAGTGGCGAGGGCGACGGGGCGGCCCAGGTAAAACGGCAGCGAGGGCGGATAGGCGAGTACGCCGAGCACGGCGCCGCTGCCGCCGGCACGCTGCAGCGCGACGGCCGTGGCGCTGGCGACCGCCGCGGAGGAGCGGTCCTCACCCACCGCTGCCAGCAAATTTCCGGACAGGAACGGGATCGCGATCACGACGACGGCATACCCCCAGATCGTGATGCGGGGGCGGCGGGCCAGGGCGCCGAGGGCGACCAAGGCGGCCGAGCACAGCACCACCACGCCGAGGGCGAGCGCCGCCGGCGGAATGGCAGCCTTCTCGGACGGCGTGAGGGTGATCGGGGCGGGGAGCCAGACCGTCAGAGCGACGAGCGCGACACCGGCGAGCACGGCGAGGGCTGCGTAGGCGCGCGCGCCGGTGGTGCTCGCGCCGGTCACGAGGTTGCGCGTCGCGGCGAGCGTGAACGCAGGAATCAGCGGCAGCACGTACTGCGGCAGCTTCGACTGGTTGAGCGTGAAGAACAGCAGGGGCACGATCACCCAGCAGGCGAAGAGCAGCGGCTCGCGGGCGGAGGGGTCGCGGCGCGCCGCCCAGGTGAGGCGCCAGTGTCGCAGCCGGGCGAGCGCCGGAATGATCCAGGGGAAGGCCGCCACGGGAACGATCGGGAGGTAGTACCAGAACGGCGCCGTACGATGGAAGCGCGTGGTCGTGACGCGCGCCAGCGTCTCGCGCAGGAACACGTAGCCGGGGAAGTCCGGGTGCGCGAGCGAGACGGCGACGAACCAGGGCAGCGCGATCGCGGCGAATGCGACGAGGCCGCGCCGGGGAAACAGGCGCCGCACGCTCGCGCCGGTGGCGAGCGCGTGCGGCACGAGCACGAGCAGCGGGAGCGCGACGGCGACGGGTCCCTTGGTGAGGGCGCCCACCGCCATGGCGGCCCAGGCGGCGACGGGCTGCTCTGCTAACGTGCCCAGGATGGCCGCGGTGGTGCACAGGGTGAGCGTGCTGTCGAAGATCGCCGTGCGCGCGTAGGCGAGAGGCAACACGGTCGTGGCATAGGCGAGCCCGGCGAGCCAGCCCGCGTTCTCGCCCCAGCGGCGGCGCGCGAACCACGCCAGCAGTCCGATCGTCGCGAGCGTCGCGATGTACGCCGGCAGCCGGGCGGCGGTTTCCGAGACGCCGGTGAGCTCCATGATCGCGGCCGCGGCCGCGAAGTACACGATCGGCTTGTCGAGATAGGGCAGCCCATCCAGATGGGGGACGAGGTAGTCGTTCGACTGCGCCATCTCGCGCGCCACCTCGGCGTTGCGGCCTTCGTCGGGGTCGAGCAGGCGGTACCCGTTCAGGTTCCAGCCCAGCGCGACGCAGGCCAGGAGCAGGAGCAGCGGCGGTCCGGCGAGCGGACGGGCCGGCGGGGGAGCGGAAATCTGAATACCCGATTGGGCCGTCAGGATGACGGTTTCGCCAAGCGCTCGCCCTCGCGCTGCTTGGCGAGCAGGCGCTCGGCGAAATCAACGCGCTCCTCCAGCTCGGCGACCCGTCGCTGCAGATCGTCGAGCACCTGAGGCGCCGGCGAGGCGATGGTGCCGGGCGTGGTGGTGCGGTCGGCAATCCGGTCGGCGAACGCGCGCACCAGTGCCGGGACGGCCTTGCTCAGCGAGACCGCAATGAGGATGATGCCGACGGCGATGGCCCAGCCGTATTGTTCCATGCTCTATCTTAGCAGATCGAGGCGGCCTCGCCACGCGGGAGGGCCACGTTGCGCCCCCAGCTGCTGGCCCCCACGTTAAGCGCGACTCGTTCTCTGAGGACCACATTGGACGCTGCCAGGCGTCGTTGGCCGGGTGACGCCGCGCCGTTCTACGATGCCCTGGCGGAGTACTACGACCTGATTTTCGAGGACTGGGACGCGAGCATGGCGCGGCAAGGTGCCGCGCTGGAGCAACTCATTCAGGCTGAGCTCCGCCCGACAAGCCCCGATACGGTCCGCGTGCTCGATGTCGCGTGCGGGATCGGTACCCAGGCGTTGCCCCTGGCGCTGCGCGGGTTTCAAGTCACGGGACGGGATATCTCCGCTGGTGCGATCGCCCGATTACGGCGCGAGGCCGAAGCTCGCCATGTCGTCATCGACTCCGCGGTGGCGGACGTGCGGGAGGTGTCCGCGAGCGTCACAGGTCCGTTCGACGTCGTGCTGGCGTTCGACAACTCGCTTCCCCACCTGCTCACGGCCGCGGACATCGTGACCGCGCTGCGGCAGTGTCGCAAGACGCTGCGTCGCGGCGGACTGCTGCTCTGCTCCGTTCGCGACTACGACGACGTGCCGCGCGGCGAGCCCGCAGTGCACCCGTACGGGGAGCGACGCCGGGGCGGGGATGTGTATCGGCTGCGTCAGGAATGGACCTGGGACAGCACGACGCACTACCAGGTGAGATTCGTGGTCGAGGAGCTGGACGCCGCAGGACCGGGGACTGTGCTCGACGCCGTGACGCGTTATTTCGCGGTGTCGATTGCGGGGCTGCTCGCCCTGATGAGGGAGGCCGGGTTCACGGACTGCAGGCGCCTGGACGCGGTGATCTACCAACCTGTGCTCGTGGGGCGCGCGGAGTAGCCGGCGCCGCAAACGGAGTCCGGCGGGAGCGCGTATCATCGGTATGCTCGCAAGAGCAGTCCTGGTCGCCACCCTGCTCAGTGCCACATCCGCCAGCGCGCAGCTCTCGCGGACCACGTTTGGCGGCCTCCCCCGTTGGGCCGACAGCGCACTCGTGGCCGCGGGCCTGGGCCGGCAATTCACGCTTTCTTCCCAACTGAATCCGGTTTACGCCTTCGGCGACTTCGACGGCGACGCGTTGTTCGACCTGGCCGTCGAAATCAAGGACACCGGCGGGCTGCGCTACGGGATCGCCATCGTGCACCGCATAGATCGCTCGGTCCACGTCGTCGGAGCAGGGCAGCCCGTCGGGAACGGGAAGGACCAGCTGAGCCGGCGCGCCAGCTGGGGCGTCTCGTCGCTGCGGCAGGGGCGGCATCTCGCGGTCGGGCGCGACGTGCTCTATGTCAGCCAGCCCGGTGCTCACGACGGCTGGCTGGCCTGGGACGGGCGGGCGTATGTCTGGATGGAAGGCGACTGAAAGCAGGTCGCGGCCGCCCGCTTTGCGAAGAGCAGGAGTCGCCCGCTCGGTTTCCTGAGCGTTGCGCCGGGCGTGGATGGCGCACAGCTTACGTACACTCGGATCCACAGGGTGCAAAGATCAGCGGCTTCCACGCGTCCTCCAAGGCCAACGAGGCCGCGATCTGAATGAAGCGCGGCCTTATCCCCGCCGCGTGGCTCCTTAGCGCGATCCCGGCGCCGGCGCAAAGCCCGCTGATCGCGCGCGCCCGGTCCCTCGAGCTCAGCACACCGTACGTGCCACCCCCCGGCGACCCCCTGGAGCACCACGCGGCAGGCCTCGCTAAGATCGTGTGCTCCGCCGTGTTCGTCACCGGCCTAGCACCTGAGTTCGCGGTCCAGAACCTGGGGTTCTTCACGGCGCCCTACGAAGAGCGTGCCAAACTCGGGCGGCCGGCGATCGACCGCGCGCGCAAGGCCGTGCGCGTCACTCTCCCGAGCGGTGTCACGCGCACCGCAGTCTATCTGGGAGACCAGGGGTGCGTTACGCTCCCCGCCGGCAAGCAGTCGCCCAGCTTCACCCCCGAGCGCGTCCCGAGCCGGCTCCCGGATGCGGCGACCCAATCGTGGCCCCTGGGCGATGTGTTGCCGTCGGGCCCGCCGCCGCCGGAGCTCGACACGGCCAAGGTGCGCCGGGCGCTGGACCTGGCGTTCCAGCCGGCCGACGCCATGACGGCCGCCTGCGTGGTGACGTGGCAGGGGCGGATCGTGGGAGAGCGCTACGGCGAGGGCATCACTGCGCGCACGCCG
>Ga0209239_1001256_pt1 | contig 14999 bp, 13 predicted proteins | sample GraSoi013_2_20cm_FD_185824 | JGI IMG/M metagenome (GOLD analysis project Ga0209239, IMG submission 185824) | Grasslands soil microbial communities from the Angelo Coastal Reserve, California, USA - Sample 10_02_2013_2_20cm (SPAdes) (version 2) | ecosystem: Environmental > Terrestrial > Soil >...
CCCCAAGCCGTCCACGGACGCGACCAGCCGATTGAGCTCGTCGATCGCGGCCGCAGGATCGCCGGCGTACACGCTGACGTAGGCGCGGAACGGCGCGTAGGCGGCCTTCTCGTTCGCCCGGCCGACGGCCATGGCGGAATCATAGTCGGCGCGTGCGGCCGCGTAATCGCCCAGGAACGTGTTCGCGTGTCCCGCCTTCACAAGCAGCACGGCATTGCGGGGTTCGAGCTCGTGGCCCCGCAGGTATTCGTCGCGTGCTTTCTCGAGGTTGCGCTGCGCCCGATAGGCATCGCCGACGAGGAGGTGCGCATTGGACTCATCCGGCGCCAGCGCCTCTGCCTCTTGCATGTGCGCGAGCGCCTTCGTGAAGTCGTGCGGCTCACCGAAGATGTAGTCGTTCCCCATGGTGGCGTGCGCCACGTACAGCTTGGGCGACAGCTCCAGGGCCTTTGCGATCGAGGCACGCGCGTCCTCGTTCTTGTTCAAGCCAATCTGGGCTCCGGCGAGGGCCAGCCAGGCGCGGGGACTACCGGGATACTTCTCGACCAGCTGCTTCCCGAGCGCGAGCTGCCCTGCCAGGTCGTTGTCGAATCCCTTGCGCGCCATTTGGATCTGCAGCCGCTCCGCCTCCGAGGCGCCGGCGGCGTTCCGCTCGGCGAGCGCGAGGTTGCTCTTGAATTCGTCGAGCGAGTTGGCCGTAAACGCGACATTCAAGTACGCGAAGGCGAAGCTCGGGTCGGCCGCGACGGCCTCCTTGAAGTGCGCGTTCGCGTCGATGAACCGGGCCAGGTCAGCCTCTCGCACACCTGCGAAGAAGTGGGTCCTCGCCGCGGCAGAGGACGTGGTGATCGGATGCTGGATCACCGCACTGGTGATGGGATCGAGCGCGGACCGCGAGTCTTGCGCCGCGGCGCCGGCGTAGGAGCTGCAAAGCGCCAGCACCAGCGCCGCACGCACGGACGCGTGACGGACAGACGTCATCGTCGCCTCCGATGTGGGGAGTGTAGGTGAACGCTGGCGGCGGGCGACCGGGGGTCGGAACGTTCCCTGAGGAGGCCGAACATGCCGGGCCACCGGGGAGGCCACAAGAGGATCCGCCGAACCTTGACAGCTCCTTGACACTCAGGGGCTGAAGAGCTTCGCGACCTCGGGCTTCGTGACCTTTCCCATGGCGTTCCGCGGCAGGGTGGGCACCGAGCGGAGCGCGCGCGGAATCTTGTAGGGCGCGAGCCGCTCCTTGGCCCAGGCCTGCAGCGCGGCGAGGGTCAGTTCCGCCTCACCGCGCCGCTCGACCGCCGCGCAGATCCGCTCGCCCCACTCGGGATCCTCCACGCCCACCACGGCGCAGTCCGCGATCGCCGGATGCGTCCGCAGTACCTCCTCCACCTCGAGCGCCGACACCTTGTAACCGCCGGTCTTGATGATATCCACACTCGAGCGGCCTAGGATCCGGTACGCGCCATCTTCGATGACGGCGACGTCGCCGGTGCGGAACCAGCCGTCTCGGAACGCCGCGGCCGTCGCCTCCGGCTGCCGCCAGTATTCGAGAAATACCGCCGCCCCACGCACCTCGATCTCGCCAGTCTTGCCTGGAGGCACGGGTCGGCCTGCGTCGTCTACCAGCCGCGTCTCCACGCCAGGCAGCGGCGTGCCCACAAATCCCGGCCGCCGCGTCCCATGCAGCGGGTTGGAGAGCGCCATGCCGATCTCGGTCATGCCGTAGCGCTCCAGCAGGACGTGGCCGCTGATCTCGCGCCACCGCTCGAGCCGCTGCACCGGCAGCGCGGCGGAGCCGGAGACCATGAGCCGCATCCGGGGCGGGGCACAGCCCGCCGACCAGGGGCGGCGGCGCTCGGGCGCGGCGGCCTCCCAGGCCGTGATCAGCTTCCCGTAGATGGTCGGCACCGCCATGAAGAGGGTGAGATCGCCGGCCGCGATCCGGGCCCACACCCGTTCCGCGTCGAACTTCGCTGGCATTTCGCAGCGCGCGCCGGCCCACAGCGCGCACGTGAGGACGTTGACGATGCCGTGCACATGGTGCAGCGGGAGCACGAGCAGGATCCAGTCGTCCGCCCGCCATTCCCAGGCGGTGACGAGGCTCGTCACCTGCGCGGCGATGTTCGCATGCGTCGTCACCACGCCCTTGGGCTTGCCCGTCGTCCCGCTGGTGTAGACGATCATGGCCCTCCTGCCTGCCGCCACGTGAGGGAGCAGGGAGCGGGGAGCGGTACCAACCGCTTCATCTGTGGTGGGGGTTCGTGCGCCCGGCGGTAGCTCCACCGCTTGCATGACGGCGCCGTAATCCGGATGTACCACGACCGTCCCGGCGTCGGCGTCGCGGATCACGTACTCGAGCTCTGCGGGAGGGTGGGAGACCGCGAGTGGAACGGCGATGCCGCCGGCCCGCCAGATCCCCCACTGGACCGCAACGTGATGAAAGCCCGGAGGGACGAGAAAGGCGACCCGGGCCTCCGCGAGGTCGTCGCGCCCGGCGAGCAGGCACTCGGCGACGCGCGCCGAGGCGTCGAGCAGATCGCGATAACTGAAGGTGCCTTCTCCGGCGATGATCGCCGGCCGGTCACCGTGCCCCCGCGCGCGGGCGACGAGGGGCAGCTCTGTCAGAGGCGGGCCTCGATCACGTCGCGGACCTTGCGTGCCAACGCTCCGAGCGAAAACGGTTTTTGCAAGAAGGCGACGCCTTCCTCCAGGACGCCGTGATGGAGGATCGCGTCGTCGGTATAGCCGGACAGATACAGCGTCTTCATCGTTGGACGCCCGTGCGTCAGGCGCTGCGACAGCTCCCGGCCGTTCATGTCCGGCATCACCACGTCCGTCACGAGCAGGTCGATCTGCCCGGGGTGGCGGCCGGCGAGCGCGAGGGCCTCGCTCCCGTCCCGTGCGACCATCACGCGGTAGCCGCGGGCTTGCAGCGCCTTCTCGATGATTTGGCGCACCGCGTCCTCGTCTTCGGCGACGAGCACCGTCTCGGCGCCGTCGAGCAAGACCGCCGCTTCCTCCGCCGCAGCCTGCGCCTCCCCGGCGTCCACGCGCGGCAGATAGATCTTGAAGCTCGTGCCTTGCCCCACCTCGCTGTACAGCCAGATGAATCCGCCGCTCTGCTTCACCGCACCGTACACCGTCGCGAGCCCGAGCCCGGTCCCCTTGCCGACGGGCTTGGTCGTGAAGAACGGCTCGAAGATCCGGGCCTTCGTTGGCGCATCCATCCCGGTCCCGGTGTCGGTGACGGCCAGCATGACGTAGCGCCCCGCGGGAATGGTGACCCGATCGGTGGGGTAGTCGGCGTCGAGATCGACGTTCCTCGTCTCGAGCGTGAGGCGTCCCCCGTTCGGCATCGCGTCGCGCGCGTTCACCGCGAGATTCACGATGACCTGCTCGAGCTGACCCGGGTCGGCCTTCACCCCGCCGCAGTCGGGCGCCACCGCGACCCGGATCGCCACGTCCTCGCCCAAGAGGCGGCGCAGCAGTTTTTCGAGCTCGAGGACGAGGTCGTTCAGCCGCAACACCTGTGGAGATACCACCTGCTGGCGGCTGAACGTGAGCAGCTGCCGCGTCAGCACGGCCGCCCGCTCCGAGGCGCTCCGGATGTCGAGGAGCCCTTCGCGATCCGGATCGTCCGTCGGCAGGTCCTCGAGCATCAGGTCGGTCGTGCCGAGGATCGCGGTCAAGAGATTGTTGAAGTCATGCGCCACGCCAGCGGCGAGACGACCCACGGCTTCCATCTTCTGCGCCTGGCGGAACTGCTCCTCGAGGCGCTTCCGCTCCGTGACGTCGTTGATCACGACCTGCTCCGCCCGCCGGCCAGCGAAGGTGATGCCGTGACCGCTGGTCTCCACCTCGATGAGCGTCCCGTCCTTCTTGCGGTGCCGCCAGATGCCGGCCGCGTGGTAGTCGGCGGGCATGGTCGCGAGGTGTCGATGGAGGGCTGGGATATCCTCGGCCGGCCGCAGATCCTCGATCCGCAGGGCGAGGAATTCCTCGCGCGAGTAACCATAGTGCGTGATCGCGGCGCCGTTCACCGCCAGCACGCGGTGCGTCTCCAGATCGAAGACCCACATGGGATACGGCGTGCTCTCGAACAGGGAGCGGTACTGGGCCTCCGACTCCCGCAGCGCGGCGACGGCCTGCTCGCGCTCCACACGCAGGCGCTGCTCGAGCAGCGCCCGGCGGATCGCCTCGGGCAGTCGCGTGAGATGGTCCTTCAGGATGTAATCCGCGGCGCCCGCCTTCATGAACGCGACCGCTTTTTCCTCGTTGAGCGAGCCCGTGACCAGAATGACGGGAAGGGCGGGGAATCGCTCCTTGACGAGCTGGAGCGCCGCGGCCCCGTCGAACCCGGGGAGGCCGTGATCGGACAGGATGATGTCCGGCCCGAAGTCCCGCAGCGCTTCCTCGAAGCGGGCGCGCGTGTCGACCCGCTCGCTGACGAACGCCAATCCCGACTTGGTCAGGTGGCGTTCCACCAGCGCGGCGTCTGCCGGCACGTCCTCGAGCAGCAGGATGCGTAAGGTCATGGGCGCCCGCATCGAGCAGTATGCGGCCCCACAGGATTCACTACGGTGTCCTCAGTCACAATAGACAGTGACACCGGGAGCGTGGGCTGCGCCGCAACCGATTGCAGTGCAGGGAGTTCTGCTCCGACGGCCCAGCCAGCGGCGCTCGCCCGCCCGCGACGGCAACCGTCGCTCTAGGCGGTGGGACGGAGCCGAGCGGGAACTCGCGCCCGCGTTAGTTCATTAGTGAACTAACACACACGGGGGAAGCGGGGTGCGGGCGAGTCTCGTCGTACATCAGCTCGGGGCGGCCATGGTGATCGCGCAGGCGGCGGCTGCCGTGCAGGCTCCCCTGCCCGACGGGCGACCCGCGACCGTCGTGTTCCAGCCGCTGCTCGCCGACCCGAAGGAACCGCGGTTTTTCGCCACCTACCTGTGGGCGCGCTCGCCGCGGCTCGCGTCGCGGCTCGGAAGCGTCGGGTTCGGCCAAACGATCGGGCTCTTGCGCGGGCGAGACTGGCAGCTCGCGATCGCTGCCGGCGTGTTTTCCGAGTTCAACATGCAATCCTCGACGACAGACCTGCTGAACACCGACTACCTCGTCGGGCTGCCGCTCACATACCGCCACGGCTCCCTGACCACGCGGCTGCGCCTGTTTCACCAGAGCTCGCACCTCGGCGACGAATACATGGTCCACGCCAACGCCCGGCGGATCGACTTGACGTTCCAAGCCCTGGAGCTGCTCGTCGCGAGCGAGACGTCCCGATGGCGGATGTATGGTGGCGGAGACTATGTCTTCGCGCACTCCCCGACCGATCTGAAGCCTGGCGTGCTGCACGGCGGCGTGGAATTCCGTCAGCCCCGCTCGTGGCTGCGCCTCGGTCGGGTGACCACCGGCCGCCTCGTGGCGGGGCTGGACGTCAAGTCGACCCAAGACCGCGGGTGGCAGCTGGGGTGGAGCATGGTGACCGGTCTCGAGCTGGGCGATCCGTCGGCCGCCCCGGAATCCGGCTGGCGCTGGAGCGTCTTGATCACGGCCTACACCGGGCCGGCGCCGTACGGTGAATTCTACCGCGACCATGTTTCGTCCGTCGGCGTGGGGGTCGGGTTCACCCTGTGACCCGAGCCCCACCGGTTTCACCGGTTGGTGGGGGGAAACAGCGTATCGAACAGCGCGGTGATGCGGTGGCGTAGCGCCTCTGCTGCCTGGGTCGGCGCGCGCCGCGGCGCGCCGATTGGCTCCACACCACGCCGCACCGTGCCCTGCGCCGCGTCGATGATCTGGACATGGAAGCGGACCGAGTCCCCATCCCGGTAGTACGATCCCGAGATCACGGTCCCCCGCGCCGGTCTGTGCGGCGAGGGCTCGAATGTCCGCGGCGTCGACATGGCCGGGGGCGGCGCCCGGCACGACCTCCAGCCCGCCGCGGCGGGCCAGTGCCTGCGTCAGCTCATCGGCGGCGATGTGGCCCAGTGGGGCGAGGGTCGGATCCCCCGAGAGGTCTTCGAACCCCGCGACGACGACGCGCCTCGGGTCGAGCGCCGGAGCGCGCTTTCCCAGCAGCACGACGCCGGCCATGCCGAGGGCTACGACCGTGGCGCCGCCGAGCAGCGCCGCCTGCCAGCGCACCCGCGGCAGCCGCAAACGCGGGACCAGCCGGCGACCCACCGCTTCCCGGAGGCGGGCTGCGAACTCGTTTACGGACGCGAAACGGTCGTCGGGCTCTGCCGCCAGCGCGCGGGCGACGGTCTCCTTGACGACCCGCTGGCTGCGGTGGCTTACGCGTTGTGCACGCAGCACCGTGTCGAGGGCCGTGCCGCCGCGCGGCGTTCCGCCGGCGAGTCCCAGGAATGGCGGCTCGCCCACCAGCATCTCATACAGCACGCCCCCCAGGCTGTACACATCGGTGCGCGCATCGATAGCGCGGCTCCCCATCAGCTGCTCGGGGCTCATATAAGCCAGCGACCCTACGGGGTGGCCCCCGGTGAGCGTGTGGCCGCCGGCGGCGCTGATCGCGCGCGCGATACCGAAGTCGGCCACCCAGGCGTGATCTCCGGACAAGAGGATGTTTTCGGGCTTGATGTCGCGATGGATGATGCCGTGCGCGTGTGCGTAGGACAGCGCATCGCCGACCTCGAGGGCGATGCGCAACGCTTCCTCGAGTGGCAGGCGCTGCTCCCGCTCCAGGCGGGCCCGCAAGGACTCGCCCTCGATGTACGGCATCACGTAGTAGCACAGCCCGTCGGGCCCATCCGGCACGAAGAGGCATTCGTCCGCGGCGAGAATCGGCACGATGTGCGGGTGGCTGAGCCGGGACGTGAGCTCGACTTCCCGGATGAAGCGCTCGCGAAACTCGGAGCCCGCGACCTCGGGGTTCATCACCTTCACCGCCACCTTGCGTGGCGGATGGCGTTCGGCGGCGAGGAACACGCGCGCCATGCCCCCGGCCCCGATCTCCCGTTCGACGGTGTAATGGGGCGCAAGGCCCTCGCGCAGGGCTCCTAGGACGTCGAGCATGGAGGGCAAAGTATCGCGGCGACGGTCATACCGCGACAGCGCGACTCATGCGCCATCCGTCCATTTCTGGAGCGGGTACCCCGCCTGATGCCAGGCGCGAATGCCGCCCAGCAGCACGGCGACCTTGCGCTCCTCATATCCCGCCGCGATCAGCAGTCGCGCCGCCCGGGCGCTTGTGCGCTCATCCACTCACGCACAATACAGGATGAGCGTGCGATCGGGCGGCAGCACGCCTACCGGCGCCTGCCCCTGGGCGGCTTCGATCGTGGCGAGCGGCAGTGAGAGGGCACCCGCGGCGTGCGCGTTGTCGAACAGCCGCCCGTCGCGGGTGTCGACCAACACACCCCGACCGGCCGCCACCAGCTCGTGCGCCTGCGTGGCCGTGAGGCCCGACACCGCCGGCCCCTCGTCCGGCGTGACGTTCGCTGGGTCGTGTGCCAACGGTGGCGTCATGCGGCGCTCCTCCCCAGGCTCTGATAATCGTTCATAAATGAAGCAATGGCCTGGATGGTTGGGAAGTTCCCGGGAACTTTCGCCGGATATAGTTCATTCATGAAGTGTATTCCATCGGCATTCCGCTTCGTCTCCTTCGGAGGAACTTATGTCGCGGCGTTTCGTCTCGAACCTCATCGCCAGCGACACCTGGTCCAAGTTCGCCGGCAACTTCGGCGCGGGGCTCGAGTACAGCTTCGGGCGCGTCGGCGTCCGCGCCGAGGGTCGCGACTTCATCTACAAGTTCGACCGCTACGGCTTCGACAAGACCCAGCACGACATCGCGTGGCAGGGCGGCCTCACGCTGTCCTTCTGACGGTCCGCCGCTGTTTACCAACCCGTCACATCGCGGTCGCGGCGAGTGACCGCCTCGGAGCAGCTATCCGCCAGCCGGGTGGTGCGGCCCCACCCAAACAGGGGAGCCCAGCCTGGCCGGACCAATGCGCGGGAACCCTGGAGCGGCATAGTTCATTCCTGCACTATCGGCTCGGTTGCCATCACCTTCACCAGTGGGTGTTCGCATGAAGCGTTTGATCAGACCAGTCGCATGGACCGCCGCCATCGCGGTCGCACTGTTCCTCGTCGGTGCGGCAGCGGCGCGCCGGCTGGCGCCCGTCGCGAGCGCCGCTCCGCCGGCGCCGGAAGTCACGGTTCTCACCGTCGTCCCCGAGACCGTCACCGCGCGATTCGAGTACGTGGGGCAAGCCGCGGCCTCCCGCTCGGTCGAGGTCCGCTCGCAGGTCACGGGCGTGATCGTCGCGCGGCCGTACGCCGAGGGCACCGACGTCGCGAAAGGAACGCTGCTGTTTCGGATCGATCCCACGACGTACGAGGCCGCCTACCGCAGCGCCCAGGCTCGGCTCGCGAACGCGGACCGCACCCTGGCGCGTCTGAAGCCCCTGCTCGCCGAGCGCGCCGTCGCCCAGAAGGACGTGGACGACGCGCAGCAGGCGTTCGATCAGGCGCAGGCGGCGGTCGATCAGACGAGGAAAGACTACGAGGACACGTTCGTGCGCGCCGAGATCACGGGCCGCGCCGGTCGCGCCGCGTTGGAGCTCGGTGCGCGGGTGACCGGTCCGAGTGACCTGCTCACGACGGTCGAGCAGGTGAACCCCATCTACGTGAACTTCAGTCCATCCGACGAGGACCTGCTGCGCCTGCGGCGCGACATTGCGGACGGCCGGCTGCTCATGCCGCCCGCGCCCCACGCCCTCGCCGTCGAGGTTACCCTGGCGGACGGCAGCCTCTTTCCGGCCACGGGCGAGCTGAACTTCGCCGATCTGGCGCTTCAGCCTGCGACGGGCACCCAGCAGATGCGAGCGCAGCTCAGGAACCCGCAGCACGTCCTGCTCCCCGGGCAGTTCGTGCGGGTACGCCTGCTCGGCCTCAAGCGGCCGAGCGCGATCCTCGTCCCGCAGCGGGCCGTGCAGCAGGGCCTGAACGGGGCGTACGTGTATGTGGTGGGCGACAGCGGCAAAGTCGCGGCGCGGAACGTGGTGGCCACATCCTGGGACGGCGGATCGTGGCGTATCGAGCAGGGACTCGAGGCGGGCGACCGCGTGATCGTGGACGGGGTGCAGAAGGTGGCACCCGGACAGCCGGCGAGGTCGGTGGCCTATCGGCCGGCGGCCGACAGCGCTGCGACCGCGACGCAGGATAGCACGCTGATCGCTCCTCCAGCCGCACCACTTCGGATCAGGAGCCGCCCGTGAGCGACGCGCCGCAGATCCGCAATCTCTTCATCCGGCGCCCGATCTTCTCGGGCGTCATCTCGATCGTGATCGTGCTGCTCGGGCTCTTCTCGCTCACGCGGCTCCCGGTCGAAAGCTACCCGCCTCTGACGCCGCCCGAGATTCAGGTGCAGGCCGTGTATCCGGGTGCGACGGCGCAGGACGTGGCCGATGCGGTGGCCGCCCCGATCGAGCAGCAGCTGTCGGGCATGGAAGGCCTGCTGTACTTCAAGTCGGCGAACTCGAGCGACGGGGTCATGAACCTGTCGGTCTACTTCGACGTCTCGCGCAACCCGGACCTGGCGGCGGTGGACGTGCAGAACCAGATCGCGCTCGCCGAGCCGCAGCTGCCGCAGGAAGTCGTGCGCAACGGCATCACGGTGCGGAAGCGCCAGACCGCCTTCCTGGTGGTGCTCGCCCTTTCCTCTGACGACCCTCGGTACGACACCGAGTTCTTGAACAACTACGCGAAGATCTATATCGACGACGAGCTGAAGCGCCTCCCCGGCGTCGGCGATGCGAGCACGTTTGGCCAGCTCGACTTCTCCATGCTTTTGAGCCTCGATCCCGACCGCATGGCGCAGCTCGGCCTCACCGTGTCGGACGTCGCCGCCGCCGTGCAGGAGCAGAACACGACGAACCCCGCCGGGCGTATCGGGCGGGAGCCCGCTCCACCCGGCACACAGCTCACGATTCCCGTGATCACCAGCGGGCGACTGAAGGACGCGAGCGACTTCGACCGCATCATCGTCCGGGGCCGACCCGACGGCTCGCTCGTGCACCTCGCGGACATCGGTGAAGCGCACCTTGGCGCGCGAAACTACGATCTCGCCGGCCGGTTCGACGGCGCGCCGACGGCGCTGACCCCCGTATTCCTGCGGCCCGGCGCCAACGCCCTCGAGGTGAAGCGCGAGGTCGTGGCCCGCATGACCGAGCTCGCCAAGAGCTTTCCCGCGGGGGTGCACTGGTCGATCGCGTTCGACACGACGCCGTACGTCACCGCTTCCATTAGAGAGGTCGTGAAGACGCTGTTCGAGGCGCTGCTGCTGGTGACGTTGGTCGTGTTCGTCTTCCTGCAGAGCTGGCGGGCGACCTTGATCCCGGTAGTCGCGGTGCCCGTCTCGGTCATCGGCGCCTTCTCCGGGATGCAGGTGCTCGGCTTTTCGATCAATCTGCTCACGCTGTTCGGCCTGGTGCTGGCGATCGGCATCGTGGTGGACGATGCGATCGTCGTGATCGAGAATGTGGAGCGTATCATGGCCCAGGACCGGGTGTCGCCCGCGGTCGCCGCCGACCGGGCGATGCACCAGGTGAGCCGGGCGCTGATCGCCATCGTCCTCGTGCTCTGCTCCGTGTTCGTCCCGGTGGCGTTCCTCGGGGGCATCACGGGACTGATGTACAAGCAGTTCGCGATCACCATCGCCGTGTCGGTGGTCCTGTCGGGGATCGTCGCGCTCACGCTGACGCCGGCGTTGTGCGCCGTGCTGCTCAAGCCCACTGACCCCGGACGCAAGTCCGGGGCGATACTGAGCCGGTTGTTCGACCGCTTCAACCGGGGCTTCCGGACGATCACCGAGCGCTACCTCGGCGCCGCCGGTCGCGTGATCGATCGCCCCCGCACGTTCTTTGCCGCCTTCGCGGTGGCCGTCGCCCTGCTGTTCGCTCTCGTGCGGTCCGTACCGACCGGCTTCATTCCCAACGAGGACAAAGGGTACTTCGGCATGCTGATCGAGCTCCCCGACAATGCCTCGCGTCAGCGCACGGAGGCGGTCGTGAAACAGGTCGAGGGCTTTCTCAAGCAGCAGCCGGCGATCAATCACATCGTCTCGCTGGTCGGTCTCAATTTCATCCAGAACGCGAACCAGACCAACGCGGCCATCATGTTCGTCATGCTGAAGCCGTGGGAGGAACGGACTGCCCCCCGCGACCAGTTCGCGGCGGTGCTCGGCGCCGTGAACGGCTTCCTCTTCCAGCTTCCGCAAACGCGCGGCTTCGCGTTCAACATGCCCGAGATCATCGGCCTGGGCACGACCGCGGGCCTCGAGTTGAATCTCCAGGACCGGGGTGTGAACGACGTGACCAGGTTCGCCGGCCTGACGGGCGAATTCGCGGGCGACGCCAACGCGCTGCCCGAGCTGCGCGGCGTGTACCCGACCATCCGCGTGAACACACCACAGCTGTTCGTGCAGGTGGACCGGGAGAAGGTGAAGGCGCTCGGAATCTCGCTCTCGGAGCTGTTCCAGACGCTGCAGGCGTCTCTGTCGACGCTCTACATCAACGATTTCAACCGGTACGGAAAGACCTACCGGGTGCAGGCCGAGGCGCAGGCCCGATTCCGCCAGACGCCCGAGGACATCGGGCGGCTGTATGTCCGAGGGCCCAATCAACAGATGGTGCCCGTCTCGGCACTCACCCGGACGGAATTCCGGGCCGGCCCGAGCGTCCTGACGCGGTTCAACGGGTTCACGTCGGCGCTGGTGGTCGGGGCGCCGGCGCCCGGGAAGAGCTCCGGGGAAATGCTCGCCGCGGTGGAACGGCTCGCCCGGGGCAAGTATGCCGCCCGCGGCGTGGGCTACGCCTTCAGCGGCCAATCCTATCAGGAGCGCGCTTCGGGCGGTCAGGGCAGCCTCGTGTTCGCACTCGGGCTCATCATGGTGTTCCTGGTGCTCGCCGCGCAGTACGAGAGCTGGTCGATCCCGTTCGCGGTGTTGCTCGGTGTGCCGTTCGGCACGCTCGGTGCGCTGCTCGGCGTGTGGCTGCGCGGCATGGCGAACGACGTCTACGTGCAGATCGGATTGATCGTGGTGATCGGGCTCGCCGCGAAGAACGCAATCCTGATCGTCGAGTTCGCGAACGAGCTGCGCGCCCAGGGGCGCTCGATTCGCGACGCGGCCCTCGAGGCCGGCCGCGAGCGGTTGCGGCCGATCCTCATGACCTCGTTCGCGTTTATCCTGGGTGTCGCGCCGTTGTTGACGTCGAGCGGGGCCGGCGCGGCGAGTCGTCACTCGATCGGGACCGGGGTCTTCTTCGGGATGCTCGTGGCGACGCTGGTCGGCGTGTTCTTCATCCCGCTGTTCTTCACGGCCATCCGGACCCTGAGCGAGCGGGGCCTGTTCCGCCGCGGCGTGGATGCCGTCGTGTCGCAGGCCGTGCCCGTCGCGGTGGAGGGCGACTGACATGCGACGGCTCGTGTTGCTGGCGCTGTTCGCGCTGATCGCTCTCACGGAGGCGTGCGCGGTGGGACCGGGATATCGCCGGTCCTCCCTCGGCATGCCGGATGGCTGGCGGCCCCGCGCGGCGTCCGAGGACTCGCTCCGGCCATTCTACGACTCGTTGCGCACCAGCCGCGATACCCTGCTGCCGGCTGGGACCGATACGGCGCGCGTGCCCTTCACGTACGACACCACGCCGCTTCCCCCACGCCCGGGTGCAGACTCGGGCGCCGCGCTCCGGTGGCTCGACCTACTTCAGGATTCCGTGCTGCGGCAGCTCGTGGACACGAGCCTGCGGGAGAACCGCGACATGCGGACCGCGCTCGGCGTGATCGACGAATTCCGCGCGCAGTATCGGGCCGCGCGCGGTGCGCTCCTGCCAGAGGTGAGCGCCAATGGACAGGCCGGCCGCAGCCGGGCGGTCTTCGGCACCTTTGGGGCGCAGACGTTCGACGTGTACAAGGCGACGGCTGATCTGAGCTGGGAGCTCGATGTGTGGGGTCGGCTCCGCCGCGGCATGGGCGCCGCGCGCTCAGACCTCGTCGCGCGGGACGAAGACCGGCGCGCCCTGCAGTTGTCGCTGATCGGCGACGTGGCCACGGCGTATTTCGACCTGCGCGCGGCCGACCTGAACCTCGCCATCGCACGCCGCACCCTCGAGTCGCGGCGGCAAACGCTCGCGCTCGCCCGCCGGCGGCTGGACCAGGGTTTGATCTCGGAGCTGGACGTCCGCCAGTTCGAGGCCGATGTGGCGAGTCCGGCGGCGAGCGTCGCCGACTTCGAGCGGCAGGTGGCGCAGCAGGAGAACGCGCTGAGCGTCCTGGTCGGGCGCAACCCCGGCGCCATCGCCCGGGGCCGCGCGCTCACCGAGATGGCGGCGCGGATCCCGGTCCCCGCCGGCGTGCCGTCCGCGCTGCTTGCGAACCGGCCGGACGTCCGCAGCGCCGAAGCGACGCTCCGCGCCGCCACCGCCCGCATCGGCGTAGCGCAGGCCGCCGGGCTGCCGACCTTCACGATCACCGGTCAGTACGGCAGCCAGAGCACCGATTGGTCGAAGTGGTTCGGGTCGGGGACCAACGTGTGGCAGGCGTTCGCCGGGGTCTCGATCCCGATCTTTACCCAGGGCCGGCCGGGGGCGGGCGAGCAGGTCAACATCGCGCGGGCGCGGGCCTCGCAGGCGCGGTCGCGCTACGAGCAGACGGTGCTGGTGGCGCTGCGCGAAGTGGAAGACGCGCTCGTGGGACTGCGCACAGCCCAGGATCGGAGCGCGGCGCAAGAGCGTCAGGCGATCGCGCTGCGCCGGGCGCTCGAGCTCGCAGACATGCGCTATCGGAACGGGGTATCGAGCTACCTCGACGTGCTGGACGCACAGCGCGGCCTGTTCGGTGCCGAGCTGGCGCTCACCCAGGCGGAGCGGGACCAGCTCGTCGCCGCCGTGCAGCTGTATCGCGCCGTGGGGGCCGGGTGGCCCGCCGCCCAGGAGTGAGCCATAATGAGGCGGTGCCCAAGCGGTCGCGGAAGCGCGCACGCCGCCCGGCGGCCGAATCCCTCGTGTTCTCGTTCCTGAGCGCGGCGGACGCGGTCGAGGCACGGCTCGAAGCGGCCTTGAGCCCGACCGGATTGTCTCTCGCGAAGCTCGCGGTGCTGCATTTCCTGGCGGATGCGAAGGAGCCGCTGCCGCTCTCCGATCTGGCGGCGCGCCAGCACTGCGTGCGCTCCAACATCACCCAGCTGATGGATCGCCTCGAGAAGGACGGCCTGGTCCGTCGGCGCGCCGATCCGGACGACCGTCGTAGTGTCCTGGCCGAGCTCACTCCTGCGGGCGAGCAGGCGCATGCCAGGGGCGTACGCGCGCTCGCGGACGCGCAACGCGCCATCGTCAGCGCGCTCAAGGCGGGTGAAGCGGCGAGCCTCCAGAGCGCGCTCACCGCGCTGACATCCTGATTCGTGCTCCCAACATAGAAAGGGGATTCCCGTGGTCTACCTCGTCCCCGTAGGTCGATTCTTCTACTCGGCGATCTTCCTGATGACGGTGATGGGCCATTTCTCGGCGGGATACATCGGATACGCGGCCCAGGCGGGAGTGCCGGCCCCGGGGCTGCTGGTCCCGTTGTCGGGCGTCATTGCCATCCTCGGAGGCCTGAGCATCACGCTCGGCTACAAGGCCAAAATCGGCGGCTGGCTGATAGTGCTGTTTCTAGTGCCGGTCACGCTCAAGATGCACAACTTCTGGGCGGTGACCGACCCGATGATGCACGGGATACAGATCGCGCTGTTCATGAAGAACGTGTCCATGCTGGGCGCCGCACTGCTGATCACGCACTTTGGTGCGGGCCCGATCAGCCTCGACACGCGGCGGGCGTCTCCTGGCGTGATGTAGGCCTCAGCGCCGCGGCCGGCGGCGCTCCATGTGCCGGGCCATGATCCGCACGAGCTCGGCGTTGGTCCACGGCTGCCAGCCGTGCGGCTTCATGGGACGTCCGTAGCCGAACTCCGCGTCGGCCGCGGGCCGCGCGTGTGTGAGAAACTCCTCGAG
>Ga0209239_1001260_pt1 | contig 14979 bp, 18 predicted proteins | sample GraSoi013_2_20cm_FD_185824 | JGI IMG/M metagenome (GOLD analysis project Ga0209239, IMG submission 185824) | Grasslands soil microbial communities from the Angelo Coastal Reserve, California, USA - Sample 10_02_2013_2_20cm (SPAdes) (version 2) | ecosystem: Environmental > Terrestrial > Soil >...
AGTCCTCGAAGCGGTAGTCGCCCGCGCCACACAGGCAACCGGCCAGCGTGCCGTGCGCCCCGGCCGCGTCGGCGTGCGAGCGTGCCTGCGCCAGCAGTTGCTGGATGTGGCTGTAGTCGGGCTGATTCATGCGCGCACGGCTCATTATAATTGACCGTACGAAGAGCGCGGCTCTATAGTCCCCGCCATGAGCGACACGACAAGAACACAACTCGATCTCGAGCTCACCCGGCTCACCAAACGCATCGAAGAGCTGATCACGATCCTCGAGCACCTGAAGGAAGAGAATCGCGCGCTGCGGGCGCGGCACGAGTCGCTCGCCGGGGAGCGCGCCGCGCTCATGCACAAGAACGAGCAGGTGCGCACGCGCGTGGAGGCCATGATCGGCCGCTTGAAGACCCTGGAGCACGGCGCATGACCCACCAGGATCAGGCGCGGGTGAGTGTCCGCATCATGGATAAGGAATACGTGGTCGCCTGCCCGTACGAGGAGCGTTCTGCGCTGTTGGATGCCGCCGAGTTCCTCAATGAGCGCATGCGCGAGATCCGCGACAGCGGCAAGGTCGTGGGCCTCGACCGCATCGCCGTCATGGCCGCGCTCAATCTGGCGCACGAGTACCTGCGGGTGAAGGACCGCGAGACACGGATTGACAGCGGTGTGGCCGGCCGGGTGCGCGCGCTGCGCGAGCGCGTCGAAGGCGTGCTCGGCAAGGGCCAGCAACTCGAGCTGTGACGCAGGCCGCGGCCCGCCGCTTACCTCAGGCGCGCCACCTATCCTTGGTGTAGAGTGCTCGTGGCGTCGCCTGCGGTGTTCGACAAGTGGGCCGGGTTACCTCGGACCCTAATTGAAACACCCTCGGGACTTCCGGCTTGCGCGCAGCGCTGTGCAAGTCCGCCTTTGAGCGGAAAGCCTTACCTGCCGCAGCTCGTCCCACTTGTTGCTCTGGTTCGAGAGCAACGGTCCGCACCGGCACATGCGGGTGGCGCTACCTGAATCCTCACCAGGGGGCGCCCGCAGACAACTGCGGGCGAGCCTCGTGGCCCGGCGCCGCAGCGTGCCGGCACGCGAGCGCCAACGCGCCTCGCTCCTCGTGGCGCGCAACGTCGACCGGGCCCTGCCGCTGCGCTCACACTGGCGCATCGCGGTGTATGCCGCACTGCCCGATGAGCTCGACACGGCCCCGCTCATCGCGCTGGCGCAGGAGCGCGGCTGCCGTCTCTACCTGCCGCGCATCGACCGGCGGCGTGCTTCGCGCGCCATGCGGTTCGTGGAAATGCGCGGCCCGCTGCGGCCTAACCGCCTGGGGATTGGCGAGCCCGCAACGGCGGCCACGATCGGCGCGCGCTGGCTGGACGTGGTGTTCCTGCCGCTGGTGGGATTCGATCGGCGCGGCGTGCGCCTCGGAACCGGCGGTGGCTATTATGACCGCGCGTTCGCCTTCCGGCGCTGGCGCAGCGCCTGGTACGCGCCGCGCCTGGTGGGCCTCGCCTATGGCTTCCAGCAGCTCGAGCACATCACGGCCGCGGCCCACGATGTGCTGATGGATGCGGTGGTGACCGAAGAGGGGATCATCCGATGCGCTACTGGCTGATGAAGACCGAGCCCGGCACCTTCGGCCTCGAGCATCTCGCCGCCGCCCCGCGCAGCACCACCGCGTGGGACGGCGTGCGCAACTTTCAGGCGCGCAACATGCTGCGGGATGAGGTGCGCCGGGGGGATCAGGCGTTTCTCTACCATTCCAGCTGCGCGCTGCCGGGCATCGTCGCCGTCATGCAGATCGTGAAGCAGGGCTACCCCGATCCCACCGCCTTCGATCGCAAGCACCACCACTACGATCGCGACAGCGATCCGGGCAATCCGCGCTGGTTCATGGTGGACGTGCAGTTGAAGCGCCGCCTCGCGCGTACCATCGCGCTCGAAGAGCTGCGAGCGCATGCCGGCAAGGAACTCAAGGGCATGGCGCTGTTGCGCCCCGGGAATCGACTGTCGATCACGCCGGTGGAAGCGGCGCACTGGAAGTTCATCCTCTCGCTCGAGTGACTCGCGAGAGCGCCGCGCGCGGTTCGTGAGTCGTCATGCGCGGCTCGCCCTATCACACTCCACCGTGTGCTCGCTTGTAATTTCGATTCGCGTGTATATACTCGGACCCCGGACTAACCCGTCAAATTGGAGAGCCAACATGGCGAAGGCAAAGAAGAAGGCCAAGAAGAAAGCTGCCAAGAAGAAATAGGCCTTAACTCGGCGGTCGCGAAAGTGGCCGCCGAGTCGTATTCGAAGACTGTGCCCGCTGCTGACGCGGGCACAGTCGTTTCTGGAAGTCACTCGCTCACGGGGGCTTTGATGGCGACGGATGCTGACGCAAACAAGCGGCGCGCGGCGCTGGCGGCGCTGGAACTGGTGGCGAGCGGCGTCACGATCGGCGTCGGCACCGGCTCCACGGTGAACCTGTTCATCGATGCCCTCGCCGCCAATCCCGGTCGTGTGCGCAGCGCCGTGTCCAGCTCGCAGGCGAGCACCGCACGGCTGCGCGCCGCAGGTCTGGCGGTCGTCGATCTGAACGAGCTCCCCGACCTCGCCCTCTACGTCGACGGCGCCGATGAGGCGACTGCCGCCCGGCATCTGATCAAGGGTGGCGGCGGCGCCCTCACCCGCGAGAAGATCCTCGCCGCGGCCGCGCAGCGCTTCGTGTGCATCATTGACGACACCAAGATGGTCACAACGCTCGGCCGCTTCCCGTTGCCGATCGAGGTCATCCCCATGGCGCGCACGCTGGTCGCCCGGCAGCTCACCGCGCGCGGCGGCCGACCGCTTTGGCGCCAGGGGTTCGTCACCGACAACGGCAACTACATCCTCGACGTACACGATCTCAGCATCGCCGATCCGGTCGCGCTCGAGCGTGAGCTCAACCAGATTACGGGCGTGGTGACCGTCGGACTGTTCGCGGCCCGCCCCGCGGACGTGCTGCTGGTCGGCACCGCACAGGGCGTGCAGACCCGCTAGCAAACGCCGAACCTGAGGCCACCGCGGCGGTTCTCATCCTAGTCCGCTGCGACTTCCGGCCTGGAGATGAAAAAGGGCCCGTCACCTTGACGGGCCCTGTTCATTTGGCTGGGGGACTAGGATTCGAACCTAGGTAAACGGAGTCAGAGTCCGTTGTCCTACCACTAGACGATCCCCCAGTAGGGCGGGATACAAATTCGGGCGGGCGAGCGCGGAGCTCCGTGTGCCGAAGCGCAAGCCCCCGGGCTTAACGCTTCGAGTACTGCGGACCGCGGCGAGCCTTGCGGCGTCCGACCTTCTTGCGCTCGACTTCACGCGCATCGCGCGTCACGAAGCCCGCAGCGCGCAGCGGCTTGCGCAGACTCTCGTCGTACTCGATGAGCGCGCGGGTGATACCGTGACGGATCGCGCCCGCCTGGCCGGTGATGCCGCCGCCGTCGACCTTGACGGCGATATCGAAACTGCTGATCAGCTTCACCGCCTCGAGCGGCTGGCGCACGATCATTCGGCCGGTCTCGCGGCCGAAGAACTCTTCGAGCGAACGGTCGTTCACCGTGATGCGCCCGCTGCCGGGCTTCAGGTACACGCGCGCCGTCGCGGTCTTGCGACGCCCGGTTCCGTAGTAATTCTGCTGGGTCGCTGGCATGTACGGTCCTATTGAATCTCGAGCGGCTTCGGCTGCTGCGCCTTGTGGGGATGCTCGCCGCCGGCAAACACGTGCAGCTTCCTGAACATGCGCCGGCCGAGCGGGTTCTTCGGCAACATGCCCTTGACCGCGAACTCGATCACGCGCTCGGGGTGCTCGCTGAGAAGCTTCTCCAGAGCGATCGACTTTATGCCGCCGATATGGCCGGTATGGTGGTAGTAGATCTTGTCGGAGAGCTTGCGCCCGGTGACACGGATCTTCTGCGCATTGACCACCACGATGTGGTCGCCCATGTCCACGTGCGGGCTGTAGTCAGCCTTGTGCTTGCCCTTGAGGCGATGAGCGATCTGCGAGGCCAGCCGCCCGAGCGTCTTGTCGCTGGCGTCGACGACGAACCAATCGCCCCGGACGGTACCGGGCCTGGCAAATACGGTCTTCATAGGTCACTCGTGGCGGTGCGCCGCCGTCGGGGAGAACCCTGGGACGGCCGGGGCCGAAAAAAGGCGGGGAAGTGTACTCAAGCAGGTGCGCCAATGCAAAGGCGCGGGGAAGTGGCCCCTGAGAGGCCTAAGCGGTGCCCCGCCGAGGGTCTGCCAGTCCGGATTCCCCTATAATAGAGGACGCAGATTATGGAGTCCGGTCGCCCTCTCGACTGTGCCGTCGCCGCCCTTGACCGTGGACTGCGCTCGGTCTTTGCGCCGGCCAGGACATCCCGGCCCGTCCCGGGCGGTTCGGACCCGGCGCCCGGCCTGCCGGCTGCGGAACGCCGTGCCAGCGCGGCCCTCATGCGCGTCAACCACGCCGGGGAGCTCGCCGCCCAGGCCCTCTATCACGGCCAGGCCTTCGTCGCCCGCTCCGCCGCGACACGCGACATGCTGATGGCCGCGGCGCGCTCCGAATCCGATCATCTCGCGTGGTGTGAGACGCGCCTGCAGGAGCTCGCCGCGCGGCCGAGTCTCCTCAATCCGCTCTGGTACGCCGGATCCTTCGCCATCGGCGCCGCCGCCGCACTGCTCGGGGATCGAGCCAGCCTTGGGTTCGTGGCCGAGACCGAGCGTCAGGTCGAGGGGCACCTCGATGCTCACCTCGGCAGACTCCCGGCAGGCGACGCTCGCAGCCGTGCGATACTGCAGACCATGAGGGCGGAGGAGATCGCGCATGGCGCGGCGGCCGCGACTGCCGGCGGCGCCCCCCTGCCCGCACCGGTGTGCGCGCTCATGCGGTACACGGCCCGTGTCATGACAGGCACTGCCTACTGGGTTTGATGAGTCTTTGAAGGTTGTATATCTCCCGGGAGCCGGTATGGAAGAGAACATCAAGCCCTTAAGCGAGATTCCGGCGATCAACCGGTTCCTGAGTTACTGTCGCATCCGCGCGGTCCCCTCCAAGACCGTCGTCATTCACGCCGGCGACCTGCCGGACGTCCTCTACTACATCATCAGCGGTTCGGTGGAAGTGATGATCGAGGACGAGGAAGGCAACGAAATGGTGCTGGCCTACCTCAACCGCGGGCAGTTTTTCGGCGAGATGGGCCTGTTCTACGAACAGCCGACACGCAGCGCCTGGGTCCGCACGCGCAACCAGTGCGAGCTCGCGGAGATGACTTACCCGCGCTTCCGGCAGATCGCCGCGGAGAGCCCGGGGCTGGTGTTTGAGCTCGCCACACAACTGGCCACGCGCCTCGACCGCACCAACCGCAAGCTGGGCGATCTCGCCTTCGTCGATGTGACCGGCCGCGTGGCTCACGCCATCATGGATCTGTGCGGCGAACCGGACGCCATGACGCACCCGGAAGGCATGCAGATCAAGGTCAGCCGTCAGGAACTCTCGCGCCTGGTCGGCTGCTCGCGCGAGATGGCGGGCCGGGTGCTCAAGGTGCTGGAGGAGCAGGGCCTGTTGCGCGCCACCGGCAAGACCATCGTGGTCTTCAACGCCCGGCCGAAGATGAAGACCCGCCCGGTCATCGTGCCCGCGAAGCCGGCGGCGGCGGCCGCCACCAAGGCCACGAGCCAGCTCGACCTCGACGACGAAGAGGATGATGATGACGACGAGGACGAGCCCGAGTAGCGCGAAACCCGCGGCTCATCCCTGAGCGCCGCACCCCGCACCGCCCCAGCACCCAGCGCCTCACGCGGCGATCTGGCGCCGCATCTCCCGGATAGTCTGAGCGTAGTCGCCACTGCCGAAGATCGCCGATCCGGCGACGAACGTGTCCGCTCCGGCCTGCGCTGCGGAACGGATGTTGTCGGTCTTGATCCCGCCATCGACCTCGAGGCGCACGGCGCGGCCGGCGCTGTCGATGCGGGCGCGCGCCGCGGCGAGTTTGCGCAAGGCGTTCGGAATGAACTGCTGACCGGCAAAGCCGGGATTCACCGACATGATGAGAACCATGTCGAGCAGCTCGAGCGTGTAGTCGAGATAGTCGAGCGGCGTGGCGGGATTGAACACCAGTCCCGGCCGGCAGCCGTGCTCGCGGATCAGGCCGATGGTGCGATCGACGTGCTCGGAGGCCTCCGGGTGAAAGGTGATGAACGTGGCGCCGGCGGCGGCGAAGTCCGGCACGATGCGATCGACCGGGCGGACCATCAGGTGCACGTCGATCGGCGCCTCGACGCCGTGCCGGCGCAGCGCCTCGCACACCATCGGACCGACGGTGAGGTTCGGCACGTAGTGGTTGTCCATCACGTCGAAGTGAATGAGATCGGCGCCGGCCTCGAGCACCGCATCGACCTCCGCTCCGAGCCGGGCGAAATCGGCGGACAGAATCGACGGGGCGATCCACGCGGGCACCATGACCACAGTGTAAACCTCCTTCAGCCGGTCAGGCGCGCGAGCGCCTCGCGGTACTTGTCGGTGGTGCGCGCGATGATCTCGGGTGGCAGTTTCGGTCCCGGCGCCTGCTTGTTCCAGTCGAGCGTCTCCAGGTAGTCGCGTACGAACTGCTTGTCGAAGCTCGGCGGGCTCACGCCCGCGCGATAGCTGTCGGCGGGCCAGAAGCGCGAGGAGTCCGGCGTCAGCACCTCGTCGATGAGCGTGAGTCTGCCTTGGCTGTCGAGGCCGAATTCGAACTTGCTGTCGGCGATGAGGATGCCGCGGCTGCGCGCGTGCTCGGCCGCGAACCCGTACAGTGCCAGCGCGGTGTCGCGTACCGCGGCGGCAAGCTCCGCCCCGATGAGCGCGGCGACTTCCTCGAAACTGATGTTCTCATCGTGAGCACCGATGCGCGCCTTGGTCGCCGGCGTGAACAGCGGCTGCGGCAGGCGTCCGGCCAGCTTGAGGTCCCGAGGCAGGGCGATGCCGCACACGCGCCCGCTCGCCTGGTAGTCCTTCCAGCCCGAGCCAATCAGATAGCCGCGCACCACCGCCTCGATGGGCAGCGCCTGCAGGCGCCGCACGATCACCGCCCGTCCGGCCAGCAGGGCGCGTTCCCGCTCGTCCCTGACCACCTCCGCTGGCTCCCGGCCCGTCAGGTGATTGGGCACCAGGTGCCGGGTGCGCGCGAACCAGAAATTGGAGATGCCGTTCAGCACCCGCCCCTTGTCGGGAATCGGATCGGGCAGCACCACGTCGAAAGCCGACAGCCGGTCGGTGGTCACGATGAGCATCGTGTCGTCATCGAGTGCGTAGATGTCGCGCACCTTGCCCTCGTGGATGCGGGCAAGGCCGGTGAGTTCGGTGCGGTAAACGACGGGCGCCGGCATGCGCTTGGTACTATAGCGGCCCTTTGGGCCTGCGACACCCTGCGGGCGCGACGCGCAAGCCATGAGAATGAAATGGATCGGCAAACTCACCGGCGGGCTGCTGGGTGCGGTCGCGCTCGGTCCGATCGGGGCCGCGCTCGGCGTGCTGCTCGGGCATCAGTTCGATGAGCACGGCGAGGAGCTGCAGGCGGGGCCGTTCGCAGGCGAGGACGTCGCTGCGATCGGCGAGCGCTTCTTCCGCGCCACCTTCCGTGTCATGGGCTGTCTCGCCAAGGCCGACGGCCGCGTGTCGGAGCTGGAAATCTCCGCCGCGCGCGCCGTCATGGGCGAGCTGCGCCTCGATGGCCCGCAGGTGCGCGAGGCGATCGCCTGCTTCAGCGCCGGCAAGCTCCCCGCATTCGACCTCGGCGGCGAGCTCGCCGCCCTCAGACGCGCCTGCCGCGGGCGGCCGGACCTGCTGCGCGTGTTCCTCGAGATCCAGGTGCGCGCGGCGCTCGCCGGCAACGGTCTGGAAGGCCCGGTGCGGCCTCTGGTCACGCGGATCGCCGCCGCACTGGGGATCTCGCCCCTCGAGCTGGCGCACGTCGAGGCGGTGTTGCGCATCCAGCGTGGCGGCCCTCGCCCGGGTGAGGCGCGTGGCGCCCCGGCACGCGACCGCTCGCTCGAGGAGGCCTATCGCGTGCTCGAGACCAGCGCGGGCGCGAGCGATGAGACGGTCGTCAAGGCCTACCGCCGGCAGCTGCACCGCCATCATCCCGACAAGCTCAAGGCGAACGGCTTGCCGGAATCGATGATGGCGCACGCCAAGCAGCGCACGCAGCAGATCATCGAAGCCTACGAGCTGATCCGCGAGCGTCGCGGCATGAGTTAGGCGCGTCGCGCCCACTCCTCGATGATGCCCTGGATCGCGCGCACGCCATCGGTCAGCGCCGCCGGCCCCGGCTGCAGGATGAGCGATGACTTGATCTCGCGCACGTAGCCGTCGCGCACCGCGGGGATGGCGTCCCAGCCGGGCCGCGCAGCCAGGCGCTGCGGCTGGAACTTCTTGCCGCACCACGAGCCGAGCACGATGTCGGGAGCGCGGCGCGGCACTTCCAGCGGATCGGCGATGATGCGGTTGCGTCCCAGCCCCTCGCGCGCAAGCTCGGGGAAGCACTCCTCGCCCCCGGCAAGCTGGATGAGCTCGGACACCCACTGGATGCCGCTGATCATGGGATCGTCCCATTCCTCGAAATACACGCGCGGACGGCGCGCCAGGGCCCCCGCCCGCTCGCGCACCTGCGCCAGTCCCGCGCTCAGCTCATCCACCAGCGCCTGCGCCTTGCCCTCGCAGCCGATCATGCCGCCGAGCGTGCGGATCATGCGCAGGATGTCCGCTACGCTGCGGTGATTGAAGACGTGCACCTCGAGGCCGGCACGCACCAGTTCGGCGGCGATGTCGGCCTGCAGATCGGAGAACCCCAGCACCAGATCGGGCTGCAGCGCCACGATGCGGTCGGTGCGGGCACTGGTGAAAGCGGAAACCCGCGGTTTTTCGCGGCGCGCGCGTGGCGGGCGCACGGTGAAGCCCGAGATACCGACGATGCGCCACTCCTCGCCGAGCCGGTACAGCGTCTCGGTCGTCTCCTCGGTCAGGCACACGATCCGCTGTGGAAATCCTGAAATTGCCGTCATGGGGCACCGCACCGTAAAGGCGGTGAGCACTGTATCCTCAAGGCATGTGGATGCGCATCTGGGGCTTTCTCGACTGGTGCTTCTTCGGGCCGGCCTCGGTGCGCGCCGGCATGCTCGGGGGAGGCCTGCGCGTACTGCGCTACCCGTATGCGGTGGTGCGTGACCTGGCGCGCGGGGAAATCAACCTGCGTGCCATGAGTCTGGTGTACACGACGCTGCTGTCGCTCATCCCGCTGCTTGCCTTCAGTTTCGCCGTACTCAAGATCTTCGGCGGGCGCCGCGACCTGGAGCCGATCGTCTACGAGCTCTTCCGCCCGGTGGGCGGTGCGGCGGCGCAGGAGCTCACCGCGCGCGTGCTGCAGTTCGCCAGCCACGTCAGCAGCGGCGTGGTGGGGTCGCTGGGCCTGGCGCTGCTCGCCTGGACGCTGCTCGGCACCATCAAGAAGGTCGAGGACAGCTTCAACTTCCTGTGGCACGTGGACCAGCCGCGCAGCCTCGCGCGGCGGCTCGCCGAGTACACGAGCCTGCTCATCGCCGGCCCGGTGCTGCTCGTGGGCTTCGTGGGCCTGTCGCACGCGGCGCTCGCGAGCGCGCCGGTGCAGGAGGTGGTGCACCTGCCGCTGCTGCAGCGCCTGCGCGGCACGGGTATCGCTCTGGCGCCTTACGTGATGGTCACGGCGTTTTTCACCGCGCTCTACATGATGATTCCCAACACGCGCGTGCAGTGGCGCGCGGCGCTCATCGGGGCGCTGGTGGGCGGCATCCTGTGGGCCGCGGTCGGCAAGATGTTCACCGCGTTCGTCGTGTACTCCACGCGTCTCACCCTCGTGTACGCCGGATTCGCGGTCGTGGTGGCGGCGCTGCTGTGGACGTATTTCGGCTGGCTGATCCTGCTCGCCGGTGCGCAGCTGTCGTTCTACGTGCAGAACCCCACCTACCTGCGGCTCGGGCTGCAGCAGCTGCGGCTCTCGAGCGTGGAGCTCGAGCAGCTGGCGCTGAAGTTGATGTACTTCGTGGGCCGCACGCATGTCGCAGGCGGAGGGCGCTGGAGCGTGAATCGCCTCGCCACCGAGCTGGGCCTGCCCGGCATCGCGGTGGCGCAGATGGCCGCGACGCTCGAGCGCGCGGGACTGTTGATCGTCACCGACTACGACGAGCTGGTCCCGGCGCGCGACCTCGGGCGCATCAGCGTGTACGAGATACTCGACATCGCGCGCCATGGCGGCAGCGGCCACGTCGCGCCCCGCAACCTGCCCATCCCTGCGGTCGACCGGCTGCTGGCGGGTGTCGAGGACGCGCGCCGCCATCGCTGCGGCGAGCTCACGCTACGCGACCTGGTCGATGAAGCCGCGCGGCCGGCGCTGCAGCTCACTCCCCGGCAATCGTCATCTCGCTGAGCAGCAGCGAGCCGGTGTGGATGCCGCCGCGCACGTCACGATCGTCGCCCAGCGCCACGATGTGCCGGTACATGGGCCTCAGGTTCCCGGCGATGGTGATCTCGTGCACCGGGTACACGATGGCGCCGCGCTCCACCCAGAAACCGCTCGCGCCGCGCGAGTAGTCCCCGGTCACGCCGTTCACGCCCTGTCCCATCAACTCGGTCACCAGGAGCCCGGTGTCCAGGCGCTTGAGGAACCCCGCTGCATCCAGCGCTCCCTGCGCGCTGCTCACGATGAGGTTGTGAACGCCCCCGGCGTTGCCGGTGGTGGTCAGCCCCAGGCGCCGCGCGGAATAGCTGCTGAGCACGTAGCCGCTGAGCACCCCGTCGCGCACCAGCTCGCGATCGCGCGTGGCGGCTCCCTCCTGGTCGAACGGGCTGCTGGCGAGGCCTTTGCGGATGTGGGGCCGCTCCTGCATCTGCAGGAACGCCGGAAAGATCTGCTCGCCGGCCGCGTTCAGCAGGAACGAGGACTTGCGGTACTGGCTGGTGCCGCTGATCGCGCCGACGAAGTGTCTGAACAGGCCGCGCGCCATGTCGGGCGTGAAGGCCACCGGGACCTTGCGGGTGCTGAGCCGGCGCGCACCGAGCCGCGCCACAGCGCGTACACCTGCGGTGCGGCCGACGGCGGCGACGGTTTCCAGCTCCGCCGGGTCGCGCGCGATGGTGAACCAGTAGTCGCGCTGCATGTCATCGCCGGCCTGTGCGACGAGCGAGCAGCTGACCGAATGGCTGCTGGCCGAGTAGCCGGCGAGAAAGCCGAGCGAGTTGCCGTAGACACCCGTGTGGCGCTGACTGCTCACGGAGGCGCCCTCGGAGTTGGTGATGCGCGGGTCTACACCCAGGCCCGCGGACTCACATTCGCGCGCCAGCTCGATCGCGCGCTCCGGGGTGAGGTCCCAGGCGTGATCGAGATCGAGATCGGGGATCTCGCGGGCCAGCGCGCCGGGGTCCACCAGCCCGGCATACGGATCCTCGGCGGTGTAACGGGCGATCGCACAGGCCTTTTCCACCGTCTCGCGCACCGCGGCAGCCGCCAGGTCCGCGGTGCTCGCCGAGCCCTTGCGCTGCCCGAAGTAGACGGTCACTCCGAGGCCGCGGTCGCGCTGATACTCGAGCGTGTCGACCTCGCGCAGCCGCACGCTCACCGACAGCCCCTGGGCAAGCGAGGCGTCGGCCTCGCACTGCGACGCGCCCTGGCGGCGCGCTTCCTCGAGCGCGAGACTGGCGACGTCGGCGAGTTGCCGGGTTGCCCCGGATGCGGGCGGTGGTTGCATGGTGTGTGATTCGCGTGAGCGTTAGGCTTAAATTGTAGCTCACCGCCTGGCACCGCAGCGGTGAGCGCAGCAACGAGCCGCCCGTGACCGCCGCACCGCACGACCGCGAAGATGCCGACGAGACCCCGCGACCTCCCAGCAAGAGCGCGCGCAAGCGCGCGGCTCACGCCGCCCAGGACCTGGGCGAGGCGCTGGTGCGCCTGCGCGAGGCGGAGCTCGAGGCGCTGCAGCTGCCGGAGGCTCTGGGGGAGGCGATCCGCGCGGCGCGCCACATCACCAGCCGCGCGGGGGCGGCGCGCCAGCGCCAGTACATCGGCAAGCTGATGCGCGCGGTGGACCTGGAGCCGATCCGCGCCGCGCTCGCCGCCCACAGCGAACGTGCCGCGCGCGAGAGCGAGCGTTTCAAGCGCGTCAGCGCCTGGCGCGAGCGGCTGATCGCTGAAGGGCCCACGGCCCTGGCGGAGCTGGCGCGCTGGCGACCGGATCTCGATCGAGCTCAATGGGCCCGGCGTGTCAGCGCCGCCCAGGCTGAGCGCCGCCGCACCGCCGGCGCCGGCGCGGCGGCCAGAGAGCTGTTTCGCGCGCTGCGCACATTGTTCGATACAATGCCGTGATGAAACCGCTCGTCGGCATCATCATGGGCTCATCGTCCGACTGGGAGACGCTGCAGTCCGCCGCGGAGGCGTTGGACAAGCTCGCGATCCCCTACGAGGTGCGCGTCGTGTCCGCGCACCGTACCCCCGACCTGCTGTTCGAATACGCCTCCGGGGCACGCGAGCGGGGACTCGAGGTGCTGATCGCCGGCGCCGGCGGTGCCGCGCACCTGCCCGGCATGACCGCCGCCAAGACGATCCTGCCGGTGCTCGGCGTACCGGTGCAGTCGAAGTCCCTGGGGGGACTGGATTCACTGCTGTCCATCGTGCAGATGCCGGCCGGCGTGCCGGTGGCGACGTTCGCGATCGGCGCAGCGGGGGCGACCAACGCCGCGCTGTGTGCGGCAGCGATCCTCGCCAACCGCCACCCCGCCATCGCCACGGCGCTGGAAGCCTATCGCGAACGCCAGACCGCCGGCGTGCTCGGCAACCCGGATCCGCGCGCGACACCGCGCACATGACGGTCGGCATCGTGGGCGCCGGCCAGCTCGGCCGCATGCTCGCTTTGGCGGGCTATCCGCTCGGGCTCGACTTCCTGTGTCTGGACCCCTCGCGCCAGGCGCCCGCGGGCCGGGTCGCCCCCCTGCTGCAGGGCGCCTTCACCGACCGCGCGCTCCTCGGCCGTCTCGCGCGGCGCTGTGAGGTCCTGACCTTCGACTGGGAGAACGTGTCGGTTGCGAGCCTGCGCGCCGTGGCGCGCCTGCACGGCGCGCGTATCTGTCCGCCGATCGCGGCGCTCGCCGCCGGCCAGGACCGGGTGGCCGAGAAACGACTGTTCGAGCGCCTCGCGATCCCCACCACCCGCTGGCGCGCCGTGAGCTCACGCGCGCAGCTGACACGCGCCATCGCCGCCATCGGCCTGCCCGGTGTCCTCAAGACGCGCCGGCTCGGCTACGACGGCAAGGGTCAGGCCGTGATCCGCACGGCCGCGGACGCCCGGCGGGCCTGGAGCGCCCTGGGCGCGGCGCCGCTGCTGTACGAGGAGTGGATCCCGTTTGATTGCGAGGCGTCGATCATCGGGGCGCGCAGCGTCAGCGGCCAGCTCGCGGTCTATCCGCTGTGCGGCAACGTCCACGGCGCTGGTGTCCTGCGACTCACCTGCGCGCCTTTCGGCCCGCCGCGCTGGCAGCGTCTGGCCGCGCGCTATCTCACGCGCGTGCTGGCGCACTTTCGTTACACCGGCATCCTGACCATCGAGTTCTTCGTGCGCCGCGGCCGGCTCATCGCCAACGAGATGGCGCCGCGCGTGCACAACTCCGGACACTGGACCATCGAGGGCGCCGCCACCAGTCAGTTCGAGAATCACCTGCGCGCCATCCTCGACCTGCCGCTCGGCGCCACGCGAGCGCTCGGGCACAGCGCCATGATCAATCTCATCGGGCAGATGCCCCCACGCGCAACCCTGCTGGGGCTGGCAGGGGTGCACCTGCACGACTACGGCAAGGAGGGGCGCCCCGGGCGCAAGGTGGGTCACTGCACCGTCGTCGAGCCGACCCCCGCCCGGCGTGACGCTCGCGCGCGACGCCTGCTCAAGGATTTGGCCGTCGGCGTTCGCATCCCGTAACATCGGCTGCGAGCCAACAAGCATGTATCTGGAACCCTTCAAGCTCAAGGAGTTGCCGTTCCGGCTGAGCCCGGACCCCCAGTTCCTGTACCTGTCGAAGCAGCACGCCCGCGCCAAGGCGTACATGGAGTCGACCATCTGGTTCACCGACGGCTTCGTGGTGATCACCGGGGAGATCGGTTCGGGCAAGACCACGCTGATCGAATCCTTCCTCAAGGAAGTGCCGGCGGACGTGGTGGTGGCGCAGATCAACCAGACGCAGGTATCGGCCATCGACTTCCTGCAGGCGGTGCTGGTGCAGTTCGGCTTCTCGCCCTTCAAGATGCGCAAGGCCGAGCTCATCAGCACGGTCAACAACTTCCTGGTCGAGCAGTACGCCGCCGGGCGCAAGGTGCTGTTGATCGTCGATGAGGCACAGAACCTCACCATGCGCGTGCTGGAGGAAATCCGCCTGCTGTCGGGCGTGGAGACCACCAAGGACAAGGTGCTGCGGATCATTCTCGCCGGACAGCCCGAGCTCAACGACAAGCTCGACGCGCCCGAGCTCGCCCAGCTCATGCAGCGCGTGCGGCTGCGCTTCCACCTGCATACGCTGTCGGAGGTGGAAACGCGCAGCTACATTCAGCACCGGCTGGACGTCGCCGGAGCCGGGGACCGCGAGATTTTCGCCGCCGATACCTTCGCCGAGGTGTTTCGCTACTGCGGCGGCGTACCGCGACTGGTCAATACGCTGTGCGATACCGCCATGATGGCCGCCTACACCTCGGATCGCAGCACGGTCACGCGCGCGGACATCATCAGCGCGGTGCGCGAGCTGCAGTGGGTCGAGTACTCCGCGCGCCCCCAGCCGCAGCCCCCCGAGGCCGGCGGCGCAGCGCCCGGCGCGGCGCCCGCCGCGGTGCCCGCCGCGGTGCCCGCCGCGACTCCCGAGCCGGGCGCCGCAATGGGCCGTCTGCTGGTGGCGACCGACGGGCGCACGGTGCAGGAAATCAGCCTGCGCATCGGCCGGGTCATCATCGGGCGCAT
>Ga0209239_1001261_pt1 | contig 14977 bp, 17 predicted proteins | sample GraSoi013_2_20cm_FD_185824 | JGI IMG/M metagenome (GOLD analysis project Ga0209239, IMG submission 185824) | Grasslands soil microbial communities from the Angelo Coastal Reserve, California, USA - Sample 10_02_2013_2_20cm (SPAdes) (version 2) | ecosystem: Environmental > Terrestrial > Soil >...
CGGCGCCAGGAAAAAGTAGATGCGTCGTGCTCGGCCGTGGAGCAAATGGGCGACCGGGTGGGTATCAGCGCTGCTCGTGAGCGCATGCGCGGGTGCGTCCCGAGACGCGTCGCTGCCGATAAGCGATCCCAACGAGCAAACAAATCGCCAAGTGTTGGCGGCGAATCAACAAATACTGGGACCAGTATCCGAGGGCGCAAGAGCGGCCTTACCGGGCCCCGTCCACGACAGGTTGCATGATCTGAATTCGAATTTGAAAGAGCCACGCATCTTGGTAAATAATGTGTTGCAATTGCGTTTCGACGCGGCGGCTCGCACGACCACCCGCTTTGTAGTCAATTCAACCTTCGGCATGGGCGGGCTGTTTGATGTGGCGGGCCCCAACGGGGTTGCGCAGCAGAGCGGCGATTTCGGCCAGACTCTGTTTGTCTGGGGGGTAAGCGAGGGTCCCTATGTGGTGCAGCCCTATTTGGGCCCCTCGACGCTGCGCGATGCGGTCGGAACTGTCGTGGATATGGCCGCCAATCCGCTAGGCTGGCTGATAGGAACGCAAGTCGCCTTAGTGACCACACAAGTAGCGGTAACTGCCGGCACCACGACCGTCGATGCGGTCGACCGGTTGGGCCAGTTGAAGACGGCGGAAGATGCTTCCATCGATTTCTACAGCTTTATCCGCTCGGGTTATTATCAGATGCGGCGGGCGGAGCTGCGTGAAGCCATCGGGCTCCCGAGCGTCGTCGAGTCACCGGCGACCAGTGACATTGATGATGCCCCGGATGACACTGGTCAGGCGGTAGCGGTCGCCCGATAACAAAATGCCAGCAAGGTTGCTGACATCCATTGTGTCAGCGAGGGGCGTGAGCGCGTGGATCAAGACGGAAACCTGATTATCGAGAAGCCCGCCGCGCGAGCTGGGAGACGGCTTGCGCGTCCTCCGCTACTGTTTCATCAAGTGCTCCAATCAGCGCATGAACACAGTCCCCCCACGTTCGAAGACGGTATTCGGTCCGCAGTTGTGCCTCTCGCGCAGCTAGGTAACCTGGGTCGATGAGCGGCCGTTCGATCTTTGCCAATGCATCATCTTCGTTCAAGGGATCGAAATAATCGACAAGGTTACCACCCGCTTCCGGGATGGATGTGTGGTTGGAGGCTACGCAGAACTTCCCGTGCGCCAAGCTTTCCGCAATCGGCAATCCCCAACCCTCGGACAGACTCGGAAAGACCGTGAATAGGCAGGAACGATAAGCTTGCTGCAATTCTGCATCGGACAAGCTTCGCAGTAGAATGATCTTACCATTTAGATAGTCGCTCGCCTCGAGATCATCCAACAAGTCGTCGACCAACCAGCCGATCTTTCCAGCAAAAACCAAGTTCGGCACGAGGTTGGTGCGGTGTCGCTCCAACAGTCGTTGCCATACTCTCACAAGCAGCCGATGATTCTTTCTAAGTTCAATGGTCGAAACGAATAAGACATAACGTGGAGGAAGGCTTACCATTGCTTGCTCACCGGCCGTGGGCGGGTCCCTGAAACCCGATCCCATCTCCAACGCCTCGACGCGAGGTAATCGCCAACCGCAGTCCGCAACAAACCTGACAAGAGCAGTTTGTGTATGCTTTGAGTTGGTGAACACGATGTCCGCAGCCGGTATGGCAGCTCGAAGCCAATCGCGAAATTGAACACTGTGATGTGGTTCGACCAACGATTCATGTTTGATCGGAATGAGATCGTGAACCAAAGGAGCAAACTTTATTCCATAACACCGCTTCACTTCAGCAATATACTTCATGTAATTGGGAATTCCCCAACTGGCCCCAAGTGATACGATCACATCGCCACGGCGCACGAACTGCTCAAACCGGTTCGTCCGGAGCAATGTGCCGATGAGATCGCGAGCCGCAGCCTTGAAGATGGAAAAGAAAAAGCGCGGGTGGCGCATGATCACCGGGAAAGATCTGTGGAATTTTCGCCAAAATATCGCCGGCTCCCAAAATGTCTTCCACGGAGCGATACGGCCAGGCGGATTCAAGTATGCGGAACGGATTTCTCCGAAGTCGACCATGTGGAGTCTTTTGCTATAAATACTGAGCCGACAAAACCTCACGCGGTCGGAAATCCCGTCGAGTGTCTTGGCTGCGCGATAAATCTCGAATTGAACCCGCTGTACGCCGCTGGGATTGCAAAAATGATCAAAATATCGGAGAAAATCCTCCACTTCGAACCAAATAACACTCTGACCAGTGTTGTCAGCGGAATAGTCTTCCTGTTCGGGTTCCTTCATGCGGGTTACAGAGGCCGATAAAGCCGTCCCATGATCGGGGAGATCGTTCGCTCGCACGAGGTTAAAAGGAGCTTGGTCGGGAGTTAGGCAGCTGCCCCTAGCTGGCACAGCGACGCAGGATGTCTCAGTCGCTAGAGCCTTGGTGACGACTGTTCCTCTTCTCCGGCCTTCTCAACTTCGGCGATCGGCGCGACCGGAAGCCGCGGGCGTAGGTAACACGAATGAAGCAACGACACGAGTGGGCTAAAAGGCTCAGCTGGCTCCTGCTGCTGCTAATCCTTGGGCTAACGTTCGGGTGGCGCGTTGCTGCGGTGCTCCTGGTCCTGTGGACGATAGGTTACGTCGCGTTCTGGCTCTTCATGCTGCTCAAGCCGGTGAAACAAGACTATTTGCTTCCGCAGCCCCGGGGCGATGAGCCGCCGCCCGGCATTCGCCAAGAGCTTGGCGGCCGGAGTGAGAAAGCCTTACTCGGAAAGATTAGGACATCATGACTGGGATGCCGCCCCAGCGCAATGAGTACTGCGAGCCCGAATTGGGCGAACCCTGCTAGCAAACCCAAGTCCATCCTCTATGCGGCTTGCGTTCGCTTAGGCTGATGAACGTTGCGGCAACGAGCGCGACGATTCCTGTGACAAATGCCGCCATGCAAGAATACGCCAAGATTTCATTGAGAGCTCTCGCTATTGCAGCCCTATTTGCGTCGGCACTTTTAAGTGCCACTTCAGCACCGTGGCGAAAACGTGGAATTCTTCGAATTGGTAGCGTTAAATGCTCGTAAACAACGCGCCTGACCTTCGCTCGGCCGATTGTGGCGCGGCAGAATCAGAAGAAGGCCACGAGGTCTGCTATGCCCCAAAATGGGGGGATTGCCCTCTGTTGCGGCCGCGCAGATATACACGTCCGCGGCCCCGGTCGTGCAAGTGGCGGTGCTTCGAACTCGTCGGGGCTCAATCTGCCCCATTAGACGCAGCAGATTCAGATGCTCGATAGCAAGTGCGCGAAGCCAGTCGAGCTGCGGCACATAGGAGCTAGATCATTCTTGCTTCGCTGATCATCGCGGCGGTTCTCGGCTTTTCGTTGGTGGTCTACCTGATTATCGACAGCGGCGCCGCGCAGGTGGCTCACGCAATGCTGGTGATCGGTTGGGGGCTGATCCCCATAACCTTGTTCCACCTAATTCCTTTCACTTTGAGCGCTCTCTCGTGGCGCGAACTCCTACCCGCTGCAAGTCGTCCGCATACCGTGACTGTCATCTGGATCCAGTGGATCCGTGAATCCATCAACTCGCTATTGCCGGTCGCCAGCGTCGGCGGCGATGTCGCAAGTATGCGCCTCGCCCATTTGCGAGGGGTGCCGGGCGCGCAAGCGGCATCAAGCGTGATCGTGGACACCACCGTCGGGCTAGTCACCCAGGTGATATTTGTCCTGTCGGGAGTGGCGTTGCTCCTGATGCGATCGACCGATCGTAACTCGCTACTGGTGGCGGGGACGGTGCTGCTAGCCATGGGCGTACTCTTCGTGGCGATCACCGCATTCGTGTTCTTGCAGCATCGCGGTCTGTTTGCCGGGTCCGCGAAATTCGCTCGCCGCCTGACCCCCGGAAAATGGCTGTCCACCTTGGCGGCCAGCGCCTCGATGATCGACGACTCTGTGGTGGCGACATACCGCAACCGGTCGGTTATGTTGCGCGCCAGCCTGCTGCGCCTTGTCGGATGGGCTGCCGGCGCGGGCGAGGTTTGGCTCGTGATGCAGAGCCTCGGGCAGCCCATTGGCGTGGTCGACGCATATATCCTCGAAAGCCTCGGTTCTGGCGTTCGCGCGGCAACCTTCATGGTGCCCGGTGCCTTAGGCACTCTCGAGGCCAGCTATGTCTTGTTCGGCGCAATGTTCGGATTGCCAGCGGACACAGCGCTGGCGATTTCCTTGTCAAAACGCGTCCGGGAATTGGCGTTGGGCGTGCCGGGCCTGCTGCTCTGGCAGTATATCGAAGGTCGCTATCGTCTGCGCCTTGGCGAGCCGAATGGACGCGGATCAAGGCACACTGATGTCGACAACTGCAGTCAACCTGCAGAGCGCTAGGGCGCGGGCATCGCGGTACCTAACTCGATCCAGTTGCTCGCCAACGAGGTGATCGAAGGGGCGACTTTTTGCTACGACGCGTCAGGACGCGATTGGCACTTTTGCGACATCGCAAGATCGCGGATGGACTTCCGCTTTCGGGGGGAAGGACGGGTCGGATGCGCGGAATGGTTCAGGCCGGAACCTATTCAGCGGTGCTGCACTATCTCAGGGCGATGGAGGCAGCGGGGACGGTAGATGGAAAGGCGGTCGCAGATAAGATACGGGAGTTGCCGGTCGACGATTTCTTCGCCAAAGGGCGAGTGCGCGAGGACGGCCGCATGATGCACGACATGTATCTCGTCGAAGTTAAGACGCCGAGCGAATCCAAGGCAAAATGGGACTACTACAAGGTTCTCCGGCGCATTCCGGCCGACGAGGCGGCCCAGCCGCTCAGCGAAAGCAAGTGCTCGCTCGTCAAGAAATAGGAGTTTTTCGTCGGACTGCGGTTACTCTCCGTGGGCCACGGCGCCTTGGTGCTACCGCCGCGAGGCCGTCGCCCGCTCACGTCTCGATTTCAGAAAATTTGAGTGCGTCCAATGACTGCTGTTGGCACTTCGGATGCAGGCCAAGGTGCGTGCAAGCTTCGATTGGGTCCTCGGTGCACAGTCTTGAACGACTGGAGCGCTGGCGGCACGCCCGCTAAGCGGGTTCGACATGCCCGTCGGCGAGATGGAAGTCGAGGGGCGTGCCAGTCTGTTGTCCTTTCTTGGTGCGTCGCCGAAGGGCACTATGTCGTTGGGTGACTGTTCCGGCCGTTTGCGGCTCTGCCGTGGGGTGGTCATTTGTACGCAACGAGCGTTGCAATCGATTGAAGCCACGCGTCGGTGACGCGGCCCCGTTAGCTGTGCACTCTTGCGTCCGCTGGAGCACCGCAGCGGGTTTTTGGAGTACGGTGCGGCTCTTGAAGAATAGTACGATCGATACGAATGCACAGATGGAAATCAGTATATTAGCGACGACGCTGAACAGCAGATGCTCCCAACCGGGGCCATCTTGCGGACGCACGCGCAGATATTCGTACAAGAAGGTCATATCGTACAAGATGGCGAGGAAACCCACCACAGCTGCAATCGCGGAAAGTGTGCTCGTGAAGGAGAGGCCGCGCCGGGGAGCGTCGACGGCGCAAGATGCTAGATACCACGTGGTGAACAGGCAGACTGCAACCGGAATGAATGACTGTATCAGCGGGAGCATCAATCTGGCGGCTGACAGGGCGTCTTTTGAGATGTGAAAGGTGCTGCCATACTCAGAGAACAACTGCGCAATCTTGACCAGAATTGTAACACCGATGCACAGACCGAACACGGAAGCACCGGAACGAAAGAAGCCGATCAGGTCGATGTTCGATGCGGAGGACCGGGACGGCCCTGAGTGCCGCGTCTGCGGCGACTCGTTCGGCGCTAGCAAGCTAACGGCCACTATCAGGCAAACAAAGATAGGAGGCACGATCGTCCAGAGCTCGCTGCCAACATTGTCGAGATTGTTGGGCCAAAGGCTCTGATCGAGGGACTTCCCGAACAGGCGCGCAACTGGTCCTGCAAGCAGGGCGAAAACGTGTGCGATCGTCAAGATGCAGATGGAAAACAGCATACCGCTCGCCGCGAGGCCGGTGACAAAGTATCCGAAGTTGCTGAAGCGAGGCCTTGAAGAGGGAACTCCAATGGCATCGGCGACCTTGACCAGAGCTCTCGTCCCGGACTGCCGCATCACCGCGACCAGCGTGCAAAAGATAATTCGCTCGATGAGCCCCCGTAACTCCTTCGCCGAGCTCTCCTTGATTGCGTTATCAAGGGCGCCCGGATCTCCGAGATCGAGCCGCTCGAGCTGTAGTTTGTAAAAAGCGAGGTCGCCGTAGGTTTGCACAGTCGAGAAGACATTGCCGCTGACGAGGTTTCGCACTTCTCTTGCCAGAAGCCGTTTGTCTGCCGCCGCGCGAGCCTCGACTGCGCTCGCCAGCCTCTCGGCGAGGTCGATGAGGCGTCTAGGTACCTCGATCTGATCGTGGAAAAAGTCCCGTTGGGCCTCTCCGAAGCGCGAAAACACGGGAACGATTGGTTGAGTCAGGCCGATGAATAAGGCGGCGACGTAGAGCGGATACGGAACTCCCTGAATTGTCTTGTCAGCATCTACATAGCCAAGCAGCTTGCCGCTCCCTGTAGGATGTCGGGAGACAGTTGGCAGGCCAAGTAGTAGGCGGTCAGGCTCACACCGAGGAACGCGAGAAGTGCGACGTGATAAGCGTAAGGTCCGACGAAATCCCTGACTTTCGCACCTGGCAGCAGCGCCAGGTAGCGGCCAGTAACCGGGTTACCGAGATTCAACTCGCCGAACTTGGTTGCGTGGACGAGGGTGACGAGCACCGCCCCAAGCAGAAAGGATTGGTCCTGCAACGTGGCCCACATGGCGCCCTCCGTTGCTAACATCGGCCATTAGGACAGAATCGTTGCGCTACGATCATTCGACCTTCCGACGAAGGGTCGATGGATTGGATCGCTGCCTCTTTCGCGGCGGCGATGACGACTGTAACAAAGAGCATTGCTGCGAGTACCACTTTCATTTCAGCCTCCGTAATTTGCGCCCGCCTGGAAAGCTAAAGAAGTTGGCTCGTGACTTGTAACCGGCCTTTGAACCCACGGGTGTGAACTGGTTCACCCTCCGACGACAATTCTGCTGCCGTCGCTGCACTTCGACAGAGGACCCGCGACACAAGCGTCGTTGCGGTGTCGCCTTCTGGCATAACGGGCCAGACGGGGGCGCATTGAATTTGCGGTCGGTAATTGACCTACTGCGGACATGAATGGCCGTGTCGGCTCGACCAACTCGGTCGAGTTTCACCCACAGGCCGCGACATCTTGTCCGCGGCGCCCGCTTCGCTTGGCGATATTGCGTTGTACCCTGGTGTGGAACGGCAGGGGCCTGCAATGCCCATCACCGAAAGGACAGCTGACCGTTTAGTACTGAAGTCGGGCTCGACGACGCTGACGCTCGATAAAACTGCGGACAAAGCAATTCTGCAGCGCAAGCTTCTGCTGTGGAGACTAAAGCCGGTTGAGGCCGCGCTATCCGAAATTAGCGACATCACAATCGACGCGGCTGTCGATCGCGCATCGGGCGTAGAAGTCTGTCATACGATGCTGATCATGCAAAGCGGTAGGGGTTGGGCCTTTCCAGCAGCCGACAAAACGGAGGCGGAGACGAATGCGGCTGCGATGCGAGATTTCCTTGCAATCACGGCTTAGCCGAGAGTCCGGTTGTGACACTCAAGGGCGGTGCCAGCACTCACCAAATATGTCCGCTGTTGAAGGTAGGCCAGCCGTGCCATCGCGCTGCCATGAACCCTGGCTTGGAATGATTCCCGAGATATGCTTCTCACGCGCCGAAAGATTACAGCAAGGCAAGCCCCCGGCCCTCAGCTCGCCGGGATCCGGAAGAGGTGGATGCTCTGATCCTTCTCCTCGCAGCGGGCGGGCTGCCCCCTCTTCTTCCGGTCGGAGACAGCGACCAAGGTGTCCCGGGACAACCAGGCGATTCCCTCGACATTGCCGTAGCTCTTGCTCGGGAAGCGATAGACGGCGTCCGATCCCGGCACCAAGGCACGCGCTTCCTCGTCGATCCGGGCCACCCAAAGGCGCGCCGACGCCTGCGAGACGACAGCAAGTTGCCGGTCGCGATAGGCGAGCGCGGCATAGTCCTCGAACTCCGCCTGCTTCGGCAGGCGGATTTGGTGCGAGGCCGTCCAGCCCTCGTCCCGCGCGCGAATGAATACGTCCACACGACCCCCTCGCGTGGCGGCTGTGCCGAGGTTGCCTTCGCACAGGGCGTACAGGTACTCGCGGCCTCCGAGCCACGCGTGGGCGAGACCCTCAAAGCCCTTGTTCGCCTTCTGGAACCGGGTGTGCAGCCGGGTGCAACGGAGGAAACGGCCGGCGCGGTCGTACTCCGCGACGAAGCCGCGGAGGAGCCCGTCAAAGTCCTCCACCGCCTCGATCAGACAGAACACGCGGCCACGCCTATAGTCGATGGCGATGTCCTCGAAACCCGATCCCAAGCTCGGCGCGGGCAAGAGCTGGTTGCTGACCCGGCGTTTGAGGGAGAGATCGATGCGAGCGACCTGATTGAGGTTGTCGAAGACCACCAGCGCCGTTGTGTCGTCGACCAGCCCGACCCCGCTGGCCTCCAGCCGGCTGCTCTGGCTCCTGCCCGGAAGCAGGCGGAATAGCTTCTCTTCGCGGACGAGCTCGAGTTTCCGGCTCATGCGCCTGTGCTGCCTGTTCGATTCGCCTCATTGCAGCGCGGGCGGCTGTCTTGTTGCGAGTTCACCTGCCCGGGTAGAGCCGCCACCTGGTTTGATGGCGGACGGCGCGCCGGAATAGAGATATCCGCGCACCGGCATCGCCGGCTGCCGCGCGCGTGCCGCGAGCGGCCACGCAGCCGCCACGGATCGTGATGAACTCGTGCCGCCTCATGTTCGATTGTCTCCGTGGCTTCCCGGCATGATAACAAACTTTGGGCTGGGGATGGATACTTCTGAGGGCGTCAGCCCCGGATTGCGCACCCCTCGACTTCCGCTGTTGGCACTTTTGAGACATCCATCGATGTCCGCTCTACCGCCGATTTCGGGGGTCATCCGGACATTGAGCAGACATCGTCGAACGACCGAGTCTGACCCGTTCGTGACATGCGGTGACGGAGACCGCTGCCCATTTTCGAGATAGACACTAAGGCGACGACCACCCCCGTTGCGCCGGTCGCCCCGCGGGTGTTTGCTTTTTCCATGCCGGCGGAGCAGCCAATCGTCGTTGATCCAAAGAGTCCTGGCGGCATCAACTCGCCGCACGGCCTGATCCTGTTCGACGGCGTGTGCATCCTATGCTCGCGCGGCTGCCGCTTCGTCAGCAAACGTGATCGCCGCGGCTATTTTCGCTTCGTTCCGATCCAGTTGGCCGAGGGACGGCCGCTCGCTGAGCAGCTCGGCATCGATCCTGATCGCCCGGATTCCTTTGCGTTCGTGGCGGCCGGCCGAGGCTATGTAAAATCCGAAGCCGCGCTGCGCATCGCCCGCGAGCTTCCGCGCTGGCAGTGGACATGGGTCCTCCACTTTGTCCCGCGGGTGATCCGCGACGCGATCTATGACTTCGTCGCGCGCAACCGCTATCGCTGGTTCGGCCGTCGTGACGCTTGCATGCTGCCGAATTCGGATCGTTCGTGGCCGTCGTGAACCGTGCCGAAACAGGATGGCGCTTGGCGTCGGCAGCGGCAGGCGGCAGGGGCCTAAGACTGACCGCTCTACGGCCACGCGGGCGCATGCGTGCCGAGCGGAACGGTTGGCCGGACCCAGTGCGGCGGCGTTTCCGTCATGACAGCGGCGTGGCGCACGGCCGTCAGGCGGCCGAATCCGGACGGCGTGTCTTCCAAGCGGTCACGCACATCATCGAAACCGGGATCGGGGCACGTCATGCCATCGATGCGTCCGAGATGGCGAAGCCAGTAGCCGGTCTGCGCGAGCGAGGTCCGAACGTGCCAGCTTCCGCCTTGCTCGGCACGCCGCGCCAGCGCCGACATCGCGGCGAACGCCATCAGGTAGCCGGTGGCGTGGTCGAGCACTTGCGCCGGCAGGGGTCTCGGCTCGCTCGCACCAGAAGCCTCCGCTTCGGCGGCATTGAAGCCGCTCGCCGTCTGTACCAGCGAATCGAACCCGCGTCGGCCTGCCCACGGGCCCTCTTGGCCATAGGCGCAGAGCGAGACGTAGACGATCCCCGGCCGGATGCGCGCGACATCCTGCGGGCCGAAGCCGAACCCCGCGATGGCGCCTGGCCGGTAGCCCTGCACGAAGATGTCCGTGTCCCGCAGCAGCGAGGCGAGGGTCTCGCGCCCGCTGGTCTGACGCAAATCGATGTACGTCGACAATTTCCCCCGTCCGGTATCGATGACGAGCGGCTCCATCGCCGGTAGATGCGATGCCGTGATGAGCAACACATCGGCTCCGTGTGCGGCGAGCGTGCGACCACACACCGGGCCGGCAATGATACGCGTCAGGTCGAGGACCTTGACGCCCGCAAGCGGGCGATCGGCCGCGGGCAAGGGCTGCGCCGCTGCATCGCCAATTTGATCGATGGCGAAGAGTGGGAGGCGAGCGATCGCACGGCCCTGTGGATGCTCATCCCACTGGGGGAACGAGCGGCATGCGGTCACCACGAGGCCGGCGTCGGCGGCGGCAGTCTCGAACGCCTCAGCGTGCCATCCGTCGAGTGCGCGCTGTACTGCCATTCGGTCGTGACTGCAGCCGAGCAGCGCGAGCACCCCATCGCGGTGATGCGGCAAATTGGTATGCAGCCGCACCCAACGACCATCACCGCAGCGATATAGTCCCGCGATCTGGTCATGATACTCGGACGCAGGATTTCCATCGACGCGCAAGTACCGTTCGCTGCGGAATTCGATCGCGGCGTTGCGAATGTCGACGCTGACCCCCTGGCGGCGACCCGTGCGCAGTCGCCACAGTTCGCCGGCCGCCAGAGCCGCGGCGGCAATGGTCGTCTGTGCTGCGGTGCCGACGGCAAATGACGACGGCAGCACCGGCTCGGTGCCGGTGAGATCGATCGCGTCGAGGGCTGCTTCGGGATGTCCCGCAGCGCGCCAAATCTCGGCAAGAGCACGTCTTGAAATTGAGGTTGCCGAATCCGCCGTTTGCGGACCAAGCGACTGATGCGCGGTCAAAGCGGCCACGGACGATACCCGGCTAACCAGGAGCAGAACGCCGCTGGACGCCCGCGCCAGCCGACCATGTTGCCGTAAGGGCCATAGACCGGGATTCGGTACCAATTGCAGTTGGGCCCTGGCAGCGGTTCCCCATAGGGATAATACACATAGCCGGGGGGCGCTTCGGGAGGTCGTTCGCAGCCGATGCAGCGCGCGTCCGCCGTCGTCGGGACGGCGGCGGTTGCCAAGGTCGCGGCCGCAACGAGAGCGGCGAACGTTTTCGTCATCAGACGTCTCCCTCAGCGGCGGCTCGATTTTCCTATAGATCAAGAGCAAGCGTTTTCAAACTGCCCCACTATCAAGCTTTGCAGATAAAGGACCGTCCGCCAGGGACTTGATGCACGATGGCGAATACGGCGCTTCGCTCGCCTGTCTTGCATGGCGCGACCCGATCGGCTCTCATGGGCGCATGCGCACCACGCTGATCATCGCTTGCGCCTTTGCTGTCTTCGCCGTCGGGGCGCAGGCGCAAGACGCGTCCAGCCCCTGCCGTCAGATCAAGGACGACGGCAAGCGGCTCAAATGTTACGACCGCCTTGATCGATCCTCCTCCAACGCGCGGGAGAGGCCCCGCCAGAGCCGACCGGGCGGCGATACGGCGTGGATCATCACCGAGGAAAAATCCCCGCTCGACGACAGCCCGCTGGTCTCGGCGGCGCTGGCGTCGAGCGACGACAGGGCGCATCTGCTGATGCGTTGCAAAGACCGCAAGACCGAGGTCGCGGTCAGCATGACGGGATTCATCAAATGTGAACCCGATGTGCGCGTCATCTATCGCATCGACCAAGAGCAACCCGTGGAGGCGCCTTGGCGCTCGCATCCGAGCTGCTATCTCGCGCTCGCCCCTGCTCCAATCCCGTTCATTCGCGCGCTTGGGGATGGTGGCAAGGTCTTTGTGCGAATGTACGATAACCACAACGCGCCGAACGACGCAGTGTTCAGCCTCGGCAACGTTTCGAAGATCCGTTCGCGGTTGGCGGAAGCCTGCGAATGGGATGCCGCCTCCACCTCATCCGGTAACTCCGCGCCGAATGCGCCCACGCCTGCAGCCGCGCCGGACGCGCCCAGGGGGCGGCCGAAATAGCGCTATCGTCAACGGGCGGATGTATTCTTGAATCAACGTTGCGCATTGACGCTGACCTTGAATTAATCTCACGCACTCAGACGGAGGAACGTCCTTGAAACATACTCGCCGCCGCCATCTGCAACTCATCGCCGCTGCCGCCATCACGCCCGCGCTACCGCGCGTTAGTTGCGCGCAAAGCTGGCCCGCCAAGCCGATCCGCGTGATCATCCCGTTTACGGCCGGCAGCACGATCGACATTGTCGCCCGTATCGTGTTCGATCCGCTCGGGCGGCAACTCGGACAGGCGCTGGTCATCGAGAACCGTGGCGGCGCCGGTGGCACGGTCGGCGCTGCGGCGGTCGCGCGCGCGGAGCCCGACGGTTACACCCTAATGGCCCATTCCTCCGCGCACGTGACCACGCCGGCGATTTATCCCAATGCGCCCTACGACACTGCGGGGGATTTTGCGGCCGTTGCCGCCTTCGGCAGTTCGCCCAACGTCACCGTCGTGGCGCCCGAGAAGGGCATCAAGACGCTGCAGCAGCTCGTCGCTGCCGCCAAGGCCAAGCCCGGCTCGATCACATTTGGCACTGCCGGCGTCGGCTCGGCGACCCACATCTCCGCCGAGATATTGCGCTTCAGCGCCGGCTTTGAGGCTTTGCAGGTCCCGTTCCGCGGGATGCCTGAGATACTAACCGAGATTATGTCCGGGCGCGTCGACTTCACTTGCTCGACCATCGCCACCGCACTGCCGTTCATCCGAGAGGGCAAGCTCGTGGCGCTCGCGGTAAGCACGCCGCAACGCTCGTCCGCGCTGCCCGATGTGCCGACCACGATCGAGGCCGGCTACAAGAATTCCGACTACACGTTCTGGACCGGGCTGTTCGTGCCGGCCAAGACACCGCGCGAGATCGTTGACAAGCTTTCCCAGGAGACGCGGAAGGCGTTAGCCGCGCCGGGCGTGCGGGAGAAACTCGCGCAGCAAGGCATGGACCCGATGCCGATCACGCCCGCTGCCTTCGATGCGCAGATCAGGCGGGAGATCGATTCAATTCTCGCCTTGGCCAAAGCGGCGAACCTAAAGTTCAACTGAGTGGCATTGGTCGCGTCGCCATGGACAGGATGCGGCACCTCAGGCAGTGCTCGCATTGGATCTGCTTCGGGTGCCCATAGGAGACATTGGGCCGTAGACCCTCCAGTCGATAGCCCTGCTGGTTGGTGGAGGCCAGCGGGCTCGCGCGTCCAGCCGCTTCCGGTATGCACCAAAAGCGACCAGGCAGTGCGCCGCTCGCCATGAGTGGACATTCGCCACGTTATTCTTGACAACGAAAGGGGCCGCCGACGAGGTTCGAGGGCGGCCGGTCTTTCAACGACGATCGGCGAGAGGTCGAATCACCGACAAGACTGCCCTATGCACCTGTTGTTCTCGGGCTTGCGTCAGTTGCGCTGGACCAGACAGGTTCCTCCCGCCGCGCGCAGCCTCGAGCAGAGCGTTTCAGCCGCTTCGCGAGTCTCCGCCGCGACGCGGATGCGATGCCAGATCGCCGCGCTTCCCAGCATCGTGCGCACGATGAGCGGCTCATGGCCTCCGAGGATCGGCTGATACTTCTTTTGCAGCTGATTGTATCGGGCAAGCGCGGTGCTCTCCAACCGGTCGCCGATAAGCTGGACCGCCCAGGCGGCGCTCGGCGCTGGAGGCTGCACAGTCGGCGTCGCGGGCGCGGGTTTTTCGGCGAGCTTCGTCGTCCCGACACACGGCGTGCCGGCAGGAATCGTAACGGTTCGCGCGTCCGGCCGCCTCCATTCTTCGGCGGGGTGACCGGTCACGCTGCGTACATAAGCGAGCGTCTCCGATGGCAGTCTGCGTTTTCCAGCGAGCCAGTCCTGCACGCGCTGGGGACCGGCGTTGTAGGCCGCCGCGGCGAGGCCAAGGTTACCGAATTGCGCGCGCAGTTCGCGCAGAAACTCCGCCGACTTCGGCAGCGCCTGGGCCGGATCGAACGCGTCGAGCAGCAAGCGTTCGGCGGCGGTCGCCGGCATGAACTGCGCGATGCCTTGCGCCCGCTTGCCGCTGCGCGTGACGGGGCCGACCGCATCGGGCCGCAGACGGCTTTCCTGCCAAATCAGACGCGCGAAGAACTCGACCGGCAACCCGTTCTGCGCGGCGACGGATTGGATCAAGGGACACAGCGACTGCGATAGCTCGATATTCCGGTGCGGCGCGTTCGTTGCTCCGGGATGCGACGGGAGAGGCGCCGGCTGATCCTCGCGCTCAATGGGCTGGTCCGGCGCGGCGCTCTGCACACTCGCAGCGGCGGCGAGCCAGAGCCGAAGCGGCAAGAGGACAACCCAGCGCATCGATCCGTCGCCCGGCGCAAGCATCGTTCTCAAATCGAGGGCGTATCGTTTGGTTCCGGGAGTTCTTTGCCGTCGTTAGCTTGATGGCCAAGCTATAGCGCCCGCTTTCCCCATGGCTACATCTCAACTACACTATTGACTACGTAAAGCATCCATGCTACAAGATTCGCATCCTCGCTCATTGAGGGGCGTCTCCGGAGACATCCTGAAGGTGGAGCGGGGAGTGGCGTCTCGCGGCGGCGGCTTGTAACCGTCGCCTCGGGAGGCAGGGAAGCCGCCCGCCAGGCACTACGACCTGGCTGCGAGGAGCTCGCTGTGAACCGATCCGCTGCCGGCCGAAGCGCAAGCCTAGGGCGGTAGCGGGGAGAGAAGCGCGGCCCCGGGAGCCCAAAAC
>Ga0209239_1001262_pt1 | contig 14974 bp, 11 predicted proteins | sample GraSoi013_2_20cm_FD_185824 | JGI IMG/M metagenome (GOLD analysis project Ga0209239, IMG submission 185824) | Grasslands soil microbial communities from the Angelo Coastal Reserve, California, USA - Sample 10_02_2013_2_20cm (SPAdes) (version 2) | ecosystem: Environmental > Terrestrial > Soil >...
ATGGATTATGATCTGGGATACTTCGATCTGGAGACTCGGGTGCTCGAACCACTCGAAAATCCGTTCGGCCCAAAAGTGTTACCCATGTCTTAGGTACATTGTGTAACCCATGTCTCCGGGCCGGACCAGAAGTATATGGCGCGCCCGGAGAGACTCGAACTCCCGACCCTCTGGTTCGAAGCCAGATGCTCTATCCAGCTGAGCTACGGGCGCTCTCAGGCATTATAACGGTCGCGGAACGTTTTGGGTATTGCGTCGGAGAGAAAATTTGTATGAAGGCGCTGCTACTTTCCAAGTATCGTCACCTGGAGATTGCCGATCTTCCCAACCCAACTCCTGGACCCGCCGAGATTTTGGTCAAGGTGGCGGCGTGCGGCATTTGTGGCAGCGACGTGCACGGTTATGACGGTTCGTCAGGCCGCCGCATCCCGCCCATCGTGATGGGCCATGAAGCAGCCGGCCGCGTCGCGAAAGTCGGACCGCAAGTAACCGGCTGGTCTGAAGGCGATCGCGTCACCTTCGATTCCACAATTTCTTGCGGAGCCTGCCGCTATTGCGCTCGTGGAGAAATCAATCTCTGCGACCACCGCCGCGTCCTCGGAGTTTCCTGCGCCGACTACAGTTGCGCTGGAGCGTTCGCCGAATACGTCATCGTTCCGCAGCGAATTGTGTATCGCTTGCCGGACAGTCTTTCTTTTTCCGAGGCGGCCATGCTGGAAGCGGTAGCCGTCGCAGTCCACGCGGTCGCTCTCTCGAAAATTTCTTCCGGCGATCGAGCCCTCGTTCTCGGCGCCGGAATGATTGGCCTGCTCACGCTGCAAGCTCTGCGCGCCGCGGGATGTTCCACGGTTTATGTCGCCGACGTGGATGCCTCGCGCCTGAAACTTGCCAAAGAAGTTGGCGCCACCGAAACTCTGCATGCCACCGGCGATGATTTAGTTTCTGAAATTCTCCGCCTAACGAACAATGCTGGAATCGACCTGGCCGTTGAAGCGGTCGGCATTGACGCCACCGTCCGCGCCGCCGTAAATTCCGTCCGCAAGGGCGGTACGGTCACGCTTGTCGGCAACATCACTCCCGAAGTCACGTTGCCCTTGCAAAAAGCGGTGACCCGCCAGATTCGCCTCCAAGGGTCGTGCGCCTCCGCCGGAGAATACCCTAAAGCGATCGAGCTGCTCACGAGCGGCGCCATCAAAGTAAAACCGCTCATCACCGCCGTCGCTCCTCTCGATGATGGGCCACAATGGTTTGAGCGTTTATATTCGCGCGAGCCGAACTTGATGAAAGTAGTTCTCACTCCGGAAACCATTTCATGAACATACTTCCATGACGATACTTCGATGACCTCACTGCCATGACCTCACTACCATGAAAAACGACCTCTTCGATCTCACCGGCCGCGTCGCCATTGTGACCGGCGCCAGTCGCGGCCTCGGCCAGAATCTGGCTCGCGCTTTGGCAAAAGCGGGCGCGGACCTCGTTATCACCAGCCGCCATCGCGATCATCTGCTCACCTTTGAATCAGAAATAAAATCGCTCGGCCGCCGCGCCGTTTCGCTGCAGCTCGACGTCCGCGATCTTTCCAGCATTCAGCAAATGGCCGCCGCCGCCCAATCCGCTTTCGGTCACGTCGATATTCTGGTGAACAACGCGGGTTGCAACGTTCGCAAACCTGCTCTCGAAGTCACCTGGGACGATTGGAACCTGATTCTCGATACCAATCTGCGCGGGAGTTTTTTTGTTGCGCAAGCCGTGGCCCGCCTCATGATTCCGCGCCGCTATGGCCGGATCATCAACATCGGTTCCGTCACCAGCGTTGCCGGTTACGCCGGACTTGGTCCCTACGGCGCCAGCCGCGGCGGCATCCGGCAATTGACCATGAGCCTCGCGGACGACTGGGGCAAACATGGAATCACTGTGAATTGCCTTGCGCCGGGATGGTTTCGCACGGAACAAAATAAAATTCTCTACGAAGATAAAGAGTGGGTCGAATATCTTTGCGACCGCATTCCGCTCAAGCGTCCCGGCCAGCCAAATGATCTGGACGCAGCCGTCGTGTTCCTTGCCGCGGAGTCCAGCCGCTACGTGACGGGGCAAACTCTTCTCGTAGATGGCGGAATCTCCACGGGCGCAACCCGCGCGCTCGTGTCATCAGATCCAACTAAGTCGAAGGAATCAAGCTAGAGCATGCGCAGGCACGCCACACACTTGGAGTTTGCTTCACGCCGGTTCAGGAATCGCTTCGATGCGTCCCAGCAGGAAAACATATCCCGCGATTCCCAGAACCAGAAAAGCCGTCGCGCCGATAAACGCTCCCGCGAACGAATGTGTCGCTTGTACGATATAGCCCGTAAAAATTGGCGCGGCGATTCCAGCAAGCTGATTGCAAAAATTCAGAATTCCCCCGAGTGTGCCGACGCTTTCTCGTGGAGCGATCAGCGACGGAATCGACCATCCTACCGGAGAAGCGGCGGACAATCCGCCGATCGACATGCTGATCCAGAAAAGCGCCGTCACCGGACTATTTGCGTGCGCCGTGCCGAGAATTCCCAGACCAAAAATTGTTCCGCCAACAAGCACCACTTGGCGAACGCGCGTTGCGCTCCACCCGCGTTGTATCAATGCGTCCACGAGCCAGCCACCTACCACAAGGTCCGTGAACGTCGCGAACAGCCACGGCACACTGGTATAGAGCGCCGAATGCAACAGGTCCACGTGCAGAGAGGAGGAAAGATAAGACGGCAGCCAGGTCAAGAGCAGATAGAAAGTGTAGTTGTACGATGCAAAACCGAGGGCCAAGCCCCACACTTTGCGCTGCCGTAGCAAATAAATCAGAGGCGCTCCTTTGGCCGCACGCGCGCGATCTTCAGGTTGCGCTCCACCCCGCGCGATGAACTCGCGCTCCACCGTGGTCAGTGATTTATCCTCGCTCGGATTTCGATAGATGGCATAAAACAGCGCAAAATAAAGAAGACTGATGATGCCGGTCGCCGCAAAATTCCATCGCCAGCCGAAGCGCAGAAGCAACAGACCCAGCACTGGAATTCCAATCGCAGAAGAAAATTTCGCGGCAGAGTCAAACATCGCGGTGGCCAAGCTGCGTTCGTTCTTAGGGAACCAGTAGCCGGTTGCTTTCGAATTGGCCGGGAACGTCGGCGCTTCGCCAATCCCCAGGAGAAAACGCGCCCCAAACAAGCTGCCGATGCCCGTGGAGATGGCTGCAGCGAAAGAGGCCACACTCCAAATCACTGTGCTGACGATGCCAACGCGACGGACACCAAAACGATCGAGCAGCAGGCCGGAAGGCAACTGGAGGACCATGTAGGTCCAATTGTAAGCGCCTGAGAGCCAGCCGAACGTCACCGCGGAAATTCCAAACGAAGCTTCGAGCGCATCCCGCGAAACAGAAAGATTCACGCGATCAAAATAATTGACCAGGACTCCGATGCCCAGCAAGAGCGCAATCGTCCAACGCCTGCGAGGAATTTTTTCGCTGCGAAGCTCTGTTTGTGGCATGGATTGCGGCCGTTTGCGGTGGCCATCATAGCGTATCCCGCCCGCGCGCCCACCGAAAACTCCACAATCATGTTTGACAATACTGAACTTGCAAGCGCCTCTGATTTAGTCTGGCTAAAGCACTGCTTTAAAATTTCCAGATTGACTAACGGCTCTTGCGCTCCTAATGTCCCTTCCAATGCAACGATTCAAAAGGCTGATTGTGACTATCGGCCAATGTAATCGTCGGGTGAGTTCTTCGTCCTATTTAACTCTGGTGTGTTGTGCGCGGCCATTTCGTCGAGGACTGCGATCAGAGAGGCGAGCAATGAATTTACTAGCCAAAATATCTTCCTTCCATCTACCTGTTATTGCCTTGGGATTTCTGCTGAGCGTTTCCCCCGCAGCAAGCCAGGAGTTCCGCGGCTCGATCTCTGGGCGGGTGACGGATTCCACCGGCGCAGCAGCACGCGACGCCAAGGTGACGATCACGAACATTGCCACCAAGGTCTCAGAGAACACCACCACGGATGATGCCGGAAACTACTCGGTGCTTTATTTGACGCCGGGGCAGTACCAAATCTGGGTAGAAGCCCCGGGGTTCAAGAAGCTGGAGCGCAGCGGTATCGAACTCCGAATCGGGGACCGGCTGGCGGTGGACCTCCAACTGGAGCTCGGCACCATGCTGCAGGAAGTCCATGTAACGGCAGGGACACCGCTTCTCCAAACAGCGGAAGCCTCGGCTGGCCAGATCATTGACCAGCGCCGCATCGAGGACCTTCCGCTTCCCGATGGCGATCCCTTCGTCCTGGCGCGCATTTCCGGCGGACTGGCGTTCACCGGCAATCTTTTGTTTGCCCGGCCGTTCGACAATGGCGGCGTCTCGTCGATTCGCGCCTCAGGAGCGCCGGGAGGCAGCGAGTTCACGTTGGACGGCGCACCGGATATGGCTAGTGGGCTGCGCGTGGGATTCGTACCCCCCAGCGATGCCGTTCAGGAGTTCAAGGTCATTACGGCAAATTTTGACGCTCAGCAAGGGCATACAGCGGGCGCCGTCGTGAACGTCATCACCAAGGGTGGAACCGACAGCTTCCACGGCAGCGCCTACGAGTTCGACCGCAATGACGCCCTCTCGGCCAATGATTTCTTTTCGAACCGCCTCGGGCAGCCTAAGCAGCCACTTCGCTATAACCGCTGGGGTGGCACTCTTGGAGGGCCGGTCTTTCTTCCCAAGCTGTATAACGGCAGACAAAAGACATTTTTCTTTTTCGCCTATGAAGGGCTCAAAGACAATCAGTCGGAGGCCAACAGGTTCACGGTTCCGACACAGGCGGAGCGAAACGGCGATCTCTCAGCTCTCCTCGCTCCCGCGGCCGGGTCCATTACCATTTATGATCCCGCCACCGCACAGCCTGCAACCGGTGGCCATGTTACCCGCTCACCCCTGACTTGCAACGGCCAGGCAAATGTGATTTGTCCAGGCCGATTGAGTTCCATCGCCCAAGCGTACCTCAAGCTTTACCCGCTGCCCAATCTGCCGGGCGACGCACAGGGGCAGTTGAACTATTTCAGTCCGAATCCGCGGACGGATCACTTCAACTCCGAAACTCTTCGCGTGGATCAGGAAATCACTCGCAAGCAGAAGATGTTCCTGCGCCTATATCGCAACTGGCGGGAAGAATTGCGCGGGAATTGGAGCGGCACGCTCGGCGGTGTCCTGGCCACGGGCAATGGTCTCTTCCGCATTAATGATGGGGCGATCTACGACCATGTTTATACGCTCTCACCCACCATGGTGTTCAACTTCCGCCTGGGTGCCGGCCGCTTTACGGAGCAGAATCAACGGCCCAGTGACGGCCACTTCGATCCCACGTCTCTGGGCTGGTCCCCCCCGGTCGTCTCCCTCTTTGCCGGCGCCAAGTATTTGCCTCGATTCAACATAGATCAGTTTGCGGCCCTCGGTGACACGGCCGGCGACTACACGACTTTCAACGTCTATTTCTTCCAGCCTACATTTACCAAGATCCGGGGCGCTCATTCCCTTCGGTTCGGTTATGATTTCCGCTCCTATCGCGAGAACGGCTATGCCGCCGGGAGCCAAGCTGGTTCTTATACTTTTAATGGCGACTTCACCAGGGCAACGGACACGTCCACAAGTCTGTTTGGGCAGGGCCTTGCCGCTTTTCTCCTGGGCCAACCCACAGGCGGCAGCATTGACATCAACACCTCGCGCGCCAACCAGACGCTTTTCCAAGGCGTATTCTTCCAGGACGACTGGAGAATCACGCGAAAACTAACGCTGAATCTTGGCTTGCGCTACGAGTACGAGGGCTCCACCACCGAGCGCTTCAACCGGAACACGCGCGGCTTTGATGCTACCGACCCCAGCCCGATCGCCGCAGCCGCCCAGGCTGCCTATGCGGCCAATCCTGACCCCGCTCTCCCAGCCTCTAGCTTTCACGTCAACGGTGGGCTCCTTTTCGCCGATTCCGCGAATCGTGGTTTTTGGATCCCCTATAAGAAAAATATTCAGCCGCGCCTTGGCTTCGCTTACCAGCTCACCAATCAGATCGTCCTGCGAGGTGGATGGGCGATTTTCGCTGTTCCCTTCGTCACCAGCGCAGTAAATCAGACTGGTTTTTCGCAGTCCACCAGCATTGTGCCGTCTCTGGACAAAGGGCTGACCTTCCAGGCAAACCTGCTCAATCCTTGGCCGAGCGGGGTCACGCTCCCGGCAGGCGCAAGTCTTGGACTGGGCACCTTCCTCGGCAAGGGTTTAAACTTCGCGCCCCTTACGCGGCGCAACGGCCAATCTTCAGAATTGGAGTTCAATGTTCAGTGGCAGCCCGGCGGAAATTGGATGCTCCAAGCGTCCTATGTCGGAGTGCGCGCGTACGATCTCACCGCCCCCACCTCTGGCACATTCGACTTCAATCCCATACCGGCCTCATTCCTCTCCACAAGCCCCATACGCGACCAGGCAACCATCAACTTTCTGGCCGCTAGCATTCCGAACCCCTTTGCAGGATTGGCGCCGGGCACCGGCCTCAACGGTTCCACCATAGCAAGATCTCAACTGTTGCGTCCCTTCCCTCAATTTACAGGTGTCGGGGATTCGCGGAACGATGGACGGGGATATTACGACTCTCTCCAGGTCAGGTCCGAGAAGCGCATGTCTTACGGTTTCACGTGGACGAATTCTTATACATGGTCGAAGACCCTGGATTACACCCAGCTGCTGAACCCCACCGATACTCAATTCACAAAGAGCATCTCCGGGGGTGACACGCCCCAGCGCTTCACCACCAGCTTCATCTGGGAACTGCCGTTCGGAAAGGGCCGGCATTGGGGAGCACACTGGCACGGGGCCACGGATCAGGTCCTCGGCGGGTGGCAATTGGGCGGAATCTATTATTACCAAAGTGGTTTTCCAATCATCCTGGGCAACTGGGTGTATTTTGGAGATCCAACTCAGCTGCGCACCGATATTTCCGGCGCTACCGTCGATAACGCGTTTCCAACATCAGGCTTTTACTTTACTGACGCCGCGGTCCAGACAAACGGCGTCATCGATCCCGCCAAACAACGCACCGATAAACGAATCCAGCTTCAAAACAATATCCGGACGTTGCCGTTCACGGAGCCTGGTTTTCGCAGCCAGCCTCTTAACTACTGGGAGGGAATCAACGTAATCAAGAAGCTCTCGTTGGGAGAAAGGCTGAATCTCGAGACGCGATTCAGCTTCCAGAACGCCTTCAACCACCCCCAATTCAGTAACCCGAATACGGATCCGACGAGCTCGAGTTTCGGCAAGGTTACCAACCAGCTGGGATTCTCTCTGCCGAGAAACATCGAAGTTGGAATGAAGCTTACGTTCTAATCGGTCCACGGCAACGAAATCGCCCAAAGATCCGGTAGGTAACCGCCTAAGCCCTTGTTAACTCGCGCCGGGACCGACTGCCACTACAAAATAAGTTGCCGGCGTATCGCCCACGTTCTTGATCCCGTGTTCGTCATTCGAATGCACGAACCCGACGGAGCCTGGTCCAAATCGGGAGCTCGTCCCGTTGATAGTGAGTTCCACGGTTCCTTCCCGAACGAGCCACATCTCCGAATGCACGTGATGATGCGGCGGGTGAGGCATGCCACCGGGCGGCAGCGTTGTTTCGTGAACCTCCAGCGATTCTCCCGTTGCGAGCTTGCCTTTGAGTACGGCGCGAATCTGCGCCTCCTTCGTCGTTCGAACCGGCAGGTTTTCGAAGGGATACGCCGCCGAGGGCATCGCGTCTTCTTTGGCAGCAGTGCCCGCTTCCTGAAGAATGGAAGGGATCAGCACTACAGGAAGCATCGAAAATAGTTCACGCCGGGTCGCACTCATGGTTTTCTCCTTTTGCCGCTGACGAATACATCGTTTAGCGAATTCGAATCCGTTGAAATGAGATGTTCCTCGACTTCGAGACCAAGAATCTTTAGCATGCCGTAGTTTGTCAAGAGCCGTGTTTTCGCGTTCAATATTTGAAACGCAGACAAGGACCAAGGTGACCGCGCCGATTCGAACGCCGCACATGCAAGAAGCAGGGGAGTCAGCAAATTCCCTCGCCGCCAACGCTGGCCCGCCCGTGGAATGGAGCCGTGAATCGTTCCAAGTCACTGCGGCCGCTTTCACAGTTTTGTTTTGCATTGTGGGCATGGCCCTCTGGGGCCTGCCGTTTTATTACGACTTCATGGTGCAGCAGTTTGGCTGGTCGCGCGGGCAAGTCACATCGGGGAACGCGCTGAGCAAACTCGTGGTGGGGCCGTTGTTCGGGTTTTTCGCTGGATGGATGGTGGACCGCTTCGGGCCGCGGCGGCTTATGCTGGCGGGAATTTTGATGGCGGGCGCGGCGTTGATCGGACTGGGAAGCATCTCGACGCTGGGCATGTTTTATTTTTTCTACATGCTGAATGCGTTGGGGTACGTTTGCGGAGGGCCGCTGCCAAGCCAGGTGCTATTGTCGCGCTGGTTCGAACGATCTCGCGGGAAAGCGATGGGGTTCGCGTATTTGGGAATCGGGTTGGGCGGCGCGGCGGTGCCGTGGATTTCGCACACTCTGGTGCAGCATTTTGGCTGGCAAGCGGCGCTTCGAACGCTGGGGCTTTTGATTCTGGTGATTGCACTTCCCGCGGCGTTGCTGGCGAAAGAGCCCCCGCACGCGAAAAAGAGCACCGTGAGTCCTGGATTCGCGGACGCGCGAGACGCGTTCACCACAATTCCTTTTTTTCTGCTGACGCTTGGCAGCATGTTTTCCATAGCCGCAGTCAGTGGCACGCAACAAAACTTGAAACTTTTTCTGAGTTTGGATCTTCATTTCGCGCAGAGCCAAGCCGCGCGCATTTTGTCGCTGGTCCTCGCCTTCAGCATCGTCGGGCGTTTGCTCATGGGCTGGCTGGCCGATCGCTTTTCGAAAAAATACGTCATGGTGCTGATTTACATGCTGGTTGCTGCGGCGATTCCGCTCCTGTTTGCGGGGCGATCGTCGTCGGCCATCTACATTTTCGCGGTGGTGTTTGGGATTGGCCTTGGCGGCGACTATATGATTGTTCCGCTGATGACCGCGGAAATTTTCGGCGTGCAACTCCTTGGCCGTCTGCTCGGAGTCATCTTGACTGCTGGCAGCGTGGCGGAAGCGTTGTCGCCGTGGCTGGTGGGCCGCTTGCGCGACTCGACGGGAAGTTATTCCGCCGGTTTTCTTGTGCTGATCGGCATGGGTTTGCTGGGCGCGGCCTCTGCCGCGATGCTGCCAAAAGGAAAGAAACCCGCATGAGCGCGCAGACGATTCTTCGTCTTGGAGCCTTGAAGGATGTGGCGAGATTTCAAGAGCACGTGCAAGCGCTGCAATTGAATATTCCGTGCGACAGCACAATCGTGCGCGGCGCCGAATCACCGTTGCGAAAACCGTTGGCGCACGGAGAAATCAAAATCGGCAATCGCATCGCGGTTCAGCCGATGGAAGGCTGGGACGGAACCGCGGATGGAAATCCCAGCGAGCACACCATCCGGCGCTGGAAAAGATTTGGGCAGAGCGGCGGGAAATTAGTTTGGGGAGGAGAAGCGGTTGCCGTTTCGCACGAAGGGCGCGCGAATCCGAATCAACTAGTGGCGGCGGAGCACACGCGAAAGGGAATCGCGAAATTGCGGGAAGTTCTGATCGAAGAACACCGCGGGACAACGGGATCGGATGAAGGGCTGCTCATCGGATTGCAGTTGACGCACTCCGGAAGATTTTGCCGGCCGAATACGCACAACAAACCCGAGCCACGCATCCTTTATCATCATCCGATCCTGGATCGAAGATTAGGCCTGCCTCGTGACTATCCGATTCTGACTGACGGAGAAATCGGTTCGATCGTTGAAAAGTTTCATCGCGCCGCGAAAATGACTGACGAATTGGGCTTCGATTTTGTGGACGTTAAGCATTGCCACGGGTATCTGGGTCACGAATTTCTGAGCGCGCACACGCGGGAAGGGAAGTACGGAGGGAGTTTCGAGAATCGCACGCGATTCCTGCGGGAAGTGGTGCAGGGGATTCGTTCCGTGGCGCCGGGAATTCGCGTCGGCGTGCGGTTTTCTGCATTTGATTCGGTGCCGTTTCACCCTGATCCCGCTTTATCAGGTAATGGAAAACTCGGTCCGGGAATTCCGGAATTTCAGGAAAATTTGATTCCGTATCGCTGGGGGTTCGGCGTGAAGCAGAGCGACCCCACGCAGGTGGATTTGACGGAGACAATTCAGTTTTTGTCGCTGCTGGAAGAACTGGATATTCGCCTGGTGAATGTCACGGCGGGGAGTCCTTACTACAATCCGCACATTCAGCGGCCGGCGCTGTATCCGCCATCGGATGGATATCAGCCGCCGGAAGATCCGCTGTTTGGCGTGGCGCGGCAGATGAGAGTCACGCGGGAATTGAAGCGACAGTTTCCGAATTTGATTTTTGTGGGAACAGCCTACAGCTATTTGCAGGATTTTTTGCCGGAGGTCGCGCAAGCCGCGGTGCGCGAGGGATGGACGGATTTTGCTGGCCTCGGTCGTATGGTCCTGGCGTATCCCGAGATTCTGTGGGATGCGACGGAGGGAAATGAGTTTCAGCACAAGCGAATTTGCAGAACGTTCAGCGATTGCACGACTGCGCCACGTAAAGGACTGCCGTCAGGTTGCTATCCGTTGGACAGCTACTACAAGAGCTCCGAGTTGGCGCAGCAATTGAAAGTAGCGAAGGCGGAGCGATGAAGATGGAATCCATCGCCGAGCGGCGAAAGCTTCGGCGCAAAGTACAGGGAATCGCGGCGGCGCTCTTGCCGTTTGAAGCGGATGGGCGAATCGCGGTCGAAGCTTTTCAAAAACATTTGCAGGCTACGCAAAGGGCCGGATTGATGAACGCGGTGAATATGGACACCGGCTACGTCAATTATCTGAACGAGGCGGGAAAACTTGAGGTGTTGCGCTGGACGCGAGAGGCCTTGGGCAAAGATGCGCCATTTGTTGGCGGAGCGTACATCGAAGGGCAAGACGGCGATGTGGGCGCGCTGTATCGAAAGCAGATGGATGCCATTGTTGCGCATGGTGGAATTCCAATTTTGTTTCAAACGAGCCGCCTGCATGGAAAATCTTCGGCCGAAAAGGCGGCGGCTTACGCGGCAGTGTGCCGTGGATACGCGCACGTGCTGGCGTTTGAGCTGGGACGCATGTTTGCCCCGAACGGGGAGATTTTTGACGAAGAAACTTTCCGGCGTTTGATGGAGATTCCGGAAATCAAAGGGATGAAACATTCCTCGCTCGACCGGCTGATCGAACTCGAGCGGCTGGCGCTCCGCGACGCGCACCGGCCGGATTTCCGCATCTACACGGGAAACGACCTGGGCATCAACATGATTGAGTACGGATCCGACTATTTGCTGGGACTGGCGACGTTCGCTCCTGAGAAATTTGCGGAACGCGACCGGCTTTGGCAAGCGGGCGATCCTGCGTACTACGCGCTGTCGGATGCGCTGCAGTATCTGGGGAACGTTGCGTTTCGCGAGCCGGTTCCCGCGTACAAACATTCCGCAGCGGTGTTTTTGCACCTTGCTGGGAGGATTCCTTCCGATCTGACGCATCCGAAGAATCCGAAGCGGCCAGCGTGGGAGGCAGAGATCCTTCGCGATTGCGCGAGGCGGCTTGATTAAGGAAGCTGTTTTATCCCGCGCTTCTCCAAGAGAATTCGGTGCTCCCATTTCTAGTTAATGACCCTCCCCCCATCCACCCGTTTTTCATCAAGTGTTGATTCTAAAGGTGGTTAAAGCCCTTTGTTTTGAAACACTTTTGGAAGTGTTGATTCTAAAGGTAGCTAGAGGCCGCTTCCTTTGAGTCATCCAATGTTGATTCTGAATGACTTACCGGGAGCTGGAGAATACCTGAGAGGTGCGAGAAAAGCGTCGCGCTCAGAATGTTACGCCGATTTACCTGGCATTTAGTATACCAGAAAGCTAAGAAAAGTCAAACGAAAAGTGGGTAGTGGGTGGGTTTCGTATGGTCCGATGCAATATGACAAGCGCGCTGACAAACTGGCGACCGGACAAGTCCAGTCCGTCTACGATTTAAGTTTTGTCGACCTCGACAGTCCAGGGCGCGTCAGATGCCGGTGTACCAAGCGTAGCCTGCCTCGCAAGCTGCAGAGCCGAGGCCTTTACCGAACCGTTTCAGACTATCTGTGACCGTCAGGCGAGTGATGAATTTTATGTTCTTGTAGCCGATTTGCCGAGGGAGCCGTATGCGAAGCGGTCCACCGTGGGCTACTGGAAGCTCACTGCCATTCATGCCGTAACAGAGAAATGTCTGCGGATGCAGAGCATCGGCCATATCGATGCTGTCCCAGGTATCGGGTTCCATTGAAGTGTACACAACGTATTTAGCCTGCGGGTGAACTCCTACAACGTTCAACACGTGCGAGAGAGGAACGCCGATCCACTCGGCGATGTAGGACCAACCCTCTTCACACGCGAGTTCGGTGATGTGGCTCCGAGACGGATAGCTCTTCAGGTCAGCAATGGAAAACGACGCAGGTTCAGCGACCAAACCATCGACGGAGAGCCGCCAGTCCGCAAAACGTCCGGCCTGAAGGCGCTTAAACTCTTCGGTGAGGGGCGCGAGTTCGTTCGGGAATGGGCGCGGCGAGATTTGGCTCCGAGAGAATTCACGGGCTAACGAGTGCCGCGTCAGCAGCCGCTGTGACGCGTAGGTTAGCGTTTCACCCAGGCCGTAGATTCCGCCGTGATCGGGCGGAACCAAGCCATACTTCTGCGCAAGGCGCGCGGCCACCGCCAAGCCCGATGCACCCGCGGTCGCTGCGAGTCCGGATACGAGGAGTTTTCGGCGTGAAAGGTTGATCATGCGTGCTCCTTGCGTGTAGCGGTGCGGCCAGTAATCATCGCTCCTGTGCGGTTCCAGAAACCGGCAAGGCAAACCATCGCGACATGGACAAACAGGAACAGCACCAGAGCCAGCGAGACAAAGAAGTGAATCGTGCGAGCGGATTGACGGCCGCCCAACAGAGTAACGGACCACGGGAAGGCGGACGCAAAACCGAGGGACATCGCCAAGCCGCTCCAGATGACCAAGGGGAATAGAACGAAGATTACAAACAAGTACGTGAGGCGCTGGAGCACGTTGTAGGAAGAGGCCTCTGCCTCACTCGGCCGCTCAAAGCGCAAGGGCTTTGTGAAGGAGGTCAAGAGCGCGCGCCACGAAAAGTCGGCGTTGCTGGGGAGCAAGTTTTTCCGGAAATGCCCTGTGAGCAGACCGGAGACTACATACAGCAAGCCTGTCAGTACCGCGATCCAGGCAGCTTCAAAGTGCAGCGCGCGGCTCCAGCCGTTCTGGTCCGGCAGGACGTAGCCGTAGCCGGTGGGCACCAATCTTCTTGAGGAAGGGATCGGCAGTTGAAACAACGGTTTAGTCAAGACGGTGCCGGTTTCGCCCCAGTAGAAGCGAGGGTGAGATATTACAATTTCGATGCCGGTGAGTAGCAGGGCAAAAAAACAGATAGTGGTGATCCAGTGAGTGAAGCGGACGAGGGCAGAGTGCCTCGGCGCGAGCTTTGTGACTGGGGCGCTTGAAACAGCGCTCGGAATGCAAATTTCCGCCGGTAGCTGCACAGACCCCGGTATCGCCATTTTTGGCCTCCGCCGGCCCTCGACTTGCCCCGATAGGATGGGAACCATCCTACCACTCCATAGACACTGTGACGGACAAATCATGGCGAGGTAATCAACCGGAACTAAGGCCGACCGCTCGTCAGCTAAACGGTAACTTCCGGATTGCTGACAATCTCGCAACTCGGGATTCGTTTCCGATCACAAATGCGTTTATCGGTACTAACCGGACCGGCGAGCTGATAACTTCCAGGCTCCCCGTCACCCGCCCTCAATCGAGGGCCACCAAGCACGGACATAGCTTCCAATTCCGACAAGCCGACATCGCAGCACTCATTTGGACGAAACCGCGTATATTCTGTTCCGGTATAATTCCTCGCGTCGCATCCGATTCAGTTCGAAAGGAGATCCTCATGAGCACATCCACAGGCACGACTTCCTCCGCCAGCGTCTACACAACCCCCGCGTTCTGGGAACGTTTGTGGCGGACAGCCGGGATCCAGTCCGTCCTCTGCTTCATAGTCGCGTACATCGTCTACGGCCGTCAGCCGCAGGTCGGCGCATCGGCCGACGCACTGGCAGCCTTCTACGACGGCGATCGCATGCGGGTTCTGATTGCGGCCGTGTTTTACGGCTTGGCTGTCCTCAATCTCATGTGGTTCGCGGGGGCGCTCAGGACCACCCTGGCGGATGCGGGACAAGACGGTTGGGGCGCGGCGGCGACCGCCTCCAGTGCCGCCCTCGGAGCGCTTTTCCTCTTGCTCATCGCGGTGGTCGCAGCCCTCGCGTACTCCATCGCCGGCTCGGGAAATCACATGCTCACATGGGGCCTGAACGACTTCGTATGGGCAGGCTTCGTGTTGACTTCGTTCCCGCGCGCGATGCTTATCATGGCCGCGGCGTTTGGGCTCTGGCGGGCCCGGCTGATCTCGAACGCGCTCTTCGCGGGCGGGGTCGCTGCCGTCGTGCTCGTCTTGCTAGGCGGCACCACCTGGCTGACCGGCGGATTCTGGGCACCGGACGGCGTCTATTCGCGCTTCGTCTCGCCCGCTATCGGCCTGGTGTGGGGCATGGTCGTGAGCGGGGTGCTCTTGACCCGAAGTCCTGCTACACGTGCTGGATGGTGAGGCCGACGCTTTGCCCGCTTTCGATACACCACTAGGACTTCAGGGGAGCTGAAAAGGCACTTGATTTCATAACAATGTCGGCTCCCTCGACCCGAGTAGACTGTGGTTGATTGACGACCAAAGGCTCGGGAGGAAGGAGCCGAACATGATGATTATAGGCATAGATTATCATCCGAGCTTTCAGA
>Ga0209239_1001264_pt1 | contig 14953 bp, 15 predicted proteins | sample GraSoi013_2_20cm_FD_185824 | JGI IMG/M metagenome (GOLD analysis project Ga0209239, IMG submission 185824) | Grasslands soil microbial communities from the Angelo Coastal Reserve, California, USA - Sample 10_02_2013_2_20cm (SPAdes) (version 2) | ecosystem: Environmental > Terrestrial > Soil >...
ATGTTCGCCTGCGCCGCGTACGTCCGGCCGGCGATGACCTGGCCCTTCCCACCAACCCCCTGACCGCCGACTCTCCCCCCGGCCCAGTCGAAGCACGAGTCTCCGGTCCAGCTCGCCGCGTTGCCCCGCGCGTCGACCATGCCGACCTGGCGCTGGGACGGCCGCGAATCGCCGCGCATCACGATGCGCATCGCCTCGGGCGCGGTCGCGCCTCGCGCCAAGAGCTCCAGCCCCTTCTCCCCGTAATCGGTATTGCCGAGCGACTGGGTCGCTACCGCGCCCACCCCCGCCTGCGCCCACGGCACGATGCCGCCGACGTTCGGGAATTTCGACTGCACCGCGACGCCCAGGTCTCCGGTCGCGGAGTCGTAGGCCACGATGCTGTAGGTGTGGGCACGCTTGATGAGGTCCGGCGGACGCTCGGGCGGGTGCTGCAGTGCGAGACTCGCGAGCACGAGCAGCTGCCGGTCCGCGGCGGCCTCGCGCGCCGTGCGGTCCAGGTCGGACTGGAGCAGGTCGCCCTGCAGATCGGTGTCGGGGCGGACGCCTCCCGCCTGCTGCAGGTCGCGCCAGGCGCGCTCGGCCGAGCGCTCGGCCTCGGTGAGCGGCCGGTCCCGCTCGGCGCGCCCGAGCTGCGCTTGCATATCGACCAGCTCGCGCTCGTACAGCCCCAGCTCCTCCTTCAGCGCCGCCAGCTTGCGCTCCAGCACCCCCACGCGCTCGCGATGCTTCGCGGCGAACCGCGCGGCCACCGCCACCGTCTCCCGGTCCTGAATCTCGCCCGCCAGGCGGCCGCGCCGCTCGGCGTCGGCCAGGCGCTGGCGCTCGACGGCCAGCTCGCCCTCGGCGCGCGTCACGGCGGCGCGCGTCTCCTGCACCGACACCTTCGCCTCCACCACCGCCTCCTGCATCCGACGCGCCAGATCGCGCAGATTCCCGGGCGGCGTCGCCGCGTCGAGGGCGGCGCGCAGGGCGTCCCGCAGGCGCTCGAACACGAGGGCGCTCTAGCTCTTTCGGACGGTCTTGGCGAAGAACGCTGAGTACACCTGCTCCACCGCGCGTGACTTGCACTTCGGACAGGCGGGCCGCTTGCGATCGTGCTCGACGATCCCCTGTTGCTGGCTGAAGCGCCGGCGGCACTTCGTGCAGCGGTACTCGTAGATCGGCATGGCGGAGTCAACGTTATTCCCCGTCGAAACGGGGGTCAAGTTGACGGAAACTCGGGGGCGGTGAGATTGATGTCGCTATGCGCCCGCGCGCTCCGGCGGCGATCGTCCTCGCGGCAGCCCTCGCCTGCAACCAGGGGCTCGAGCCCGCGCCCGTACCCACGAGCTGCCCTGCGGGATTCGTCGGGGTGTGCGGCACCGTCACGTTCCGGGGCACGGAGCCGGACAGCACCGACGGTGTCTTCATCGTCGGCTACCCTACGTTCCCGCAGAGCCGCAACGACCTCCTCGCGTTCACGCCGTTCCCTCCTCCGTCATCGTTGCAGCGACCCTTCACCGGGGCGCAGTTCTACACCCTGAGAATCCCCAACGGGCGGTACGAGTGGGTGGTTGCCGTGTGGAAGAAGACGGGAACCTTCGCCCCGAACTTCAGCAATGCCGACTCGTTGTTGAAGGAAGCAGGCTTCTACCGGGACCACGCCGACACGACGACACACGGCTCGGGGGTCGTCGTCGTCAACAGCACGGGAACCGACGCGATCGACTTCGTCATCGACTTCGACGAGATGCACGCGATTTCGTACTACTTCCCCGCGCCGTCGCAGCCTTGAAGTTCCTCGGGCTCGTCGGCTCGCTCATCTGGTGCCAGGGACTCGCGCCCCTCGCCGCCCAGGAGATCGCGGTGCTCTATGGGTCGGTCCGGGACTCGAGCGGGCAGCCGCTGCGCGCGGTGGTGAGCGTGGCAGGAGGGACGCAGCGGAGCGCCGCCGACGCCCAGGGGCGCTACCTCCTCCGGCTGCCGCCCGGGCGGCAGATCGTGCGCGTCGCCCACATCGGCTTCGCCTCGATCATCGACACCGTGCCGCTCGCCGCCGGGGACTCGATAGCGCGCGATTACACGCTCGCGGCCGCGGCCGTGGAGCTGCAGCCGACGGTCGTCACCGCGGCCAAGCGCTCCCAGCTGCTCGATCAGGCGGTGACCAGCGTGGCGGTCGTCAGCGACACCGAGCTGGCGCGCCGCGCCGTGAACACGGTGGACGAAGCGGTCGACAAGGCGCCGGGCGTGCAGTTCCTCAACGGGCAGGTGAACATCCGCGGCTCGACCGGCTACGTGCAGGGGCTCGGGAGTCGCGTCCTCCTGCTCGTGGACGGCGTGCCCGCCAATCAGGGCGATCGGGGAGGCATCAACTGGGACCTGGTGCCGCTCGAGGAGGTGCAGCGCGTCGAGGTCGCGAAGGGAGCGGGCTCGTCGCTGTACGGCTCGTCCGCATTCGGCGGCGTGGTGAACGTGATCACGCGTGACATCGCCGCAGGCTGGCACGCGCGGCTGCGGGCGAGCGGCGGGGCGTACGCCAACCCGCCCTACGAGGTCTGGCGGTTCCGCGACTACACCGGGGGACGGGAGGGCCTTGACGTCAGCGGATCGTACGGCACGAACTTCGTGCGCGGCAGCCTCACCGCCGGCGGGTGGCATTCCGACGGCTATCGGGAACAGGACCGGCAGAATCACTGGCAGGCGGCCGCGAAGGGCGTGTGGCTGCCGCGCCCCGCCACCCGCATCACCGCTTCCGGCTCCTGGGCGAGCGACCAGTACGAGGTGCCGCTCGTGTGGTGCACGCGAGGCGCCTGCGACGACCGGGGATTGACCTACCAACCGTTCAAGATCGCCACGCAGGACACCGGCACGTTCACCCGCTCCGACAAGGGATACTTGACGGCGCTCGTCGAGCGGACGTCCTCCGACCACCTCGCGTGGCAGGCGCGCGGCTCGTGGCTGCGCACCCGCTTCACCGACCTCCGCCAGGGCGCCGACGACTTCGGCCTCGCGAACCGGCTCGGCGCCGAGCTGCGCGCCGTCTCGCGGCCCACGGCGGGCCGCATCGTCACGGTGGGCGCAGAGCTGGCCCGGTCCGACGTACGCACGAACATCTTCACGGGCGACACGAGTAGCACCGACACCGTGGTCCGCACCCACACCCAGGCGGAATTCGCGGCGTACGGCGAGAGCGAACAGCTGGTCGGCCGCGCGCGCATCACGGGCGGCGCGCGGGTCGACTACATCGCGGTCGACGGCGGTGGCTTGTCGGCTGTCGTGAGCCCGCGCCTGGGTGGGGTCCTCACCACCTCGCGCGGCGCCTGGCGGGCGTCGCTGGGCCGGGGCTTCCGGGCGCCGTCCCTGGCAGAGCGGTTCGTCTCCACCACCGTCCCGCCGTTCCGGGTCATTCCCAACCCGAACCTGCGCCCCGAAACCGCCTGGTCCGGGGAGCTCGGCAACGCGACCCGGCTCGCCTCCGGCCTGCACGCCGATGCGGCGGTTTTCTGGACCGAGGCGTACGACTTGATCGAGCCGAGCGTGAACGGAAGCGCCATCCAGTTCCGCAACGTCACGCGCGCCCGACTCGCCGGACTCGACGTCGCGCTGACCGCCCAACGGCTCATCGCACGACTCACCACGTCGCTCGCCTACACCTTCCTCTACGCCCGCGCGCTGGCGAGCGACAGCGCGCCCGGCGGGCCGCTCGCGTTTCGCCCGAAGCACCTCCTCACCCTGAGCGCCGACTACCAGTGGCACGCCGCGTCGGTCGGCGGCGACTTCCGCTACGCGAGCCGCTTGGAGCGGGTCGAGCTCTATCCGAGCGACGACCGCGTGGCCGAAAAGGTGCTCGACCTGAGGGCCGGCGTCGAGCAGGGACCGCTCTCAGTCCGCTGCCGGCTCGCGAACGCGCTCAACTACATCTACAACCAGGTGCCGCGCACGCTCGCGCCGGTGCGGACGCTGTCGGTCACGCTGACTTGGACATATTAGATTGTGGCGATGCTCGGCCCCCCCCTCGTCCCCTGGCTGATGACCCTCTGCTGGGGAGCGCTGCAGGGTGCTCCGATCGACGGCACCTGGGAGCTGGGCCGCATCTTTCGCTCCGGACCGACGGCCGCCAGCCACACCATCCCGATCGACTCCACGGTGTACCTGCGCTTGACCCTGAAGACGATGCCCGGCGAATGGATCACCGGGCGACTGTACCGCCGCTATTACGGCAAGGAAGAGCGGTCGAAAATCGAGGCGGGCCCGCTCGGCCGGACCGGGCGTTACATCATCGGCGCAGATCTGGACTACCCGGCGTCCCAAAAAGCCCGCACCGCCGCGTGGCTGGTCGGCGACGCGCTACGGCTCGGCACGCCGTTCGTTCCGGACGCCGACAGCCTCGAGCTGCGGCGCGTGAGCCCGGACGCCCCGTATCCCGCCACGGTCACCGAAGTGCTGACCGCTCGATGAGGCCCGGTCACGCGACACGGTTCCCCGCGACGCTCTCTCGCGCGACGCCCTTTCTCGTGACGAGTCTTGTGGTGCTGTCGTGCGGCGGCGACCGGTCGCGCTCCCCGACGTGCGGGCTGGCGCTGCTCGTGGGGCCCCGCATGATCCAGCAGCAGCTCACCATCCTGCCGTTCGTGCTGACCGACGCACCGCGCGGCCTGTCGGCGTCGCTCCCCGCCATCGTGGCCGGCACCTCGCACCAGGGTGAGGTCACCGTGGCCTACGAGGGGCCACGGCTCGCCCTGACCTATCAAGGCCCGAGCTTCCCACCGTTCCCGACGGACTCGGCGGTGTACGGCGTGCTCGTGGTGGACGACTCGACGCAACGCGCCCAGGGGGTGCTGATCTACGAGTCCGTGCGGCCCCCGCCTTCGTTCCCGCAGCTCGGCACGGTGCGGGGAGGAGGCGGGGGGACCGACAAGACGATTCCGCTCTACGGCGTCCGCGTGGACTGGCCGAGCGTGAGCAACTCCCGCTGCCCACTGCTCGGCCCACCCGCGCAGGCGCCGCGTTGAGCGACGTCGTCGCCGTCACCGCCCCGCTCCGCACCGACGCGGACCGCGAGCGCGTGGCCCTCAACACCGCCTACGTGCGCGCGCTCACACGCGCCGGCCTCGTGCCCCTGGTCGTGCCGCCGATCCTCGACCCCGAGCAGGCGTGCGCCGCCCTCGACCGGGTGCGCGGCCTCGTGCTCACCGGAGGCGAAGACGTGGCTCCCGCGCGCTACCACACCCGGCCGCACCCCAAGCTCGGCGAAACCGACGTCGCACGGGACGCAGTCGAGCTGGCCCTGATCGCGGGTGCCCGTGCCCGGCGGCTCCCGATCCTGGCGATCTGCCGGGGGATCCAGATCCTGAACGTCGCGCTCGGGGGGACGCTGTACCAGGACCTGGCGAGCGAACGCTCGAGCGAGATCGATCACGCCGACGCCCACGCCCGCCACGGCCTGCGGGTCGAGGCCGGCTCCCTGCTGCACGACTCCCTCTCAACTCTCGAGACCAGCGTGAACACCCGCCACCATCAGGCGATCCGCGACCTCGCGCCGTCGCTCTCCGCCACCGCCTGGGCCCCCGACGGCGTGATCGAGGGCGCCGAGCCCTCCGACGGCGCGCCCTGGATGCTCGCGGTGCAGTGGCATCCTGAGGACGACGTCGAGAGCGCCCTGTTTCGAGCCTTCGCGGCGGCGCTGCGATGAGCCTTGCCTTCCCTTCCCCTGAGTGGGTCAGCGCGTACGGCACGGAGATCAACGCGAGCGAGAGCTACCGCACCGCCTCCAAGGAGTGGACCCACGGCGCGGTCGCGTTGGTAGTGAACCCCCAGCCCGAGATCGGAATCGCCAAGCCGGTAGGCATCTGGCTCGATCTGGAACGGGGCCTCTGCCGCGAGGCGAAGGTCGTCTCGCAGACCGAAGCCGAGCAGGCGCCGTTCGTCATCACCGGAGACTACGGTCAGTGGAAGCGGGTGATCCGCAAGGAGCTCGGGCCGATCGCCGGGATCATGCAGCGCAAGCTGGCGCTCAAGGGGTCGTTGCCGATCGTGGTGCGGTTCGTGAAGTCGGCGGAAGAGCTGGTGCAGGCGGCGACGCGGGTGCCGACGAAATTCTTGGACGAATGACGCCTTACAGGTTTCGAAGTATCTTTTCCGGCGTGCTGACGTGCGGGAAGAATACCCGATCGCTCAGGCGGTTGAACGCGACTCGGAGCGTAGGGAACCGCTGAGCGGCGGCGCGATAGATCCCGGCCACGCCGAATCGCGCGGCCAGGCGGTGCTCGGAGGCGAGGCGGTACCCTTGGCGGCCGAGCTCGTCATAGTAGGGCAGGTCGGGTCCCCCTTGACGACTGCGCCGGGCCTCGACGTAATCGGGGAACAGGCCCGCGAGCCAGAGGCTGTAGTTTCCAAGATGCACACGCAGCAGGAAGCCGCGCTCCCCGGCCTGGTCCACCCCGGTCAGCTCGCCGACCATGTCGACGAGATAGTGATAGGTCTGGTCGTCGGCGCGCCCGATGCGGCTGTGGCGGTCGTGGTCGCCGAACTCGAGGACCAGCGCCGCGAGGTAGTCGGCGAGCTCGCGGTCGTCGACGCCGGCGGCGAGGAGCGTGTGCCGCACCGCTACGTAGGCGAACAGGGCCGGCGACGGCACGACGAGGCTGCGCAACACGAGCAGCGTCTCGAGCAGGCCGCGCTCGTCGAGCACCCGGTCCGGCCCCTGCTCGAGCAGCAGGCGCTCGTAGTGCTCATGGCGCACCGCATCGCCCCGCGCCAGGGCGAGTGCGACGAGCCGGAAATCCTGCGCTCGCAGGCGACCACGGACGTTCGCCAGGATCATGCCCAAACCTCCCTCTAACGCTGCTACCCCGCGCCCGGCGGTCGAGTTGTTGGCGCGGCTGACGAGCCTCTCCCAGGAGCTGGCCGGCGCGTTCCGGCCGGCGACGGTCATCGAGCTCGTCAGCCGGACGTTGCAGGAGCTGCTCAAACCCGACCGGCTGACCGTCGTTCTACTAGACGCCGAGACGAACCAGCTCGCCGTGACCCACGACACCAACGCGGTGCCCGCGCGCACGCACGACCCCCTGCTGCAGCTGGCGCTGCGGCGCGGGCCCCTCGCCTTCGCGCGCAACGTGAAGGAGGAGGCCCGCCGGCGCGGCGCCGACCTCACCGAGGAGCCGCCCAAGTCGTGGCTCGGCGCCCCGCTGGTGGCAGCCGGCCGCCCCGTGGGCGCGGTTTCACTCACGAGCGAGCGCACAGGCGCCTTCGGCAAGACGGAGCTGACGCTCGTCACCGCGGTGCTCGCTCAGGCCGCCATCGCCCTCGAGAACGCCCGGCTCGTCGAGCTCCTCTCCTCGGCGAAGCGGGAATGGGAGAAGACGGTCGACGCGATTACCCAGGCCATCTGCATTATCGATGCCCACGGGATGGTCCGGCGCGCCAATCGCGTCTTCGCCGAGCTGATCCAGGTGCCCGTGACGGCCATCCCGGGCCGCCCATGGCTGGGCCTGCTGCCGCCCGCCTGGTCGGACCCTGTGGCCCGCGCCCTCGCCGAGCCGACCGCGACCCTGGTCGAGATCCGTGCCGGCGAGCGCACGCTGTCCTTCACCGCGATTCCCATGGCCGAGCCCGGCTCCGCCGTGCTGGTGTTCGAAGACCAGACGGAGCGGCGGCGGTTGCAGGAGCAGCTGATACAGTCTGAGAAGATGTCGGCGATCGGTCAACTGATCGCGGGCGTCGCCCACGACCTGAACAACCCCCTCGCCTCGGTGGTGGGGTTCTCGGATTTCCTCGCGGAGCTCGGGGACATCCCGCCCCAGTTCGCCGAACCGCTCCAGGTCATCCGTCAGGAGGCCGAGCGGGCGGCGACGATCGTCAAGAACCTGCTGTCGTTCGCCCGCAGCCAGGAGGGCGAGCGCAAGCGACAGCCGATCGGCTCGATCCTCGAGTCGACGCTGGCGCTGCTGCGCAACCAGCTGATGGCGAACAAGGTCGAGGCCACGCTCGAGGTGGAGCCGGGACTGCCCGACGTCGAAGTCAACGGCAATCAGATCAAGCAGGTGTTCGTGAACCTCATCAACAATGCCAACCAGGCCATCGCCGCCGACGCCCCGAGCGGCCGGATCTGGGTCGCCGCGAAGCCGCAGCGCGACGGCGTCGCCGTGAGTATTACGGACTCGGGGCCGGGGATGACGGAGGAGATCGCCGCGCACGTGTTCGAGCCCTTCTTCACCACCAAGGGCGAGGGGGAAGGAACGGGCCTGGGACTCTCCATCTGCCAGGGAATCGTCAAGGAGCATGGTGGGCGCATCACCCTCGACACGAAGCCGGGCGTGGGCGCCACCTTCACGGTCGAGCTCCCCGCCGGCGCGCGGACCCCGCTCGTCGAGGCCGCCCCGCCCCCGGTCCCCGAGGGCAAGCAGCTGCATATCCTCGTCGTGGACGACGAGCCCCACATCCTTTACTACATGCGCGCGACGCTCGAGAGCTGGGGGCATTCCGTCGAGGTGGCGAGCGACGGAGCGTACGCGCTGGAGCGCGCCATCGCGGGTGATTTCGACGTCATCATTTGCGATCTCCGCATGCCGCACCTCTCGGGGCGCGACATGTACCAGAAGCTCGCCCGTCAAGACCCGCGCGCGGCCGAACGGATCATCTTCGCGACCGGCGATACGGTGCGGGGCGATACGCTGCAGTTCCTGGAAACGCTCGGCCGACCCTACCTCCACAAGCCGTTTACGCTCTCCGAGCTGCGCGCCGCGCTCGGTCACGCCGCGAACCAACCCGCCTGAGCATGCTGCGCGTCCTCCACGTCGACTCGGGACGCGTGTACCGGGGGGGACAGAATCAGGTTCGGCTGCTGGCGCGCGCGCTGGCCCGCGAGCCCGACGTGCAGCAGCACCTCGTGACGCAGCGTGGCAGCGAGCTGGCGCGGCGCGTGGCGGCCGCCGGGATTCCGGTGCACGAGGTCTCCTGGACCATCGGGCTCGATCCCCGCGCGTGGTGGCGGCTGTTCCTGCTGGCGCGCGAGTGGCGCGCCGACGTGATCCACGCGCACGACGGCCACGCGCTCGGGCTAGCCCTGGCGGCCCGGCGCTGGCTCGACGCCCAGCCTCGGATCGTGGCGACTCGGCGGGTCGTGTTCCCGGTGCGCCGCCGCAGCGCCTTGTTCCGTGCCGACTACATCGTGGCGATTTCTGCGGCCGTCCAAACCGGGCTGGTCGCTGCCGGGGTGTCGCCCGCCAGAATCGGCGTCGTCCCGTCCGGAATCGATCCCGATGAGGTACGCGCCGCGGCCGCCCGCCCGTTCGGCATCCGGACGCGCCTCGGCCTGTCCCGACACCCGCCGATCGCGGTGAACGTGGCAGCGCTCGAGCCGGCGAAGGACCAGACGACCCTGGTGCGCGCGGCACAGGCGGCGCGGACGCTCCGACCGGACCTGCACTGGGTGATCGCCGGGACGGGGGAGGAGCGGCGCAGGCTCCAGGTGCAGATCGGCACGCTCGGACTGGCCGACCGCGTGCACCTCGTCGGTCAGATCGACCCTGCCGATGCGTTGATCGGCGAGAGCGACGTCCTGGTCATGTCGTCCAGAGAGGAAGGGCTGGGTAGCGTCGTGCTGCACGCGCTCGCCCTCGGCAAGCCCGTCGTCGCGACGCGCGCCGGTGGTCTCCCCGAGATCGTGCCGGAGCAGTGGCTCGTCCCGGTCGGGGACGCGGACGCGCTCGCCGGCAAGGTCGTCCAGGCAGTCGCTCACCCTTCCCCGCTCCCCCTTCCCCCGCAGTTCACCGTGGGCGCGATGGCCCGCGGCGTCTTGGCCGTGTATCGGTCGCTCGTCTAGATTGCAGGGCCATGATCTACGTCTGCGTTCCGGCGTATAACGAAGCCCGCACAGTCGGACTCGTTTTGTGGAAAGTGCGGCAGGTGTTCACCGCCTTTCCCCGCGAGTACCAGCTGCTCGTCGTCGACGACGCCTCGAGCGACGGGACCGACGCCGTTCTGGCATCGTACGCCAAAGTGTTGCCGCTCGGCATCGTCACGCACCGGGAGCGGCGCGGCTACGCCCGGAGCCTGGAGGAGCTGCTGCGTCTGGCGCTGCAGCGCAGCGACCGCGCCAAGCGTGACTGTGCCATCACGCTGCACGCCGACTTCGTGCACTCGCCCGAGAGCATGGAGGAGATGGTGAAGCGGATCGAGTCCGGAGCAGATTTGGTCGTGGCGGAGCCGGGCGCCGCGGGCACTGTGGCTCGCCCGCCGCTGGACCCCGCGGCTGCTCCCCGTACCGGGACTCAAGGACACCGTGTCGGGCTTCTGCGCCCTGCGCCTCAGCGTGCTGCGCCAAGCGCTGGGAGGGGGCTCGGTGGGAGGACGCGATGCGGGGCCGCTGCTCGCGACCGACGGCTGGTGTGCCAGCGCGGAGCTGCTGGCGCGCCTCGCGCCGCACGCCCGCCGGGTGGACGCGATTCCCGCGGCCGCGCGCTACGACCTCGTGCAACGGCCCTCGCGGGTGCAGCCGTGGCGACAGCTGTTGGCGGCGTGGCAGGCGCGCGCCGTCATTCGCGCCGCCCGTACGGCGGTCGTCGCCCTCGTCGTTTCCGCGGCTGCGCTCAGCGCCCAGTCGGACAGCGCCCGCTCCGACAGCGCCCGATCCGACAGCGCCCGATCCGACAGCGCCCGATCCGACAGCGCCCGCTCGGACTCGGGCCCTCGCGACGCGCTGCTCCAGATCGGGGCGGTCGCCCCGGCGGTGCCGTTCCCCGTCGGCGAGCGCCTGGTCTATCAGGCGAAATTCGGCATCTTCAACGTCGGCACCGCCACGATGGAGGTGGCGGGGATCGACACCGTGCGAGGTGCCTCGGCCCTGCACCTGGTGTTTCGCATCAGCGGCGGCGCGCTGTGGTACCATATCGAGCAGACGCTCGAATCCTGGGTCGGGAGGAGCGACTTCCGGTCGCGCCGCTTCTGGAACCAGACCGTAGAGAAGGGCAAGTCATGGGAGCGGAAGTTCGACATCTACCCGGACTCCGGCTTCTATCGGGAGGCTGGTCGCGACACCACGCTCGCCACGGTGCCCGACCCGCTCGACGACGCCGCGTTCCTCTACTGGATCCGCACCGTCCCGCTCGAGATCGGCAAGCGCTACGAGTATCACCGCTACTTCCGGCCGGAGCGCAACCCGGTGATCGTCGAGGTGCTGAAGCGGGAGCGCGTGGGCGTGGCGGGCCGGAAGTGGAACGCGATCGTGATCCGCCCGCGGATCCCGAACGGCGGCGGCATCTTCGCGGAGCGCGCCGACGCGCGCATGTGGCTGTCGGACGACGACCACCGCGTCATGCTCGCCCTGCAATCGAACTTTTCGTTCGGCCAGGTCACGATGAAGCTCAAGGAGTACTCCGACCCTCCCGCGGGGCGCCCATGACCGAGTACCGTGAGGCGGACTTCTCCCGACTCAAGACCGTCTCCATCGCGCAGCGTCCCAACAAAGTCGACCCGTCCCTGCTCGGGCACCCGCCCGGCCGCGACCAGAGCTTCGCCGCTTTCTGGCGCTCGCTCCCCGACATCCTCGCCGCGAAAGACCTGCGGTACGTCGCGGACCAGGTCGCGCGGGCCGCCGGACACCGAGGGGTCGTCGTGCTCCTCGGGGGGCACGTCATCAAGGTCGGCCTGGGGCCGTTGCTGCGGGAGCTGCTGGGGCGCGGCGTGATCACGCACCTCGCGATGAACGGGAGCGCGGCGATTCACGACTTCGAGCTCGCCGCCTTCGGCGGCACGAGCGAGGACGTCGCCCGCGGGCTGGCGGACGGCTCGTTCGGGATGGCCGAGGAAACGGGACGCGAGATGAACGCCGCCGTCGCGGCCGGAGCGCGGGCGGGGCGCGGCATGGGCGAGGCGCTGGCGGAATACCTGCGGGGCCGGGCGACGCTGGCAGCCCCCGAGGTCTCCGTGCTGCTCGCCGCCGCCGCCGCGGGGATCCCGGTGACTGTGCACGTGACGATCGGCGCGGACATCACGCACCAGCATCCCAGCGCCGACGGGGCTGCGCTGGGGGCGACGAGTCACCGCGACTTGAAGCGGCTGGCGGCCTCCCTACCGGCGCTCGACGACGGCGGCGTGGTGCTCAACTTGGGCAGCGCGGTCGTGATGCCGGAAGTCTTTCTCAAAGCCCTCACGGTCGCGCGCAATCTGAACGGGGGAAAGCCGAAGGGGTTTACCGCGTGCGACTGCGACATGCAGCGTCACTACCGGCCGCGGGTGAACGTGGTCGAGCGTCCCACGCTCGCCGGCGGCCGCGGGGTGCAACTTACCGGCCACCACGAGATCCTGATTCCGCTCTTGTGCTGGGCGGTGCTCCAGCAGCTCACGCGTCCGTCGGACGACCCTTGATCATCTCGCGGATCTTGTCCGCCGTGCTCGGGCTGACGAGCCGGAGCACGAAGTAGAGAATGAAGCCGATCGCCGCGAGCTTCAGGATCCACAAGGCGAGCCCGAACAGGCCGCCGAGCAGCCCGAAGAAGATGTTGAGTGCCACGAACGCCAGCGCGGCGAAGATGGCGAACCCGATGATGCTCCTGAACATGGCCGGTTTCCTCCGTGAGACCCGACGCTCGGGCCGTACGTCGGAATGTAGCAGCGGGTTTCAGCAGGGCGCCAGCACGTGAACGTCGTCGACGTCGCCGTCGTCGGCGGCGGGGCGGTGGGCGCGGCGTGTGCCAGGGCCTGCGCCGCTCGCGGCCTGCACGTCGCCATTTTCGAGCCCGGACCCGACCCGGCCGCCGCGTCCCCTGCGTCCGCGGGGATGCTGGCCGCGCAGATCGAGCCGACCGACGACGCACTCGTCGGACTCTCGGTGCGGGCGCGCGATCTGTACGAGCCCCTCGCGCCCGTGTTGCGCGAGACCACCGGCATCGACATCGGCTTCTGGCGCGCCGGCATCGCAGCCGTGGCGTTCGACGACGCCGCCGCCGACCGGCTCAAGGAGGACGTGGCCCGCCAGCGCCAGGCGGGACTGCGCTGCGACTGGCTCGAGGCCGACGAGGTGCGCGAGCGCTGGCCGGGCGCCGCCCCCGACAGCCGCGGGGCCCTGTTCGCACCGGAAGACGGGGCGGTCGATCCCCAGGGGCTCACCCGTGCCTGCCTCGCCGACGCCCGCCGGCTCGGCGCGGCCCTGCACCCGGAACCCGTCACCCTCGTGGACACCGGGAACGGTCGAGCCCGCGGCGTCGTCACGCGGGCCGGCAAGACGGCCGCGGAGCACGTGGTGCTCGCCGCCGGGGTGTGGACGCCGCAGATCGCCGGCGTGCCGCGGCCGCTGCCGGTCGAGCCCGTGCGCGGGCAGCTGGCCGCCACCGCCTGGCCCGCGGATACTCCGGCGGCGATTCTGTATCACGATCGCGGCTACGTGCTCGCCCGCGGCGGTGAAGCCGTGCTCGGTACGACGATGGAGCACGCCGGCTTCGATTGTCGCGTCACCAACGAGGGCCTCGCCCAAATCTTCCGGGGAGCCGTCCGTCTCCTCCCAGCGTTGCTCAATCACGCCGTGCAGCGCATGTGGGCGGGGCTCCGGCCCGTGACCGGCGATGGCCGTCCCATCGTCGGCCCGGACCCGGACGTAGAGCGACTGTGGTACGCCGCCGGGCACGGACGGAACGGCATCCTGTTGGCGGCCCTCACCGGCGAGATCATCGCGGACCTGGTGACGAAAGGCGAGACCGACGTGGATATCAGCGCATTGAGCGTTACAAGACTCAAGCCGCAAGCCGGAAGTTGACTCTTACGGCTTGCGACTTGCGGCTTAGGGCCAGCGACTGATGTATCGCACTTGTGCCTTCTGCAACAGCAAGCTCGACGGCGACGGCGGGCCCTCCGGATTGGGCGTCGGGAGGCGTCTGGCGTTCGACGAATGGAAGGGCCGGCTCTGGGTCATCTGCCCCAAGTGCTCCCGCTGGAACCTGGCGCCGCTGGATGAGCGTCTCGAGCGGATCGAAGCGCTCGCGCGAGCGGCCCGCGAGGGACGCATGGCGACCGCGACCGAGCAAGTGGCCCTCATTCGGTGGCACGGATACGACTTGGTCCGCGTCGGCAAGCCGCCCCGCCTCGAGTTCGCCACGTGGCGCTACGGCGAGCGCCTCAAGGCGCGCCAGCGCGAGCAGCTCAAGTTCGTCGTTCCCCTCACGGTGGCCACGGTGGGACTGGCGGTGGCCGTGAACGTCGCGGCAGGCGGATCGGTCGGCGTGTTCGTGTGGAACATGCCGCGCATGGCGCGATGGATGTACACCGGCATCGTGGGTCGTCGCGCCGTCGGCCTCGTCGAGCCACCGATCTGTGAGCGCTGCGGTAGCGTGATGCGGCTCCGGGCCAAACACATGGCCCACGCGCGCGTCGTGCCGGACGCCAAGGCCGATCTCGGCCTGGTCCTGAGCTGTCCGAACTGCCGCGCGGACGGCGCGATGCTGACCGGCCCGGAGGCGCAGGCCGCGCTGCGCCAGGGACTGACCTACTTGGCACTGACCCGCCGCCGCGGGCGGGAGCGGGCCGAGGACGCGGCGCGCTTGGTCGAGGGCGCCGGCGGGCCCGATCGACTCGTCCGCGACGTCGCCCGGCGTGAGCTCACGCTCCGCAGCATCGCGCCCGATCGCAGGCTCGCCCTGGAGATGGCGGTGGACGAGCAGGCGGAGGTCGCGGGGCTGGAACGGCAATGGCGGGAGGCCGAGGAAATCGCCGAGATCGCCGACGGCCTGCTCTCGACGACGGCGGAACTGGAAGCCGAACTGCGGCGCTTGAAGGAGCGCGGCCTGGATGGCGGTCAACCATCTGGTTGAAATTCGACCTTTTGTCGCCTTCCGGCCTTCACTATCTTCCCCAAGCCTCATGGCCACTGCGCTTACCCAGATCGCCGCCCGCAAACCCGCCTGGCTCAAGGTCCCCGCCCCGGGGGGCCCGAACTATCTCGCATTGAAACACCTCATGCGGGAGCTCAAGCTGCACACCG
>Ga0209239_1001267_pt1 | contig 14948 bp, 16 predicted proteins | sample GraSoi013_2_20cm_FD_185824 | JGI IMG/M metagenome (GOLD analysis project Ga0209239, IMG submission 185824) | Grasslands soil microbial communities from the Angelo Coastal Reserve, California, USA - Sample 10_02_2013_2_20cm (SPAdes) (version 2) | ecosystem: Environmental > Terrestrial > Soil >...
AAACGATCCGCCGTCTCGTAGCGGAGCTTCCTGCCCCGTTTCGTGAGGCGATCGTTCTGCGGGAGCTCAACGATTTGTCATATAGTGAGATTGCTGATGTCGTAGGTGTACCCATTGGCACCGTGATGTCTCGCCTCGCGCGTGCGCGTTCCATGCTGAGAAAGGCATGGATTGCAGAGGAAGGACTGCCGACATGACTTGCGCCGAAACCGAAATCTTACTTCACGCCCTCCTCGACGGCGAGCTCGATGCCGGGCATGCCCGCGATGTGGAGGCGCATTTGGAGGGTTGCCCGCGTTGCGGCGCGCAACTGCGTGCTTATCGTGGGATGCAGCAGGCTATGTCGGCCGCGCAGTTGCGCTATACGGCGCCGATGAGCTTGCGCCGACGCATCGAGATGACGCTGCCGTCGGCGCCCCGACGCGCCTCGAGCCGCCGCTCTGTGCTGAAAGGCTTTGTCATGGGCACGGCGCTCTCAACCGCGCTAGCGGCGAGCCTCTTCATCGCCGTCATTCGAACGGATCAGGACCAGCGCGTGCTTGCCGACGTGACGTCGGCGCATGTGCGCTCGCTTCAGGGCGACCACCTCACCGACGTGCAGACGAGCGACCAGCATACGGTGAAACCATGGTTCAACGGCAAGGTCGATATCGCACCGCCGGTCGTGGACCTGACGGCGCAGGGCTTCACGCTGCTCGGTGGGAGGCTCGACTACATTGACGGCAAGGCCGTCGCTTCGATCGTCTATCGGCGCCGCACGCATGTGATCAATCTCTTCGTCACGCAAGGAACTGCCTCCGAAGGTCACGGGGCGAAGCTCGACACGATGCAGGGTTTCAACATCCGGCGCTGGAGTGCGCAGGGTCTCGAATTCTTTGCTATCAGCGACGTCAATGCGGAAGAGCTGCAGGAATTCGTCGACAAATTTGAGGCTGCGCTCCATTCGGCCGGCCGAACTTGATGGGATAGGGTATCGGTCTCGGCGATCGACGGGACCGGCGCTTTGAGTCGGTCCGCGACGACTCGGCCATTGTTCAATCCTCTTGTTGCTCATCGCCGTGCGGCGGCGAGAGCGCGAGCATCGCGATCTGACTTTCCATCTTAGACCGGCCGAGGGCTTCACCCGACAAAGCAACTTGACTCCCCGTTCCTCATCGGGCCATGGAAGAGCTATCCTTCAAAATCGTGAGGATGCACCGCCCGCGGGACGAGGTGATCGCGCGTGTGCAGAATTTCCTGATCTGCAAAGCGGCGTTCGAGAAGGCGCTGTTCGTTTATCCGGATGCCCACTTGGAGATGCGCCAGGGCGCGCGGATCATTTTGAAGTCGAAACGCCCTGTTGAGCCCGAGCCTGCGCCTGGGGGACCTAATTTAGTATAATGAGTAAGCTGACGACCAATTTTGTGGGTTGGGCGGAGGGACGTTGGCGGAAACATTGGTACGGGCCGGAAAACGAACTTTTTCAATAAAATCAAAGCGGTAAGGCGGACACTTCCGCCAGAAACGCCTAAGCTCGATACCCGGTAACGCGCGAGATCAGGGCCGACAGACGAGCGCGGGTGGAAGGTATGATCCGGCGGCTGCGGTTGGCTTCGGGACTCGTCATGTTCGCATACGTGACGACCCACTTCGTCAACCACAGTCTGGGCCTCGTCTCGGTCCAGGTCATGGATCGTGCGCTCGAGCACATCTACCAGTATTGGGCCTCTTTGCTCGGCAGCGTCCTCCTCTATGGCGCCTTCGCGACCCATTACAGCTTGGCGCTCTGGGCGCTCTGGCTGCGCCGCTCGCTCAAGATGCCGTTCGCCGAAGCGACCCAGCTCATCCTGGGATTTTCGATTCCCTTTTTCCTCACTGATCACGTCCTCCAGACGCGCGTCGCCGACACCTTCTATGGCGCCGATGTCGGCTATTACTCGACCGTGCTGCACACGTATTTCGTGTCCAATCCGCTACGCGGCGGCCTCCAGCTCATGGTGTTGGTGATCGCGTGGGTCCACGCCATGATTGGACTGTGGTTCTGGCTGCGGCTGAAGCCGTGGTACCAACGCTGGCAGCCGATCCTCTACGCCTTCGCGCTGTTGATGCCGACCTTGGCGATCCTCGGCTTTTTCGAGGGCGGCCGGCAGGTCATGACGATGGCCGAGGATCCGGCCTGGGTCGCCCAGCTCGCGCAGGCCCATCCACGCGCAGCACCAGCGGACGCCGCGGTCATCGATCAGATGGTGGTGTGGGTGCGTTACGCCTTCGTGGCGGCGCTCCTTGCCGTGCTGGCCGCGCGGCTCGTGCGTTGGCACTGGGAGCGCCGGCGCGGCGTCGTCCGCCTGACCTATCCGAACGGCCGCGTGGTCGAGATCGTGCGCGGCGTGTCGGTATTGGAGGCGAGCCGGATGGCCGGCATCCCGCACGCCTCCGTGTGCGGCGGCCGCGGGCGCTGCTCCACCTGCCGCATCAGGGTCGCCGGACCGCAGGAGGCGGTCCTGTCGCCCGCGCCCGAAGAGGTGAAGGTGTTGCGCCGCGTGGGCGCAGCGCCCGACGTGCGGCTCGCCTGTCAGCTTCGCCCGCACGGCGATCTGCGCGTGACACCGCTGTTGCCGGCCACCGCCCAGGCCAGGGACGGGTTCGGCCGCCCGGGCTATCTCCACGGCGCCGAGCGCGAGATCGTGATCCTGTTCGGCGACCTGAGGTCCTTCACTCAGCTCTCCGAAAAGAAGCTGCCCTACGATTTGGTATTCCTCCTCAATCGGTACTTTGCCGAGACCGGCCATGCGGTGGAGGCAGCGGGCGGGCGCATCGACAAGTTCATCGGCGATGGGGTGATGGCGCTGTTTGGACTCGATAGTGGCGCTGAGGCGGGCTGCCGCGAGGCGCTGGCCGCGGCCAGGGACATGTCCGAACGAATGGAGACTCTCAACCGCGCGCTGATCCACGACCTACCCGAGCCGCTGCGCATCGGCATCGGCATCCATACCGGCCCCGCCATCGTGGGCGAAATGGGTTACGGCACGGCGGTGTCGATCACCGCCGTTGGCGATTCCGTCAACACGGCGAGCCGTGTCGAAGGCCTCACCAAGACCTATGCCTGCGAGCTCGTGATCTCCGAGGCCGTGGCGCTGCGCGCCGGCGTCGATCTCGGCGCCGCCCCTCGCCACGAGATCGAAATCCGCGGCCGGGTTGAAGGGCTCGTCGTGCGCACGTTTACGAGCGCTCGGGATCTACCTGTGCTGGGGCGTGGAGCACTGAAGAAGGTCCAGAGCGTGGCAGCGGAGTAAATCAACCTAATCCCGTTTTCGGACTCTGTTTGGGCGACCCTCTGCAGTCGGTTTTTTTTGAAAGGCTCACTGACTCAGTGAGGCGCGCTGATGCGCTTTATCGAGGGTCCGGTAATCGGGCTCAGGCCGAAGCGCGGAAAAAAGACCACAAGCGCCGCTTGAGCGTGATCACGCGCGCCTTCGGATCGCCGAAAATGCCGCGAACTGTTTGTTCCGATCGAAAACCAGTGAAGCAAGTATCCCACAGTCGCCGCCTTCGTTATCCTACCATCCGACTTGCATGCCAAATCCAGGCCCAGCCGTAATGCAAAATCCCTACACAATGCACAGGTTTGTCAGCCATCCACCCACCCCCCAAAATCACCCACTCGATTCCGCGAAGACTCGCAAAAAAAGCAACCCAGACGATCCCGCTTGTGTTCATCAGCAGCGCCGAGCCGGAGCAGCTTGGAATTGAGATTTTCGGTCCGAATGCCGAGAATGATCCCGACCGCGTTTCAATCCCACTCTTTGAAAGGCCGGTGACGAAATGGCCTATAAGCCGATCGAGTCCTACGGCGTCATCGGCGACCTGCACACGGTCGCGCTGGTGGGCATGGACGGTTCGATCGACTGGTGCTGCCTGCCGCAGTTCGACTCGCCAAGCATCTTCGCGGCGATTCTCGACGAGCACAAAGGAGGCTTCTTCAAGATCGCCAGCCTCTACGAGGCCCAGCACAAGCAGATGTACCTGCCCGACAGCAACGTGCTGTTGACGCGCTTCCTCAGCCCCGAGGGGGTCGGCGAAGTGGTCGACTTCATGCCGGTCCAGGACCCGAGCCACGGCAAGAAGACGCACCAGATCGTTCGCGTCGTGCGAGCCGTGCGCGGGGCGGTGCGCTTCCGGCTCGAATGCCAACCCGCTTTCGACTACGCGCGGCGGCCGCATCAGGTCACTCTGGAAGGCCGCGGCGCGGTGTTTGAGGCCCCCGGCATGCGCTTCTCGCTGGTCAGCCGCTTTCCGCTGGCGCGCCAGGGCACGGGGGTCGCCACCGAGTTCCTGCTGCACCCGGGCGAGCCATCGACGTTCATCCTGCGCCAGGTCGAGGGTGATGGCGACTCCGGGCTGATGGAGGCGCGGCTCGTCGGGACCGAGCTGCTCACGCAGACCCTCGAGTTCTGGCGGCGCTGGGTGAGCAAGTGCCGCTACGATGGCCGCTGGCGCGAGATGGTCAACCGCTCGGCCCTGATGCTGAAGCTGCTGACCTTCGCGCCGACCGGGGCGATCGTCGCGGCACCGACGTGCAGCCTCCCCGAAGAGATCGGCGGGGTGCGCAACTGGGACTACCGCTACACCTGGGTCCGCGACGCGGCGTTTACTCTGTACGCCTTCCTGCGACTGGGGATGACGAGCGAGGCCGAGCACTTCATGGGCTGGCTGGAGCAGCGCGCCATCGAAGGAGCGCGTCTTGGCCCCTTGCAGATCATGTACGGCATCGACGGTCGGCACGAGATGCCTGAGGAGACCCTCGATCACCTGGAGGGCTACCGCGGCTCGCGCCCGGTGCGCGTGGGCAACGGCGCTTGCGAGCAGCTGCAGCTCGACATCTACGGCGAACTGATGGATTCGATCTACCTGTACGACAAGTACGGTTCGCCGATGGCATATGACTCGTGGCGCCACGTCCGCCGGGTGATCGACTGGGTTGCAGACAACTGGATGAACGCCGACGACGGCATCTGGGAAGTGCGCGGCGGCCAGCAGCAGTTCACCTACTCAAAGGTGCAGTGCTGGGTGGCACTCGACCGCGCGATCAGGTTGGCAACGAAGCGCAGTCTGCCGCTGGATCGTGCCCGCTTGCTCGCGGAGCGCGACCGCATCTATGAAGTGGTGATGACGCACGGCTGGAACGCGGAGCGGCGGACGTTCGTGCAGTACTTCGGCACCGACGCGCTGGACGCGGCCAACCTCATCATGCCGCTGGTGTTCTTCATCTCGCCGAACGACCCGCGCATGAGCGGAACGCTCAACCGCACAATAGCGGAGCTGGTTTCCGACAGCCTGGTGCATCGCTATGAGATCGGTAGGGGCGCCGGCGACGGGCTGACCGGAGGCGAGGGGACGTTCAACATGTGTACGTTCTGGCTGGTCGAGGCGCTGACGCGCGCCGGCCGGCTGGAGGAGGCGCGGTTCATCTTCGAAAAGATGCTGACCTACGCCAACCACCTGGGGCTGTACGCCGAGGAGACGGGACCGTCGGGCGAGGCGCTGGGCAACTTCCCGCAGGCGTTCACGCACATGGGATTGATCAGCGCCGCATTTAACCTGAACCGTCGACTGAAGGGGGAGACCTGAACGGGCCACTGAGGGAGGCATGTCTAGGCAGCCGTCGTATCTGGGAGTTGCGACCGCCGACTGGGTCGCAGCACTGAAGAGCAGCGATTCGCTGGAGCGGCGCCTGGCTGCGCACGCGCTCGCGGAGATTGGCCGCACGGCGCGGGAGGCGGTCCCCGCGCTCACCGAGGCGTTGCGCGACTCGGAGAGCTTCGTCCGTGTGTGGGCGGCCGCTGCGCTGGCGCGAGTCGAACCTGAGAACCCCGACGCGATCCCTGCTCTGGTCGCGGGGACACGCGATGGGATCTACTTCGTCCGCAGTCTGGCGGCGTGGCACCTGGGGCGCCTCGGGCCGCGACACCCCGGAATCGAGGCCGCGGTGCCGGAGCTGCGCGAGCTGCTCAACGACAATGACCCGAGCGCGCGCGCCGAGGCGCTGGTGGCGTTGGAAAACCTCGCGGGCAAGGGCGCACCGCCCGCGGAACTGAAGTCTCTCTCGGCCCACGGGTGATCCGGCTGTTTCTCCGAGAGCTGATGCTTCACCGACACTGGCTGCTGCTCACGATGCCCGCCCTGTTCGCCGGCTGCTCCAAGGACCCGCGATCAGCACCTCTCGCTCAATGAGGGGATACGTGTTATCGGTAGCAAAGGGCACTGTCGTCCGAGGCAACACGCCGACCCCGAGCGGTCGCCGTGAAGCACCATCACCCAGGACAAACCTTCGGCGTCGGCGAGCGTTTGAGCATCTTGTTCCGGGTGCCCAAGCGCCGTCCGGGTACATCTCAGAGCATTCGTGTGATCCGCTGGCGCTGCTGGCCGCGCTGCTTCCCGACCGTATGCTCAGCCTCGTCATGGCCGAGGTCGAGCGCATGGCGAACGATCCGCTGCCGGTGGCCGAGCGCGCGCCACGCATCGCCGCGCTAGAGCGCGAACTCGACGAGCTGCACCGCGTGGAGGAGGCGTTGGTCGCCGTCGCGATCGCGGCCGGTCAGCCCGTCCACCGCTCGCCGTCGGCACCGCCATCAGCGGTTCTAGGCGTCACGGTCGCGAAGAGGGTCTCGCGCGCCGCCTGATCAACGAAGAACGCGGCGCGCATCCTCCCGGTCTTTGGGCCGTCATCAAAAAGATAATCGGACATATTCAACCGCTTTGCGCCCGAAAGCGGCCGATAGCCACTATTTCCGGATCGACAATCCATTCAGGAAGAATGCATCGCCCGGCCAGAGACCGCCACCATGCGCGGACGGAACGTGAAGACGTTCCAGCCAAGGCTCTTCACTTGGGACGTATCCGAGATCACCAATTAGCGCGAAGGTGAATCCCCGTGCCGGGTTCTGCGCGGGCAGTGGTCTGAGGCCAGAAAGGCCGATCAGCCCGATACTCAGCCCCGATGCACCTACGGCAAGTGCGCTCCTACGCGAGACCAAACTTGTAAAATCGATCATCTGAACCCTTGCGCTGTCCAGTTTCGGCCTATAGCGGGTCGAGGAAGGCCGGTCCTCTCGCGCATCATTAATTCAAAGAAGCCTGCGAAAATGGCTGCGACAGGAAGCGCAAACATCCAAAACTCAGTTGTGGGCAGAATGTGCCCGAAGGAATTCAGATAATGGGAAGGCTGGCGATCTGCGCGGCAGTCCCGAATGGCACGAAAATCACCCCGCACTTACATGCCCTGCGGCGTCGGCAGCGGACAGGTCACGATGCAAGCCGAACTGCGACCCCTAAGCGATGACGCTGCGTGTGCGCACAACCCAACCGGCTCTTTGGGTGGTGGACAGTCCGCCGCCGGTTTAAACTCCCGATTCCTCCACGATTTAGTTCGAGCGAGGCGCTCATGCTAGGCTGGTTTCGGGCCTTGATGCCTCAAGAGGAGCGATTTTTCGACCTCTTCACTCGCCATGCTCAAGTTACGCTCGCTGGTGCTCAAGCACTTAAGGCGTTGCTGAAGGGAGATGATGATGTGCTTCGCTGCTGCCGAGAGATAACAAGACTCGAGAACGAAGCAGATGAGATAACGCGGGAGGTCATGACTGCGCTGAGAAAAACTTTCATAACCCCTCTCGACCGGGGCGACATCAAAGACCTGATAACATCGATGGACGATTCAATTGACCAAATGAACCAGACCGCCAAGGTCATTACCTTGTTCGAGCTGCGCAGTTTTGAGGGACACATGCAAGAAATGGGCGACATCATCGTTCAAGCAGCTCAGCTGATGATGGATGCAGTTCCGCTTTTGAGTTCGCTCGGTCGGCACTCCGCCCGTCTGAATAGCTTGACCGAAGAGATGATACGCCTCGAAGAGCAGGCGGATCAGCTTCATGATCAGGGCCGAAAGCAGCTCTTCCTAAATAAAAAAGATGCTATCGCGTTTGTCATCGGCACCGAGGTTTACGAACACCTCGAAACGGTCGTGGATCGATTTGAGGATGTTGCGAACGAGATCAGCGCCATCGTCATCGAGAATGTGTAGAGCTCGAATTTGGGCTCCCAATGGATGCCACGCTCAGCTCACTGGCTCTCCTCGCGCTGATTTCGGTCGCGCTGATCTTCGACTTCTTGAATGGCCTGCATGATGCCGCCAATTCGATCGCGACGGTCGTCTCGACCCGCGTGTTGCGCCCACAATATGCAGTGATGTGGGCCGCCTTCTTTAATTTCATCGCCTTCTTATTCTTCGGCCTGCATGTCGCCCAAACCGTGGGAACCGGAATAGTTGCCGCAGACGTGGTCGATGCGGCGGTGATATTCGGCGCGCTGATGGGCGCAATCTGCTGGAATTTGATTACGTGGTGGCTGGGGATTCCCTCGAGCAGCTCACACGCGTTGATAGGTGGGCTGGCCGGCGCCGCCGTCACCAAGGCAGGACTGGGCTCGATCGTGTGGAGCGGTCTCGGCATAACCGCCGCCCATTGTTTTTTTTCCCCCTTGCTCGGCTTTTTCCTTGCCCTGCTGCTTGTGCTTACGGTCTCGTGGGTGTTCGTCCGAGCGAGCCCGCCGTCCGTGGACAATACCTTCCGCTCCCTGCAATTCGTCTCGGCGTCGCTCTACTCGCTGGGGCATGGCGGCAATGACGCGCAGAAGACAATGGGCATCATCGCGGTGTTGCTCTACTCGCAAGGCTTGTTGGGTCCGACTTTTCACATCCCGCTTTGGGTCATCCTGACCTGCCAAGCGGCAATGGCACTGGGAACATTGGTCGGTGGCTGGCGCATCGTGCATACAATGGGATCAAGAATCACCCGGCTGCATCCCGTGCAAGGCTTCTGTGCCGAGGCCGGCGGCGCAATCACGCTTTTTTTGGCCACCTACTTCGGGATCCCGGTGTCCACGACCCACACGATCACTGGAGCGATTATCGGCGTAGGTGCCGCCCGCAAGACCGCCGCTGTGCGTTGGAACGTGGCCGGCGACGTGATCCTGGCTTGGATCGTGACGCTGCCGGCGGCGGCACTGCTCGGGGCCGCGTTTTATGAGCTCTATAAACGTCTTTCCTAACGCAGCTCGGCGGGCTAACTTTGCCGAGCGTTATTGTTTGCGTGATAGGCGCACGCTGAAGGCAGGCGTTTCAGTAGAGTCCAGCGTTGATGCGTAATTCGAGTAAGACTACCGCTGCGAAGCGGGTTCAGTACGGCGCCTTGCCCTACCGACTGGGCGCGGGCTTGCGACCGCAGTTCATGCTTATCACCTCACGCGAAACCCGACGTTGGGTCATTCCGAAGGGCTGGCCGAAGAAGGGCACGTCGCCCCGGCACTCGGCTGCGCGTGAAGCTTTCGAAGAGGCTGGGGTTGTCGGCGCGGTTGCCAAGCGCACGATTGGCTCGTTCTCATATGAAAAGCGGATGAGGAATGGGGGCGTGGTCGTCTGTGAGGTGCGCGTCTTTCCGCTCGAAGTCACGCGCCAGAATAAACAGTGGCCGGAGAAACAGGAACGCGTTGCGAAGTGGCTCTCTGCCTCGCAGGCGGTAGAAAAGGTAAAGGAACCGATGTTGGGCGAGATCATACTTCGCTTGGCGCGTAGATATTGTTGACGCGAATCCAATGCATGTGCAGGGTTACTTCGTATGAATTTGAGTGGCATCGATCGAGATGTTGCGTGAGGAGGGGGTCATGGCAAGTGAATTGGAATTTTGGCGACAGGACCCTTCTACGAAGGCCGAGAACATCGCACGGGAGGTCGAACGATTATCGCGCCGAGCCCGTGCGGCGGGTCTCTCGGTGACCGCATACATTCTTGAATTGGCAGTCGAAGAGGCTCGAAAAGAGGCAAGGACTGAGGACGGGGAAAGTCCATCGCGATAGCACGTAGCGGCTGCTGTTGACCTGATCGTAAACGACAGGGAGGGACTCGTGCTGAAATTCGTCCTTATGGCCACACTGGCACTCGCGACATCAGCCGCAGCTCAGCCCTCCCTGGAGCGCGGTGATTATCTGGTGAACGCTGTCATGGCATGTGACGGGTGCCATACCCCACGAGGCCCCACCGGCTTCGTCATGGAGAAGCGCTTCTCGGGAGGGTCTCAAACTTGGGACGATCCGGCGTACACCGTCAAGGGCTCAAACATCACACCTGATCCCGACACTGGCATTGGACGGTGGAGCGAAAGCGACATCAAGATATCGCTGACAGAAGGCCTGCGGCCTCACGGTATGCCGCTCGCGCCACAGATGCCGTTTGCCTTTTACAAGATCATGACGGCCCGCGATCTCGACTCGGTCGTGGCCTATCTGCGCTCGGTTCCAGCAGTGAAAAATTCGGTTCAGCCACCTGTCTATCGGGGTACGACCAAGGTCGAAGTTATTCCGGGCGCAGACAGACCTCTCGATGAGAGTGCTTTGCGAAATCCTGTTCAGCGCGGGTTTTATCTTGCCACCCTCGCTCACTGCATGGAGTGCCACTCACGCCGTCCTGACGGCCAACAGGATTTTTCGAATTGGTTTGGTAAGGGCGGTTATGAAATGACGGGTCCGTGGGGGAAGGCAGTCGCTCCAAACATCACATCGCATCCGACGAAAGGGATTGGCAGCTGGAGTGATACCGAAATTAAGCGCGCGTTGACCCATGGCGTCGCGCGCGATGGTCGTCCGTTCAAGCAGCCGATGGCGCGACAAATCTATTTCAGCAAAGTGGACCAGACTGATATCGATTCCATGGTTTCCTGGTTAAGAACTGTTCCGCCGTTAGAATAGCTGCGCAGTTTGCCAGTTTAGCGACGCGGATTAGGTGAGGCATGATCCCTTGGAGGTTCACGCAGTGGCTGACGGCAAACAGAATGCATTGCCGCCGGGAATTGATCATTGCGCTCGATCTAATTGCCGCATGCGTCATTGCACATCTGTTTCTGGATCGGTGGCTTGCGGTGTTACTGAGCGAGTTTCGTCAGTCTCCGGCAGTCCTCGTGCTGAGTTTTGTTCCCGATAGAGTGCAGCTCAGTATCCTATTCACCTTCGGGATGCTGTTTTTAATTGCTTATAGAGCGATAACTGGCGACCGCCTTCTGGCCGACCGCGGAATGTTCGTACTTGGGTGCGGTGCTGCCGCTGGATTTGCCGCTCACGTCCTGAAAATCGTTTTCGGACGGGTACCTCCTGAGGCATTGCTGGTCGACGGCACCTATGAATTCCATTTCTTTGATGGTGGAAGCGGGTTCGATTCTTTCCCCTCAAGTCACGCAGCCATGGCAGCGGGGGTGGCGGCAGCTGCTTCCGCTCTTTGGCCGGAATATCGTGTAATATTCACATCGCTGCCAGCAGGTTCCTAATTGGTGCGCACTATCTCAGCGATGCGTTGGTGGGATTTGCTGTCGGCCTAGGGACGGTCGTCCTGGTACGGATGATTTTTCACCTCTATGGAATTCAGTTGGCGCAAAAATCCCGTTGAGCTGCAACAATCGGCGCATCGATCTATCATCTGAGAGAGATTCAATGCGATTTTTTTCAATTTTCAATTTTCGATTTTGATCGAGGCGATCCGCTCGGCGTCCTACTCCCTCCTCCCCTGACGCAAACGCGGATCGATAATACGGAAAAATCAACCAGCAACAAGGCACACGACCACGTCCTCACGCAACATGTCGGCCGGGCGGCTCAAATTCACAGGAAGTGCCGAACAGTATTCCGAGGCGGTTTAGTTCAATCCCCGGTAGGCGAGATGCGAAACTCTAGCACTTCGGGTAGATGGCGCAGATGCTCGGCCAGCGTTTCGCCGTTCTTGCGATCCTTACTGCGGATCACCATCCGGTATTCAAATTGTTTGCCGCCCTCGGTCAAGCGTGAGGACAGATTCGCAACGGAGAACCCGTGCTTGTGAAGCAGGCCGCGCACCTCCGGCTCGGCGATGACATTCTCACGATCGAACCGCAGCATGTGATGCGCATAGAATTCGGCCGGGAGCATCTGCTCGATCCAGCGAAACACGGCCAGCACCGTCGTGGGCGCCGGGAGCGTGATCGATGCTGTCGCGGCCGCCGCGCGCGGTGCGCCGCTCGAGACTGACGAGCTGCGTTAAGAGGCGCGCGTCGTCGAGGAGGTCGAGCTTGCGGCTGTTAATCGCAGGCAGCAGGTCGCGATACAAATCCGATTTCGGTTTTTGCGCCGGTTCATAGACGATGCCGTGCTCGCGGAAGCGCTCACGCGGCCACTCGCCCGCGTAGCGGTCACCCGTGATCTTGCTGACGCGGTAACTCTTGAGCAGCTCCGCGAATTCGCTCACCACATCTTCCGGACTGAAGGGCGGCCTCCGCTCGCGCAACGCATCGAGCACGATCACATCGCCCTCACGCTCACGATGGCCCACGGCCAGCGTCATGGAGTCGGCACTGCCTCCACTAGGATCCACAAATCCGTAATAGCGCACGGAAGACATCGGCGCGCGCTCGCGCACGTCAAGCGAGACGCAGGCAGAGACAGCCTCGCGCGAAAGCAGGGCCTCAACGTCGGTGCGAAACTGCGCACCATACTCGGCCGCCGCCGAGAGCGGATCAGCCTCCATCGCCGCGTCGATCACACACTGCGGAACGGTCGGATTCATCGATCGCGTGTCGGCACACCAGCACAGAACGGGATCGCCGTCCTTGGCAAAATGCGCGCGCCAGGCGGCATACAGGGCGCCCCGGCGGGCATATGGGCTGCTGGCACACAGCAGCATCGCGCCCGGTATCGTCGCCATGCCCGGCCGGATCGCGTTGATCACTTCAATGTCGGGCTCCGAGCTGCCCTCATCTGTGGGGAAAAACGCCAGCTCGTCGAGTAATCCACAGCAAATGGCATAACCGCGAGTCGAACGGAACGACGCGGTGTGAACCTCGATCACCACGCGGTTGCGCAGGCTGACGCTCTCCCGCGTCTCGCTCTCAATGAGCTGCGCCAGCATGGGAACGGAGCGCAGAAGGCCCAGACAGTACCTCATGATGACGCGGGCCTGCCGACGGTCTGCGCAGACGACCATGATCGTCCCGCGCTCGCCAGGCCCCAGAAACGGGCGCCAGTCCTTGAAGGCAGCAAGGAACACCGCAATGCAAGCGAGGATGAAGCTCTTGCCGCTGCGCCGACCACAGACCAGCCAAGCCTCATGCAGTGGCTGTGCCGGTGGTGCGCTGCGGCCACTGTGGCGTTGGTAGATCTCGAGCTGCTCTGAACTCAGCGGCAACGCGAACAACGCACTGAGAAACACACGCCAGGCATTCCATGTGTCGCCGCGGAAGAACGGAGCAAACACCTTCTCGTCATCGATGGCTTGAAGGATGTTCATGCACACTGCTCGACGAAGGACTCAGTACGCCCAGTGACGCTACGGAACGTCGCAAGCTCCTCCAACACGATCCGTTGTCGTCCACTTTTCGTCGTCCACCTGGGTAAAGGCCCGCATCGTCACGGCAACGTCACCCATTGGCATCCTCGCTCGCGTAGTCGCGTGCATAGGCTAACGGGTCCGGCGTGACGTCACGCGTGCGTCGCTGCAGGCCAACTGCTTCGAGCAAACGACGCAAGTTGCCCGATGTACGCCCATAGAGATCGAGCGTCTCTGGATCAGCCTCGCCCGCAACAGCGAACTGCGCTTCGAGCCTTTCGAGTTCAACTGTGAGCACCGCCGCGCGTCGAATGATGCTGCGCTCGGCGGCACTGGCATCAGGCACATCCGAGAGGTGGGCGGCAATTACATCCTTGGCGCGTCTGACCCAGGCGCATCTTTGGTCCACGCCAGGCAAGAGCGCCGAGCCGTTGGTGATGCGGCTCTTCTGCCGGTCCTTGGGCCGGTCGACCTGGGCACGATCGGCGGACGATTCCATGCTCAATTTCGATCGGTTTGCCTTGAGGCCTCAACCCCTACAACCAGCAGTTCGAGGGTCAATCCATTAATGCTCTATTAGCCAGCTTCATAACGTATTCTCTTGTAGCGCCAATGAGTTAGCGCACGAGTGCGACGCGCGGGCTAAGCTCCGGCTAATTTTGCAATCGAAATCCGCGTGATTTCGCGTTCTGCGGGCAAGCAGTGATTCGCAGGCCACTGCAAGGTCAATACAGGTTGCAGTTGTGGTCGTTCGCGGCGCGAGATTTTTTCAAAGGTGGAGAGCGTTCGGCGCGAGATGGCCTGGGCCAGCATGGGGGTTTCATAGGGTTTCAGAGGATTCTTTTAGTCAACGCGAGCAAACTGTCAAAAAAAGGGGAAAGAATGACAGTTACTAGAGAGTGACTGAAACAGACCCCGAAAACCCCCTCAAACCCCTCCCCTCGTTTTCGGTACCAGCGCCCACATTTTCGAACCCTCGCGGTGCCCCTTCGGCAGCAGCCGCATGCTGTTGACGATCTTGCCCTCGCTCTGCGCCAGCCAGATGCCAAGCCGCCGGTTGTCGATGCCGCGACCGGCGCCAGCGATGTTGAGCAGCGCGGCCTTGAACTCGGTGCGCGGGGTCCGTGCAATGACGCTGCCGTCGTCCGCCCGCTCGACAGCCATACTCGTCGCACACTTGATCACCTCCGCCGTGGTGTAGCGCCGGAAGAGGCCGAGATGCTGCTCCCACTGCGCCAGCACCGCCGCCAGTGCTGAGCGCTCGGGGTCGTCGGCGCGCACGTTCTCCACGGTGGCGCAGGGGTCGGCGCAGCCCAACCACACCAGCGCCTCTCGCACCCTCCGTGACCACACCTCGAACGACCCTAGCGGCGCCACCTCCACGCGGTCGCCGCTCACCAGCCACGCCCGCAGCACGGTCAACCCCGCCACCACCAGCTCCCTCCGCTGCTCCCGTGCCAGTGCTACCGGGTCGAAGGCAAACTGCCGGAGCTCCGGCCGTTCGACCTTGGGGTCGAGCGCGCAGCGCAGGCTGCGTCGTGTCAGGTCGCCGACGAACGTCAGCCCGTTGCCG
>Ga0209239_1001271_pt1 | contig 14941 bp, 12 predicted proteins | sample GraSoi013_2_20cm_FD_185824 | JGI IMG/M metagenome (GOLD analysis project Ga0209239, IMG submission 185824) | Grasslands soil microbial communities from the Angelo Coastal Reserve, California, USA - Sample 10_02_2013_2_20cm (SPAdes) (version 2) | ecosystem: Environmental > Terrestrial > Soil >...
CAGAAAGGGCAACCGTGGGTGCAACCAACCGCAAAGTTGAGCGACCAGCCATCGGAAAGCTGTTTCCCCACGCCCCCATTGCTTCGAGACGTGAGCTTCGATTGCCGAATCAGGGGCGGGGTGGTTCTGTACGTTCCGCCAGCGACAGAGGCAGGCAAGTGGATTTTGTGCGCACTCCGCGTCCGATCGAGCGACTCCACCGCCAAGATTGTCATTGCCTCCCAAATCTCCGCTCGCTTAGAATCGACAGCACACTATAAAAGTGCCCACCGGAGAGAGGTCGGCGAAACTGTCAAGATCGTGTAGGCATCGAACCGGTTGGCGGCCCAAGCGCAAAGCTAGTAGCTTACTGTCACGCTTGATCGCTCTCCAAGAGGGACAACAGCCCCTCCACGATCATGTTCCACGCTTCCGCTTTCCCCGGAGGAGCCTGTCGTTTCAACAGTTCAAGAAGCTCTCTTGGGGAGCCGGGGGCACCAAGCGCCGTGGTGGTGTTCCGGGCAGATATGAAGCCGTCGGTCCTGGCGAGCATCTTTCGGCGTTCTGAGTCGCTGAATCGTTTGTACCTTGCCAGGGTCCTTTCATCCTCGATCCCTGTCTCCTCCATGGCCACCTTGTCGTCCACCTTCGCGAGGGCGAGGGAGGTGATGTGAACGGGACGGCCGATCTTGTGACTCGAAACGAGCGCGGCATCCAGGACGAGCTCCGGGTGGCCGGATTCGTGGGAGGCCTGGTTGTAGGCGCGAACGTACTTCCGGAGTGTGTGATTCCAAGCCGCCACGTCGGCATTTCTTGGACGGCCCCGTTGGTGGCGTGGTGCGAGGTTCGGGAAAAGAATCCGAGCGACCGTTACGCCCTCGCTTGCCAACTGCGCTCCGATGCACTCCCGCCACCACGCGAGCTTTCGGAGACCTGCTTCACGTTCGGGCGTGATCGTCACGGACCGGGTCTTGCCTCCAAGTCGGCCTTTGCCAGTCACGTAGACCTTGCCCGCCGCGAAGTCGACCTTGAACCGAGGTCCTTCCATTGGCCACTCCGCCGTGATCCACTCGGAGTACCGCAGACCAAAGACTTGTCCGAGCCAGATCATCCAACCATAGATTTGCTTTTGAGGATCCTCGTGGCCCAGCAGCCACTCGCGGAAGGCGACTGCCTTTGGCACCGAATTCATGGAAGGCGGTGGCACCCGATACTGGAGCGTCGGAGTAACATTGTACACAGCAAGGAGCTTCTCGTGCGACCAGGATGGTCCCTCCCGGAAGGTCCGCTCGTAGCGGAAGTATTGCGCGAGCCGATGAAAGGCATCCATGACTTTGTTCCAAGATCCGATATGGTGAACCCGGCAACACTTGCATCTCCGTCCGTTGCAACGGTCTAGGCATCGGGACGGATAGGTCCGGTCGACGTAGGACTTGACCTGATCGACGCTCAGCTGCCGGAGTACCATGCCTGTAGGGCGAGAGAGTCGCCCTCTCTTTCCAGGCTGAAGGTAGCCAAGGTCGAAGAGAATCTTTCGCACCCGGCGCATGGTCCTGGAGACAGTCGATATCGGGAGAGGGTTTCCGGGAACCCACACGCCGGGCCGAGTAACGGGCACACCTCGCTCCTCCAGGTCGGTGGTCCGGCGGAGACCGCCACTCTCTAGTAGCCAGTGCTCGAGACGATCAAGCTCTGCTGAATGCCCATGGCCGCAAACCGTGCAAACTGGCTCGGAGAGTTCAGACTGAGTGGAAATCTCAACCTTGGATTCCTGGCTCGAGGCGGCATCTTCCGAGCCCGGCATCGGCTATGCATAGGCGAAGTCCTCCCACGACCTATTGCATTGCTGGTAATGTACGTGTAGCTCATGGATGGCTTCATCTACGGGCAGGCCGTTCCGGTGAGTATGGCTAGAACCAATAGAACTCACGGGACGGTGAGTTTGCCAACCCCCCTTCTACAAGAGGTCGATCGAGTGGTTGACGTCCGTCTCTTGGGCTTTCGCTCAAGGGCTGAGCTGATCGCAGAAGCCACACGGACCTTTCTCCGTGACCTGCAACGCGCCAACGGTGAGCGGCGATAGAACTCCGAACAAGGGACACCTGATGCTCCTCGAGATCGCGACAACGCACAACCCAGCAACGGATCTTGGGTATCTTCTCCACAAGCACCCCAACCGCTTTCAGACCTTTGACCTCTCTTTCGGCCAGGCCCACGTCTTCTATCCGGAGGCCACAGTGGAACGGTGCGCGGTCGCCATGATCCTCGATATCAACCCCGTCAGTCTGGTCCAGAAATCTCGGAACCACGGAGGGCAAGATCGCTCACTTGGCGAGTACATCAACGATCGGCCCTACGTGGCTTCGTCGTTCCTGAGCGTGGCAATTGCTGCCCTCTATGGAAGCGCGCTGGCGGGGAGGAGCGAAGAACGGCCCGAGCTGGTCGAGACCAGCATACCGCTTAGCGCCAGAATCGTGCCCCTGCCCTGTCGTGGAGGCGAGCACTTCCTGCGTCGACTATTCGATCCCCTCGGTTATTCAATAAAGACCTCTTCTTACGCCTTGGACGAGATGTTTCCGGATTGGGGTCCCAGTCCGTACCTCTCTGTCGAGCTCAGCATCCGATCCCGGCTTAGGGACTTGCTAGCACACCTATACGTATTGATCCCCGTCTTGGACGACCAGAAGCACTACTGGGTGACCCAGGACGAAATCGAGAAGTTGCTCCACCACGGCAAGGGGTGGCTGGCTGACCATCCGGAGCGCGAAACAATCACCGAACGGTATCTCAAGCATCAACGGCGACTCACCAGTGAAGCTCTCACGAGGCTCCTCGAGGAGGACCAGCCCGATCCCGATGCGACGGAATCTCTCCATGCCCGAGAGGAGGAGACTGTCGAGTCCCACCTTGGCCTTGGGGAACTCCGCATGCGAGCAGTCATTGAGGTTCTCAAGAACCGCGGCGCTAGACGGGTTCTCGATCTGGGCTGCGGGGAAGGACGGCTAATCCAAGAATTGCTGACCGAGAAATCCTTCGAGGAAATTGTCGGCGTAGACGTTTCCCACCGTGCCCTCGAGGTAGCGCGGGCCCATCTCCAGTTGGACCGACTACCTCCTCGCGTCCGTAACCGGATTCGTCTGCTGCACGGATCTCTGGTGTATCGTGACGCTCGCCTCGCGGGGTTCGATGCCGCCGCGATAGTCGAGGTCATCGAGCACTTGGATCCGTTTCGGCTAGCCGCCTTCGAGAGAACGGTCTTCGAATTCGCAAGGCCGGGCCTGGTGCTAGTGACCACTCCAAACGCGGAGTACAATGGGCAATTCGAACATCTTCCGGATGGGCAGTGGCGACATAGAGACCACCGCTTTGAGTGGACGAGACAACAGTTCATGACTTGGGCTGAATCCGTGGCTAGACGCTTCGGTTATTCCGTCCGCTACCAACCGATCGGGCCCGAGGATCGACAAATCGGCTCACCTACTCAGATGGGGGTTTTCTCGAGATGAACATCGAGATTCCCGAACTCTCCCTCGTGGTGCTGATTGGGCCGTCAGGCTCAGGTAAATCGACGTTTGCGCGCAAGCACTTTCTGCAAACCGAAGTAATCTCTTCGGACTTCTGCCGCGCGCTTGTTGCGGACGACGAGAATGACCTCTCGGCGACGAAACGCGCCTTCGAGGTGCTGCACTTCATCGTTTCGAAGCGGCTGGAAACCGGGAAGCTCGCGGTCGTTGACGCGACGAATGTGCGCTCAGAAGATCGGAAGTCTCTTGTCGAACTAGCGAAGGCCCACCACACGTTGCCCGTGGCGATTGTCTTCGATCTTCCGGAGAAGGTCAGCATTGAAAGGAATCGATTGCGCACGGACCGTACGCTAGGGCCGCATGTGGTCCGTCAGCAGCTCCAGCAGATGCACCGCGGGCTTCGAGGGCTTGAGCGTGAGGGGTTCCGACACGTGTTCACGTTCAGGGACGAAGCCGATGTCGACGCGGCGACCGTCAAGCGCCGTCCGATGTGGACAAATCGCAAGCAAGAGCATGGCCCATTCGACATCATCGGCGATATCCACGGCTGTTTCGACGAGCTCGTAGAACTCCTCCGCCAGCTGGGCTACGAAGTGAGCGCGAAAGGCGAAGGGAGCAGAAACGAATTGCCAACCGCCCGTCATCCCGAGAGGCGGAAGGCCATCTTTCTCGGAGATCTCGTGGACCGCGGTCCGAAAACGCCGGCAGTCCTGCGGTTTGTCATGAACATGGTCCACGAGGGTTCGGCAATCTGCGTGCCAGGCAACCATGAACAGAGGCTCCTCCGAAAGTTACAGGGGCGGGATGTCCAAGTCAGTCACGGATTGGCAGAAACCCTCGCGCAGATGGATGCAGATGCGCCAGAGTTCAGACGAGAGGTCGCGGAGTTCCTTGACAGCCTCGTGAGCCACTTCGTCCTCGACGACGGGAAACTTGTAGTCGCCCACGCCGGTATGAAAGAAGAACTCCAAGGCCGTGCGTCGAAGGTCGTCCGCGAGTTCGCCTTGTTCGGGGAGACGACCGGTGAGACGGACGAGTTCGGTCTCCCGGTTAGGTACAATTGGGCTGAGGAATACCGCGGAAACGCCGCAGTGGCCTATGGTCACACGCCCGTGCCCGAGCCTCAGTGGCTTAATCGAACGATTAACCTAGACACAGGTTGCGTGTTCGGAGGGAAGCTAACTGCTCTGCGCTACCCTGAGATGGAGCTCGTGTCGGTAGCTGCGAAGGATCGCTACTACGAGCCAGCGAAGCCGTTCCTGACGACCGAAGAGGAGAAGCTCCGTCCCGGAGAGGAACCGAGAGCCTCCGATCTCCTCGACATCAAGGATGTCCTCGGAAAACGGATCATCTCGACACGACTGCACCGGAACATAACCATTCGCGAGGAGAACTCAATTGCCGCACTCGAAGTCATGAGCCGCTTCGCCGCGAACCCGCGATGGATCGTCTACCTCCCTCCGACGATGCCACCTCCAGACACAACAAAGGAACCCGGCTTGCTTGAACACCCAAACGAGGCGTTTGACTACTACGTACGGCAGGGAGTGGTTCGCCTCGTGTGCGAAGAGAAACACATGGGATCCCGCGCCATCGTCGTGCTTTGCCGGAACGCGGACGTTGCCCGGAATCGGTTTGGGGCCACAGACGGCGGAATTGGTATTTGCTACACGAGGACCGGCAGACCGTTTTTCGAAGATCGCACTCTGGAGAATGAACTCCTCTCGCGCTTGGCAGCGGCGATGGAAAGAGCGCGGTTGTGGGAGGAACTCAAGACGGATTGGATTTGTTTGGACTGCGAGCTGATGCCATGGTCCGCAAAAGTGGGGGCTGCAGCCCGCGCAGGATTGACTGCCTCAATCGAACTGATGGAGGCCGCGGGCCTGAGGGGCTTGGACCTTGAGGGAGCTACCGAGCTGTATCGAAAACGTCTCGAGATGGCGAACCGCTATGTGGATGCTTATCGTCGATACTGTTGGCCCGTCCGATCCATTTCGGATTTAAGGCTCGCTCCCTTCCACCTCCTTGCGACGGAAGGCGGGGCTCATGTGGACAAGGACCACCTGTGGCACATGAAGAACCTAGGGAGGCTATGCGATGGCGACGACCAACTGCTGCTCAAAACGCAATATTCCGTTGTGGATCTCAACGATGTTGAGAGTAGGAGGGCAGGCATAGAGTGGTGGGAAAGATTGACTTCGGCGGGTGGAGAAGGAATGGTGGTCAAACCCATCGACTTCATCCCGAAGGGGCGTCGAGGCCTCGCCCAGCCTGCAATCAAGTGCAGAGGGCCCGAATACTTACGGATCATCTATGGCCCGGAATACACAGGTTCCGGCAATCTCGAGCGCCTCCGTCACCGGGCTCTATCAGTCAAACGTTCACTGGCCGTCCGCGAGTTCGCTCTCGGTATCGAGGCTCTCGAGCGCTTCGTTCTGAGGGAGCCGTTATACCGAGTCCACGAATGCGTCTTCGGCGTTCTGGCCCTCGAAAGCGAGCCGGTTGATCCGCGCCTTTGAACCACTTCCGGAGAACCACTTTAGGCAATGGCGCGACCTCGGATCACCCTCAGGTCTGTAGGTTTTCGACGGTTTGACCTACTACAATTGGATGGCGAGTACGAAGGGGCCTGGAACCGAGCCAGATGTGAGAGCCGCAGGGGGGAATTGAACCCCCGACCTGCGCCTTACCAAGGCGCCGCTATACCCCTAAGCCACTGCGGCAGCGACGCCGGCCAAAGGGTGGACGTTACTTAGGATTATCGACCGCGATCGGGGCAACACGGTCCAGGGGACCAATCATTAAGTAACGCACGGGTCTTCGCAACGTCGCGCACAATGAAAGCCTCCATCACCTCGTTCGACCTCCGTGTCCTCGTCGCGGAATGGCAGGGTCTCCTCGCTGGCCACGTCGACAAGATTTATCAGCGGGACGACGAGGTCATGTTTCGGATCAATGTCCCCGACCGCGGCAAGGTCGAGCTCTATTCGAAGGCAGGTCAGTGGCTGTGCCTCCACGAGGTCGAGGACAAGCCGGAGTCTCCGCCTCCGTTCGCACAGACGCTCCGTCGCCTGCTGGATAACGCGCGGGTGACCGCGGTCGAGCAGCGAGGGTTGGACCGAATCGCAATCTTCCGAGTCGAGCGCGGGCCCGAACGATTCGACATCGTATTCGAAGTTTTCAGCAGGGGGAATCTCGTCCTCGTCCGGGATGCGGTGATCGTCGCGGTGATGTTTCCCCAGAAATTCAGGGACCGCGACGTCCAGGTCGGCGAACGGTATTCGCATCCTGTCTCGGGCATCGACTCGCTCGACCTGGACCGCGACGGCTTCGCGAAGGCTTTGCAGGGAGCCAAGGGCCAGGTGGTCCGGATCCTCGCGACCGTATTGAATCTCGGAGGCACCTACGCAGAGGAATTGTGTCTGCGCGCGGGCGTCGACAAGGAGACTCGAGTCAAGGACCTCCAGGACGGGCAGATCGATTCGCTGTACACCGCGCTGAACAACATCGCGGTTGCGATCGACCAGGAAAGGCGGCCGGCCGTCATCCTCCAAGGGGGCCGAGCGATCGACGCGACGCCGATCGAACTGTGGCAGTACCGCGAGATGGAACGAAGGGAGTTCCCGACATTCAATGAGGCGTTGTCCCATTTCCTGACGATTGCGGAGCCGCAGGTAGAAGTCCGAGACGACGTCGCGGCCAAGTTCGAGCGACGCATCGCGCAACAGCGGGAGACGTTGCAGAAGTTGCGGGAAGAGGCGATGCTCCTCGAGGCGCAGGCCGTCTTCCTCTATGGACATTATGCGGTCCTCGACGAACTCCTCCGGGCGATCCGCGAAGGGCGACCGCCTCCGGAGCACGGCCAAATCAAGGCGATTGACCGCAAGACGCACATGGTCACGGTCGCGGTCGGGGATTTTGATGCGGTCACGCTCGACTACGACAAGGATGTGACCGCGAACGCGCAAGCCTTCTACGACCGCCGGAAAGACGCGCAACTGAAAGCACAGCGGGTCGAAGAGGCCATCGCGAAGACCCGCGAGGAGATGGACGCCGCGAAGGCGAAGGCCGTCAAGGCGACCAAGAAACCGCGGATCAAGGCGACGAAGGCGATGTGGTTCGAGGCATACCGTTGGACGTTCTCGGCGGACGGCCTCTTGATCCTCGGGGGCCGGGATGCGCGGACGAACGACCAGCTCGTGAAGAAGCATCTCAAGGAAGGCGACCGCTATGCGCACGCCGACATCCACGGCGCTCCTTCGACCGTGATCAAAGACGGCGCGAGGGCCCCGGAAACCACATTGCGAGAGGCGTGCGAGTTCGCCCTCGCGTACAGCAAGGCGTGGTCGGCCGGGCTCGCGAGCGGAAGCGCCTACTGGGTCCTGCCGGAGCAGGTCTCGAAACAAGCGGAATCGGGTGAGTTCCTCCCGCGAGGGGCCTTCGTGATCCGCGGCAAACGAAACTACCTCCACGATCTCCCCGTGCGACTTGCGATCGGCGAGGTCGAGATCGAGGGACACCGCAAGATCATGGGAGGGCCCATTGCCGCCGTGGCCGCCCGCTCGAAGCGGTACGTCGTCCTCGCCCCAGGAAAAGAGGACCGCGAGGAACTTGCGAAACGTCTCGCGGCATCCTTCGAAGTTCCGATCGAGGAAATCACTCGGGCGATACCGTCGGGCAAGGTCCAAGTCGTCGAGCAGCACGGTGTCGAGCTCAAGGCCCGTGGTACTTGACCGCCCCCCGAAGCCCTATTAGCCCGGGCCGGCCATATCCGACGCGGGCCGGGTTTTGGTGGAGTGATGTCGCGGGCCGACGCCGCTGTCGTACAGCTTCCGGACGACGAACGGCCGACGAAGTGGTACAACATCCAAGCGGACCTCCCGGAACCGTTGCCTCCGCCAAAGGATCCGGAAACCGGCCCGTCACGCCTGAAGTCGTTGCCCGAACTCCTCCTCGCCGAGTGCCTGCGGCAGGAGAATTCCACCGAGCGATGGATCGAGATTCCTCCGGAAGTGCAAGAGTTGTACCGCCAGGCAGGTCGGCCTCGCCCGCTGATCCGAGCTCGCCGCCTCGAGAAGCGGCTCGGGACGCCGGCTCACCTGTACTACAAGACGGAGTTCTACAGCCCGACCGGCAGCCACAAGGTGAACACGGCCCTCGCTCAAGCTTGGTACGCGAAACAAGAGGGGTACGAGCGGCTGACGACCGAGACGGGGGCAGGGCAATGGGGGACCGCCCTTGCCTATGCGGCGAGCCTCGCGGATCTCAAGACGACGATCTACTGGGTCCGTGCGGTCCACGACTGGAAACTTCAGAGACGACAACTCATGAAGATGTACGGAGCGACCGTGCACGCCTCACCGAGCTCAGAGACAAAGGTGGGTCGTGCTCTGCTCGCGAAGAAGCCGAATCATCCGGGCTCCCTCGGAATCGCGGTGTCGGAAGGCCTCGAAGATGCGAAGGGGGATGAGAAGGCGATCTACTGCCTCGGATCCGTCCTGAACCATGTCCTGCTGCATCAGACGGTCATCGGCCTGGAGACGCAGCGGCAGTTCGAGCAAGTCGGAGCGTACCCGGACATCATGATCTCCAGTCTCGGTGGCGGCTCGAACTTCGGCGGCTTCACGCTCCCCTTCCTTGCTGACGCAATCAAAGGAAAGGGCATGCGGTTCATCGCGGCCCAGAGCGCTGCGGCCCCGAACCTGCAGGGTGAGTATCGATACGACTTTGCGGATCACGCCGAGCTCACGCCCCTCCTGAAGATGTACACGCTCGGACATAAGACGGAGATGCGACCCGTCAAGGGAGACGGCCTGCGGTACCACGGCTGTTCCCCGATCCTCTCCCTGCTCCGCCACCGAGGCTTCATCGACACGATCGCGTACCCGGAGGACGAACGGCATGTCTTCGAACGCGCGCGGCAGTTCGTTCAAGCCGAGGGATTCCTGCCGGCTCCGGAGAGCGCGTACAGCATCGCCTGCGCGATCGACGAGGCGATGAAATGCAAAGAGGCGCGGGAGCGGAGGGTCATCGCCTTCAACGTGAGCGGGCACGGGTTCATGGACATGGAAGGATACGCGCAGGTCCTCGGCCTTTGAGCGACCCGTCGATGGGCGTACCCGCATCAACTTCATATGTGACCTGCGGGTCCTCGACATACCGAGAAAGGGGCGTGGAGTCATGGGAGCGGTCGTTCGGACGTTCGTCCTGTTTGCCTTGCTGACGGGAATCTTCGTGCTATTCGGCTGGGCCATTGGCACCGTGTGGCTCGGAAACGCACTCGGCAGCATCGTGCTGTTCCTCTTGCTCGCGGGTGCGATGAACGCCATCGCGTACTTCGCGTCGGACCGAATCGTGCTCTGGTCATATCGGGCGAAGCTCGTTACAGAGGCGGAGGCGCCCGGCGTCTACCGACTCGTGAGGCAGGTCACGCAACAGGCGAATCTCCCAATGCCGAAGGTGGCCCTCGTCCCGAGTCCCACGCCGAACGCGTTCGCGACCGGACGGAATCCGGCGCACGCCGTCGTCGCGGTCACGGAAGGCATCCTCCGCATCTTGAGCGAAGACGAGCTCCGCGGGGTCCTGGCCCACGAGATCTCCCACGTCCGGAACCGCGACATCCTGGTCATGTCCGCGGCGGCCACGATCGCGGGCGCGCTCTCGATCATGGCCCGGATGTTCTGGTACAACAGCCTCTTCGGAGGGTCTCGCGACCGGAACGGCAACGGCCTCGCCGTGATCCTGGCCTTCGTCGGGATGCTCGTCGCCCCGATTGCCGCGCTCCTCGTCCAGCTCGCGATCTCCCGGAGCCGGGAGTACAAGGCGGACTACAGCGGGGCGAAGGCCATCGGCCAGCCACTGGCCCTCGCGTCGGCTTTGGAGAAACTCGAAGTCGAGAACCGGCGCCGACCGATTGCGTTCGGGAGCCCGGCGTCCCAGAGCCTGTTCATCGTCAATCCGTTCAGGGGGGGAGCGTTCGTTCGAATGTTCAGTACACACCCGCCGATCGAGGAGCGGATAGCTCGACTCCAGGCGCTCGCCCAGGGCGTGGACCGGTACTGACCCCCGCGGGCAGGTATCGAACCAGAAGTCGTCTGAGGGTCGATAAGAACCTTCACTGTGGCAGGCATCAGCCTCTGCCCATCATTAAGGCGGGCTTCTAGCCGAACTCATGGCCGACATGACTGCCGTGGCGAGCGTCCAAGTCCTTGATCAGGTCCCGAACCTCAAAATTCGGCTCCATGACCTCGAACTCCTCGAGGTAGTTCCGGTCCTTGTAGATGATCGTCGTGCGGCCGTCCTTCACGAGGCGGAGCACGAGGTTCAGGTCCCCGCCGCCCTCCGGCCCTTCGTAGAGGGTGTAGAAGCCCAGGAAGTGCCCAGTGATCTCCTCGAAGCCGGACTGCGGGTAGTAGAAGCGGAAGCGGACGCGATCGCCCGGGTAGATGTCCATCCGTTCCAGGAGCTTTTCGTCGAGGACGCCCGCTTTCTTCAGGATCCGACGTTCCTCGGTGATGTCGTCTTTCGTTTCTGCCATGGTGCCGTACGAGAGGGACTCCGACCATCTTAAACCAGCGCCCAGTTCGTTTCGCGCGTATCGTACGTACCGTACGATTAAGGCGCGTCGGCCCCTCCGGGGCCACCATGGAGACGATGCGGAGTCCTTGGGCGGGCCGGTTCATCGGCTTGACGTTCGTGCTGGGCGGAGTGGCCTGGGCGATTCTGACGATCCTCGTCCTGGGTAACGTGCTGGCGGGGTTGGGAAACTTCACCCTCGGTCCCGCTTCCTCTCGGATCGTGGCGGGAGGTGGAGCCGGCAGCTGGTTCACGATGGGGATCCTCGCATACGGACTCGTCGCGATCGGTGGCCTGGGTCTGACGGCCCTCTTCTACCAGCACATCGAAGGGGGGTTGGGCTCCTCCCTCGCCGGCTGGAAGAGCATCGGCGCAGGGATCCATCTCCTCCTGGGCGGCCTCGGTTCGGCCGGAGCGTCCCTCCTCATGGCTTGGGGAGGCTTCCAGGCGGGAGCCGCGCTCCTCACCCCCGACATCGGCGGCGGTGGCCAGAACGTGGGCTACGTCCATGCGAACATCCTGAACCCGATCGCGGTCCCGATCGCGGCCCTCATGGGAATCGCCCTGCTCGGCTATCTCGTCGGCGGAATCGTTCTCGCGACCGCTTGGGTGGCGGCCCGGAAGAAGTGATTCCTGCCGTTCCTCGTCCGGATCGGGCCGTCTCGCCGGGCGGGAGATTGCGGCGAGGGGTTGGACCGTCCCCGCCGTTGGCGTCGCTCAAGCGTCCATGTACCGGTAGAACTCGTACGGCGAAGGCCGCAGCGAGGTCTGCAGGTGCTCGTCGAGCTTCAGCTCCTCGTACTTCTCCAGGAGGTCTTGCGGGAACACGGTCTTGAGGAACATGTAGTCGGTCTGCAGGTGCTCGATCGACTCCTTCAGGGAGCCAGGCAACTCGCGGACTCCGTATTCCTTCCGTTTGCTCGGACTGAGATGATAGAGGTCCTCGTCGACGGGGTTGCCGGGATCGATCTTCCTCTTGACGCCGTCCAGGCCAGCGCACAGCATCGCCGCGAACGACAGGTATGGATTGCAGGCAGGGTCCGGCGTGCGATACTCGATCCGCTTCGCGGCCTCGATCCCCTTGTAGTACATCGGGATGCGGATGTTCGCGCTCCGATTGCGTTTCGACCAGGCGATGAACACGGGGGCTTCGTAACCGGGGACGAGCCTGCGGTACGAGTTGGTCGTCGGGTTCGTGAACGCGCAAAGGCTGCGAGCATGGTCCATCAGTCCGCCGATATAATAGCGGCAGGTCTGGCTGATCTCCGCGTACTCGTCCTTCGGGTCGTACATCATGTTCTTGCCTTTCGTCCAGAGGCTCTGGTGGACGTGCATCCCGCTCGCGTTGTCGCCGAAGATCGGCTTCGGCATGAACGTGGCCATCATGCCCATCTTGTGGGCGACCATCTTCATCACATATCGATAGGTGACGACATTGTCGGCCATCGGCACGAGTTCGTCGTACCGCATGTCGATCTCGCACTGACCCGCGGTCGCGACTTCGTGGTGGTGGGCGTCCAACGTCATGCCGAAGGAATCGACCAGGATGCGGCAGGCCTCGTTGCGGTAATCCTGCAGGCTGTCCACCGGCGGGGCGGGATAGTAGCCCTCCTTGAAGCGAATCGGGAACTCCTTCCCACCGCTGTCGCTCCACGGAGCCTCTCGCGAGATGATCTCATACCCGGCGCCGGACCACGGGTTCCGTGCGGCGTCTGCGGACGGGAGGAGGCGGATTCCATCGAACACGAAGAACTCGATTTCGGGTCCCCAGTATGTAGTGTCATAACCTTGGTCCGCGGCGAACTGGACCGCCCGCTGGGCCATGTATCGGGAATCGCGCGTGAAGCGCTCATGGCTCCCGCCCTCGTAGACGTCGACGAGGAAACGTGCCGTCCTGTGCTCTCCCTCGTACCAGGGGAGGACCGCGAAGGTGGACGGGTCTGGGTTCATCACCATGTCCGACTCGTGAATCTCCTTGAACCCTTTGATCGACGAGCCGTCCAGTTTCCCCACCCCGCGCTTGAATTCTTCGTTGCCCAGCGAGGTCGCTGGGATCGTGATGTGCTGAAGCGCTCCGAGCACGTCGACGAACTGCAGGTCGATCCAACGAATCTTTTCGGTCTCGATCTGTTTCAGTACGGAAGCCACGGTCATCTTCTTCGCTTTCGCCGGTGTGCTCTGAGCGATTGCCATATCCTTCCCGCCTGGACGGACTGGGGGAGCCCGTCTGACGTCTCGGGCAGAATTTGGAACATATATAAACTCTGAGTCGACCAAATCGTACAGATGAACGAAATATTGATAGCAGATGAAACATTGTTCTCCTTGTCCCGTACGGACGACGCAACAGTTCGAACGTCCGGACGTCGCTGGGTGATGAAACGATGGCTCCGGCCCTCCTTGACGACCTCGACGTGCGAATCCTTCGGCTCCTGAACGCAGACGCCCGGAAGTCATTCCGGGAAATCGCAAAGGCGGTCGACGCCAGCCTGAGCACGGTATCGAACCGGGTCCGGAAATTGGAGGAGGGAGGCATCATCACGGGCTACGCGCCCATTCTGGCCGAGTCCCGGCTGGGATATGATGTCCTCGCCGTCGTCGGTGTGAAGATCCACAAAGGCAAGTTGCTCGACGTCCAGCGCCGGATTGCCAAGGACGATCGGGTCACCCACGTCTATGACGTCACGGGGGAGTGGGATTCGATCGTCGTCGTCCGCCTGAAGAACACTCGGGAGCTCGACGCGTTCATCAAACGGCTCGGGTCCATGGAGTACGTGGAGAACACGTACACGCAGGTCGTCTTGAACGTGGTGAAGGAGGAGCGCCGGGTCCTCGTCTAGGATTGAGCGCGACGGAGTGTCGTCGACTAGAGGTTCATCACGACGACGTCCTTCACGGCCCGCATCCCCTGGAACGGGAGGACAATCCGGCCTTCGGGGTCCGTCTTGAGGCCCTTCGTCGGCGTGTTCTCCGCCGGGGCGACGAGGACATCGGACAACTTTCCGCTCTTCGTGTTCACAATGAAGTTCTCAATCGTTCCCAAGATCTGACCGTCGTTGGTCATGACGGTCTTGCCTCGAAGCTCTGTGGCGAATTTCTTCATCCCATCACCCGCATGGTGTGGGCCCACCGCGGCACCGCCACGATGGCGTCCCATCCCTTGTCTGACAGACATCCGACGCACGCTATATGAAGATTCCGCCGCGATCAACGGATTAGGTGGACGGGCGCGTGGCACTCGCACTCGGGACCATGGACCGGAGGCTCTTCAGATACGGCAGGACCGCGCCGCTGACACCGATGACCACGCCGACGAGCAGGAGCCACCATCCGAGACCCGGACCCCAGGACCAGGTCACGCCCGGAGACGGTTGGGCCGTCCCCCAGAAGCCGCCGATCGTGAAGGTTCCGACATCGGTCGTCGCGGCCCCGGGAATCGCGACGATCGGATAGAAGAGGGCGAAGAGTGCGACGCCGAGGACGACCAGGCTCAGGATGAGCAGGTTCATCGTGGGCATCTTGCGAGAAAACTCGAAACGGAAGAGGGCGAGGACGACGGCGAGGACGACGAGGAAGACAAGACTGAGCACGTACAGGTTCCCCGCAACGCCAGCGGTGTCCGAGTAGGGGAAACCCGGGGAGTTGTACGGCAGGATCGTCGTCTCGCTCCAGGCCCCGCGCGTGTACCGTTCCGTGGTGAAGGAGACCCATGCGAAGGAACCGATGTCTTGGACACCGCCCGACGTCCGGCTAATGGACCAGAAGGGGAGGGCGAGCGACAGGAGCACGAAGAGGATCGCGAGGCCGAGGGCAAAGCCCGACGACTCGATCTGGAGGAGCATCTGGAGCTTCGTGCGGAGGCG
>Ga0209239_1001274_pt1 | contig 14926 bp, 11 predicted proteins | sample GraSoi013_2_20cm_FD_185824 | JGI IMG/M metagenome (GOLD analysis project Ga0209239, IMG submission 185824) | Grasslands soil microbial communities from the Angelo Coastal Reserve, California, USA - Sample 10_02_2013_2_20cm (SPAdes) (version 2) | ecosystem: Environmental > Terrestrial > Soil >...
GTGTCGCTTTTCTCGTACATGGCATTGAGGCGCGTGGCGACGTTCTCGCTGACGGCTTGCCCCGCGTCCAGCGTGAAGCGCCGGTCGTAATACGATCCAGTCTGCGCCGTCGCCTCGTAGATCCTCTGGCCATCGGCCTCCTTCAGGGTGCGGTTAAGGACGCCGCCGCCGCCGCCGCGCCCGAAGGTGATCAGACTCGGTCCCTTCAGGATTTCGACGCTCTGCGCGTTGTAGAGATCACGAAAATATTGGACGTCGTCGCGGAAGCCGTTGACGAAGAAGTTCGCGCTCGAGTCCACGCCGCGGATGATGAGCTCGTCGCGGTTGCCTTCGCCCTGGTGCACGTCGACGCCCGGGACGTAGCGCGTGATGTCGGTGAGGTTCTGAAAGCTGTTGTCCGAAATGAACTCCCGCGTCACGACGCTGAGCGACTGCGGAATATTGACCAACGGCGTGTTGATCTTGGTCGCCACTGACGTGCTGTTCGCGTACACGCCGACCGTGCCGGTGCGCGCATCCTGCGTGCCGCTGGCCGGCCAGGCCGCCTGAATCGCCGCGCTCGGATCTTGCGTGCTGGGGGGTGTCGCGTTCGGGGGGGCGCTCGATGTCGCGCCCAACTGCGACGTCCGCACCGTCGATGTGGTGTGCGGCCTTGGGCGCGGCGCATCGACTGTGACCTGCGGCAATGGAGTCGTGTTCGGTTGCTGTTGCGCCGGCGTAGCCGGCGGCGTTGGAGAAGCGTCCGGTTGCGTGGCAGGAGCTTGCTGCGCTGGCGTGCCCGGCGGCGATGGAGACTCGTCCGACGGCACCGCTTGCTGCGCCTGCGGCAATTCCTGGGCACGCAGGTCGTTTGCGCTCACGGCAGCGAACGCAAGATAGCTGACCGAAACCAGCGCTGTCTTCGTGAGAGTCTTGACGCGTTGACGAGACTGATCCTTGCTCACGTTGGCCTCCAGAAGCGAGAGTTGTTGTGAAGCCGTTCCCAACAACGTCACTAACGAAGGCCGCCGAATAAATCTCCCGCTTTCTTTTTGAATGACTTTACTGTTCTGCCGGCTTTAGCTTTATTCCAATTAAATGGAACAAAGTAATATCTTCATGCTTCGGATTTTTCTCCGTCACTGTTTCGAATATCGTGTGAAAAATGCGAAACGGATTTCTCTCAGCACGTTGTAATCGGGTCACAGATGCGGCGGGCCGAGACATGCGATCGGCAGTTTTGCTCCATTCGACGAGTGCCTCATTCCGGCTTCGATCCGCGCGCGGTCGACCGATTAAGTTTGATCTGACCAATCAGACGGGCGATCAGATTAGACTGCGTCTAAAATTCGTTTCATTCCGAGCAGCAAAAGTCTCGCTCCTCGGGACCGCTCACGTCGCCGAAGATCGCTGTGGTCCGCATCGAAGCGTGTCACAATCGCTGCACTTGGGAGGACGGTGAGGTGGGTGCCACTTTGCGACAACCGTTGACCTGTTGGCAAAGACCGAAACGCGTTGCGGTCGGCGGCACGGTCACAACGGCAAAAACTCAGATTTGGCTGGGGGACTAGGATTCGAACCTAGATTAACGGAGTCAGAGTCCGCTGTTCTACCATTGAACTATCCCCCAGTTCGGAAGACGTACGCGCCAGCCTTGATACCAGCAGATTTAGGACATCTCGCAGCGCTTTCCAAGCCGCACCAGCAGTGCCCGTCTCGCTGGTGCGGCGGCCGCCGTTCACGCGGTGCGGCGGCCGGACATCCCAAACGTAACGGTGCCAATAGCCACCAGCGCGCAGGCGGCGACGTAGAGGAACACCGCGCGCGGATATCCGTGGTCGAGGAACTGCGCGAAGATCAAGGGCGCCACCATGCCGCCGATATGGAAGCCCGTGGTGACGAAGCCGAACACCTTGCCGAACGAGCCGGGCGGAGTGACCGAGCGCACGATCATGTCGCGCGAAGGCATGGTCATGCCGCTCGCGAAACCGCTCAGCGACGCGATCAGGACGAGCAGGAGCGCGCCTGGATCGACGAAAGCGATGAGCGTGCTGGCGGCGCCCGTCACTAGCAATCCCGTGCACGCCACGAGGCTGTGGCGCGCAGTGCGCCCGGCGAGCACGCCCCCCAGCAATACTCCGATCGCGCTCATGGTCAGAAGGCCGGTGAGCGCGGTGTTGGCGAGCCCGGGCGGCGTCCCATAGAGCGCGCCCAGTCCGACCACCAGATATTGGTTGAGGCCGCCGCCGACCATCGACAGCACGATGAAGAAGACGAGGTTGAGCAGGATCGGCGGCGACAGCAGGAGCCGCCAGCCGTCGGCGGATGTGCTCGCCACCTCCTCGCTTCGGGATTTGGAATGGGCCTGCCGCACCACCGGCGCCTCGCCCTGGACCGCCAGAAAGAGTGCGGCGACAACACCAAACAACGCCGAGCAAACAAAGGCGCCGCGCCATCCCACCGCGTCCTGCATCGACAGAAGCATCACCGGCGCGATGGCCGAGCCGATCATCCCGGAGCAGGTGTGGAACGAAAAGACCTGGGTCATGCGCCGCGGCGACACGCGCTCGGAGAGAAGGGCGTAATCGGCGGGATGGTAGACGGTGTTGGCGAGGCCTAAGACGGCGAACATCGCGATGAACACCCAGAACGAATTGGCGGCGCCGGCGATCGCGATGGCGGCGGACCCCAACAGAAGGCCGCCGATCAGATTGATCCGCGCCCCGGTGCGGTCGATGAAGAAGCCGACCGGCGTCTGCAATACCGCCGAGGCGACGTTGAAGGCCGTGAGCGCGAGGCTCAGCTCCGTGTAGGTCACGCCGAAGTCCGCGCGGATGAACGCGAACAGCGGTGCGAGCGTGAGCATGTAGTAATGGCTCACGAGATGCGCAAAGCACACGCCGGCGACGAGCTTGGTCTCGCTCGCGCGGGTGGCAGTGAGGGTTTCGGCAGCTTGGGTCATTTCAGGATGGCGCGTCGGTCAGGCCGTGCTCGCGGCCCGCGCATCTTGAATGGCGCGCCAAACGCGGTAGGGCGTTGCCGGCATATCCATGTGGCGGATGCCGAACTCGGATAGCGCGTGGGCGATCGCATTCATCACCGAGGTGAGTGAGCCGGCGCAGCCGGCTTCCCCGCAGCCCTTCACGCCGAGGACATTGGTCTTCGCCGGCACCGGATGATGGAGCACGCCGACCTCGGGCGAATCGATCGCGCGGGGCAGCGCATAATCCATGAACGAGCCGGTGAGGAACTGCCCATCGCCGTCGTAGACGGTCATCTCCATGAGCGCTTGGCCGATCCCCTGGATCACGCCGCCATGCAGCTGGCCTTCGACGATCGGCGGGTTGATGACCGTGCCGAAATCATTGACGGAGGTATACTTCACCACCTCGATGACGCCGGTGTCGGGATCGAGCTCGACCTCGCAGACGTGGCATCCATTCGGATAGGTGGAGGCGCCGGGGCCCTCGCTCACGTGGCGGACGTCCAGCGTCGGCGGGATGCCCTGCGGCAGCTTGAGCCCCGCGCGCAACCGCGCGGCCAGCTCCATGATCCCGATCGCGCGATCGGTGCCGGCGATGACGAAACGCCCGTTCGCGAATTCAATGTCGCCGGTCGATGCTTCCAGCACATGCGAGGCGATCTGTTTGCCCTGCTCGATCACCTTGGCCGACGCTTCCACGATCGCGGTACCGGTGTGCATGATCGATTTCGAGCCCCCGGTGCCGCCACCCGCCAGCAGCTCGTCGCTATCGCCCTGCAGGAGACGGATGTGCTCGAACGGAATCCCGAGCCGCTCGCTCAGCACCTGCGCGAACGGGGCCGCATGACCCTGCCCGTAATCGAGTGTGCCGGTGATGATGGTGACGGTGCCATCGGCTTCGAAGCGGATGCCGCCCATCTCCTTGCTCGGCGGTGCGGTGACTTCGAGAAAGTTGCCGATGCCGAGCCCGCGCACCTTTCCGCGCTTGCGGCTCTCGCGTTTGCGACGCGCGAAGCCCTTGACGTCGGCGGCCTTGAGCGCGCGCTTAAACAGGCCCGGAAAGTCGCCGCTGTCATAATTGCTTCCCGAGGCCGTCTTGATCGGAATCTCGCGCGGCCTGATCTGGTTGCGGCGGCGCAGCTCCAGGCGATCGATGCCCATTTCGGCAGCGGCGACATCGACCAGCCGTTCCATGTAGTAATTGCCCTCGGGCCGGCCCGCGCCGCGATAGGCGGAGACGTGCGAGGTGTTGGTGAACACGCATTTGGTAGAGACCTCGATCAACGGCGTGCGATACACGCCCTGCACGTTCTTCACGACATTGATCGTCGAGGGCATCGGCGCCACCGGGGAGAGAAAGGCGCCCATATTGCCGAAGTTGGTGATGCGCACCGCCAGGAAGTTGCCGTCCGCGTCGAGCGCAAGCTCCGCGGTTAACTCATGATCGCGGCCGTGACTGTCGGAGACGAAACTTCCCGAGCGTTCGTCGGCCCATTTCACCGGGCGGCCGAGCGCGCGCGCCGCGTGCAGCACGCAGATATACTCGGGGAACGGTGCAGCCTTCATGCCGAACGAGCCGCCGACGTGGCCGGTCACGATGCGAACCTGCTTGGGCTCGACCTTGAGAATGTCCGCCATGTTGGCGCGCAAGCCGAACACGCCTTGCGAGGGGACGTGCAGCGTGAACCGTCCCCCGGCTTCGTCGTAGACGCCGACCGCGGCGCGCGGCTCCATGGTGTTCACGACCACGCGGCTATTGACGAGCTTGAGCCGTGTGACATGCGCGGCCCCGGCGAAAGCGGCCGCCACCTGTTCGCTATCGCCGTAGTGATAATCGAGTGCAATATTGCCCGGCGCTTCATCGTACAGGAGCGGCGCGCCAGGCCGCGCGGCCTCCTCCGGCCGCACCACCGCGGGCAGGGGATCGATCTCGACCTCGATCGCCTCAGCGGCGTCTTTCGCCTGCAGCAGCGTCTCGGCAACGACGAAGGCTATGGGATCGCCGACGAAGCGTACCCTGTCGGTGGGCAGCGCCGGACGCGGCGGCTGCTTCATGGGCGTGCCGTCGCGGTTCTTGAACGGCACGATGCATTTGAGCGTGCCGTAGTCGGCGAGATCGACGCCGGTATAGACGCCGAGCACGCCCGGCATATCGCGCGCCGCCGACGTGTCGATGCGCTTGATCACGCCATGGGGAACGCGGCTGCGGACCATCACCGCGTAGGCCTCGCCGGCAAGCTTGATATCGTCGGTATAGCAGCCCTGTCCCCGCACCAGGATTGGATCTTCGCTGCGCGGCACTGGCTGCCCGGTGGCGAATTTCATCACGGCGAAGGCGTGCGGATCGTTTTGCAGATTCATCAAGGAATGCCTTGATCAATAGATCGCCTGCAAGCCGGTTGGCCGCAGGCGATAGCTCCATGGAATTATAGGCCTGCCGGCGTTGAGCCGGTCGGCGGCGCGGTTTGAGATAAAGGACGCAAGGGCGCTCGACAAGGATATCGAGCCGGGCCATGCGCGCAACGCGCATCTGTTGCGCGAGCCACCCGCGTGTTACACTTGGTTCGATCTGGGTTCGAACAAGGCCGCTGCCGTTGAGCCCGGGAGGCTTCGGCGCGGCGGGAAGGAATTTGATGAAGGACGAGGGCCGGGCACCCGGCGGCCTCGACCCTGTCCGTGATCGGCTGCCGCCGCAGCGGTCCCGGTGGGGTCGGCGCTCGCCCTACGGCCATCCGCGCCACGACGGCGCGCAGGGCGGCGACGGTCACTTCGCTCCGACCTATGCCGCGCTTGATCTCGGCACCAACAACTGCCGGCTCCTGGTCGCGCGCCCGACCCACGACAGCTTCCGTGTCGTCGATGCGTTCTCCCGCATCATCCGGCTGGGCGAAGGAGTCTCGACCTCCGGCCGCATCAGCGATGCGGCGGTCGACCGGGCCATCGGAGCGCTCACCATCTGCCGCGACAAGATGCGAAATCGCGGCGTCACCCGGGCGCGGCTGATTGCGACCGAGGCATGTCGTGCGGCGGCCAACGGTGCTGAATTCCGCGCCCGCATCGCCGGGGAGGTCGGCCTCGAGCTCGAAATCGTCGACCGTGAAACCGAAGCGACCTTGGCAGCCACCGGCTGCACGCCGTTGATCGATCCTGGCGCGGACGCCGTCGTCCTGTTCGACATCGGCGGCGGCTCCTCGGAGCTCGTCTGGCTCGACCGTTCGTCCCCGACCGGACGCGGGCCGCCGCTGCCGAAGATCAAAGCGTGGGCGTCGCTGCCGGTCGGGGTCGTCACGCTCGCGGAGCGCCACGGTGGACATCGGGTCACGCGCGAAATCTACGCGGCCATGATCGAGGAAGTTGCCGCCCTGATCGATGGTTTTGTGGCCGAGTATGGCGGGCTGCGCGGCGATCACGTCCATCTGCTTGGCACGTCGGGAACGGTAACCACCATCGCCGGCGTGCATCTCGAGCTCAGACGTTACGAGCGCCGGCGCGTCGACGGCTGCTGGATGGTCGACGGCGAAGTGACGCGGGTGATCGAACGCCTGCTGGGCTGGAGCTATGAAGATCGCGTCGCCAACGCCTGCATCGGCGCCGAGCGCGCCGACCTCGTGCTCGCCGGTTGCGCGATTCTCGACGCCATCCGCCTCGCCTTTCCCTGTCAGCGGCTGCGGGTCGCCGACCGCGGGTTGCGCGAAGGCATGCTGGTGCAGATGATGCGCGACGACGGCGTGTGGGACAGCCAGGCGAGGGCGCCGTGACCTGATGATGGCTCCGAGCCTCGGTCCAAAGCCAGCCGCAAAATGAACGCCACCCCAAGCAAGCGCCCGCTCAAGGTTCGAATCAAATCGGGCAAGGGCCGCTCGCTGTCGTCGAAGCTTTGGCTCGAGCGACAACTCAACGACCCTTACGTGGCGCGCGCCAAGGGCGAGGGTTTTCGTGGCCGCGCCGCCTTCAAGCTCATCGAGATCGACGACAAGCACCATCTGCTCAAGCCGGGCGCGCGGGTGGTCGATCTCGGTGCCGCGCCCGGCGGCTGGAGCCAGGTCGCGGCGCGACGCGTCGGCAGCGCGCAGGGGAGGGGGAAAGTTGTCGCCGTCGATTGTCTGGAGATGGCACCGATCGCCGGTGTCGGCTTCATCCGGCGCGACTTTCTCGATGCGAGCGCGGGCGACGAAATCAAGGCTTTGCTCGGCGGGGCGGCCGATGTCGTGCTCTCGGATATGGCGGCGAACGCCACGGGGCATCGTGCGACCGATCATCTCAGAATCATGGCGCTCGCCGAAGCCGCGGCCGATTTCGCGCGCGAGGTGCTCGCCTCGGGCGGCGCGTTGCTCTGCAAGGTGCTGCAAGGCGGCACCGAGGCGAGCTTGCTCGCGGCGCTCAAGCGCGATTTTTCCCACGTGAAGCACGTGAAGCCGGCCGCGAGTCGATCGGATTCGGCCGAGCTCTATCTGCTGGCGACCGGATTTCGCGGGCAGGCGTGATCCCTCATCCCATTCGCTGATCGCTGGCCTCGGTCGGGCCAGCCGCGGGAGCCGTGGTGCGGCGCGCGAGCTCCGCCCCGGCGTCGGCCGGCAGCCGCGCAAAGACGAAGAAAGCACAGCCGGCGATCACGGCGACGGTGAGATAGGCAGGCTGAAAATCGGCGGCCGTGATGGTGTCGCGTCCGCGCGCCCACAAGGTCAGATCCACCGCAAGCGCACCAATGGCGACGCCGACCGAAATCGAGACCTGCTGGGCGACCGCGACGAGCGAGGTAGCTCTGCTCATGCGGCGGTTGTCGACGTCGGCATAGGCGATGGTATTGAGGCTGGTGAATTCAAGCGAGCGGAAAAAGCCGCCGACGATCAAAATGCCGATAATCCACGCGAACGAAACGCCCGGCGTGAAGGTCGCGCACGCCGCGACCAGCACTGCGCTGACCAGCGCATTCACCACCAGGACGCGGCGGAATCCGAAACGCCGGAGAATGATCGGGACCACAGTCTTCATGCCCATGGCGCCGACGACGTTCGACAGCGTGATCAGCCCCGACTGGAACGGCGTCAGACCGAAGCCGAGCTGGAGCAGGAGCGGAAGCAGGAACGGCATCGCTCCGATGCCGGAGCGATAGATGAAGCCGCCGACCACGGCGGCGCGCAGGGTCGGAATGGCGAGCAGGGAAAGGTCGAGCACCGGGGCGGGGCTGCGTCGCGCATGCAGGACATAGGCATAGGCCGCGACCGCGCCGAGCAGGATCAAGGCAATGACCGCGGGGGTCGGAAGCAAATTGAGCCCGAGCAAGGAGCCGCCGAACGCGAGTCCGCCGATGCCCAGCCCGGCGAGCACGGCGCCGACCGGATCGAACGGATCGGGGCTCTCCGCCCGCACATCCTCGATGAAGAGCGTCGCCAAGACGATGCCGGCAAGCCCGATCGGGATGTTGATCAGGAAAATCCAGTGCCAGGAAATATAGGTCGTAATGAAGCCGCCGAGCGCGGGACCGATGAGCGGCCCGATCAGCGCCGGCAGGGTGACCCAGACCATGGCATTGATCAATTCGCGCCGGTCGACGCTGCGCACGAGAATGAGGCGCGCCACGGGCGTCATCATTGCCCCGCCCACACCCTGGACGATGCGCGCTATCACGAACTGATAGAGCGAATCCGAGAGCGCACAGCCGATCGAGCCGAGCATGAATACCGCGATCGCTCCGCGAAAGACGGTGCGCGCGCCGAAACGATCGGCGGTCCAGCCGCTGACCGGGATGACGACCGCAAGCGACAGCAAGTAGGACGTGACCGCAAGCTTGAGCGTCAATGGGCTCGTGCCGATGTCGGCGGCGATTGCCGGCAGCGACGTGGCGATCACGGTGGAATCCATGTTCTCCATGAACAGGGCGACCGCCACGATCAGCGGCACGATGCGTGTTGCCAGCATGGGATTAGCGCTGCGGCATCGGTGCGTTCGCGCGAGGCGAGCGGGCGTGCATCGGGGTTGCGCAATGGTTGGAAAGGTCGGGCATGCCGGCACGTTACAGAATCGGTGCGGGCTCGGACCAGCGCCCATTGTGCCGAAGTGGGCGCCACCCCACATAAATTTGGCGCTCGGCTCAGGAGTTTGGCGATGATCTACTTGCTTGCGGTTCTTCTGCCGCCGCTCGGCCTGCTGCTGAACGGCCAACCGTTCGCGGCGATCTTCAATCTCATTCTGATCGTGCCCTGCATCCTGCTCGGGCTGATCTTTCCCGCCGCCTTCCTGGTTCCGTCACTGCATGCCGTCATCGCGGTCCATATGAAGCGCGAGGATCGCAAGCATCGCGAGCTGGTGGACGCGATCGAACGGCACGGGCCGCCGCCGGGCTGGCGGCCCGGATTCGAGCCGAGGAAGGCCGCGGCGATGAAGCGATGGCGGCCAGATATCGCTGCTTTCGGTGAATTGCCGCCAAATTGCTAGGATTCGCGGCCGAGCCGTGCTATCGACCGGCGCCAACCCAAAGCGGCCGTCACACCCCGTGCAGCCGGTTCGGCGCCTGAGGCATCATCCCGTTGTGATGGTGCAGGCGAGCAAGCCCGCGAGCCGGGCCACTGGAGTTGGCGATGGAGCAAAAATCCAACGCAACGCTGCGCGAAGCGCTCACCTTCGACGATGTCCTGCTGAAGCCTGGACTCTCAGAACTGCTGCCGTCCGACGCCGACATCCGCTCCCGCATCACCCGCGACATTCCGCTGAACATCCCGATCGTCGCCTCGGCCATGGACACCGTGACCGAAGCCAAGATGGCGATCGCGATGGCGCAGGCCGGCGGACTGGGCGTCATTCATCGCAACCTCGAGCCCGACGAGCAGGCGGCGCAGGTCCGCCAGGTCAAGAAGTTCGAGTCCGGCATGGTGGTCAACCCGGTGACCATCGATCCCGGCGCCACGCTCGCGGACGCGCTGGCCTTGATGCAGGACCACCGCATATCCGGCATCCCGGTGGTGGAGGGCGGCGGCAACGGTCGCGCCGGCAAGCTCGTCGGGATTCTCACCAACCGCGACGTACGCTTTGCGACCGATCCGCGTCAGAAGATCGCCGAGCTGATGACCAAGGATCGGCTCATTACCGTGCGTGAAGGCGTTGGCCAGGCCGACGCCAAGCGGCTCCTCCATCAGCACCGCATCGAAAAGCTGCTCGTGGTGGACGATCAGTATCGCTGCGTCGGGTTGATCACGGTTAAGGACATCGAGAAGGCGGTGGCCAATCCGCACGCCTGCAAGGATGAGCAAGGGCGCCTACGGGTCGCCGCGGCGACCACCGTCGGCGACAAGGGCTTCGAGCGCACCTCCCGGCTGATCGCAGCGGGCGTCGATCTCGTGGTCGTGGATACCGCACACGGCCATTCGCGCTCGGTGCTTGAGGCTGTCACCCGCATTAAGCGGCAGTCGAATGCGGTGCAGGTGGTTGCCGGCAACGTCGCCACCAGTGAAGGCGCCAAGGCACTCATCGATTCCGGCGCGGACGCGATCAAGGTCGGCATCGGCCCGGGCTCGATCTGCACCACCCGCATCGTCGCCGGCGTCGGCGTGCCGCAGCTCACCGCCATCATGGATGCGGTCGAGGTCGCGCGCAGGACCGGCACGCCGGTGATCGCCGACGGCGGCATCAAATATTCCGGCGATCTCGCCAAGGCACTCGCCGCCGGCGCCGACTGCGCCATGGTGGGTTCACTGCTGGCCGGCACTGACGAGACGCCGGGCGAGGTCTTTCTCTATCAGGGCCGCTCGTACAAGACCTATCGCGGCATGGGATCGGTTGGCGCCATGGCGCGTGGTTCTGCCGACCGCTATTTCCAGCAGGACATCAAGGATACGCTCAAGCTCGTGCCCGAGGGCGTCGAAGGCCAGGTGCCGTACAAGGGCGCGGTCGCGACCGTGCTGCATCAACTCAGCGGCGGCCTGCGCGCAGCGATGGGCTATGTGGGCGCGAAGAACTTGAGGGAACTGCACGAGAAGGCGGAATTCGTGCGCGTCTCGGCCGCGGGCATGCGTGAGAGCCACGTACACGACGTTACCATCACGCGCGAGACCCCGAATTATCCCTCGAGGTCCTAATCCCTTCCCACAGGCGACTATCTGCGGACGTTTCGCCGACGCGGCGTGCTGATCAACTCGAATCTGCATTTCCGTGACGCCGAGACACGGAGCTATCGCGATTTGCTGTTTTCAGGCGGCGCCTGGCTCACAGCGGCGATTGCCGACGGCGATAGCGCAGTGTGCGCGCGGCTGTGAACGCTTGAGCCTTCGGCGGTTGCTTTCGCCGCCGCGGCTCGTCAAGGTAGGCGCGCCCCCTCAAGGAACTCGCCCCCCCATGTCGATCCAGGCCGTCCTGCTGCCGCTGTTCGTCGAGGTCGCGCTCACCTTCGTGTTGCTCTTCTGGACGGGCTATCTGCGCGCGAATTTGCTTAAGGTCGGCGCGGTCAAGCCGCAGGACGTCGCCTTGCGGGAGCCGAACTGGCCGCCGCAGGTAGCCCAGATCTGCAACGCATACCAGAATCAATTCGAGGTGCCGGTTCTCTTCTACGTGTTGACGATCCTCGCTTGGATGACGCGCCATGCCGATCTTCTGTTCGTCGTGATGGCGTGGATCTTCGTCGCGCTGCGTCTCGTTCATGCCTACATCCACATCACCGACAACGACGTCAGCCGGCGCGGCCCCGTTTTCGGCGTGGGTGCACTCGTGCTCATGGCCATGTGGGTGATCTTCATGATCCGCATCCTGCTCGGAATCTGATGACGCCCGGCGCTCGCCTTTCCGCGGCTATTGAGGTCATCGCCGACATCGAAACGCGGCGACGCCCAGCAGGCGATGCGCTCAAGGATTGGGGGCTTGTGCACCGCTTCGCTGGTTCGGCCGACCGTGCGGCGATCGCCGGCCTTGTTTACGACGCGCTGCGGCGGCGGGCCTCGAGTGCCCATATCATGGGCGACCAACGCCCGCGCGCGGTTGTCCTCGGGATGTTGCGGCTCGAGCGTAAGCTCGACTGCGATGCGATTGCCGCGCGTGCCGACGGTGGCCGCTTTGCGCCGGCCCCGCTGAGCGCGGACGAGCGCGCACGCCTTGCCGCGGCTGATCTCGCGAGCGCTCCGCCCTGGGTCGCGGGCGATTATCCGCAATGGCTGGATCCCTATCTTGCACGGGTGTTCGGCGAGGAGCGCATCGCCGAAGGCACGGCGCTGGCCAGCCGGGCGCCGCTTGATCTGCGGGTCAACGCGCTCAAAGCCGAACGGGAGACGGTCTGCACTGCGCTTGCCCATCTCAATCCCGTGCCCACGAGCTGGTCGCCCCTCGGTCTGCGCCTTGCGCTCGACGCCGATGCCAAGAGCCCTGCGATCCATGCCGAGCCGGCCTTCATCAAAGGCGTAGTGGAGGTGCAGGACGAAGGCTCGCAACTTGCCGCACTGCTCTCCGCCGCCAAGCCCGGCCAGCAGGTGATCGACATGTGCGCCGGCGCGGGCGGCAAGACGCTCGCGCTTGCCGCCATGATGGAAAATCGCGGGCAACTCTACGCAACGGATTCGGACAAACGACGGCTTGCCCCGATTCATGAGCGGCTCGAGCGCGCGGGTGTTCATAACGTGCAGGTCAGAACGCCCCGCGCGCAGGAAAATTTGCTCGCCGATTTGCAAAACCGCGCCGATCTCGTGCTCATCGACGCGCCCTGCACGGGGATTGGCACTTGGCGCCGCAATCCCGACGCGAAGTGGCGGGTGCGGCCCGGGGCGCTCGAAGTGCGGCTCGAGGAACAAGTTGAGGTGCTCGACCGCGCGGCGGCGCTGGTGAAGCCAGGCGGGCGCATCGCCTACATCACCTGCTCGCTGCTGGCGGAGGAGAACGGCGATCAGGTGCGCGCGTTTCTTGGGCGGCACGGGGACTTTGCGCTTGTGCCGCCGACCGAAATTACCAGCGCGCTTGTCTTCCGTCGCGTCGCGCTGATGTCGGAGGAAGGCGTATTGATGACCCCCCGCCGCACCGACACGGACGGGTTCTACGTGGCGGTGCTGATCCGGCGCGGCCGCACGGCGTAGAACGCATCGGCAATGGCGAATGCCAAAACCTCGTCTGCGCCGGTGGTTCCGATCCGGCGCGCGGTATAGCTCGGTCGGCGGGGGGGCGCGGATGCGCCTATACCATCCGCCCCGCTTCCTCCTCCGTCGGCAACCGACCGTCCGGCGTGAGTTGGTCGACGAAGCGCGGGAGATGCTGGCTCAGGCTGGATAGCAAGTCCCCGCGATCCATCCCGGTCTGTTGCGAGAGCGTGTCGAGCGTATCGGTTCCGAGCGCGTTCGCGAGATCGCCCTGCGAGATCGCCTTGTTCGGACCGGTGCCGACCCATGAATGCGCGACATCGTCTTGGCCGCTCCGCTGGAGTTGCTCGAGCAGCCCGCCGAGTCCGCCGTTGAGAACGGTTCCGGCGGCGGCGCCGCCAAGGATTCCGCCCAATGTGCCACGCAGCAGGTCACCCAGACCGCCGCCGCCGAGGGTGCCGCCTTGTCCGCCTGGCACCCCGGCCCTGACGTTACCGCCCGCGGGCCCGGCCGGCTGGGTCGGCGGCGCGCCGGCGCGGCGCATGTTCTTCGTGGCGTAGACCGCAAGAAGAGCCAGCAGCGCCTTGGCCGTCGGCGACATGCCTTGGCTTGCCGGCGCAGTTTGCCCGCGCGGATCGTTGGAGACACCACCGGCCTGAATACTGTTGAGAATATCGAGCAAGCCCATATCAGCCTCCTGACTTGCCCCAACCCGGCGCAGCATCGCGCACGCATGCGACGGTTGCAAGGCCAGCCACTTATTAAGGATTGCTGTGATTCAGAAGTACTCGATCGCTGATGCCATTCCTCCGACCTGGAAAAACCTCGGGCCTAGAGCCAGCGGCGTGGCGGCGCGCCGGGGTCGGTGGGATTGCCCGGATCGCTGATCACGCGGTGGACGACCAGCCGGTTCCAGATAAAGAGCACGAGCAACGCGCCAAGCGTCGCGCCGATGAGGCCAGCACCCTGATCGAGCCGATACCAACCGACAGTCTGGCCGATGAACGTGGCGAGGAACGCACCTGCGATTCCCAGCACCGTTGTGAGGATGAAGCCTTTCGGCTCGTTCGGACCCGGGGAAAGTACGCGCGCGATCAGACCGGCAACGAAGCCGATGATGATGATCCAGATGATGTTCCCCACGATAACCTCCCGCAAGGATGATGGTGGTATGCCGATTTTCGGCTAGCCGTATGGCGTCTCAGAGTTGGGCTGCGTTGAACGTGTCGCAGCTCTCGAGCTTTCCCGATCTCAGCCCGGTCATGAACCAGCGGGTGCGTTGCTGCGAGGAGCCGTGGGTAAAGGCGTCGGGCACGACATAGCCCTGGGTTTGCCGCTGCAGCCGGTCATCGCCGATGGCAGACGTGGTCTGCATGGCGGCCTCCACGTCGCCCGCCTCGATGAATGACCAACTTTCCTGCGAATGGTGCGCCCACACCCCGGCGAGGCAATCGGCCTGGACCTCCACCCGCACCTGCAGTTGATTTCTGTCGGCCTTGTCCATGCTCTGCTGCAACCCCTGCACCTTGGGCAGGATGCCGAGCAGGTTCTGCACGTGATGACCGACCTCGTGGGCAATCACGTAGGCTTCGGAGAACTGGCAAGATTTGCTGCCGGCGTCGCAGGCGTGGAAACGGCGCTCGAGATCTTGAAAGAACGAGGTGTCGAGATAGACCTTGCGGTCGTTCGGGCAGTAGAACGGCCCCATTGCGGATTGCGCGAATCCGCAGGCCGAGCGTGTGACCCCGGAAAACATCACGAGCGTCGGCGGCTCGTAGGCTTTGCCGTATTGCGCAAAAATTTTCTGCCATTGCGCTTCCGTGCCGCCGAGCACGGCAGAGACGAACTGTCCCATCTGGTCCGAGGGCGCTCCCGCGCGTGTCTCGCTCGGACCGGGTGTCTCACGCGGCTGCTGCTG
>Ga0209239_1001275_pt1 | contig 14923 bp, 11 predicted proteins | sample GraSoi013_2_20cm_FD_185824 | JGI IMG/M metagenome (GOLD analysis project Ga0209239, IMG submission 185824) | Grasslands soil microbial communities from the Angelo Coastal Reserve, California, USA - Sample 10_02_2013_2_20cm (SPAdes) (version 2) | ecosystem: Environmental > Terrestrial > Soil >...
AGTGTCACATGTTCCTCGCCTACGTATGAAACACGAGCTCCACGAGCTCCTGGTGGCGGCGGATCGCGCCGGGAATCTGACCCGGGAGATCCCCGAGGACGGGATCCTGATCGTGGAGAACTATGGAGCGATCCCTCCCGCCGTCCGCAGGAGCGGCTGCTACGTCTGGAACCGCGGGTTCAACGTCGTGCTGCTCGGGCGGGACGACGCTCCGCGCTACTTCTGCAAGTGTCGCCCCATCGCCGATGCGAACCTGGAGCGCGAGACCGCGGTGCTGCGGGCGTTGCATAGCGACCCGGAGCTGTGCACGATCGTGCCCCGGGCCAGCGGTGCGCGAGACAGCGAGGTTCAGCTGCAGCTCAACGAGTTCGTTACCGGTTGGCCCTACGAGCGCGCCTTGCCGCGCCTGACGGAGCTCGCCTGGGTAGAGTCCATGGCGCAGATCCTCTCGGTCGCGCGCATGGTCTCCAGGCGAGCCACGGATCTGCTGCCCAGCCTCCTGACTACCCCCGCCCCCGCTCCGCTGTGCGTCGCTGCCGCGAATGCCCTCAGGGAGCTCGGCGCTGTCGGCCTCGCCGCGGACGTGTTGCAGGGTCTCGAGCGAGCACTCGCTGGAGCCGGCGCCGTGCCGCCGCTGCTGCAGCACGGCGACTTGTGGCCGGGGAACGTCCTGTGGCACCATGGCTCGTGGCGGCTCTTGGATTTCGAGGTATTCGGGATCGTGCAGACTCCGCTGTACGACGTATGCCACTTCGTTCGCAACTGCTGGACCCTGCGGGAGCCCCGCGTTGCGGCCACGACCACCTGGGTGGCACGCCTGGCCTCGGACGCTCGGGACGCGGAGCTGTGCCGCCGGACAATTCTCACTGAAGCGCGCCACCTGGGACTCGAAGCCACGCAGGCGGCCGGAGTACTCGCCTATTACGTCGTGGATGTCACCGCGCAAGTCATCCGGCGAGGCACGCCGCAGGTGGCGTGGGCGCCGTTGATGCGGGAAGTGCTTGCCGCCGGGGAGTTGCTGCGGGGCGGAGCCGCCCTCCGTCTTCTCGATCCGCTGTAGAGGCCACGCCACGACAGCGGTCCGCTCGACACCACGGCGCCGCGGCACGGCCGTTGCGCTGCTCGGATGGCCCATAGAGGGACGGCTTGGCGTGACGGCATTGCATGGCGGGACGACGAACGGCACGCTCGACGCGGCGCTCGATTGGCTGATCCAGGCGCACGACAACACCGGTAACGGTGCCTTCCCGCCCCACTATCCGGTCATTCCAACCCTGTACCTCGCCGCGTGGCACTTGGAGCGTCCCGAGCTCGCGCAGCGCGCCGCGCGTGCGGCGCAGCGGGCGGTGGAGCTCCAGTTGTCTTCGGGCGCGGTGTGGGGCGGTGTCGTCGGGACCGGGCGGGCCCTGCTCGGCTGGCTCAGTGCCTTCGCGGAGACCGGGTCGGGTGTGTTCGCCGGCGCGGCCCGGCGCGCCGGGCGGTTTCTGTTTGCGACCCTCGATCACGAGGGTGTCTGGCGGCGGGACGGTGCGCACTCACCTCACACGGCATGGGCGCTTGCGGAGACCGGTCGCCGGCTCGGCGCGCCCGAACTGCGCGCGGCGGCGGCCAAGCATCTGCGCGCCGTGGCGCGGCTGCAGCACGACGACGGCTGGATGCCAGATGCCCGCTTCCCGGAGCGCTCTCGCGGGCTCGCAGACCTCGCAGACGCGATTCGCGGGCTGCTCGAGGGCGGTCGCCTGCTGAGGGACGAGCGGCTCATCGCGCTGGCGGGGCGGGCGGCGGCGGGTATCGCGGCCGCCCAGGCCCGGGAGGGGCGCTTGCCCGACCGATTCGCGGCCGGATGGCAGGCCGCCGACTCCTCGGGTTGTTCCGTCGGCCAGGCGCACATGGCGAACGTCTGGCTGCGCCTCTACGAGATCACGGGCGCCCGTGTGTGGCTCGAGCCCGTACGACCGGTGCTGCGCGCGCTCACCTCCGCGCCCCGCCGCAAGGGTGCGATCACTGCGACAAAGTTCCTTGTCGACGCCCTGATTCGCGAGGAGCGGACCGCGCGAAGCTCAGTGGGGGAGGAGACGACGGCAGCGCTGGTGCTCGCCTAGCGGCGAGGACGGCACCCTACCAGGCGCCGCGACGCCGCAGCATCACGGGCACCGTGCGGGCCATGATGCGAAGATCTTCGAGCGCCGACTGGCGGCGGATGTACTCGAGGTCGTACCGCACCTTGCGGCGCACGTCATCCACCGAGGTGTCGTACCCCTGGTTGATCTGGGCCCACCCCGTGATCCCGGGGCGAACCCGCTGGCGCCGCTGATACCCTTCGATCTGCTCGCGCAGATACACGAAGATGGTCGGCTGCTCGGGCCGCGGCCCGACGATGTTCATGTCGCCCTTCAGCACGTTGAAGAGCTGAGGCAGCTCGTCGAGCCGCAGCTTGCGCAGCACCCGGCCCAGCGTGGTAACCCGGTCGTCCTCCGGCTGGGCCCACACGGCCTCGTTGGTCTCGTCGGCCGGGCGCATCGTGCGGAACTTGTACATCGTGAACGGAGAGCCGCCGAGGTCGGTGTGGCGCCGCGTGTTGCCCCCGGCTCCCGAGAGCGACCGACGGTCCAACCCGACCCGCCTTTGCGTGAACAGGACGGGTCCACGCGAGGTCAGCTTGATCAGCACGGCGATCAGCAGCATGAGCGGCAAGGCCATGACCAGGCCGACCGCGGCGACGACGATGTTGAGGGCCCGGCGTGCGGCGTGCTCGCGGTCGAGCGCGCCGAATGGCGCGCGGTGCGATAGCGAGATCCTCGCGGGGCGAGAGGGTCGGAGTTCGAGAGTGGTGCTCATGGCCTCAGACATTCGCAAAGACCGTGCGCGGGCGCGCCCCAGCGCGGTTTTGGCTCTCCATGCGTGCGTCATATGGCGACGTGGCGTCGTGTGTGGAGCGGGTGCCACGGGGCGCCTGCGACGTCAAGCGGCGGTGCCCACGGGAGCGTCCACTTCGAAGTAGAAGCGGGTGCCCCACTGCGGGCGGGTTTCGATCTGCAATTCCGATCCCATCGCCCGCACCAGCTTGCGGCAGATCGTGAGCCCCAGCCCCGAGCTGGAGAAATGCTCGCGCTGCGCCGCTGGCGGCCGCCGTACGGGCTGATACAGCGTGCGGAGCCGCGCGGTGTCGATGCCGTTCCCGGTGTCTCGCACCGAGAACTCGAGGCGCCGCGTGCCCACGGGCAGCGCCGCGATCTCCACGAAGCCCGAGTCGGTAAACTTGACGGCATTGGTGGCCAAGTTGAGCAGCACGCGCGACAGCGCGCGCTCGTGTCCGGTGCGCCGCTCGGGAACGGGATGCACCAGGCGGACCTCGAGGCGCTTCTCCTCCGCGATAGGTAGGATCATGCTCCGGACCGACCCGAACACTTCCGCCACAGAGAACGGCGCCGGGGCCCGGTCCACGAGGCGCTGCCCTCCCCGGGCGAGCTCGAGCACGTCGCTCGCCGTGGCGCACAGGCACAGTGCGGCGCTGTAGATCAGGCCCAGCTGCCGGGCCTGCTCCCCCGTGACCGGTCCTCCCTGACCCTGCTGCAGCGCCTCCGCGAGGAACAGGATCGACGTGAGGGGCGAGCGCAGGTCATGCGCCAGCTCCACCACAAGATCCAGCCCGTGCGGACCCGACAGACACGCCGCGAGATCGGGCGGCTCGAGCTCGGGAAGAGGCGTCGGCTCGGGCTCGGGGAGCCGGTCCGTGACGGTCGCGATCGCCGCCTCCACGGCGGGCCAGTCGAGCCGCTCCGCGGTATTCGTTCTCATGAGGTCGCCGGCGCCTTGTGGGCGGTCGCATCAGCGGTCACCACGTCCATCGGCTCCACGGGCTCCGCGGAGTCCGCGGAGTCCGCGGTTGGGGCGGACTCCCGCTCGACCACCCAGCCTGCCGTCGGACTGCGCTGCAGGCCGTGACGCTCCATCAACCGGTACAGCGTGGTCCGATCGACGCCGGCGATCCGCGCGGCCTTGGACATGTTGCCGCTCGCCCGGTTGACCAGCCACGTCAGGTACTGGCGCTCGAACTGGGCGATCACGCGATCGCGGGCGGCGTGATAGCTCTCCTCGAGCAGCGTGGAGATGAGCGACGCCGGATTCGAGCCCGCCGCCGGCGTCGGCTCACCGGTGAGCTGCAGATCCTCGGGGCGGATCTCCGCGCCCGGCTCCACCACGACGGCCACGTGCTCGATCACGTTCTGCAGCTCACGCACGTTGCCCCGCCAAGGATGGCCGCACAGCGTGCGCAGCGCCGCATCCGTGAGACGCGGGAACGGGGCGCCCTTGCGGCGGTGCCGCACCCAGTACGTCGACAGGAAGTAATCGGCGAGCAGGGGGATGTCCTCCGGGCGCTCGCGCAGCGCCGGTACGTGGATCGGCACGACCTTCAGCCGGTAGTACAGGTCTTCACGCATTTCGCCCGATTCGACCGACGCCTCGGGGTCGCCGTTGGTGGCGGCGATGAAGCGCACGTTCACGACGGCGTCCGTCGTCTCGCTGCCCACGCGCCGCACCACGCCGTCCTGGATCACCCGCAACAGCTTCGCCTGGATGGGCTTCGGCATCTCGATCAGCTCGTCGAGGAACAGCGTGCCGCCGTTGGCGGCTTCGAGCAGACCGGGTTTGTCACGCACCGCACCTGTAAACGCCCCCTTGCGATGGCCGAACATTTCGGACTCGAGCAGACCCTCGGGGAGGGCGGCGCAATTCACGGCGATGAACGGCCGGCTGGAGCGACGGCTATGGTGATGGATGAACTGGGCGATCATCTCCTTGCCGCTGCCGCTTTCGCCCGTGATGAACACCGACGCGTCGGTCGGGGCCACCTTGCGGGCCAGCTCGATCGCGCGCCGGAACGACGGCGCGGTGCCCAGGAGCGTGATCTTGTCCGAATGAACCTGCAGCTGGTCCAGCGTATCGCGCTGCTCGCGCGTCTCACGCGCGACCAGCAGAGTGTGCACCGCTCGCCCGATCAGCACCTGCAGGTGCGAGGCGGAAAACGGCTTGGGCAGGTAGTCGAACGCCCCCTGACGCAGCGCCTCGACGCTCGACTCGACGCTGGGGTTACCCGTCATCACGATGACCATCGTGTCGTGATTGGTCCCGAGCGCGGTCCGCAACAGGGTGAGGCCATCGACCTGCGACATGTACAGGTCCACGAGCACCAGGTCGAAGGCGCGGCGCTTTAGCAGGTCGAGGGCTTCTTGCCCTCGGCTGCACACGGTCACGTCGTACCCTTCGTGGCGCAGCACCGCCGCGCAGCTCTCCCGGAGCGTGTGTTCGTCATCGACCACCAGAATCCGCACGCGGGCCTTGGCCTCCGGCCCGATGGCGAGCATGGCCGACGCTTCCCGTCCCTCGACGGGGGGGGTCACGCCGTCATGAGCAAGCGGTATGGACATCGGGGCGTCCTTGATTTCCGGTTGACCCCCCTCTACGCAGGGTTCGGGCCAACCTGTCGCAGGGCCGCAGCGACAGGGATTCTCCGCACAACGACAACGAATTCGGCCGGTCACACGGTGGTTACGAGGAGTCGCGCCCGCACCAAGGTGCATCCGGCGTCTGGATGCGGTGCACCGATTTGCGGCATGGGGAGAGTGTGGGCTCCGTGCCGCGCGGTATCGGACTTGCCACAGGGAAGGCGCGTCGCCGCGCCACCCGGCGCGGCCCGCCACCATTGTGGAGGTACGCGTTCCGATGAGCACCAGTCCCCTCCCCCTTCATGCCGGCTCCTCGCTGCCCGCCGTGGCCCCCGCGGCCGCGCCGCCCATGGGCGCCGACATGGGATTCGGCCAGGGATACGCCCAGCCGGAGACCGGCGTCGACTGGCGCCGTGTGTTGAGCGCCGTGGGGCGCTTCAAGTGGCTGATCACGGTGGTGACCATCGTGGGAACGGTCGGCGGTTTGGCGGCGACCCGCTTCATCAAGCCGCAGTACATGGTGCAGGCGACGTTGTGGATCGATCAGCCCGATCAGCGCGGCGGCGTGGATCGCGGCCCGATTCGCGCGGGGCAGCCGCTCGAGTCTGAGGCCTGGCTCGACCTGCTCAAGTCCTATCGCGTGCTCGATCAAGTGGTGCGTGACCAACGCCTGTTCCTGACGCCCAAGGCGCGCGAGGACGCCACTCTGTTCGACACGTTCCGGGTGGCGGACCAGTATCGACCGGGAGTGTATCGCCTTGCGATCGATGGGAGCGGACGAAGCTTCACGCTGTCGACGGACAAGGGCGTGGAGGTGGAGCACGGTGCCGTCGGGGACGCGATCGGCGCCCGTCTGGGCTTCACCTGGGCACCGCCCGCCGGCACGCTCCCCGCCGGCCGCACCATGGAATTCTCGGTGGCGACGGTGCGCGACTCCGCGCGGGCGCTGAGTGACGAGCTCGAGGTGGCCGCCGACCCCGCGGGCAACTTCCTGCGGATGCATTTGAAGGGCGCGGACGCCGTGCGCATTACCTCCACGATCAACGCGATCGCCGAGCGCTTTGTACAGGTCGCGGCGGAGTTGCGGCGGCAGAAACTGACCGAGCTGACGAAGATTCTGGACCAGCAGCTGGCGGCGGCGCACCAGAATCTGCTCGACGCCGAGAAGGCGCTGGAGCGATTCCAGGTGAGCACGATCGCGCGGCCCACGCAGGTTCCCAAGGCCGGAGCGGTCGACGATCCGGCCTTCACGAACTTCTTCAAGATGCAGGTCGATCGCGACCAAGTGCAGCGTGATCGGGAGGCACTCGAGCGGGTGCTGGCGCAGGCGCAGTCGGGAGACTCGGGGCTGTCGCCGGAGGCGCTGGCGGTGGTCGGGTCGGTGCAGCAGAACGTGGAGCTCAAGCAGGCGCTCGACGAGCTGACCACGAGGCAGGCGCAGCTGCGGGCGCTGCGCTACAAGTACAGCGATGCCTACCCCCTGGTGCAGCGGACCTTGACCGAGGTAGCCACGCTGCAGCGGCAAACGATCCCGACCCTGGCGCGCCAGCTTCTGGCCGAGCTCTCCGGGCGGGAGGCGGAGCTGGGGCGCCGCGTGACGGCGGACTCGCGGACGCTGCAGGCGGTACCGCCGCGCGCCATCGACGAGGCCCGGTTACAGCGCCAGGTGACGCTCGCGGAGAACCTCTTCACCAACTTGCAGAAGAATTACGACGAGGCGCGCCTGGCCGAGGAGAGCGCAGTACCGGACGCGCGCATCCTGGATCACGCGGTTGTGCCGCAGGATCCGGTCCGGAATACGGCACCGCGCGTCGTGTTCCTGGGATTCGCCGCCAGCCTGGCGCTGGGGCTGTGCGGCGCCGTGGTGCTCGATCGGATCGACCCCAAGGTCCGCTATCCCGACCAGGTCTCGCGCGGACTCGGGATCCCGATCCTGGGCGCGGTCCCGCATCTCCGCAACCTGCCGCGGGGCGGCAGGGGCGGCGGCGCCCGCGTCCCCGACGACGTCAACGAAGTCGTGGAGGCCCTGCGCGGTGTGTGCCTGAATCTCGTGTACGCCCACGGCGGCCGGGCCCCGCTGCTGGTGACGATCACGAGTCCCGGGGCCGGCGACGGCAAATCGTTCATCACGGCGAACCTGGCGCACACCTTTGCCGACGGTGGGCACCGCACGCTGCTGATCGACGCGGACATCCGGCGGGGTGTGTTGCACCGCCGGCTGAGCGTCCGCCGCCGGCCGGGCTTGAGCGATTTCCTGCGCGGCGAAGCGCAGCTCGACGCCATCGTGCAGGCGACGCAGTTCCCGGCACTCTCGCTGATCGGCTGCGGGACACGCGCCTACAACGCGCCGGAGTTGCTTGGCTCGCCGGCGATGACGTCGCTGGTGAACGGCCTGCGGTCAGGCTACGACGTCGTATTGATCGACAGCCCGCCGCTCGCGGCCGGAGTGGATCCCCTCATCCTCAGCACCCTGACCGGGACGCTGGCCCTGGTCCTGCGCACGGGCTACAGCCACCGCGACGTGGCGGCGGCCAAGCTGGAGGTGCTGCAGCGGCTGCCGGTACGCATGCTCGGAGCGGTGCTGAACGACGTGCCCGCGGGCGGCGCGTACCGGTACTATTCCTATTATCTGCCGGGGTATGAAGCGATGGACGAGAACAGCGGGTCGCCCAGGGTTCCGGTCTAAGAAGCGGCGGTACCGATTCCTTCGTCAAAGCGCCGCAGCCAGCTCCCGGAATCCGTCTTTCCGGTGCGGACGGCGGCGGCGGCCCGGACCAGCAAATCGACCGGCTCGATCGGCGCGTACCCCACGTTCGCGACGGCTTCGTAGCCGCAGCGGACCCGAGGCGACGGCGTGGCGGTCGAGCCCGCGGTCGCCGGCTCGCCCGTGGTGCTGGGTGTGGACACCGAGCTCGCGAGCCGCTCGGCGAGCCGGCGCGCTCCGGCGGCGTCCGTGCCCGGGGCCAACACCGCGAACTCCGTGGGGCTCAACCGCCCGATCACGTCCGACAGACGCGCGGAGGCCTTGAGCGCCTGCACGCATCGCCCCACGATGCCACTTCCTTGCTGACCCGGGGCGAGGTCCTGGGGCTCGAGGTCGACCACGAGCACGACGCACGCCAGGGGCCCATGATCGCGGAATGCCTGGGAGCCGAGTTCGCGCGCGCGGCGGGCGAGTCCCTGCCGGTTGTAGAGTCCCGTGGGGGAATCGAGCAGCCCCTCCGCCCGGGCGCGATCCGCATCGAGCTTGGCGCGCACGTAGGAGCCGAGTTTGAGCAGAATCTCGTCGGCGTCGTGCGGCGGCGTGATGCAGTCCCACGCGCCCGCGCGCAGGGCGGCGAGCCGCTGGGCCCGGCTGGCCGGTTCACGCACGGCGAGCAGGATCGGCGTGCTGCTCGAGACGCGCGGGTCCGTACGCAGCGTGCGACACAGGTCGGCGCCCGGCATGTCGGGGAGCTCGGCGTCGACGATGATGAGGTCCGGCTCCGTGCTGCGAGCGCGCTCGAGCACGTGCTGAGCCAAGCGCTCCTGGAGCACAGCGTAACCGCCGCCCTCCAGCAGGCTCTTCAGCCATCGCATGGCCTCCTGGCCGTCGCCGCCGAGTAGGACCAGCGGCAATCCGCCTTGTGGCATTCGCTCGCTCATGCTTCGCTCCCCGCAAACCGCGTGTCGGGATGACCCGTCAGGGCACTGGTGCTATCTGCAAACACGGGGCCGTGGTGCGTGGACTCTGCCGCGCCTCAGCCGCCTGGAGATGCGCGGCCGTGACGCGGCGGGCCTGCCGCGCGAGCGCAACGGACACGCGGTCGCAGCGCCGCACGCGCGAGCCAGGTGCACCATCGCTAACCCGTTGTGCGGGCGAATCGGTAGCGGCGGCGTCAGGGCGCGAGAACGCGGCCGGGCCTCAAATTTGAAGGGAGCGAGTGGGACGTGGATCGAACCAGCGTGCAGTTGAGGACCCCGAGCCTCCGACGCCGCGGGCAACCGCGCCGTCGGCGCACCCCGCTCGGGTCCCTGCGCCCGACCGGGCTCACCCAGCTCGCCCGCTTCGGTCTCGCGATCACGGGGAAGCCGCTCTTGGAACTCAAGACAAAGGACGCGTGAGCGATGTGTGGAATCGTCGGGTACGTCGGGCCGCGGGAAGCGGCTGCGGTTCTGGTGGAGGGCCTGAGCCGGCTCGAATATCGCGGCTACGACTCCGCCGGAGTCGCGGTCCTGAACGGAGGTGGGGTCGAGACCCGCAAGCTGGCGGGACGCATCGGGCGCCTGCGGGACCTCCTGTCGGAGGCGCCGCTGCACGGCAGTTGCGGCATCGGCCACACGCGCTGGGCGACGCATGGTGCCCCGACCGAGCGTAACGCGCACCCGCACAGCGACTGCAGCGGCACCCTCGCCCTGGTCCACAACGGGATCATCGAGAACGCCGACGTCCTGCGCACGCGGCTCGAGCGCGAGGGCCACCGTTTCACGACCGAGACCGACACGGAAACGCTGGCGCACCTGATCGAGGATTCCGTGGGCGAGACTCTCGAGGAGCGCGTCATGGCGGCTCTCGCCCACGTCGAGGGGACCTACGGCATCGCGGTCGTCTGCGAGGCGGATCCCGGGAAGATCGTGGTCGCCCGGCGCGGCTCGCCCGTGCTGCTCGGGGTCGGGGACGGCGAATTCCTCGTGGCGTCAGATGCGAGCGCCGTGCTCGCCCATACGCGATCGGTGGTCTACCTCAACGACGGCGACGTCGCCGTGGTGACGCGGTCCGGGTATCGCGTGCTCGACAGTCACGCCCAGGAGCAGGATCGAGGGGTGGACGACATCGAATGGGACCTCGACGCCATCGCCCTGGGCGGGTACCCGCACTTCATGCTCAAAGAGATCTGCGAGCAGGCGGAGACGGTGCGCAGCACGCTGCGGGGACGGCTGCTCGCCGGCGAGGGGACGGCGCGCCTCAACGGTTTGAACCTGACGCCGGCGCAATGCAGCCGCATCCGGCGCATCGTGATCGTGGCATGTGGTACGTCGTGGCACGCGGGGCTGGTGGGTCGTCACATCCTCGAGGAGCTGAGCGAGATCCCGGTGTCGGTCGAGTACGCCTCGGAGTACCGCTACCGGCGCGAGCTGCGGATTCCGGGCACGCTGACCATCGCGATTTCGCAGTCGGGCGAGACGGCCGACACGCTGGAGGCGCTGCGCGCCGCCAAGGCGGCCGGCTCGACCGTGATGGGGCTGGTCAACGTGGTCGGGTCCACCATCGCGCGGGAGGCGGACGGCGGCATCTACCTGCACGCCGGTCCGGAGATCGGGGTCGCCTCCACCAAGGCGTTCACCGCCCAGGTGGTGTCGCTGCTGCTGCTGGGCCTGTGGCTGGGGCGACAGCGCGGCATGTCGGTCGATGAAGGGCGGGCCATGGTCACGGAGCTCTTGCGCTTGCCGGAGCTCGTGGCGCGGGCCCTCCAAGTGGAGCCGCAAGTCCGCTCGCTCGCCGAGCGCCATGCCGAGGCACGCAACGCCTTGTACTTGGGGCGCGGCGTCAACTTCCCGGTGGCGCTCGAGGGCGCCCTGAAGTTGAAGGAGATTTCCTACATCCACGCGGAGGGCTACCCCGCGGCGGAGATGAAGCACGGGCCCATCGCCCTGATCGACGAGAACATGCCGGTCGTGTGTCTCGCGCCGAAGGACTCCGTCTATGCCAAGGTGGTGTCCAACATGCAGGAAGTGAAGGCACGGGGCGGCCGCATCATCGCGATCACCAGCGAGGGCAACGGTGATCTCGGGCGGCTCGTGGACCACCAGATCGCGGTGCCGGCGAGCTCACCCCTGTTGGCGCCGGTGCTGACGGTCATTCCGCTGCAGCTACTGGCCTATCATATCGCCGTGCTGCGTGGCTGCGACGTGGATCGGCCGCGCAACCTGGCGAAAAGCGTAACCGTCGAGTGATGACCATGACAGCCAAGACGATCGTGCGCCTCGTGGCGCTCATGCTGCTGGCAGGTCCCGCCGCCGCCCAGACGGGAAACGGGGCCGCCACCAGCGACTTCCAGATCAACGACCAGATCCTGCTCGAGGTGGAGGGGGACAGCCAGTTCTCGCACGCCTTCACGGTCGGTCCCGGACCGGCCCTGATGCTCCCGGTGATCGGCCCCATCCCGCTCGCGGGCGTGCGGCGCGCGCAGGTGGAGCCGTACCTCAAGGACCAGCTCAAACGTTACATGAAGGACCCCGTCGTCCACGCCAGGGTGCTGGTGCGGCTGTCGGTGCTGGGCGAAGTGGAGCACCCGGGGTTCTACCCGGTCGCGGCCGACGCCCCGGTGTCGGACGCGTTGATGGCGGCCGGAGGGCCCACGAAGGACGCGAAATTCACCGGCACGCGCATCGACCGGATCGGCCGGGACGGCGTGACGGGCAGCGAGCTGCAGGAGGCGATCGCGCGCGGCGCGACCGTGGACGGGATGGGGCTGCGCTCGGGCGATCAGATCGTCGTGCCCAAGCGGCACGACAGCGAGTCCACGTTCCGGATCCTCGGGATCCTGGCGGGAATTCCCGCCGCGATCCTGATCGCCACACACATTCACTAAGGATCTCATGCGCGTCCTCTCCGTCGTCGGCGCCCGCCCGAACTTCATGAAGCTGGCGCCCGTCGATCGCGAGCTGGTGAAGCGGAGCGTGGAGCACGTGATCGTGCACACCGGGCAGCACTACGATCACGGCATGTCCACCGCCTTCTTCGAGCAGCTGTGGATTCCCGCGCCCGACTTCCACCTGGGCGTCGGTTCCGGCTCCCACGCGCGGCAGACCGCCGACGTGATGCAGCGACTCGAGCCCATCCTGGTCGAGCTCCGGCCGGACCTGCTCCTGGTCTACGGCGATGTGAACTCCACGCTCGCCGCCGCGCTCGTGGCGGCCAAACTCGGTGTGCGCGTCGGTCACGTGGAAGCCGGCTTGCGCAGCGGCGACTGGACGATGCCCGAGGAGATCAACCGCGTGGTCACGGACCGGCTGTCGGACCTGCTGTTCCTGCCGTCGCGCGACGCCGCCGTCAACCTCGCGGGTGAGGGGATCGCGCTTGAGCGGATGCACTTCGTCGGGAATGTCATGATCGACACGCTCGCCTGGGCCTTGCCGCAGGCGATCGCCCTCGAGGCGCCGGCGCGCCACGGCGTGAGCGGCGACCAGTTTGCGGTAGTGACGCTCCACCGACCGGCGAATGTCGACGATCCTGTGGTGCTCCGGGAGCTGGTGCAGGCGCTCAAGCGTCTGGCGGAGCGCGTGGCCGTGCTGTTCCCGATGCACCCCCGGACACGACAGCGCATCGATTCGCAGGGACTCCGGGTCCCGGACGCCGACGGGCTGCGCATCCTCGAGCCACTCGGCTATCTGGAGATGCTCAGCCTCGTGGCGGGCGCCGCGTTGGTCCTGACCGACTCGGGCGGGCTCCAGGAGGAGACGTCGTTTCTCGGCGTGCCGTGTCTCACGGTGCGCCCCAGCACCGAGCGTCCGATCACCTGCACCCACGGCACGAACCGTCTCGTACTCCCCAAGCGCGACGCGATCCTCGCGGCCGCCGAGCGGGCGCTGGCGCGCCGCTCGCCGGCGCGACCGGTCCTCGAGCGGTGGGACGGCCGGGCGGCCGAGCGCATCGCCCGCGTCCTCTGCGACGATGAGCGGTTCGAGCTCGACGTCCCGCTGGCGGCGACCTCGCCCCACACCCCCCGCCGCGCGGTCGCGATCCCGCAACCGCTCGGCGCCGGCTGAGCGTCCACGCAGATGAGCCGTCGCAACAGTGTGCCTAACCCGGAGGTCAGCGAATGACCGATGCAGAGCCCGGCGGGGAGCGGACCGCACGCCGCTCCCCGCGGCGCTCTCCCTAGCTCCGTGGCGGCGCTGCGACTGCGTCGTACAATTCATGCGGCATGATGCTGCATTCCGCCCACATCGGGCCGCCCCGCGCCCAGCTCGGGAAACCCGAATCAGCGCACCGCGCGCGGCATCCGTCTTGCGAAGGGACCCGCAGTAGCGTGGGTGCCGCGACGCGGCGCGCCACGACCATACGCAGGACATGTACGCGGGGAAGCGGGCCAACTGAGCTGACCATTCGCGGATTGCGTCCACCGGGCCGCCGCGCGCGGGCGGGTGGGCCCCGATGGTGGCTCGCTCCCCTGCGCCTTTTTTTTGTGCATCAAGCCGCACGCGCGCGCCTCGAAGTGTTGCACTGACGCTCTCCTCGTACAGCGACTAGATTTGTAACGCTGTTCGGCGTCGTCAGTTACAGTAGTCGAGCCGATCCAACAAGTTGGCACTAGCCTTGCTGTTGCGCCGCAGCAACATTCGACCAGGCGGGGAGCGCCAGCCATGGCCACCAAAGGAAAAGACGCACAGTCGCCGCTGCCTGACCCCCAAGCACAAACGGAATCCACCGCGGCGCTGTTGCGCGAGCTGGTGGCGCACCTCCGGCAGAATCGCACGCAGTTGCGTGAGGAATGGGCGCGGCGCATCACGCGCGCCCAGCTGCTCACGGCGATGACCGAGGAAGAAATCTTCGCCGAAGCGACCTCGGTGTACGACAACTACGTCGAAGCGCTGGAGACGGGGACGTTCGAGGCCCTGCAGGCCTACGCGCGCAACCTGTCGGAGCGCATCATCCCGCGCGGCGTCGAGACGCACGAAGTGGTCGGAATCGTGCTGCTGTTGCGAGACGTGCTCGCCCGCTCGTTGTTCGCCAAGTACCACGAAGATTTCGACAAGCTCAACCGCATCCTGGACGCCTACGAGCCGGCCGCCAACCGCATCGCGAATACGGTGGCGGTCGGCTTCGTGCAGGAGCGCGAGCGCATCATCCGGCAGCAACAGGAGGCGATCCGGGAGCTGTCGACGCCGGTGTTGCAGGTACGCGAGCGGCTCTTGATTTTGCCGATCATCGGCGTGATCGATCCGCAGCGCGCACGCCAGCTCACCGAGCAGCTGTTGCGGGCCATCCGGACCAATCGCGCCAAGGTGGTGGTGATCGACATCACGGGCGTCGCGGCGATGGACTCGAACGTGGCGAACCACCTTGTGCAGACGGTCGAAGCGTCGCGCCTGCTGGGCGCCACGGTGATCGTGACGGGTCTCTCGCCGGAAATCGCGCAGACACTCGTGACGATCGGCGTCGACTTGAGCGAGATGGCGACGGTGGGCGATCTGCAGGGGGGCATCGAGGAGGCGGAGCGGCTGCTGGGGTACAAGGTCGTGCCGCTGGAAGAGCTGACTCCGAAGGCGTGAGCCGGCACACCACTCCGTCGACGGGGGGCGCGTGGAAGTTCCTATTCTGAAGCAGGGTCACTACCTGATCGCGTCCATCCAGTCGGCGCTGACGGACGCCGATCTGTCGCAGCTGCGTGAGGCGTTGATCGAGCGCGTGGGGCGGTTTCGGGCGCGCGGGGTCATCGTGGACGTCACGGCGCTCGACGTGATGGATTCGTTCGCCGTTCGCACGCTGCGCG
>Ga0209239_1001277_pt1 | contig 14905 bp, 10 predicted proteins | sample GraSoi013_2_20cm_FD_185824 | JGI IMG/M metagenome (GOLD analysis project Ga0209239, IMG submission 185824) | Grasslands soil microbial communities from the Angelo Coastal Reserve, California, USA - Sample 10_02_2013_2_20cm (SPAdes) (version 2) | ecosystem: Environmental > Terrestrial > Soil >...
CCATCTCGATGCGCTATCGGACGCATTGGTCGTGCGCGTACTCGAGCCTTGGTACGCGAATGTCGGCAAGCGGTTGGTCAAGTCCCCGGAGGTTTACATTCGGGATTCGGGCCTGTTGCATACGTTACTCGGGATAGCTGACCGCCCGCAGCTTGAAGGACATCCTGTGATCGGCGGATCGTGGGAGGGGTTCGTCATCGAGCAATTGCTTGCAGGATTGCCGAAAGCTAATGCTTACTACTGGCGAACGCAGGCCGGGGCGGAGCTCGATCTGCTGCTGTTTCTTGGAGGGCGACGTATTGGAATTGAGATCAAACGGGCAGATGCACCGACGACGACTCCATCGATGGTTTCAGCGCTCAAAGACTTGGAACTACACCGGCTGCTCGTGGTTTATCCGGGTTCGACGCGCTACAAGCTACGCTCAAAGGTCGAAGTCATGTCGCTGGCGGAGTGCATGGCCGAGCTGGCTTGACCTTGCGGGACGCCAGATTCGATGACGGGCGAGGCCGATGCGGCCGCTCACGATGGGATCAAGGCACGTACGTAATGGCGAGCAGGCTGTTCTCGGTGCCGTCAACGACATACAGGGTCGTCCCTGCGTATGCGAGCCCCAGCGGAGTATTTAGACTTGCTGGGAGAGGGCCGGGAGCGACCCCTGCCTTGCTCGCGGCCCCGGCGATCGTCGTCACAACCCCTGACGACGTGACTTTGCGGATCGTGTGGTTGACCGTATCTGACACGTAGAGTGACCCGCTGGGTCCGAGCGCAATTCCGTACGGACCATTGAATTGGGCGGCTGCACCGGTGCCGTCAGCGCTGCCGGCAGTGGATGATCCGGCCAGCGTCGAAACGACAGCCCGCGGAGAAACCGTCCGAATTGCATTACCGTCCGTGACATAGAGCGTCCCGGAGCTGTCGATTACAACTACACCCGGAAGTGTGAACTGCGCCGCCGCACCCGTGCCATCGACAAGTCCAGCCTGACCTGCTTGGCCAGCAAACGTCGTCACGACGCCCGCGGGAGTGACCTTGCGAATCGTATAGTTCAGCATATCGGCGACGTAAAGATTTCCGGCAGCGTCGACTGCGATGCCTGCCGGAAAGTGGAATTGCGCGGCAGCTCCCACTCCGTCCGCACTTCCCGGAGGGGCGTTGACCGCTCCTGCCAGAGTCGTTACTGAGCCCGACGGGCTCACTTCGAGTACCGCATTTTGAACGGCATAATAGAAATTGCCCGCGGTATCCCGACTGAGAGTTTCACCTACACTCAGAGGCGTCGATGTTGGGAGTGCATCCGCAACGACGCCATCCGGCGATACTTTGCGGATCGTGGCGTTGCCCGGATCGCCAACATACAGAGTGCCGTTCCCGTCAGCGGTCAATCCGGCCGGAGCATTGAAGCGCGCTGCCGGTCCGGCCCCATTAACGTGCCCGGGTTGTGGCGCAGCTCCGGCCAAGGTAGTGACTACACCACCGGAGGTGATCTTACGAATGCTTTCGTTGCCTGGGTCGGCGACAAATAGTGTGCCCGAGTGGTCAACGCTCATGCCAGTGGGCAAATAGAAACGGGCCGCCGCTCCGGTACCGTCGCCCGCACTGCACTGGCCGCTCGCGCCGGCCAATATTGAAAGCGCACCGCCCGGCGCTAGTGCGCTTACGGTGCATGCAAACTCATCAGTTATGTACAGCGTTCCGGCTGCGGTGGTCCCCGCCGGGGCAATGCCGAGTCCCACGGGGTTCTGAAATCCGTTGGCAAGCACGGTCTGAGCACCCGTCGATGCGTTGATCGTCACGGCGGCCTTCAGGTTCAGATCGGTCGCGAATATGTTGCCGCCCGCATCGATGGCCGGAAACGCGAGCTGGGTTTGTCCGGTGTAGATGGTTGATACCGTACCCGTCGGCGTGATACTCCGGATCCGGTTATTATCGGCGAGGTAAAGCGCGCCGGACGGAGTCACTCTGATTCCGATAGGGTTGCTGAAGCGGGCGCTGGCCCCCGTGCCATCAGCTGTCCCGCCAGTGTTTGGCGTGCCGGCCAACGTTGTCACGACGCCGTTTTGCGTAATCCGACGAATGGTATTCACGCCCGCATCGACCAGGTAGATGATTCCTGTCTGATCGACCGTCAGAGAGACTGGATTGGCGAACTGAGCCGCGGCACCGGTGCCGTCGGCAGTTCCGTATTGTCCCGGTGTTCCTGCCAGCGTTGTGACTGCCCCGCTCGCGCTAATCTGCCGCACTGTCCTGTTGTAGTCGTCGGCGACGTAGAAATTGCCGGCGTTGTCCATTGCTACGTCCTGGGGGTAATAGAACCGGGCAGCGGATCCCTCGCCGTCTATGTTGCCAGGGCCGCCAAGAGCTCCGGCAAGCACGGTAAGCATCGGAACCCCGCAGGTGATGTCGACATTCGTGACGTTGCTGGCCGAAACGACGCCTGCAGCGTTCGCGAGGAAACACTGTTCGCCGCTCGGCTGCTGAGCGATGGCGATGGTATAACTCGCCCCGGGTTTGAGAGCCGACGGAAACGTGAACATGCCATTGGTGTTGACGGTCAACGAATCGGTACCATTGTCCGAAAGCGTCAACGATGCGCCGCTTGCGAGTCCCGAGACCGTTCCGCCGATCTGAAATGTGCTGGGAGCCGAGCTGGGAGCCGAGCCACCGCCGCCACAGCTGGTAAGAACAAGCAGCGCGAGTACAACAGCGATACGCCGTGTCATCGGCTTTACTCCCTGTCTAAACGACTTCTTCGAGCACCCGGTGAATCCATTCTCCGCTGCCGCTTCGGACCGCGGACTTTCGCGCCTATCGCGGGGTGACTATCTGAGCGTGCGGTTGAATCCGGATCGCTTGTCGCCTCAAGACACGATGCTGGTGTAGTTAGTCCGAATTGGTCAGGTGGTCAATGGGGTGTTCGCCCCCCTGAATATCGCAATCGTCGATTGAATACACAGTGTGGGCTGCTGGTTGCCAGTGGTGAAGCGACCGCATGCTCTGGTACGCTGGCGGCCAAGGTGCGGTGATTCCGTTCCTACTGACATTCCTACTGACATAAGAACCAGAAGGTCGGGCAAGGCGGTCTCTGATGAAGCGCTTCCGGGGTCAGGGATTCGACGTGGTGATCGGTATCATCCCGGCGCTGCTTCTCGCCGGATGCGGCGGAGGGTCCGGAGGACCGCCGGCGCAACCGCCCACCGCAGCAGCGGGCAGTGCGCTAACCGTCAACAAGCGCGTGACGGTAACGCTCGACGGTTCGGGGAGCAGCGACCCCGGCGGTCATTCGCTGACGTTTGCGTGGACTCAAACCGGTGGAACTTCGGTCGTCCTCAGCAGTGTCTCGAGCCCGAAGCCGACGTTCACCGCCCCAGGCGTCTCCGGTGCGCTGACATTCTCTTTGGTCGTCAACAATGGCCAGATGAGCTCGGCCGCCTCGACGGTCGTGATCACCGTGCAAAACCGCGCACCAGTGGCGTCGGTGTCCGCGGCGATGACGGTGGCAGTGGGCAGCCAGGTCACGCTCGACGGCGGCGGCAGCTCCGATCCGGATCAGGATCCGCTCACCTACAGTTGGACACAGACCGGCGGCCCGGCGGTGTCCCTGACCCCCGCAGCGGGCGGAAAGGCCAGTTTCGTTGCGCCGAGCAACCCGGGTACGCTGGCGTTTTCCCTGGTCGTCAACGACGGCGAGGTGAACTCGGCGGCGGCGACTGAGACGATCAGCGTGGCGGGGTCGGGTGTGACCGTCCCACCGGTCGCCAGTGCCGGACCGGACATCACGACGTCGAAGCGCACTCCGGTTTCTCTCAATGCTTCCGTTTCCCACTCGAGCGGCGGACCGCTGACGTTCCAGTGGCAGCAGACATCCGGCACGACCGTCACGCTCCAGAACGCAAACACGCCAAACCCGTCCTTCACCACGCCCGCGACGGAGGGGGACCTGACCTTCACGCTCACAGTGACGGATGGGACTCTGTCGTCAACCCCGAGCACGGTTACGATACACGTGCGAAATTTCGCGCCCACCGTCACCGGCGTCGCGCTAACACCCACCGCCCCGAAGCGCAACGACGCGATTGGGGTCACCGCGTTCATCGCCGACCCGGATAACGACCCACTTACCATCACGTATGCCTGGACTCGCAACGGAAGCGCCGTTGCCGCCGCCACTGGCAGCGCCTACCCGCCCGGCAATCAGGTCAAGGGCGATGTCATCGCCATGACCATCACGGCGTCGGACGGTCAGCTCTCGACCGCGGTCACTGCCAGTACGACGATCGCCGACACGCCGGCCGTACTGACGGCGGCGCCGCCCACCACGGCGACCTACGGTGTACAGACCAGCTTCAAGGTGACCGCATCGGATGTCGACGGGGATCCGACAGGCCCCATTGAGGTGGACTACGGACCCGCCGGCTTCAGCGTCGATAGTACCGGCCAGGTGCAATGGATGCCCAGCGGACCGATGTTCGACCGTTCAGTGGACGTCAACTGGGGCGTGCGCCTGGCGAACACGCCTGCCATCAAATTCAGCGGCAAGATCACGGTCAACGATCCGGCGCGCAAGCTGCCGATGATGCGTTCGAACGTCGGCATACCCGTGGGCAACAACGCGATCGATATTCAGGACTTCGACGGCTCGGGCGTCCGTCAGATCCTCGTCGGCACGTATCGCTCCGTCTACCTGCTCGCGATGAGCGGGGCCGACTACCAGCAGACGTGGGTCTATCCCTTCGATATCGCCGCCGGTACAACCATATCCGCGGTGACCTCCGGCGATGTCGACGGTGACGGCCATCGCGAAATTTTCTTTGCCGCCGGCCCCACGGTCGTCAAGCTCGACGGCGTTACCCGGCGCGAGGTAGGGCGCTTCGGCGTGGCCACCAGCAACGGTACGACACCGGCCGGGCCGTATTGCGTGGCGCTTCGATATGCCGACATCGACAACGACGGCAAGGGTGAGCTCGTCTGCCTGGGGCTCGACTCCTCGTCCTACGGCTCGATCGGCGGAATCTACGTCCTCGATGCCGGGACGATGCAGCTGAAGTGGCAGACGGCGGATCTCAATCTCGGTACCTCGATGGCGGTGGGCAACGTCGATTCGGATCCTGCGCTCGAGATCGTCACCAACAACGGCTATGTGTTCGACGGAGCCACCCAACAGAATGAGTGGGCGTACGGCAGCGGCTTCGGCACGGTCGTAGACATCGGCGACGTCAACGGCGACGGCATCGGCAAGATCGTGGGGCTGAACTCCGGTGTTGCGGCACGGGTGTTCGATGCCGTGCTCAAGTCGCCGATATGGGAAATCCCCGCGGGCACGCTTTACTCGGGCGAATCAGCTCTGAAAGTGTTCGATCTCGATGGCGCGCCCCCCGCCGAGATCATCGTGGGCGATGCCCAATGGGGCAGCGTCACGGCCTATCGCTACAGCGCGACGACGAACTCCGCCAGCATGATCGCTCAGGTGCCAGCGCCCGGCGATGGCGTCAGTGGGATCGGGGTCGGCGACGTCAATGGCGACGGTCTGATGGAGTGGGTCTTCGGCTCCGACTACTACAGCAGCGGCCGTGACTACCTGACCGTCGCGTCCTGGACGCCGTCGGCCGCCGCGCTCTGGTCCGGACCGACGCCGGCTCAGCTCGATGGGCCGTTCTACGGCGCGAAACTGGCTCGGCTCACGTCGGCTTCCCAGCAGCTGATGTTCATGACTCCGGGAACTCAGAGCGGCTACGGCGGCACGCGAGTGATCTCGATGAATCCGGCCACGGGCGCAATCGGCGTTTCAGCCGAAGTCGATACCAATTGGTCTCATGACTACGCTTTCAACGTCGGCGATGTGTTCGGCACGGGCACCGATGAGATGCTGATCGGAACGGCCGCTTTGTACACCGACTATTTCACCGCTTTCGATTTCTCGATGAACACCAAGACGTGGTCGTCGGGAACCACGACCGGTGGTGGAGTGGCGGTCGTACACGCGGATCTCAACAAAGACGGCATCGACGACCTGATCGGGATCACGAATGGTGGCTACGTATATGCCTACGATGTCGCGCACCAGACACTCATCTGGAGCAGCACGGGACTCAATGGGGGTCGTGATATCGCGGTCGCGGACCTCGACGGTGACGGCGTCCCCGAAATCATCGTATTGGCTGCAGATCAGGTCATCGCTTACGCGGGATCCGGTGGCACTTATCTGCAGCGCGCGACCTACCCGGTGGCCGGCATCAGCTTGCTGGTGGCCGACACCAACGGAGACGGCAAGCCGGAAATCTACGTTCTGGCAGGCAGCAACATTACCGGCGGAACGACAGTGTATCAGCTCGACAATACGCTCAAGCCGCTCAATTCGTATGCGGTTTCCGGAGCAACCTCGATCTACCTCGAGCAATCCACGTTCGGACGCAAGAATCTGGTTGTCGCGACGAGTGGATCCGCGCCGGCTGCCCCGACTTCGGTGCTGCAGATACTCGATCCGTCCACCGGCACGCTCATATGGAGGTCACCGCCGTTGATCGGTGGTGTGTCGGCCAACAGTCTCGCTTTCTACGATCTCAATGCCGACGGAATGCTGGAAATGACCTTCGGAACGGACATGGGCATGTACCTGACACAATAGGACTCGGCGCACCGGCGATGACTCCATCGATGGCATTGGCGCTCAAGGACCTGCACTGCCGAGCTGGATCATTCTCACCGTGAATGACTATCATTCATGGCCGCCATGACCGCCTACCTCAGCTCCCTGCTTGCCTTGGGTAAGCGACCGAGCGCTTTCGTGCCGATCGCCATGTCCGTCGCTGCTCTGCTGATGGTTCTCGCCAGCATCGCCGTCTCCGGCGTCGTCCGCGAGACCGACGAGGGCGCCGTAGCGCATCTGTGGCAGATCCTCATGGGCGGACAGCTTCCGCTACTGGCGTTCTTCCTGATCAAGTGGCTGCCGCGTGCGCCGAAGGCGGCGCTGTCGATGTTGGCGCTGCAGATCCTTGCGGCGCTCGCGGCCATGGCCCCGGTCTATATTCTCGGCCTGTAGGCGTTGCGTTGCTTCCGGCCGGGCGTCGCTGACGGCGCTCAGCGCCGCGCCTTGGTCCGCGCCCGCCGGCGCGACCTGCCGGGGCGCGCCTGCGTGCGCCGCTCGCGCTCGTATGGGTTGGCATCGGTGCGGTACTCGATGAACACCGGTGTCGCGAACAGGTCGTAGGTTTTGCGGAACACGTTGGCGAGATAGCGCGTGTAGGCCTCCGGAACCGAGGCGGTCTGGTTGCCGTGGATCACGACGCGCGGCGGGTTGCGGCCGCCCTGGTGCGCGTAACGCAGCTTGATGCGCCGGCCGCGCACCAGCGGCGGCTGGTGCACGCCGAGGGCGTGCTCGAGCGTACGCGTCAGCTCGCGCGTCGGCATGGCGCGCATGGCCGCCTCGTAGGCGCGCACGGTGGACTGCATGAGCTCGCCCACCCCGCTCCCATGGCGCGCCGAGATGAAATGCAGCGGCGCAAAGGGCACGAAGTCCAGCTTCAGGGCCAGCTGGCGCTGGATCTGCTCGCGCTGCTCCGCCGCGATCCCGTCCCACTTGTTGACCGCGATGATGAGCGAGCGCCCACGCTCGAGCGCCAGTCCCAGCACACTCGCGTCCTGCTCGGCGACCGTGTCGTGCGCATCGAGCACCAGAATGACCACGTGCGCTTCATCGATCGCCTGCAGCGTCTTGGCGACGCTCGCGCGCTCGACGAGGTCCTCGATCCTGGCGCGACGGCGCACCCCGGCGGTGTCGATCAGCATGAACGCGCGCCCATCGCGCTCGAAGGGCACCAGGATGCTGTCGCGGGTGGTGCCGGGCTCCTCGCTCGCGATCACGCGCTCCTCTCCCAGCAGGCGATTCACCAGCGTGGACTTGCCGACGTTCGGGCGGCCGATGATGGCAATGCGAATGGCGTCGGAGTCGGCGTCCGCAGCCGGGTGCGGCTCGAAGCCGGCCAGCACCCGCTCCATGAGCTCCTCGCACCCGCGAGCGTGGCTCGCGGAGATGGCGAGCGGCTCACCCAGCCCCAGGGCATGGAAGTCTGCAGCGGCGATGTCGGCGTCGAGCCCGTCGGTCTTGTTGAGGGCCAGCGTGACGGGCTTGCCGGAGCGGCGCAGCTCGCGCGCCACGAAATGATCCTGCGGCGAGAGTCCGGCGCGCGCGTCGGCGAGCAATACGAGGCGGTCGGCTTCGGCGACGGCGCGTTCGGTCTGGGCGCGCATCTGCGCCTCGATGCCGATCGGGTTCTCGATCAGGCCACCGGTGTCGATGACGACGCAGGCAACCGGGCCCAGCCGCCCGAAGCCGTACTGGCGGTCGCGCGTGAGCCCGGGCACGTCCGCGACGATGGCGTCGCGCGTGCCCGTGAGCACATTGAACAGCGTCGACTTGCCGACGTTCGGCCGGCCGACCAGGGCGATGACGGGCAACATGGCTTGGGCGCAACCCGGCGGGCGCCCACGCTACTTGCTTTCCGTCGGCTGCGGGACGGGCGTCTGTGGCACCGACTTCCTGCCGGCGCGGGCCGCGAGCGGCGTCACGCGAAACGCGCTGATGTGCCCGCGGTCGTTGATCACCAGCACCATGTTGCCGACCACGACCGGCGCCGTGCTGATGCGCACCTTGCCGGTCGACACACGCGCCGCGAGCGCGCCGCTCGCCTTGTCGAGCCAGTGCACATAGCCCTGGAAGTCCGCGGTGACGAGCGCATCGTCCATGGTCGCCGGCGCGGACAGCCCCCGATGCAGCAGCGCTTTCTGCCGCCAGATCTCCGTTCCGGTACGCGCCTTCAGCGCCAGCAGCTCGCCGTCGGCCGTCGCCACGTACAGTGCATCGTCATCGAGGGTAAGCCCGCGGAAGCTCGAGGCCTCGTGCGACCACCAGATCTGTCCGGTCTCGAGCGCCAGCATGGCCACGCGTCCCTGGAAGCCGACCGTGAACACGTCCTGGCCGGAGACACGGACCGGGGAGTCGATGTCGGCGAGGCGCTCCAGCTCGGTGCGGCCGTGCGGCGGAGTGATGGTCGCCTCCCACTGCACCGAGCCGTCGTTCATGTTGGCCGCCAGCACCTTGCCGTTGTCGAAGCCGCACAGCACCAGATCGCCGGCGATGACCGGGCGTGCGGTGCCGCGCAGCGACAGGCGCGGCACCTGCTGCTCCTGGAACCACAGCTCATGCCCGTCCGCGGGACCGAGCGCATGCAACTTGCCGTCGACCGTGCGCACGGCGATCAGGCGCTCGGAGATGGCCGCCGGCGCCAGTACCTCCCCGTTGAGGCGCACTTTCCAGCGAATCGCACCGTCCGCCGGGTTGAGGGCGAACAACTGCCCGTCGCTCGAGCCCGCCAGCACCAGCTCCCCGCTCGCGGCCGTGCCGCCGGACAGCGGTGCGCGGGTGCGCGTGCGCCACAGGATACGGCCCGAGGAGACATCGATGGCCACGATGTCGCCGCGGTGGCCGGCGGCGTAAACACGATTGCCGGCGACCGACAGGCCGAGCCCGAGGCGCAGGGCCACGGCCTTCTTGTCGTCAACGGAGGCGCTCCAGACACGCTGCACGCGCAGGGTGGCGCTCAAGGGAGTGAGCTTCGCGGGCTGGTCGATGCTCTTGTCCTTCGAGCAGGCGGCGAGCAGCGCCAGCCACACCAGGGCGCCCGCCACGGCATGGGTCGATTTGCCGCTCATTTGCCCGAACCGGGCGTTGTGACTTTGGGCCCGGGCGTCGTGACTTTGGCCGCGGACGCTGTGACTTTGGCCGCGGTCGCCGTGACTTTGGCCGCGGGCGCCGCGCCGGGCGCATCGGCTGCGAGATCGGCAATCTTGAGGGTGAGGAGCGAGTCGCTGGCCGCCGTTTGCGCGCTGCGATACTCCTTCAGCGCCGCGGTCTTGTCACCCTTGGCATAGTAGGCATCGCCGCGCACCTCGTGGTATTGCGCAGCGAAGGCTCCGGGTTGAGCCGCGTTGAGAGTGGCGAGCGCGCCGTCGGTCTTGCCTTGGGCGATCTGCACCCGCGCCAGCCGCAGCCGCGCTACCAGGGCGAGGTCGCGATCCTTGGAATTCTCCGCCACCGCGGCGAGCTCGCCCGCCGCCCGATCGAGCTCGCCGCCGAGCACGTACAGGCGCGCCGCCAGCAGCCGCGCCTGGTCCGTATAGGGTGAGGCCGCGTATCCGTGCTGCAGCTCACCGGACAGTGCCAGGGCGCGTGTGCGATCACCGCCGTCCAGAGCCTGCACCATCTGCGTGTACTTCGCGCCGGCCTCGAGCCGCCCGGCATCCAGGCGCCCCTGCCACCAGCGCCAGCCGTACACGCCCGCCGCCACCACGGCGATCGCCACAATCACGGCCGGGCCGTTTTCCCGCACCTGGGTCTTGATCCATTCCCACTGTTCTTTTTCAGACAGGTAGTCTTCCACGCTTCCTCCAGCATCACGCCGCTGCGGGGCCGCTGCCGCGCCCCCTGGCCAGCGCCGCATCCACGCCCGCGGCCAGGCCCACGATCGGGCACTCGCTCTGACCGGACTCCTCGCGCAAAGGTTTCATGGCAACCACGCCGCGCGCGAGCTCATCGTCGCCGATGATCAGCGCCAGCGGCGCGCCGCTCTTGTCCGCGCGACGGAACTGCGCCTTGAGGTTGCCTGCGCCCAGGTTGAGCTCGAAACGCACTCGCGGCCGCTCGCTGCGCAAGCGCTCGACGAGCTCCAGCGCCTGCTCGCCAGCCTGCGCACCGCTCACCACGACGTACACGTCAGGGGGGCGCACGGACACCGTGCCCCCCGCCGCCTGCAGCAGCGCCACCAGGCGCTCGACGCCCATCGCAAAACCGATCGCCGGCGTCGCCTCACCCCCGAGCTGCGCGATCAGGCCGTCGTAGCGGCCGCCGGAGCATACGGCATTCTGTGCGCCGGTGGACGGGGTGATCCACTCGAACACCGTGCGGTTGTAGTAATCGAGGCCGCGCACCAGGCGCGGGTTGATCTCGTAGCTCACACCCACGGCGCGCAGCATGCTGCACAGCGCCTCGAAGTGTGCGTGCGACTCCGCATCCAGATGCTCGGTGAGCAGCGGCGCGCCGCGAATCACCTCCTGCATCTGCGGGTGCTTGCTGTCCAGGACCCGCAGCGGGTTGCCGGCGAGGCGCCGCTGGCTGTCCGCGTCGAGCTGCGCTGCGCGTGCCTGCAGGTACTCCAGCAACCGCTCGCGATAGGCGCGGCGGCTCTCCGGCGTGCCGAGGGAGTTGATCTGCAGCTTCAGGCCGTTGATCCCCAGGCCCCGCCACAGCCGCGCGCTGAGGGCGATGAGCTCCGCATCCACATCCGGGCCTGGCCAGCCGACCGCTTCCACGTCCACCTGCCAGAACTGCCGGTAGCGGCCGGCCTGCGGCGCCTCGTGGCGGAACATCGGCCCCAGACACCACAGCTTGTGGCGCTGGCCGCGCAGCAGGCCGTTGGAAATCAGCGCGCGCACGATGCCGGCGGTGGCCTCGGGGCGCAGCGTGAGGCTGTCGCCACCGCGGTCGGTGAAGGTATACATCTCCTTGCCGACCACGTCGGTGTGCTCGCCGATGGCGCGCTTGAAGAGCTCGGTGTGCTCCACCACCGGCACGCGAATCTCTTCGTAGCCGTACGCGCCGAGCAGCTCGCGCGTGCACGCTTCGAAGTGCTGCCAGGTGCCGATCTCGGAGGGCAGCACGTCGTTCATTCCGCGGATGGGCTGGATCTGCTCCGCCACCTCAATCTCCGTGCGCCAGCCGCGGCGGCGCCGCCATGGTGCGCCCGTCGCCCTCGATGAGCAGCCGTGCGCTGCCGTCGTGGCGCACCAGGCCCGCCAGCGCCAGCGGCTGATCGTTGACGCGCAGCCCCACCGCCGCGGCGTTACCGAGGACCACGCGCAGCGGGGGCGCGCCGCTCACCGTGCGCGGCGCACTGCCCGCCGCGTACAGGCCCTGCAACAGGCGCCGCCCGCTCGCGTCCGAGACCTCCACCCAGCTGAGTCCCGAGAACTTCAACCCCAGCTGCGTCGCGCCCGGCGCCGGGAGAGCGGCGGCGCCCGCGTTCGCCTGCGTCGCGGCGGCGCCCGCGCTCGCCTGCGTCGCGGCGGCGCCGGAGGCTGGCAGGGCAGCGGTCGCGAGCGGCTGCGGTTTCTCGCCCGGCGTGGTGAGCAGCCACCACAGCAGCGCGAACAGCGCAAATCCCGCCAGCCCCTGGAGCGAGCCCCTCACCAGGCGCGCAGCGCCCCGGCCGGGTTCACGGTGCGGGATGCGGGTGAGATCCGGGTGCGCCGCCGGCGCGCTGCGCGCATACAGCTCCTGCAGCTGCGCGGGCGACTCGCCGATGAGCTCGGCGTAGCGCCGCAGGTGCCCGCGCACGTACACATCGGCGCCCAGGGCCGCGAAGTCCTCCGCTTCCAGCGCTTCGAGCGTCCTCGGATCGAGGTGCAGACTCTCCGCCGCCTGCGCGAGGGTGAGGCCCTGTTTCTCGCGCGCGTCGCGCAGCCGCGCGCCGGTGCCGCAGCGTTGCTCGCCGCCAACTTCACTCGCCATGAGCGTCAGCCGGGGTTGCGATCGAGTTCCGCCAGGGCGCGCACCTGGTCGGTCCCGGGGAAGTCCAGCTGCAGTCGGCGCGCGTAGCGTTGCGCGCCGATCCTGTCGCCCTGGGCGCGCGCGACGCGCACCCCGAGCAGCAGCAGATCCGCGGTAGCCTCGTAGTTGCCGATGAAGGCGTCGATGCCGGCGCGCGCCGGGGCGAGCTCGCCGTGCTGGAATTGCAGCTCGGTGAGCTGGTACGCGGCTTCCGCGAAGTTCGGCCGGAGCGCCAAGGCGCGGCCGAAGTCGGCGCGCGCCTCATCGTCCCGCTTGGCCGCGCGCAGGCATACCCCGGCGTTGGTGTAGGCCGCCTCGGGGGTGCGATACAGCGCGTTGTGCGCCGCCTCCTCGAAGCGCCGCACGCCCTCCTCGGTGCGACCGTTCTGGCACAGGTACACGGCGTAGTTGTTCACCACCTGCGGGTCGTGCGGCGCCAGCCGCAACGAGGTACGGAACTCCGCATCCGCCGTGGCGGGGTTGTGCATGCGCTCGAACAGCATCGCTCGGGCGCTGTGAACGTCGGCGCTGCCCGGGTCCTCGGCGAGCGCCCGGTCGAGCTTGTCCTTCGCCAGCGCGACGTCCCCCTGGTGCAGGTAGGCGATCCCGAGCTGCACGTTGTAGGCGGCCGCATCGTGCGCCTTGCTGGGACGCTCCGTGGTTGCGCAGGCGGCGAGCAGCAGCGTCAGCGCGCCGGCCGCCAGGCGCGGCGGCAGCCGCTCGTGAGCCGGGGTGTTGACTGGGTTGCTCATGGTTGAACCGCCACGCCGATGAGCTTGCTCCCGAGACGCACGGTGGTGCGATCGATGACCCGCCCGGCCAGCTGTCCGCAGGCGGCGTCGATGTCCTCGCCGCGGGTGCGGCGGATGGTCGCCAGCACTCCGCGCTGCAGCAGCTCGTCACGGAAACGCTGGATGACGGGCGCGCTCGAGCGAGTGTAGCGCGTGCCGGGAAAGGGGTTGAAGGGAATCAGATTGACCTTGGCCGGATGGCCCTGCAGCAGGCGCGCCAGCGCGCGCGCCTGCGCGGGAGAATCGTTCACGCCCGCGAGCATCACGTATTCGAAGGTCACGCTGCGGCCGTTCTGCTCATCGAGATAATGCCAGCACGCCCGCAGCAGCTCCGCGATCGGATGCTTGCGGTTGATCGGCACCAGCTCGTTGCGCAGCGCATCATCGGGCGCGTGCAGCGACACGGCCAGCGCCACGTTGGTCTCTCGCGCGAGCTTGTAGATCTGCGGCACCAGCCCCGAGGTCGACAGCGTCACGCGGCGCCGCGACAGATCGAAGCCGAAGTCATCGAGCAGGATGCGCAGCGCGGGCACCACGTTGCGGAAGTTGGCGAGCGGCTCGCCCATCCCCATCAGCACGACGTTGCTGACGTGGCGCTCGTCCCCTCGCTGCTGTTCCTCGCGCTCGAGCTCGCGCACCGCCAGCCACACCTGCCCCACCATCTCGGCGGTGCTCAGGTTGCGATTGAAGCCCTGCTGGGCCGTGGCGCAGAACGAGCAGTCGAGTGCACAGCCGACCTGCGAGGAAATGCACAGCGTGCCGCGATCGGGCTCGGGAATGAACACCATCTCGAACGCTTGGGCTGCGTCGGCGCGCAGCAGCCATTTGCGGGTGCCGTCGACGGAGCGCTGCTGCGAGATGATTTGCGGTGCGCGCACCTCGGCCTGCGCGGCAAGAAGCGTGCGGAAGTCCCTGGCGAGATCCGTCATGTCGGCGAACGAGCCGACGCCGCGCTTGTACATCCAGTTCATCAGCTGGCGCGCGCGGAAGGGCTGGCCGCCGAGCTGCGCCACGAAGGTCTCGAGTGCCGCACGCGGCAGACCCAGCAGGTTGGTGCGCTGTGTCGCGGCAGGTGTCATGGCGGTGCGGCGCGCGCTCCTAATCGCGTGGATGCAGCTCGGTGGTGCTGAAGAAGTAGGCGATCTCGCGCGCCGCGGTGTCGGGCGCATCCGAGCCGTGCACCACGTTCCGCTCGATGCTGGTGGCGAGGTCGGCGCGGATCGTGCCGGCGGCCGCCTTCTTCGGATCGGTCGCGCCCATGATGTCGCGGTTGCGGGCGATCGCGCTCTCGCCCTCCAGTACCTGCACGATGACGGGGCCCGAAGTCATGTAGCGCACCAGGTCCTTGAAGAACGGACGCTCGCGATGCACGGCGTAGAAAGCTTCAGCCTCGCGCTGCGACAGGTGCAGCATGCGTGCGGCGACGATTGCGAGGCCTGCGTTCTCGAAACGGCGATAGACCTCGCCGATGAGATTGGCTCTCACGCCGTCGGGCTTGACGATGGACAGGGTG
>Ga0209239_1001283_pt1 | contig 14879 bp, 12 predicted proteins | sample GraSoi013_2_20cm_FD_185824 | JGI IMG/M metagenome (GOLD analysis project Ga0209239, IMG submission 185824) | Grasslands soil microbial communities from the Angelo Coastal Reserve, California, USA - Sample 10_02_2013_2_20cm (SPAdes) (version 2) | ecosystem: Environmental > Terrestrial > Soil >...
AACATCACTCCTTATATGCGCACCCGGGACAGTGTCCACAGAAAGAACAGCCCGTTCTACGGCCCCGAACGCTTTACTTATGTTCCCGCCAGCAACAGCTATCGCTGCCCGGCAGGCCAGCCACTCAACTATGTCGGGCTGAATGTTCGTAACCGCACCCATGCCTATATCGGAAGTCGCAAGCGGTGCGGTGCATGCTCCCAAAAAGCGCAATGCACAGGCGGACGATACAAGTATCTCGCCATCCACGTTCACGAGCCGGCTCGGCAACGTGCGCGCGAGTTGACCAACACGCCAGAGTTCGCGAACGCACAACGGGAAAGAAAAAAGGTGGAAGCGCTGTTTGCGGAACTCAAGAATCAGATCGGACTACGGCGGCTGCGTTTACGCAGAATGAAGTTTGTTCGTGAGCAGTTCTTTCTGGCGGCGGCTGCCCAAAACATTAAGCGATTGGTCCGCTTCCTTAGCCAACCGATGCAACCCACGGTAGCAGCGACGACTTAGCTCAGGTCATCGCAGAAAAGCTCGACGACGAATGGTACTCGCGGCCGAGAGAGACCTGCCCTCGGGCTCCCTTTTTCAACAACCACAGGCGTTTACACCACTTATCAGTCCTAAGCGAAAGACGGGAATTATAAGATACTTCTAGGCTGAGTTTTCCGCTGCCGGCGATTTGGTGAACAGAATCTCATAGACCAACAATGCGGCCCCCACCACGATGGCGCTGTCCGCCACGTTGAAAGCAGGCCATTGATATTGCCCGACGTAGAACAACAGGAAGTCCACCACTCGCCCGCTCACCACACGATCCCACAGGTTGCCCAGCGCGCCACCCAGAATGAGCGACAGACCCACTCCGGTAGTGCTCATAGAATGGCTATTTTTCCAGAGCAGGGCGGACACAATTACCAGCGCCACAATTGAGAACAGCACCAGCACCGCGATCTTCCACTCCGATGGAGACTCGGCGAACAAGCCAAAAGCTGCGCCGCGGTTCTCCACGTGCGTAAGCCGGAAGAAGTCCGGAATCACCTGGATGCTGTCGTGCAACGGAATTTCTTTGGCAATCACCCACTTCCCAACCCGATCAAGGAACAAGACACTTACAGCGATCAGGAAGTGGAACTTGCGCATGGCGTGATGGTCAATCATTGGACACAAGGAAGGTTTCTCTACACATTAGATTACTTAGATGCGGCTTCGGCTTCGAGTTCCCTCAGGACTGCACTGCAGCGTTCGCACACCATGGGATAAGCCGGATCGTCACCCACATGCGTGGAATAATTCCAGCACCGCTCACACTTCCGGCCCGCCGCCTTGCCCACCTGAACAGTGACGCCACCGGTTCCGTTCCCGGATGTGCCGCGTTCGATCACAACCTCTGAAACAATGAACAGGTAGCGAAGCTGTTCCTGGTAACGCGAAAGAACCGAATATACCGGGTCAGATGCAACGACCTTAACCTGAGCTTCGAGACTGCCGCCAATCAGTTTGCTATTGCGGGCATCCTCCAGCGCCTTGAGCACTTCCTCGCGCACAACACGGAGAGTCGCCCAGTCTTCCCGCTGCTTGGGATCATCAACCTGTGAGGCGCCGCCCAGAATGTCGGTGGCTTTGGGAAATTCCGCCAGATGCACGCTGGCCGGCCTATCCGGTACTCCGGGCAGATATTGCCAAACTTCTTCGCTGGTGAAACTCGTGATCGGAGCAAGCAGTCGCACCAAGGCCTCGCCGATACTCCAGATTGCGGTTTGTGCAGCCCGCCGGGCAACAGAGCGTGGCGCTGCAGTGTACAGACGATCTTTTAGTACATCGAAATAGAAAGCACTCAACTCGACCACGCAGAAGTGATTGACTCGCTGATAAATCCTGTGAAAAGCGAACTCGTCGTACCAGTGCAATACATCCGTGCACATCTCTGACGTCTTGCCCAGCATATATCGATCGATATCTTCCATCTTCTCGAACGGCACCGCGTCACGCTGAGGATCAAAATCGTAGAGGTTGCCGAGAACGTAGCGGAAGGTATTGCGAATCTTGCGATAATTTTCCGCTACCCGACGCATCAGTAGTTCGGAGCCGACTACGTCCTCACGGAAGTCCACTGACGCAACCCATAGGCGCACCACTTCGCCGCCCAGACGATTGGCAATGTCCACCGGATCCACGTCGTTTCCCCGCGACTTGGACATCGCACTGCCTTGCTCATCGAGCGTCCAGCCATTGGTTGCGACCATCCGGTACGGTGGGGTTCCGCGCGTCCCCATGGCGCAGAGCAGCGAAGAATGGAACCATCCGCGATGCTGGTCCCCGCCTTCGAGGTAAAGGTCGGCAGGGAAGGGCAACTTGGGTTCGTGGCCAAGCACGGCAGCGAAGCTTGATCCGGATTCAAACCAGACGTCGAGAATGTCGGTTTCTTTCGTGAACTTGGTTGCTCCACACTTGGCGCATTTCGTCCCTGGAGGAAGCACGGCGTCCGCGTCGGGTGTGAACCAGGCATCCGCTCCAGCGCGCGCGATGAGATCGACGACCCTGCGATTGATGCTCGCATCCTTCAGCGGCAGGCCGCACCCCTCGCACAGAAAAACCGCGATGGGGACACCCCAAATGCGTTGCCGCGAGACGCACCAGTCCGGCCGCGTAGCGATCATGTTGGAGATGCGCTCCTCGCCCCAGGCTGGATCCCATTTCACTTTCTTGATTTCCTCCAAAGTACGGCTTCGCAATGTGCCGCCGTCCAAAGGAGTTTCCATGGAAATGAACCACTGCTCAGTGGCGCGGAAGATGATCGGATTATGGCACCGCCAGCAGTGCGGGTACGAATGCTCCAGCTTCTCTTGATGCAGCAGCACCCCGCGGCTTTTCAGCAGCTCAACAATCGGGGCGTTGGCGTCGAAGACTCTCTTACCCTCGTATTCAGGAAGGCCGTTATGAATGACCCCGGATTCATCCACATTCGTCGTCAGATCCAGTTTGTACTTCACCCCGGTGGCAAAGTCGTCGGCGCCGTGGGAAGGAGCTGTGTGCACCACGCCGGTGCCTTGGTCCATAGTGACGTAGTCGGCAAGAACTCCCAGTATCTTCCGCTGCTCCCACGGTAGAAATGGGTGGTAAAACAACGTATGCTCCAGCGCTTTTCCGGGGAAACGCGCAATGGGCTTGGCGTCCGGGAGGCCGCTCTTCTCCGCAACCTCCTTGGCTAACTTCTCGGCGACGATGTAGATCTCTTTGTCACCCTCAAGGGCTACATACTCTTCGCTGGGATGAAACGCGACCGCCATGGAAGCGGGAAGGGTCCATGGAGTGGTCGTCCAAATAATTGTTGATATCGGTTTACCACTGTGAATACGAGCCTCGGCCAGCGTGGGATCGATGCTGCGAGGGTCCGACTGCAAAGGATATTTCACCCATACCGTGGGACTGACATGGTTCTCGTACTCGACTTCAGCCTCGGCCAAAGCAGTCTTGTCGCAGATACACCAATAGACCGAACGCAGGCCTTTGTAGACGAATCCTTTTTCCAAGAATGTGAAGAACGTTGCTACTACTTCTGACTCGTACTGCGGCGTCATGGTCGAGTAGGGGCGATCGAACCGGCCAAAAACGCCGATACGTTTGAACTGTTCGCGCTGCAAGTCCAGGTATTTTTCCGCGTATTTGCGGCATTCCAGGCGCACATCTACAGGCCGCATTTGCAGCTTCTTGCCGCCTAGTTGCTGATCAACTTTGATCTCGATCGGCAACCCGTGGCAGTCCCATCCTGGGACATACGGCGAGTCGAATCCGGACATGGTCTTGGACTTGACGATGAAGTCCTTCAAGCACTTATTCAATGCGTGGCCCAAATGGATAGGCCCATTGGCATAGGGCGGACCATCGTGCAGTACGTAGGTGGACGCTGCCTGGCGAGCTTCGCGAATCCGATCATAGATCCCCATCTGCTCCCAGCGAGCCAACAATTTGGGCTCATTTTGAGGCAGGTTGGCCTTCATGGGAAATTCGGTTTTAGGCAGATTGATGGTGGATTTGAGCTCGAGCGCCACTCGCTTACTTTCCCTTCAAATAGTTGATTTCTTTCATTATAGGGACAGGCCCTGAGAACGTCTATTCAGCCCTTGGAATGACACGAAAGTGCTTGGCGGACACTGCCTAAGTAACTGTCGAAAAAGAGGCACCGAAGTGTACAATTTTCCTCAAGGCGACGTTTTTCTAGTTTGAGCATCTAAAGTTGTGAACTGAATAGCTCAATCTTCTTGTAAACAGTTAACTTGCAAGAAGGGACAGGAACCTGGGTAGTATTCGAGCTGGGATGCAACTTGGCATCGAATGTGCTCATCAAGGTTAGGAGATAGACGGACCTAAGGTCTGGTCTACGGAACGATTGGACTCGGGCGCACCTATGGCAACACTCGACATCAAATCCGCCGCTACCGAACCCCAACTGAACCTGTTGATGCCCAAGGGAAGCATTGACCAGCCCTTGTGGAAGTCGCTGTTTCAGAATCTGGATGATTTCTTCTTTCCCAAGAAACTACCCCCGCTGGTTCTGACTTCAAGGCCTGTACCGGTAAAAGACATCTGGGGATTTTACGATTACAAAAAGAATGGCGCGCTTGGATCCACACTTGTGCACGTGGTCGTGATCGGCGCGATTATCAGCATTACGCTGATCGGTCGGCGTGTGGTCACAGAGATCACCAAGCCCCATGAGACGGTAACGCTGGTTGCACCCGAGGATATTCCTGTCCTTCAGCCCGCTAAGACGATTTCTGGCGGCGGCGGCGGTGGCGGCGATCGCGACAAGCTGCAGACCCCCAAAGGACACCTGCCCAAGGCGGCAATGGAGCAGATCACGCCCCCAGCGATGGTGGTGCGCAACGATCATCCCAAGTTGACGGCTGAGCCTACAGTGGTCCTTCCGCCACAAATCAAGATGGCAGCCAACAATTTGCCTAACCTGGGTGACATTACTTCGCGCATACCCTCCGGACCTCCGTCGAATGGTACGGGTTCCGGCGGTGGCATGGGTTCTGGTTCCGGCGGTGGCGTGGGAGTTGGAACAGGACCTGGCGTTGGCGAAGGTCGCGGTGGCGGCACTGGCGGCGGCGTATTCCGCGTAGGCGGCGGCGTGTCCGCTCCTAAAGAGCTATATGCTCCAGAGCCGGAGTATTCCGAAGAAGCCCGCAAAGCGAAGTATCAGGGAACCTGCGTTCTCTATCTGATCGTCGGTCCCGATGGCAAGCCGCGCGACATTCGGGTTGCCCGTAGTTTGGGACTCGGTCTGGACGAAAAAGCTATCGAAGCTGTCCGGCAGTGGAAATTCGAGCCCGCCATGAAGGATGGCAAACCGGTCGCTGTAGCGATCAATGTTGAAGTAGATTTCCGCCTGTACTAAGTATTTCTCCTTGCGAAAACGGCCGCGGACTCCGCGGCCGTTTTTATTTGTAGCGCCGGCATCTCTACCGGCAATTCATTCCTCCAAATTCACATGTCTGACATCCTCAATCGCATGCCCCAAAAACCGCATTCCCAAAGAGCGAAACTTCTCTACGGAGTCAGTAGCAAAAAATTTCATGCGGGGCAGACGCCGGCGCTCATCCTCGGTGGATGTCGAAACTGGAGTTACGCGCAGCAATTCTCCGACGACGCCAGCCGTAGATTCGGCGGAATCCACGATGGTCAGGTGCGCCGGCGCAACTCGCCGTAATAACGGCTTCAGCAGCGGATAATGGGTACAACCCAGGACCAGCACATCCGACGACTTGAAACTGTCCTGGAAGGCTTCGTCGAGATAAATGCGTGCTACCTGCTCGGTCACCGGATGTTCGATCCAGCCTTCCTCCACCAGCGGAACGAGCAAGGGACAGGCTTTTTCTTTTGCCTGCAGCCCCCGCGCTTCAAGGGCCTTCCGGTAAGCGTGGCTGCTGATCGTGGCCTCGGTGCCAATCACCACAACTTTGCGTTTCTGGCTGGCTGTGGAGGCACGCTCGGCGCCCGGTTCAATCACTCCTACGACTGGAACGCTGCAGGCTCGCGTGATCTTATCCAGCGCCAGCGCGGTGGCGGTGTTGCAGGCAATCACCAATAGCTGCGCCCCACAGTGTTCCAGAAACTGGCTGGCTTGGGTTGCGTACCTGGCAACCGTTTCGACCGACTTGGAGCCGTACGGCAGCCGTGCGGTGTCGCCGAAGTATAGATAATCCGCGGCAGGGATAACTTCAAGTAAAGCTTTAAGAACGGTTAAGCCTCCAACCCCGGAGTCAAAAACTCCAATGGTGGGTCGTCGCGTCGTCGTTGCCGAGCCGGTCGTTGCTGGGCCGATCATGGCTGAGCCGATCATACGCGCTGCGCGCCACCTGGAAAATGACTAGGCGGATGCTTTCACTGCGTCTCGTGGAGAAAATTAAGCGTGACGATCCGAGTTCTTGAGTGAACTGCCAACCAGCTCAGTAGGCCTGCCACAGCACGGTCCCGGAGGGATGGGTGCGCCGTGGGGACAGGTTCGTGGGTGCCCGAGGAACGTGCAGATCTTGTCCGTGGCTTCGGTGGATAAAATGTGTTCGAACTTGCAAGCCTGTTGTTCGATTTCAGTTTCACTCTCCAGCGCGAGACTATCGGTGAAGAGTCGCTCCGCCAGACGATGACGGCGAATAATATCGGCAGCACGCTGGCGGCCGCGTTCGGTGAGTTCCACGATCATGCTGCCATCACCGGTAGAGACGCCGGACGGCTTAAGCGCCTCATGGCAGGGATTGACGAACGGCCGGTGGGCATGAGGCTCAGGCGGATGCGGAGTCGTGACAACCAACCCTAGCGCGACCATCTTTTCGATCGCAATGCTGACTGGCAGTGCGCCATGGACCTCCATGCGCTCAATTTCGGCGATCTCTCCATTCTCGGCCAGCGCCCAAAGTTCTTCCAGGACCTCGTCAAACTGCTCCTCGTCGGCCATGGCGAACACTTCCTGCTCGGCAATCTTCCCGTGATGCAATTCAACGCGGCGATCCGCCAGGCGCGCAACAACCGGATCATGTGTGACCATGACGATGGTGCGTCCCTGGCGATGAAGTTCGCGCAGCAGGCGCAGAACGATTTCTTCGTTCACCGCGTCAAGATTGCCAGTAGGCTCGTCTGCTAACACAATCTTTGGATCATTGATCAAGGCGCGGGCGATGCACACCCGCTGCTGCTCGCCGCCAGAAAGCTGCGCAGGAACGTGCTCGGCTCGGTCCTTCAGCCCGACGCGAGCTAGCGCTTCAAGCGCTTCTTGTTCATCCGTCATGCTGTGGAAGTACTGCGCCAGCATGACATTTTCAAGCGCGGTTAAATAGGGGATGAGATGGAATTGCTGAAAGATGAATCCAACTTTTTCCGCGCGCACCCGGTTCAGTTCGTTGGCAGACATGTTGGCGACGTTCACGCCATCCAGCCAGATCTCACCCGCTGTCGGACGGTCCAGGCAGCCAATGAGATTTACCAGCGTAGACTTCCCCGAACCGGACGGCCCCATAATCGCGACCCATTCGCCGGGATCCACCGAGAGGGTGAAATCGTCGAGCGCGCGAATGACGCCACCACTGGCCTCTGCCTTGGCCGGGTAGAGCCTGCTGACGTCTTTCAACCGGATCATGTCACTCCCCTCTAAGAATCATAGCTGGTTGCACCCGCCGCAGCAGAAAAATAGGCAGAATCGCCGCGATCAGGGCTACGGCCACGCTGCCGCCCAGGATCGCAGGAAACACGCTGAACCGCGGTATAACCGGCGCGTGGAAATTTGCCCGGCCGATCCACGCGGCGCCTCCAAGGCCAAAGCCGAAACCAATCACCGCGCCCAGAGCTCCCAGCAGAACGGCCTCCGCCGCTACGAATCCGCTGATTAGCCGTTGCGAGGCTCCTAAAGCTTTCATGATGGCAAAATCGCGTCGCCGGTCAAAGACCCAGCCGGTCAGCGTGGCCAGTACGCATAGAGTAGCTGTCAGGGTGATTAGAATGGCCGTCGCTAACAGCGTGGCCCGCGTCTTGCCCAGCACACGGGCTTCCCCTTCGATGATTTGCCGGACCGGCCGAACGTCGGCCTCGGGAAGTGCTGCAGACAACTTCTGCATCACGCTGGTGACTTCCTCCGGAGTACCGGAGACAGCAATCTCAATCGTGGAAGGATGAGTTTCAGTCCACCCTTCGAAATCGCGGAGCGAAAGATAAATGCGACTGTCTTCCGCGGCGCCTGTCCGCAGGATTCCTGCGGGGTTGAGATGTATAAGACGTCCGCCGAAACTAAGATCAAAGGGCTTGCCTTGTGGGCTAACCAGGGCTGCGGCTCGTACTCCCACAAGCGCTTGCTGCGACAAGGTTGGCCATGCGGTTACAGACCACCAGCGGTTCAGATTGCGAACCTGATCAAAGTCCGTTCCAGATACAACTATGGATTGCCCGCTAGTTGTGCGCGCTACCGCGTAGGCAAACGGACCTGCCAGGCCGCGTCCGGCAAGAAGAGCGGAGGCTTTCTGCAAAACGTTCGGGGCTAGTGTCTGGCCGTCTCTTGCGACGACCACAATATTGGCTCCGTAGTTGCGAAACTCTTTACGCAACTTGGCTTGAACGTCGACAAAAAGATTGAGCATCGTCGTGACCACAGCAGCGGCCACGACCATCGCCAGCAACGCTGAGGCGGCGCGGCCTCGACGGAGTATGGCGGCACGTAACAGCATTCGCCAGAACATCGATCCCCGGGAAATGCGCCGACGCTTCGCACGGTTAGGCGCAAGGTGCGATGGAAGGGAACTCAACCCTCACCTCGCAAGGCATACACAGGATCGAGCTCTACAGCGCGACGGATAGCCAACGCGCTGCCGACAAAGGTCACGATTACAGCAATTGCGAGAATTAGCGGAAGCAGCACGGGTTGGATCGTGATCTGAGAATCGAAGATAGATCGGCCAATCAGCCGGGCCAGAAGCGCTCCACCCGAGAATCCAACCAAACCGCCCGCAAGGCCTAGCAGCAGGGCTTCCGTGAAGAACAATCCTGCCACCGAAGCTTTGCCGGCCCCCAGAGCCTTCATTAATCCCACTTCGTTGCGGCGCTCGAACATAGCTGTCGCCATGGCAGCCGAAACCGCCAGAGCGGAGGCAAACAAGGCAGCCAGAGTTATCAGCAACATCAATCCTTTGACCCTGGAGAGAACGACGCCTTCGTTTTGCGCCACCTGGCGAATCTGCTCGGCATGGGAGTTTGGAATGGCCTCCTGAAGTTGATATGCGATGGACCGCGCATACGGAGAGCAATACCAGCGATCGTACATTGCCCCGCTCATGGTTTTGGGATCGCGGCGGGCGAATGCGTCCTCGGGCTTGGTGAGCGCGCTGACGTAGATGCGACGGACTGCGTGCGGCTTTCCCAGAACCTGCTGCGCTAACGCCAGGGGTGCGACGATCTGATCATCTTCCGTGCCGCCGGTGGAAAGTATTCCAGCGACCCGGCGAGGACGTCCGGCAATATCGATTTGATCGCCTGGCTGACGATTGAGCCGGGAGGCCAGACGCTCGCCCAGCAAAACATCTTCGGAAGCATCCTCAGGCCATGCACCCTGCACCTTCCACCACGGGTGCGTAGTCTGCACACCAGTCGCGAAATCTGTCTTGCCGAAGCTGAGCCGCTTGGAAAAATATGTTCCGAGCAGGGTCAGCTTACTGTCACCCGTGTCGACAGTGACCGGCAGCATGGGAGCGAAGCCGATAATGTTATTGCGCCAGAACATTCCTTTGATCTTGGGGAGGTCTATTTCATCGAGGTAAGCGCCGTCGCTGGCGGGCTTGAGATTCACCCCTCCGATTTCTACATCCAACGTGTCTTCCTGGGGGGTCACTACAAGGTTCGCGCCATAGCGCCGCAGTTCGCGGTTGATCTTGTCGCCGATATCGGTGGCGACGCCAATCATTGCCGTGGCTACACCTACGCCAAGTGTGATGGCGGCGCCGGCTAAAAGTTTTCGGCGGGTCTGCCGCCGGAACGATTCATACACCAGTCGCACAAACATGGACTATTTTTGGAACACGCGGGCTCCGGCCGCGATGTCCGCCTCCTGGATGATGACGTTGTCGGAGGCGATGACGGCGTTCAGAGGAATGGGATTGCATCCGCCTGCCGTACCTACCGACTGCGGATTGATGGGCGCGGCACAATTCTTGCATACCACACCGTTGGGCCCCTTGTAGAAGCCCACCCCACCGCAGATTTGGCAGGCGTCAAATACCGTGGCAATCTTGCCGTCTGGTTTTTGGTAGAGCCAGAAACGAATCTCCACGCCATTCTCCCGAGCAGAAAAGCGATGCAGGTCGCCTCCGGAAACTTGCGCCAGCGGAATAGCTACCTGCCCATTTACAAAAGTGACTTCGGTTGCAGGCGAGGGAGCACTCAAACTCTTGGCATAGATAAATTCAGCTGTAACCAGGAGGATGAAAAGAAACGAACTGGCATACACCGAAGCCATCCACAAACGTTCCCGACGAATGCTCCAGGCAGCCTTCCGTCGTTCGGCCGCGGAGTTGGTCACAAGGCCCGGTTCGCGCCGTTTGACTTCAAACAGCACCATCAGTGCAGCCAACGCAAAAATGGTGACGAAAAAGAACCAGTCGTTGGCGACGATGGGACCGACAATCGCCATCTCCCGCTTGGAGGAGGGAAGCACTCCATTTTCAGAAAGCTCGTGCAATCCAGTGATAATCAGTTGCCCGGCCACAAAGAACAGAATGACAGTGGTTACCCGGAAGAATTTTTGCAGATTGATGGGCAGGCTGCCCTTGACGAACATCACGCCGAATAAAATGGCAACGATCACACCCAGCAGCGTTCCCACAAAACTCATTAATTCGGTTGTATTCAGCGAAACTGCTCCAAGATACAAAACCGTTTCCACACCTTCACGGAGGACCATCAGAAAAACGAAAACAAATAATCCGAAGCCGGCATTTTCGCCGGCAAGCAATCCCACTTTGCCTTCTATGTGCCCCTTTAACTTGCGGCCGGTCTTCATCATGAAAATGATCATGGTGACGACGAAGAAGGCGGCAGCCAGCATGATCCAGCCTTCGAAAATATCCTGGTTCCACTGCAGCCGGGAAAGGACGATCGCAATGGCAATGCTACCCACAAATGCAGCCGCGAGCGCGAAATAGACGAATTTGCGCAGCTGGGGACGCCCGATTTTCGCCAAATAGGCGAGCGTGATGCCGACAATCAGGGCGGCTTCGACACCCTCGCGCAAGGTACCAATAAAGGCCTGCAACATCTAAAAATTGCCCTCAATGATTTTGAAAATGAATTTCAATTTCAACTACTTAGGATAGTCTTCCAGGCAGCGAACGTCAACGTTCAGGGCACGGATTCGCAGCATCGATCACAGTCGTTTTAAGAATTGCTTGGCATTTTCCAGGCCAGGAAACAATTTTTCTTCCGCCTGAAACGCCGCTGAGTGTACGCAACGGCGGTTGCCTCGCAGCTTGACGGGATGTTTCAGATGCAGCATCTCGTGATACACGATGTATTCGATCGCACAGCGTGGCACCGCAGGATGGTCGAAGACGCGACTTACCACGATCGCGTTATGAGCGGGATCGTAATGTCCAAGACTGTTGCGTGCATGATCGCGGCTCCATGTCATCTGCGGCCGGGCCATGAGTCCATAAAAGAAGCGCGTATTCAGTTCGTCGAAGACTGTCTCCAGGTTGTAGATATGGCCACGGGCAGACTGGATGCGCTTGCGACCACGTATTTGTCGCACCAGGTGAGCCTTCTGCGTAATGTCGTGACTGGAAACATATCGGCGATACCGGCTGGCATGCTCCCGCTCAATGGGACGGCGGTACATCTTGGCCAGCAAAATATGTGCAATCGCGCCTAGCACAGATGGAGGCGCACCTTCCAGCAAATCGGACAGCCGCACCAGCAATTTTCCGTCGCGCAGACGGATTGTACTGTTTAGGTTCGCGAAAGCGAAGAATTCAACGACGAACTCTGGGACAGGCGCTCTGGGGCGCAGTTCGCGATAAATTCCTTCAAAAACCTGGAGAAGACCGTCCCTCACGTTGCCGCTAGATTAGCATGAATCGCATTCTAGAAAACCAGGGTCTCACTGTGGTTCAGTTTTGGTTTTTGTCTTGTGCTTGGCTGCTTCCTCCTGCTCACTCAGCAATTGCCGATGGTCCTGGGCGCTGTTGTCGAGCGTATCAATCGTATTCGTCAGTAGGAACTCGTAGTGGCTCTGTTCGTTCTTGCTAGCCGTGGCGGAATTCTTCAGCGCCCGCAGCTTGGCTTCAAATTCAGTGTCGGCCTCGATAATCGGTTTCAACACCTTCCGTAGATCCGCCTTCCTGTCGGCGTAGGTATCGATGTTGTCGTTTAGCTCGTCATAGAGATCAAGAAAATCCTGTAGCCGATCGTGGGTTTCCTTGCCTCGATCAGTGACCTTGGGATCGGAGCGTACTTGTTCCACAGCAGTCAGGCGGGCACGGGCAAATTTGAGATACAACTTTAACCGTTGGTCTGGTTCCTGGGCTGTATCGCGTAATTGATCGATTTCAACCGGTGTCAGCGGGTCGTGACGCGGCGCAGCGGATGCAATCGGCAGCATAAGTAAGCCGCAACAGATTACCCCATGGGCCAGGTTCATTTGTTTTCCTTCTTGCCAAACATTTGCGACAAGAGTTCGGTTCGAACCAGCTCCAGGTGGTCCACCGCCTCCTGAACAGGCGCCTGGTATTCAAAAGCCAAAGTACGTTTTATATCGCGCAGTCGGGCCACCATTTTGCGCACCGCGATTTCTGTGTCCTTCAACTTCTTGCCGGACTGGGTAGCCGCATCACGCGCCTTGTCGGAATACTGGACGACATCGCTCACCGCGACGCGGCCTTCCTCCGGCTTCCCTTCGGAATACAACTGGTCAGCCGCCTTTACCTGGCGGCGGGCAATTTCCGTGTATAAACGCGGACGATCTTCCAATTTGGATGATCCGGCACGAGTGATGAGTTCCGCCAGAGTTTCTTCCTTGCGAGCGAAAGCAGCCAGCGAACTGGCAAAACAAATTGCGAGAATGATGATCGGTATTCGCATCGCTTTCACTTTTTCGGTTCAATTGCGATCAGGCGATGGCGGGCCTGCCACTCCTGATCGGGAAATTTCCCCTCCGCTACCTCGAGAAATTTATGATAATTCTCCGCTGCCCGCTTGTAATCGCGCAAGTGGTCGTAAGTGGTAGCCCGCAAAAAATAGGTACCTGGATTTTCCGGGACAAATTTGGCGCGCTCTTCAAGGGCCTTAATTGCCAGCTCATAATTCTTATTCTCGTTCGCGGCCAGGGCGAGGTTGTCATAGGCATCGCCGAAGTCCGACTTCAACTGCACTGCCACCAACAGTTCCTGCTGGGCTTCGGGAAATTTGCGTTGTTTCATCAGCGCCTTCCCCAACCGCGCATGCAACTCCGCATCCTTCGGCTTTGCCGTCAACAGTGCACGGTACTGCATCTCGGCCTGATCGAATTTGTCAGCACTGACATAGACTTCCGCTAAATCACGTCGCACATCGACATCATCCGGAGCAAGTTTCAAGGCTGTCTCAAGCTCGGCGATAGCATCTTCGTTGTGGCCGCCGATTGCCAGAATGCGTCCCAGCTGCATGTGGGCGCCCGCGTCGTTGGGACGCGCAACAAGCAGTTTGCGCAGGACATCGTCGGCCTCGCTATAACGCTGTCCCCGCATGTAAATATTTGCCAAGCCTGCAAGCGCATCTGTGGATGTTGGATCCAGCGCCAAAGCTTGTTTGTATTCCTGCTCGGCGTCGGCAACGCGTTCTTGCTTTTCCAGCAACAGACCGGCAGAAAGGTGAGGCTCGGCGTCTTTCGGTTGCAGAGCACTGGCCTGATGGTAGGCTTCGATTGCTTCGTCGGGCTTGGCCTTCTCGAGCACTTTCGCGAGTGACAGCCAGGCGCGCGCCTGTCCTTCCTGCACATGGGCGTTGGGTTTTAACTTGGTCGCTGTGTGCAGAAACTGTTCCGCATCCGGCTGCCCGGCCTTGGCCAGCATCACCCCGAGATTCAGATTGGACTCGAAGACATCGGGCTTTGCCGACACTGACTTCCGATAGGCTGCGATGGAAGCGTCGGTCTTGCCCAAGGCGCTGTAGACAAAACCCAGATCGAACCAGGCGAGGTAATTGGTGGGATCCTTGGCGGTGACTTTATTCAGCAACGGCTCAGCGCTGGCGTAATCTTTTTTCTCTATGGCAGTTTCGGCCTGCGTGAGTAGGGCGGAAGAATCCGCCTCCGCCACCTTGTGCCGACGGACGGTTTTCTTTGTGGACTGGGCAGAAAGATCGCCGCTGAGCACGGTGAACGCGAGCACGGCGATAATTGAGAGGTCTCTATTTGCGCCCATTGGAACGCGATCCGTTTCCGTTCAAGACTCGCGCCAGAAACTTCCCGGTGTACGAATTTGGCAGCTTCGCAATGGCTTCCGGTGGACCTGATCCCACAACGTAGCCGCCACGATCGCCGCCTTCCGGGCCAAGATCAATTACCCAATCCGCGGTCTTGATTACTTCCAGATTATGCTCGATTACCAGGATCGAGCCCCCTGCATCGATTAGACGCCGGAAGGCGGAGAGTAGTTTGCTGACATCATCGAAATGAAGTCCAGTGGTAGGCTCATCAAAAATATAGAGAATGCGATTACGCCGGCGGCTTTCTGTGGGATCCGCAAGCCTCCGAAGCTCGCGTGACGCCGGTTGCAGATGCGCCGCCAGTTTCATGCGCTGGGCCTCACCACCGGAGAGCGTAGTGGCGGACTGGCCCAGCCGCAAGTAGCCCAGCCCAACTTCCTCCAACACCC
>Ga0209239_1001286_pt1 | contig 14870 bp, 15 predicted proteins | sample GraSoi013_2_20cm_FD_185824 | JGI IMG/M metagenome (GOLD analysis project Ga0209239, IMG submission 185824) | Grasslands soil microbial communities from the Angelo Coastal Reserve, California, USA - Sample 10_02_2013_2_20cm (SPAdes) (version 2) | ecosystem: Environmental > Terrestrial > Soil >...
GGCGTGCCCATCGTTCACTACCCCGACGGTTGGGTCTACGCCCGAACGTTCAGCGACGTCGATCTATCGACGACCGGCGCCACGGTCTGGAAACGCACCTTCCACCTGGATGAGATCGGCGGGGACACAGCTCATCGCTACCAGTTCGTGCCGATCGCCTCTCGCGGAGACATCGCGGTGACTTACACGATCGATGGGCGCGTTGTGTCGATCAGCGTCGCGCCGGTTTGGATCGCGCCCGGATATTCGGAGGTCGGCATCCTGAACGAGCAGTCGGCGGCGTTCAACGACTTCGCCGCCGATCGGCAATCGACGCTCACTGGCGCCGCCTTTGGCAGCTGGGTCCCAGTGACCGGTCGGTGGGCACGCGTCCGGTCGAGCTCGCTAGGCGTGGAGTGGTCGGTTTCCGCGTTGCCCGGGGCGGCGCTTTACGGAGGGCGCGAGCAGGCACCGCCGGACTTCAACTGGGCCGGGCTCGACTACATCTTCCCGGGGTCGTTCGGCGGCACGGACTATCAAGTCACGGTGCAGGAGGCGAGATGACAGAACAGATCGACGTCGTCCTGGTGTACCCGCAGCGCGCACCCAAGCAGGGACGCCACTGGATCATGCCGTCGCTCGGCCTGATGTATCTCAGCGCCTCGCTTCGGCAGGCCGGATACACCGTGAGGCACATCGACCACACGTTCCTCGAGCGGCGCGAGGTGCTCGACGAGATCGAACGCCTCCAGCCGTCCGTGATCGGCATCTACTGCATGATCACGATGCAGGACGAGGCGCTGTCGCTGGCCGAGCAGGTGCGCGGCAAGGCGCTCACCGTCGTCGGCGGACCGTATCCCTCGGGCGAGCCCGAGACGTTCGTCGACCAGTTCGACCTGGTCGCGGTCGGCGAGGGCGAGGAGACGATCGTCTCGATCATGGAGCACCTCGGCGACGGTCGATTCGAAGAGATCCCTGGGATCGTCTTCAAGCGCGACGGCCAGCTCGTCAAGAGCACAGCGCGGCAGCGGAGCAAGGACATGACGCACCTGCCGCTGCCCTATCGCGGCGACGTGCCCAACGACGACTACATCCTTTACTGGCGTAAGCACTGGAAGGAGGCGACGACGCCGCTGATGTCGACGCGCGGTTGTCCTTTTCGCTGTGACTTCTGCCACAAGTCGGTGTTCGGCGACCTGTTCAGCGCCCGGCCGATCGAGTCTGTGGTGACCGAGATGCGCGAGATCGCAGAGCTCGGCTACGACCACATCTGGATGTCCGACGATCTTTTCACTCTCAACTACAAGCGCACCTTCGAGCTCGCCAAGGCGATCGAGGAGGCGGACCTGCCGTTGACATGGGAATGCCTCAGCCGCGTGACGCACGTCGACCAGGCGCTTTTCGAGCAGATGCACCGCGCCGGCTGCAAGCGCATCTTCTTCGGCATCGAGTCCGGGGACGAGCGCGTGCTGAAGGAGATGAAGAAGGGGATCACTCCAGAGGGAGCTCGCGCCGCTGTGGAAGCCTGCGTCGCAGCGGGGATCAAGGCCGCGGGCTTTTTCATGGTCGGCTACATCGGCGAGACCACCGACTCGTTGATCCGCAGCGTCAACTTCTCGAGCAGCCTGCCACTCGATTACGTCAGCTACACCATCGCCTACCCGCTTCCAGGCACCGGCTTTTACGAGCGGGTGCGGGAGCGGCGCCTCCATGGCGAGTGGCACAAGGTGAGGCACAATCGCCTGCTCTTCAACACCGACTTCTCCGAAAACAAGCTCCGCGCGGCGATCCTGAAGGGCGCGATCCAACACCGGCTCAACCGCATGCACATGCGGCCGGCGGCAAGAGCGTTCCAGCTCGCGACGGACCCGGTGCTGCGCTTGATGAAGTAACTACGATGACCGCCGTGCAGCAGGTCTGGCCAAGCCTTTTTCGTATTGTCGTTGGCCTGTACTGGCTTTACTTTGCGAGCCAGAAGTGGCAGGGCGTCGGCTGGATGAAATCGTTGATCGAGTCCACCGGGCGGGTCAACCCGATCCCCGGTCTGCACGAACTCCTCGTCTCGGTGGTGGTTCCGAACTGGCTTCCCTTCGCCCTCGCACAGGCGGCCGGCGAGACGCTCGTCGCGGTGCTGCTGATCCTCGGTCTCGCCACGCGCTGGGCGGGGGTGCTGGGATTTCTGCTCGCCGCCAACCTGGCGCTTACAGTCGCGTTTCTCGCCAACGACGACGGGTTTCGGTGGCTCTACTACCTTGCGGTGCTGGCCAACGCTGAGATCATCGTGTCTGGACCGGGTCCCGTGGCGCTCGGCCGCTTCGGCTGGGTCCCGGCCTGGTTGCGTTAAAGCCGATAGGCTAGGCGCCGTGAGCGTGGACGCAGAGGGATATGGGTTCCCTGAGCATCAACGGACGTTGTCCCGTCTGATGGACGACATCCGCATCCTTTCGCCCGCCGGCGTCGAGCGCGCCGCTCAGGGCTGGGACCGCCACGCGCGGTTGCAGGGCCTGCAGGGGATCCACGAGGCCGAGAAAGCGGCCCTCCACGAGATCGAGAAGGCCGATCGAGGCCCGGCCTGGGACGAGGTCCGGCGCAACCTGTTCGGACTGACCGAATCGGGCCAGGCGCTCGTCAGCTGGAAGGCGGAGCACGGCGAGGTCGGCCACAAAGCTGAGGACGCGGCGTTCATGGCCGCGCTTGGCCTGGTCGCCGGCAACCTGATCAGCCCGGAGCAGGCCAAGACCCTGCTGCGCCCGCTGTCGGAGGCGCTGCCGTGGCTCCTGCCCGAGGAGAACCAGCCGGTCGCCTGATCCGATCAGCTCGCTGGGCTTCCCACGAGCTCGGCCAGGTCCGCCAGCTGGAGCGCCGAGGGATCGACCGGTCGCCGGCTCTCGATCAGCTTCCCGCCGAGCTCGTTGGTCTTGGCGTCGTTCATCGACAGGACGCCTTGAACGATGCCCTCGCGAAGGTAAAAGACCGAGAAGGTCAACGCTTCGCGGTCGCCACGCCAAACCGCCGTGTCATCGCCGGAGGCGTGGCCGCGGTATTCCAGGCTCACGTCGTACTGGTCGGACCAGAAGTACGGAAGTTTCGAATATGGTGCATGGTCCCCGGCGATGGAGGCGGCGATCCCGCGTCCCTGGCCCTTGGCAACCTCCCAGTGCTCGACGCGGATCGACCTGCCCAAGACCGGATGCTGGTGCAGCGCGATGTCGCCGCCGACATAGACATTCTCAGCCGCGCGCAGTCCCTCGTCGACTCGAACACCGCCACCTTCGATGGCCAGGCCAAGCGCCTTGGGGAGGTCGAGGTTCGGCTCGATCCCGACCGCGACCAGCACGAGGTCGACGTCCTCGTGGGTCCCGTCGGAGATCGACACGCCGGTTACGCGATCGCCCTCGGTGTGCCAGCGATCGACTTTCGCGCCAAGGCGGACGTCGACGCCTCGGTCGCGGTGAATGCGCGCGTAAATCTCGCCGACTTCTCGGCCAAGCGCTCGCTGCAGCGGCACCGGCAGCGCCTCGACGATCAAAACATCCTTGCCGAGCTTGCGCGCCGACGCCGCCACCTCGGCCCCGATGAAGCCGGCACCGATCAGCAACAGTCGCGAGGCACGGTCCAGCGCTTCGCGCAAGGCCCGGCTGTCTCGCAATGACCGCAGCGTGAGCACGTTTTGCGCCGTCGGAACCTCTGGCAGGCGCCGAGGCGTGCCACCGAGGCCCAGGACCAGGAAGTCGAACCCAATATCGCCCCCGCCCGTCAGGTTGACCTTGCGCCCACTCAGCGACCCACCCGTGACACGCTGGTCGAGGCGCAGCTCGATCCGTTCCTTCGCATATTCAGCCTCGTCGTGGAGGAAAACCTTGGGCGCGTCGATCTCGCCACGGAGAAACTCTTTCGACAGGTAGGGACGGTCGTAAGGACGGTCGTCGTCGGCACTGATGACGACGACCTCGCCATCGAAACCGCGCTTGCGCAGAGCAAACGCCGTCGCGTCTCCCGCTCCCCCGCCGCCGACGATGACCGCGCGCGCCATCTACGTTGCAGACGATACGCGGGCGTGGTGCAGCCAGCCGTGCGGATCGGGGGCTGCGCCACGCTGGATGTCGACGAGGGCCTGCCGCAATCGCATGCTGACCTCGCCTGGACCGCCATCGCCTACCGTCCACGAGGCGTGCACCGATTTCACCGCCGCCACCGGCGTGATCACCGCGGCTGTGCCGCACGCGAATACTTCGCTTAGCGACCCGTCCTCGCATCCGGCCCGCCACTCGTCGACGCTGATCCGTCCTTCTTCGGTTTCGTAACCAAGGTCGCGCCCAAGCGTCAGCAGCGAATCTCGGGTGATCCCAGGAAGCAGCGTTCCGGTCAGGGCCGGGGTCATCAGGCGAGCATCGGGGCCGCGGCCGAACACGAAGCACAGGTTCATGCCGCCCATCTCCTCCACCCACCGGTGCTCCTGCGAGTCGAGCCAGACGACCTGGTCGCAGCCGTGCTCGGCCGCCTGCGCCTGGGCGAGAAGACCGCCGGCGTAGTTGCCGCCGGTCTTCGCGGCGCCTGTGCCGCCCGGCGCCGCCCGGCTGAAGTCCTCGCTCAACCAGACCGTGACCGGCTTGACCCCGCGAGGGAAGTAGGGTCCGGACGGCGAGGCGATCAGAAGGAAGGTCACCTGGTCGGCGGGGTGAACGGAAAGCGTCACCTCGCTCGCGTACATGAGCGGCCGGAGGTACAGGCTGTGCTCGGCCGCCGACGGCACCCACTCGTGATCCGCCTCGAGCAACAGGTCGATCGCCTCGAGGAACGTCTCCTCCGGCAGCTCGGGCAGCGCAAGCCGCCTGGCCGAACGGCGAAACCGAGCCGCGTGGGAGTCCGGGCGGAAGCCTGCCACGCCTCCATCTGACTGGCGAAAAGCCTTCAGGCCTTCAAAGACCGCCTGGGCGTAGTGGAGGACCGAGGTGCCGGGGTCGAGAGAAAGCGGGGCGTACGCCGTCAGCTCGGCGTCGTGCCACCCGCGGTCGGCGTCCCAGAGGATGCGGACCATGTGCTCGGTGAAGAGGCGGCCGAAACCAGGGTTCGCCAGCAGTCGCTCGCGCTCGAGGGCCGGCACGCGGCGCCGCACGCGGTTGACCTGGAACGGGATCGATGAGGTGCGCGATCTCACGGTGCGCCAAACACTACCTTTCGCCAGGGGTTGGCCGCCGGGCGCAAAAAGAGGCCGGGTCTTGCGACCCGGCCTCGCGAGAGGAAGGAAGGGGTTCTTGTTTTAGAGCTGGCGCACGGCGGCGACCGGGACGGTCACCGCTATCGGCTCGACCGCGGGAATCGATTCCGCCGGAAGCTCGATCGTGGCCGTCTCAGTGGCCAGGATCGGCCTCTGCGGCCGTCGGAGGCGCCCCCTTCGCGCGGGGGGCGGGCTCCCGACCACCGGGTCGAGCATCTGCCGCAGCTTCAGCTCCAGGAACTTGTCGAAGTCGTTCATCTGTAGCAGAAACGCCTCCCACAACAGGAGTACCCGTGACCCCCAGAGTTTTCGGCGGCCGGCCCGTCGACCGGCTCCCAAGGACCCTCCGAAACGCCCCTAAAACCAGCCTACGCCGCCCGTCTGCTGGTGTGAACAGCCGCCTGGTTTTCATCGTAACCGCTCCGGCCGGGTTTGGCGACAGCGCCGTTGGAGTCGAGGTTGTGGGCCAGCTTGACCAGTCGCAGTCGGGTTCGGCCAGGGCCGAGGAATCGCGCCGCCATGACCACGAAAGGCTTGACCAGGACGCTGCTCGCCGAACCGTTGACTTTGAAGAGCGTTCGACGAGCAACCATCGCGATTAGAGAACGCCGCCGAATCGCCGAGTACCGCCGAACCGAACCCTGCATCCCACACCCCTTCGTCCGATCAGAGGAGGCGCCTTACTGAAGCAACCAGCAAGCGCCCCTTCACCTCATCAACGCCTCGTCGGGAACCAGTACGCGCGCGTACACGGCGAAGATGTTCCGCTTGCCGGTGGACGATGGAAGTAAACTCCTGTTTAGGCGTGTGCGGGCACACAAAGGGGGGAGTGACCTGGAAACTGTCGGCCTAGAGGCGGGATACGGCGACGTCCTGGAAGCGTTTCAGGCCGCGTCCGCCGAGCTTGCTCGATTCAAGACGGTGCCCGAGATCGCGGAAGCCGCGTTGCGCATCGCCCTGACGCTGACCAGGTCGTCCGTTGCGTTCCTGGCCCTCCAAGACGAAGGCGGCGAAGACAAACGCGTCTACTCGATGGCCAGCGACCCTCTGGAGCGGCTGCCGGACGATGAGATCGAAAGGATCTTTGCGGCAGCGGCAGGCTTCTCGGGGCCGATGCCTACCGCCACCTGGAGCGGCGTGAGCGGCACCGCGTCGCCCGCCATCCGGTCGACCTGCGCGCAACCCCTGCGTGCGGTCGGCGAGACGATCGGCACGTTCGGCGTCGCAAGTCCAAGCGGTTACACCGCCGTGCAGCAGCGCATGTTCGCGATCTTCGCCAACCATGTCGCGTCGGCTCTCGCGATCGGCCGGCTCGCGGAGCGACGCAAGGAGATGGTCGACACGCTGGTCAACCTGCGCGCGGACCTGGATCGCAGCGAAAAGCAGAGGCTCATCAACGACGAGCGGGCCAGGAGCGCCGAGCGCGTCGAGCAGGCCCATATGGCCTCGGTCGATGCGATGCTCGCGATCTCGCGCCACGCGCGCACCGGGCACGGACTGCCGGACTTCTACCGCCGGCTGACCCGCAGCATCGCCGAGCTGGTGGTGGCACGGCGCGTGCTGTTCTGGCAGCTCACCGACGAAGGAATGCTGGTGCCGATCGCGGGCGCTCACGGCATCGATGATGGGTTCCTGGCCAGGCTCGCCCCCGTGCCTTGCAGTGCCGACCGGGACGACCTCGCGAGTCGCGTCGTCTTCCACGACCTCATGTTCCGAGCCTCGCGGTCGGATGACTCGGGTGACTTCGAGTACGTGCTCGACGCTCTCAACGTGGCGAACGCGATCGCCGTGCCTTGGCGTGCCGGCGACCAGCGCCTCGGCCTCGTCGCCGCGTATGACTCGCGCCGGACAGAAGGCTTTTCGCGCGAGGATGCGTGGGTGCTGTATAAGGCCGGCCTCGCTGCGGGACTGGTCTGGCAGCTCAAGTACGTCGAGACCGACCTGAAGAAGACTGCTGAGAGGCTCCAGAAAGTTGACGCTGCGCGCCAGGTCCTGTTGAAGAACGTATCGACCGCGGTCGACAAGGCACGCAAGAGATTTGCCGGCGACCTGCACGACGATGCGCTCCAGAAGCTCACAGCCGCCGAGATCCAGCTTCAGCGTCTGCACGACTCGAACGGCGACAGCACGGAGGTGGTGGCGGAGGCGCAATCCCTTCTCGCGCAGACCGAAGAGGCGCTGCGCCGATTGCTGTTCGAGGTCCGACCGCCCGCGCTCGAGGTGCCTGGAGGTTTCATTGAGACCATCCGCGAGCGCATCCGGATGTTGAAGTCACTGACAGGCGCCGAGGTCGAGGTCGAGCTCGACGTGCCCGACGATCTGTCCTACGAGTTCCGCTCGATGCTGTTCCGCCAGCTCACGGAGGCGATGGCCAACATCGAGAAACACTCCTCCGCGACGCGGGTCCGGCTTTCATTGCGAGTGGCGGATGGTGGCATGCAGGGCGTGGTGGAGGACAACGGTCGTGGATTCGTGATCGCGGAGCGCGATCGCTTGCCGGGTCATCTCGGGCTTCTCGCCCTGAACGAACGCGCGCTGCTCGCCGGCGGCTGGAACAAGATTCAAAGCGAGCCGGGGCTCGGTACGACTGTTGAGTTCTGGCTCCCCCTCTCGGAATCTAAGGTTTAGGGCGTGAAGAACGAGCCCACGCGGGTCCTGGTCGTCGAGGACCACCAGGTGGTGGCCGAGGGCCTGGCCGCGCTGATCAACGATCAGAAGGACATGAAGGTGGTCGGCCACGCGGGCTCCGTGGCGGAATCGCTCACGCGCGCGGCCGAGCTGAAGCCCGACCTGGTGCTCGTCGACTTCCGGCTGACCGACGGAACCGGCGCCGACGCGGCGTCCGGGATCCGGCAGCTCCGCCCCGAGACCAAGCTCATCTTCCTCACCAGGGAGGACACCGACGCGGCGCGCTTCGCCGCGCTCGAGGCGGGCGCCAGCGCGTTCATTCACAAGTCGCGTGCCGCGCAGGACGTCGTCGACGCGATCCGCACGGTCGCCGAGGGTGGTTCGCTCTTCACGCCGCGCGGCATCGCGCAGCTGCTGAACAGCCGGCGCGAGGTGGAGGCGCAGCTCGAGAGGTTGACTCCGCGCGAAAAAGAGGTGCTGCGGCTGATGGCCGAGGGCACGGCCAGCCGCGAAATCGCCGGCAAGCTCGGGATCAGCTACACGACGGTCCGCACGCACATCCGAAGCCTGGGCAGCAAGCTCGGCGTGCACTCCAAGCTAGAAGCGATCGTCAAAGCCCGCGAACTAGCCCTCGTGGAGTAATTAGACCCGCATACCGGAAAGAGAGCAGCGCCTGCGGCGAAGCCGCACGCGCGATGAGAGAGAACCATTTGGGTTCCCTCGCATACCGTTAGGCTCCAGACACCCGGCGTCGACTGCCTGTCCGGCCCAGGATCCTGATCGCCGGTGCGGGTCGGTCCTCCTGCTGCCAGCGCCTCACCGTCTTGCGTCGCCTCTTGTCTTCGTAAAGGTCGCTGTCCGCCGCCTGGTACACCGCCTGCCAGTCCTGTCCCGCCCGCCACGCCGAAATCCCCACGCTGACGTCCACCTGACCCGCGGGCCGCATGCTGAGTGCTGCGTGATCGACGGCGCGGCGCAGGCGGATCGCAACGTCTCGCGCCCGATCGATATCGGTCTCCGGCATCGCGACCGCGAACTCGTCGCCGCCGACGCGCGCGCAGACGTCTGACGCGCGGACCACACGCTGGAGCTGCTGTGCGACGAGCCTCAGCGCCGCGTCGCCCGCGCTGTGCCCAAGACGATCGTTGATCCGCTTCAGGTTGTCGAGGTCGATCATCATCAGCGATAGGCGGCGGCTGTGCCGCTCGGCGAGGGCAACCTCGCGCTCCATCACGCGCTCGAACTCGCGGCGGTTGGCGAGCCCGCCCGATCGATTGCGATTGCGACCTGGTCGGCGACCGCCGCCATGAACAGCAGATCGCCAGCGCTGAACAATCGATCAACGATCGTTCCGACCGTCATCATGCCGACCGTCCTACCTCGGACGCGAAGCTGTGCGCGCAGTGCATTCCATTCCAGGCCCGAGACGCGATCGACTTGAGATTCCGCCCTCCCGACGGCAGAGGCGGCCGCTTTCACGTGCGGTCCGACCTGGCGGGCGAAGTCATCGAGCTGATCCTGGTCGAGGCCGACCGTGTGCACGAGCTTGTATGACGACCGTTCTCGCAGCCATAGGCCGCCAGTGCTGAGCCGCAGCGCAGCCAGCGATTCGACCAGCGCGACCTCGGCGGTTTCATTCAGGTCGAGCGAACGACCCATTGCGGTGACGATCGACGCCAGACCGTACATCTCAATTTCGCGCGCGCGGTGCTCTTCATCGATGTAGTCGAGATAACCGCGAGCGATCGCCGCAGTGAGTCGCTCGGTCACATCCTCGATCCGGCTCTGCGCGAGCGCGATGATCTCGTCGTAGTGCGGCTGGCCCTGGATCGGACGGGACAGCAGCTCGATGGTGACACGCCGATATACGGCCAGCATATCGATGAGCGCTTCCAAGGGCAGGCCCTGCGCGGCCCGCAAGCGTCCGTAATCGCGGGATCGATCCGCGTACTCAAGCCAGGGCGGCTCGAGGTCGGTGCGGAGGGCGGACAGCATCATGAAGCCGGCCGACGTCGTGACGAGGTCCTCGCCCGTTTGTTCGCCGAGTGCAATCAACTCCGGAGACCTCGCGCGAACGACCTCGAGCGCCTTGCGTCCGCTTTCTCGGGAATCGACGCCCAGGCCGCTCGCCAGCGTCCCGAGCACGTCGATCGCGTGGCTTCCGCCCGGCTCCGCCCCTGGGTTCATCCTTTGTAGAAACGTTGCGGAGCATCCAGACACCTGCTACTGCAACTGCGTGAGTCAAAATCCGCCCAACCGTACGGCGACCGGCCGCAGGTTCATGAGCGAGAGTAGGGGCGAGGTGAGAGCCCTCACCGAACTCACGGGGGGTGAAGGATTGAATATGGCGGAGCCGATCTCTGCGGGGACCGCCGGCGGAGCCGCTGAACCTGCGAACGCGTATCGAGCAGGCAATGAAGCTGACTTCGAGCGACTTTATCAAGCTTCGTACGGAAAGATTCTCGGCACGCTGACGGCGATGCTGGGCGACCGGGCCGCGGCGGAGGACTGCGCTCAGGATGCATTCGAACGCGCTTTCAAGAAATGGTCGGCCTGGCAGCCGATCGCGCCCGCCGAGGCGTGGGTGCACCGGATCGCGATCAACGCGGCGGTCTCATACCAGCGCAAGATGCGGCTGCGCGAGGTCGGCGAGGTCATCCGCCGGCTGGGCCGCCCTGGACTGGCTCCCGACCCGCAGGAGGTCGTCGAGCACCGCGACCTCGCCATGGCGCTGGCCAAGCTGCCGCCGAAACAGGCGGCCGCCATCGTGCTCCGCCACTATCACGGCTACACCAACCGGGCCATAGCGCAGGCGCTAGGCATTCCCGAGCGCACCGTCGCCTCGAGGCTGGCGGTCGCGAAGGAACGGTTGCGCGTCATGCTCAAGCACTCGTACGGCCCGCAGGCGCTGATCGAAGAATCGGCCGAGCGCGGCTACGCAATCGCCGACTGACCCGGCCCAGAAAAGAACACCGACCTGTAGGGCCTGGCCTGGAGACCAGGCCCTCTTCATTTCAGAGTGGCGCCGCCAGGGGTCAGACGGGCTGCGGTCGCGTAGCGGGCCGCATCCGCTTCATCAATCGCACGAGGCGCCTGCGGAAGGGGCTCCATGCCCGCCTCGGCTCCAGTTGATCGTCCCTCCGCTCATAGCGAGGGGCGTTGGTGTTGGCGCAGAGCTGGCAGCCGCAACCGTGACCGGTGTCCGGGAGCCGCTTGCCGTGCTTGTCGAAGCGGGCCTGCATGTCTGTTGCGGGCTCAGCAGTGCGTGCCCGGCATGTAGTAGGCGGTCTGGCCTTTGCACGTCGCGTGGACGAGGCCGGGAGGCTCGGCATACCACTCGTCGCCCTGGCCCATCGCATCCAGCGCCTCCTGCATGAAGTTGTGCCAGATCGGCGCGGCCACGAAGTAACTGTCCGAGTTCTTCGTCATCTTCACGCGCCAGTCGGCGTTGCCGCCCCAGACAGCCGTCACGAGATGAGGCGTGTAACCGACCGTCCACGCGTCGGCGAATGAGTCCGACGTTCCGGTCTTCACGCCGACGTGGCGTCCGCGCAACGTGAGCAGCGAGTTGCGGCCGAAGATCATCGCCCGGTTGTTGTCGTTGGACATGATCGTCTGCATGATGTATGCGACCCGAGCATCGAGGATGCGCTTTCCGGGGTCCAACGCGTGCAGGTAGACCGGCTGATCACCGCGGGTGATCAGTTCGATGGCATACGGCTCACGCAGAAGGCCTTGAGTCGCCAGGACTGAGGCGCCGGTCGCCATCTGAAGCGGAGTCTCGCCGTAGCCGCCCAGCGTCAACGACGGGCCATATGTGTTGACTGCGTCGTCGGTCGTGTAGTTGGGGAATCCGTTCGCGTCGGTCCCATGGAGCTGGTAGGGGGGCGCCCCCATCGCACGGGCCATCTCGACCACCGAGGACACACCGATGCCGAGCTCGACTTTGACCGCCGGGATGTTGAGCGAGTTGCCCATGCAAACCTGCAGCTGGCACGTGCCGTGCGTGCGGCCGTCGTAGTTCACGGGCGAATACGCCTCGCCGGAGACGGGATCGCGATAAACGAAGCGGCTGTCGGCAATCGGCGTCGTCATCGTGTACTTGCCGCTGTTGATCGCAGCCGTATATGTGAAGATCTTCATCGACGAACCGGGGTTGCGCGGCGGCCACACCGCCAGGTTGTATTGCCCACCGTAGCCGCCGGGATTCGCCGATCCGACCATGGCGACGATCGCCCCGCTGGTCGGATACGAGGTCACGTCTGCCTGTCCTAGTTCTTGCAGCTTTGGGTTGAGGGTCGTGACGACGCGCAATCCGCCGGTATAGGTGACGTCCGAGCCGTACTTGTTGACGAGCAAGCCTGTCACGTAGCGGACGAACGCCGGCGCCACCACGTGGTTCTCCGGCATGAACATGTGCGCGGGCGGCGCGATGTCCTCTGCGAATGCGGTGGCCGCATCGCTCGCGGTGATCTTGCCATCGCGGATCATCGCGTCCAGCACCGTCTTCTGCCTCTGCTTCGCCGAGGTCCAGTTGATGAGCGGGTTGTAGAGCGTCGGTCCTCGGATCACCCCCGCCAGCATCGAAGCCTGCGCCAGGTCGAGATCCTTGGTTTGCTTGTGAAAGTAGATCTTCGAGGCGGCGGCGGTGCCCCACGCGGTGTTCGCGAAGAAGACACTGTTCAGGTACCACTCGAGGATCTCTGCCTTGGTGTAGCGGCGCTCGATCTGGAACGCGAGCAGTGCCTCGCGCACCTTCCTGTCGAGGCTCGCCTCGTTGCCGACCAGCCGGAGCTTGACGAGCTGTTGTGTGATCGTCGAGGCGCCCTGCGCGGTCGATCGCGACTGCCAGTCGACTACTGACGCGCGCACGATGCCCTGCGGGTCGATGCCGGGCTCCTGGTAGAAGTTATGGTCTTCGATCGAGATGACCGCCTCAGGCAGGAGCGTGCCCATTTCGGAAAGCGGCTCGTAGTAGTTCTGGTAACCAGGCGGATGTAGGTCCGCGAGCAGGGTTTTGTTGTCCGCGGCGTAGATCAGCGTGTCCTCGGGCACGGTGGAGGTCACCTGAGTCGGATCCGGCAGCTTGTCCGCAAAGGCGATGTAGCCGGGGGACGTGATGATCAAGCTGGGAATCGCGATCACCAGCAGCACGACGAGGCGCACCAACCAGCCGGCCGGTCGCGCAACCCTGCCCTTGGTGAGAACCTCCGACGCGCTGGCGCGCCGCCGCACGCCGTTTGGCCTACGAGGCCAGACGGTCTGATTCCGGCGGTTCAGGGACATCTTGTTCTCCGTGAGGGGGCTCGATGGGTCCGGCGCTCAGAGGCCCGTACCATCCGATGGACTGCGCGCTCAGGAGCGCCTGGATGTCGATGACCTGGCCGGCCCGCAGGCTGGCCGGCCGGAGGCTGCGCTGAGCCGCTCGCGCCGCACCGGTCGCCTTGATGGCGATGCCGTTGATCGCCGGCTCGCCGGCGGCCGCGTACCAGGCGCGCGCCGCATACTGCAGATGCGCGCTGGCTTCGCGAAGCGACTCCAGCCGAGTACGCGAGTCGAGCTTACCGGCCTCTGCCGCCTTGGCGAGGCGACGCGCTTCGCGCGGCAGCATCACATCGCGAAACCAGATCGACGCGTCGACCATCTTCGTCAGCACGGCCGATCCCACGACGGCACTCGCGGCCGCAAGCCTGCGGTTCACGTCTGCGGTCGGGTCCATCAAGGCGACGCTCCGCGCCGGCACGGGCGCCGGCACGGGCAGCTCCATCCACTCGCGAAGCCGGACGCGCGGCCGCCAGGCGCGGGAGTTCCGCCAGGAGCTGATGAACATGAGGGCGAAGATGTCCGCGCCCGCGATCATGATCAGCCAGCTCGCGATCGAAAACCTGTGTTCCGAAACCCATGCGCCAACACCGCCAAACATCAGCCCTATGAGCGTGCCCACGATCTGGTCGGCTGCCCACGCGGCCGACGCGCTGAGCTCACGTGCGTTCGGGTCGGTGATGCTCATCACGCCCAGCACGCACGCCGTCACGAAGGCGATCCAGAGGAAAACCTCGAGCGACCTGGGAATCGATCTCCTGACCGGTGGCACAAACGTTGCCGCGACCATTCCCGCGAAGAGAGCGATCGAGAACTGGAGAAGCAGCGGCACTTCCACGCCTTAAAGAACGCGCCCGCCAGGGGGAGTATTGGGGAACGCCCGGCCCGCGCGTCCTTAATGAAGTCCCGGCGAATTGTTCACATTCGGCTCCCGGCGCGTTGTCTGGATGGCGCGGACGCTGACCCGCTCGGCGTCCACGCCCTCGACTCATCGATTTTCGGGCTGATACTGATGGCAGTACTTCTGATCATCCTCGGGGTCACGATCGGGCTCGCGATCCGGGCCGGCCTCCACGGAAGGCGGTGGAACGTCGCGGACTCGGACACGAGCCAAGAGTCCTGGCTCGTCGACACCTACGCACGCACCTTCGTGCTGGTCCTTCTGTCCCTGCTCGGGCTGCTCGCCCTCGGCTTGATGTACGGAAACGTCCTGGGCGCGGTCCACGCCAGCCCCTAGCGAGGCTGGAACTGGGCCTCGGTTAGCCCGGGTGGATTCGCCGTTTAGCTAGCGGAAGCCCTGCCCGGCCTGGGCTGCACCGTATTTGCCCCTCGCTACGTCCAATCTCGGGGCAAAACGCCTGGTTTTGGTCTGTTTTCAGGCCAATTTCACAAGCCTTGAAGCTATTTAACCCTGATGCCTTTGGTGCACTGGCATGCCACCCGTAGCTTCCCCCCATCTTGCGCCACCTGTTGGTGGGTGCGCGCCGAACGGGGGTATCAGTGCATCTACATCGACGGCTTCTCTCCAATTTCCGGTCGCGTCCGACTGTCAACCTCGCTGTGGCATTGGTCGCAGCAGCAACCCAGCTGACGATCTCGGCGTCCGCCGCCGCGCCTTCAGCCGCTACGCCGCAACAGCACTCCGCGGCCACCTTCTGCTCCATCGGAGCGGACTCCTCCAACTCTTGCAAGCAAACGGCGGACGGCCTGCAGATCGCCCTCC
>Ga0209239_1001289_pt1 | contig 14860 bp, 14 predicted proteins | sample GraSoi013_2_20cm_FD_185824 | JGI IMG/M metagenome (GOLD analysis project Ga0209239, IMG submission 185824) | Grasslands soil microbial communities from the Angelo Coastal Reserve, California, USA - Sample 10_02_2013_2_20cm (SPAdes) (version 2) | ecosystem: Environmental > Terrestrial > Soil >...
ACCTTCGGTACCGGAAGGATACCCAGCCCCTGACGCTACCGAACGCGGGCTGCGTGTTCAAGAATCCGGAGCACGAGGTCTCGGGGCGGTTGATCGAGGCGGCGGGTCTCAAGGGTGCGCGGATCGGTGACGCGCAGGTCTCGGAGAAGCACGCGAACTTCATCGTGAATCTGGGGCGAGCGCGGGCGTCCGATGTGATCGCCCTGATCAAGAAGGTCGGCCGGACCGTGGAAGAACAAGCCGGCATCACCCTGGAGCTGGAGCTCAAGATTGTCGGGCAACCGTAGCGCGGGTGAAGCGTGAAGCCGGATCTAGCTCGTCTATTAGGTCTGTTCGGTCTCTTAAGTCTGTTTGGTCAGACGGAACAGACTGAACAGACATAACAGACCAAACAGACCGGCCCGTGAGATACGAACGACGAAGATGCCACTGACGCGGGCGCGCATCGGGGTGTTGATGGGCGGACGATCGGCCGAACGGGAGATTTCGTTACGGACCGGCCAAGCGGTCCATCGCGCGCTGCTCCGTCGCGGCTATCAGGCGGTGGCGATCGACGTGGATGCGTCGGTCCACCAGCAGTTGCGGACAAACAAAGTGCAGGTCGTCTTCCTGGCTCTGCACGGCCCCGGCGGAGAGGACGGCACGATCCAGGGACTCCTGGAGATCATCGGGATGCCCTACACAGGGTCCGGCGTCAGGGCCAGCGCGATCGCGATGCACAAAGTCACCACGAAAGCCCTGCTGGACTGTCACGGCATCCCGGTGCCGCCCGGGACGGTGGTGCAGGCTGGACGGCCGGGAAAGGGGCCGGCGACCGTTCCACCTGCAGGCTTGCGATGGCCGGTTGTCGTCAAGCCGGCCGCACAAGGGTCCACGATCGGGGTCACGATCGTCCGCCGGCCTTCCGAATGGCGTGCGGCGCTCCGACTGGCGCACGAGTATGACCAGGAAGCGGTGGTGGAGTCCTACATCGCTGGACGCGAGATCGCGGTGTCCGTCCTCGGGGGAACCCCGCGGCCCAGAGCCCTGCCGGCGGTTGAGATCGTGGCCCTGGGTGGGTTCTACGATTACACGGCCAAGTACGTGAAGGGGCGAACGCGCTACCTGTGCCCGGCTCCGCTGCCTGCCGATGTGGGCAAGCGGGTGCAGGATCTGGCGATCCGCACCTACCAGATCATCGGATGTGAGGGGGCCGCACGGGTGGATTTTCGCGTCACTCAGCGGGGCCGGCCGTACGTGTTGGAGATCAATACGGTGCCCGGCATGACCGAAACGAGCCTCTTGCCGATGGCAGCAGCCAAGGCCGGGATTGATTACGATGCGCTGACCGAACGAATTCTCCAGTCCGCTCTCGGACGTGGCGGCACGATGGCGAGGGGTGGAACGACGACGCATTGACTCGAAGGCGCGTTGAACCAACGGATCGGAAGGGGATGCGGAGGAGCACTCGATGAGGTGGTGGAGCGGACACAAGGCGGCCGCGCGTCCCAACCGGGTGATGCGGCAGGGAGCGTCCGTCGGTCGTGCCGCCTCTCGTCGAGGCGGGCTGGGTCTGCTGCGACGGATGTGGTGGCTGGCGGTCTGCATGACGATGGTTGTCTCTGTCGGGTGGGGCGCCACCTGGCTGTACCGGGAGGCAAGCCCGCTCGTCGCGGACTGGTTGCAAGTCCGGGAGGTGACCGTGGTCGGGGCCATCACCTTGTCCCGCCAGGAGGTGGTCGAACGGTTGGGACTGCAACCGGGGGAGACCATCTTCTCGGTGGACGTGCAGAAGCTGACCGATCGTCTGGAAGCACATCCCTGGATTAAGGAGGCCAGGGTGAGCCGCAAGCTTCCGCAGACGCTGGTGGTGGGCATCACCGAGCGCCAGGCGGTGGCCGTCCTCCGGACACCGTCGTGGGCGCTGTTACTGGACGCCGATGCCCATGCGCTCTCGGCTCTGAAGGAGTCGGAAGATCCGGGGTTGCCGGTGCTGGTCGGAATTGACCCCAAGGCCTTCCTTCTGGGCACGACGCAGTCGCGCGAGGCGGCCCAGACCGGAATCAAGGTGGCCCGCCTGGTGGGCCATGCGCTTCATGACAGAGCAGAAGTGGATATGGGGAATGCGGAGAACGCGGTGGCGTACGTCAAGGGGCTCCGTTTTCAGTTCGGCCCCTCGTCCTTCGAGGAACAATGGGACCGGTACCGGAAGATCGAGCACGCCCTCCGCACCGGGGTCAGTGTCAGGCAGGGCAAGAGTACTGCCCATTGCGCGCTTCACCCGTTTCAGGAAACCCGGCAACAGCGACCCGGCAACGGATGCCCGGAAATCGATCTGCGGTATCCAGGCAAAGTGATCGTCCGCGAGAGGGGGTGACCAGCGGTGGCGAAGAGAGATCACATCGTGGTGGGGCTGGACATCGGCACGACCAAGATTTGTGCCATTGTGGCGGAGGTGACGGAGGAGGGCACGGTCAACGTGGTCGGAGTGGGGTCGAGTCCGTCCCGTGGCCTCCGGAAGGGAGTCGTGGTCAACATCGAGAGCACCGTCGAGTCCATCAAGAAAGCAGTGGAAGAGGCGGAGTTAATGGCTGCCGTCCAGATCAATTCGGTCTACACCGGCATCGCCGGCAGTCACATCTCCGGCGAGAACTCACGCGGCGTGGTAGCCCTCAAGAAGCAGGAGGTCACGCGGGTGGACGTGCAGCGCGCGGTGGATACGGCGCGGTCGGTGGCCGTGCTTCCGTCTGACAGGCGGATCCTGCATGTGCTCCCGCGGGAGTTCATGGTGGATGACCAGGACGGCATCCGTGAGCCGCTCGGGATGTCCGGCTCCAGGCTCGAGGTGGACGTGCATATCATCACGGGCGCCGTCACGTCGGCGCAGAACATCATCAAGAGCGTCAATCGGGCCGGGCTCGACGTGGTGGACATGGTGCTCCAGCCGCTGGCCTCGAGCGAAGCGGTCCTGACGCCTGAGGAACGGGAGCTGGGGGTGGCCATGGTGGATTTAGGGGGAGGCACCACAGACCTGGCCATCTTCGCTGAGGGGAGCATCCGACACACCGCCGTGCTCCCCATCGGCGGCCAGCACCTGACCACCGATCTGGCGATCGGCCTGCGTACACCTCAAGGCGAGGCCGAGCGACTCAAGATCCGGAAGGGGGTGGCCCTGGCCGAACTGGCAAAAGACGACGAAATGGTGGAGGTGCCCGGCGTGGGGGACCGACCTGCGCGGACCCTGTGTCGCAAGCTTGTGGCTGAGATTATCGAGCCGCGCGTGGAGGAAGTGTTCGATCTGGTGCGCCGGGAGATCATGCGCACCGGGTATGAAGGGATTCTGGCGGCCGGCGTGGTGATCACCGGCGGGACTTCGATGCTCGAAGGCATGCTTGAGGCGGCGGAACGGGTGCTGGACCTCCCCGTCCGGCGCGGCGTTCCGAACGGGGTGGGCGGGCTGCGGGACATCGTCAGCAATCCGATGTATGCGACCGGTGTCGGGTTGATTCTGCTGGCCCGTCATCATGCTGGAGAACTGGAATTGACCGGCCTGCGCGGCGGCCGGCGAGTCGGGAGGGCCCTGGGCCGCATGCGGGCGTGGATGCTGGAGTTCTTCTAAGCAAGCGAACAGTTAGTAGCTGGTAGCTCACGGCTATTCGCTATCGGCTCTTAGCTATTCGCTCTTCGATAAGGGAGGAGACGCGATGTTCTCATTTCAAGAGGACGAGATCATGCCGGCCAACATCAAGGTCATCGGTGTGGGTGGGGCTGGCTGCAACGCAGTGAACACGATGATCGTATCGAGCCTCAAGGGCGTGGAGTTCATCGCGGCCAACACCGATGTCCAGGCTCTGAGCCGGTCGCACGCCGCGTTCAAGATCCAACTCGGCCCGGAGCGGACCCGAGGTCTGGGCGCCGGCTCAAAGCCGGAGGTGGGTCGAGAGGCGGCGATGGAAAGCAAAGACCGTATTCGGGAAGGTCTCGAAGGGGCCGAGATGGTGTTTGTCACCGCGGGCATGGGCGGGGGAACCGGAACCGGCGCCGCTCCGATCGTGGCCAGCATCGCACGGGAGTTGGGCACATTGACCGTCGCGGTCGTGACCAAGCCGTTCCAATATGAAGGCCACCGGAGGATGAGCCATGCGGAGGAGGGGCTCCGCGAGCTGCGGAAGCAGGTGGATACGCTCCTGGTGATCCCGAACCAGCGCTTGCTCGGGATCGTAGACAAAGCGACCCCGTTGCTCGAGGCCTTCAAGGTGGCCGACGACGTGTTGCGGCAGGCGATCCAGGGTATCGCCGATGTGATCACCACGGCGGGACATGTGAACGTGGACTTCGCGGATGTCCGGACGGTGATGACCTACACCGGTCGCGCCGTGATGGGGATGGGGGTTTCCCGGGGGACGAGCCGCGCCGTCGAAGCGTCGCAGAAGGCCATCTCGAGTCCCCTCTTAGAGGACGGCAGCGTGGAGGGCGCCAGGGGGGTGCTGTTGAACATCACGGGAGGGCCGAGCCTCTCCCTCCACGAAGTGGACGAGGCGGCCTCGATCATTCGGGAGGCGGCGGATCCCCAGGCCAACATCATCGTGGGGCAGGTGATCAACCCGGACATGGGCGAGGACCTGGTGATCACCGTGATCGCCACGGGGTTCGATCGCGAGGAGCCGAGCGGCAAGTCGGCCTCGCTCGAGCGGCCATCGTCCGCATCGGTTCGGGCCTCGCAGCCGGCGCTGGCTGGGGCGCGCGCGTCGGGGGGCGAGGCGCCGTCGAGGAATCTGGAGCGTCCCACGTTTTTGCGCCGGCTGACGGCCAAGCGCGACGGTCAGGGGCGACTGGGGCTGGTCCCGGACGAGGAATGGGATGTCCCCACATTTCTGAGAAAGCAGTCGGAATAAGGGGCGTGGCGCGGGAACCGGATCGTGCGAGCGGGAGAGGCAGCCATGGCCGGAGCCCTCATCACGGTGCCGGCGTTCGCCGGTCGGCGGGACGGCGTGCGGCATTTCTTCGGGACCCGTCACGAACCACGCGACGTGGGTTCGCTGGCATCGGACGACGAGTCGGTGCGGTGCGTGGTGTCGGTCACACAGGTGCACGGGACAGATGCGCTGGTCCTGGACCGTCCTGTCAGGGATGGAGAGACGTTTGCCGGTGGGTGGGATGCGCTGCTCACGAACCAGGCCGGGGTGGCGCTGACGATCAGGACGGCAGACTGCCTGCCGATGTTAGTCCACGACCCGGTGCGCCACGTGGTGGCGGCCCTGCATGTCGGCTGGCGCGGGGCGGTGGCCGGGATCGTATCGAAGACCCTGTCGCTGTTGCACCATCGGTTCGGATCGATGCCGGAATCCTTCCAGATCGGAATCGGGCCCTCGGTCGGGCCCTGTTGCTATGAAGTGGATGAGCCGGTCCTGAGTCGGCTGCGGGCCGGGTTCCGGGACTGGCGCTCCGTGGTGGAGGAAACCGGGCCGAATAAGGCCATGCTGGATCTGCATGCCCTGGTCCGGCGGCAGGCGCAGGCCGCCGGGGTGGACGGGGAGCGCATCCAGTCCGTCAGAGTCTGCACTGCCTGCCATCCTGATCTGTTCTACTCGTATCGGCGTGAAGGGACGGTCAAGGGGACCATGATCAGCGGGATCGTGCTGACCCGCCGCAGATCACGATGAATGGTGAATGATGAATGGGGAATGGTGTAGGATAGGCGGCATATCCAAGTCATCAGTCAGCATTCCGCATGCATCGTTGGTCCGATGGCGGACACAGTCGATTCGGATGCCATCGCGCGGAACGTCGAAACCGTCTTTGAAAACATTCGGCGGGCGGCGCAGCGCGCCGGGCGTCCCGCGGACTCGATTCGCCTCGTCGCGGTGACCAAGTCCGTCTCAGTGGATCGGATCCGCGTCGCGATCGCTGCCGGAGTGAGCATTCTGGGTGAGAGTCGGCTCCAGGAGGCGGTTCCCAAGCAGACGGCGGTCGGTCCCCGGGGCGATCTGGCCTGGCACTTCATCGGGCGCTTGCAGCGCCGGAAAGTGAAGGCCGTGGTTGGGCGGTTTCAGATGATCCATTCACTCGACAGTGTTGAACTCGCCGCGGAAATTGACCGCCGCGCCGGCGAGGCCGGGCTCTGCCAGCCGGTTCTGCTGGAAGTGAATATCGGCGGGGAGCCGAGCAAGGCGGGGTTCCTCCCTTCCGCCGTGCCTGATGCGCTGGCCGCGTTGGATGGGATGCCGAACCTCTCCGTGAGGGGGCTGATGGCGATTCCGCCGCCCGCCTCGGAGCCGGAAGCGGCCAGGCCGTACCTCCGTCGAGTCTCCGAACTGGCCAGGTCGGTGGCGCGTCCGGGCTTCCGCCGGATCCGCATGGATCACCTCTCGATGGGCATGTCGCAGGATTATGAGATCGCCGTAGAAGAGGGCGCGACGATGGTGCGCGTCGGGACAGCCATCTTTGGGGTGCGCCCAGCACCCGTTGCAACTTAGGAGCAACGGGTCCCCGGTCACGCGTGACGCGTGACGCATGACGAGGGTGGGAGATCCGGAGCGCAAGGAGAACCCGGAGGGATTGTGAAAAAGATCGCGATCATCGGGGCGGGCCAAATGGCGGAGGCACTGCTCGCGGGCCTGCTGGCCTCGAGCTCGGCCGACCCGGCTGCGGTGTTCGCGACCGATTCGAGCGCCGAACGCCGCGATGTCGTCAAGCGCCGGTTCGGCATTCGTGTCGGATCGGACAACGCCGAGGCCGCATCCTGGGCCGAGGTCGTCCTGCTCGCGGTCAAGCCGCAAGTCCTCGACACCGTGCTGGCGGGGATCGGCGCCGACCTGGCGGGCCGGCTGGTCATCTCGATCGCGGCAGGGGTGTCGATCCGGCGGATTGCCCAACGGCTGCCTCACGGAGCTCGGATCGTGCGGGTCATGCCGAACGCGCCGGCGCTGGTTCGTGAAGGGATGTCCGCTCTGGCCTTTGGACCGGGCGTGACGGACGAGGATGCCCGCCTGGTGCGCACCTTGTTCGAGGCCGTCGGCCGGGTGGTGACGGTGGAGGAGCGCCTCATGGACGCCGTCACCGGGCTGAGCGGGAGCGGCCCGGCCTACGTGTTCATGGCGATCGAGGCCATGGCAGACGGGGGCGTGAAGATGGGCTTGCCCCGAACGGTCGCCGAAGTCCTCGCCGCGCAGACCGTGCTGGGGGCGGCGCGCATGATGCTCGAAACAGGCGAGCATCCCGCACGCTTGAAGGACCGTGTGGCCTCTCCCGGCGGGACCACTATCGCGGGGCTCCATCAACTGGAGCAGGGGAGACTCAGGGCCTGCCTCATCGCGGCGGTTGAAGCCGCCACGAAGAGGTCTGAAGAGATGGGACAGTAGTGTTTCTCGCCGGCAACGTGTTGGAAGGGGTGGCGCACGTCGCGGACTGGGTGCTGACCCTCTATATGTACGTAATCATCGCCCGCGCGCTGGTCTCATGGGTCAACCCCGATCCGTGGAATCCGATCGTGCAGTTTCTGGAGCGGGCGACCGAGCCGGTCTTGTACCCGATCCGACGCCGCTTCGGCTGGGCGATGGGGATCGATCTCTCACCGATCGTCGCGATCCTCATCATCATCTTCCTGCAGTACGCGCTCGTCCGCTCGTTGTTTGAGATGGCATCTCGCATGCACTGAGAGGCGATATCGATGAAGATCACGCCGCTCGACATCCGGAAAATGGTGTTTAAGGTCCGCCTGAGAGGGTATGACCGGCAGGACGTGGACCAGTTTCTGGAGGAACTGGCACAGACCGTCGAGACGCTGAATCGAGACCATACGGTGCTGCGCGAGAAACTGGCGTCCGCCGAGCAGCATCTCGCCGAGCTGAGAAAAGCCGAGACGACCCTCATGAACACGCTCGTCACGACGCAGGCGCTCGCGGATGAGCTCAAGCACGCGGCACACCGGGACGCCGAGCTCATCATGAAGGAAGCCGAGCTGAAGGCTGGGGAGTTGCTTCGGGAGGCACAGGCGGAACTGGCCGGCACGCAACGCGACCTGTCGGATCTGCGCAAGCAGAAGCTGATGGCGATCGAACGCCTGCGCTCGACCTTGCGGACCTTTGAACGGATGCTGGAGATCGAAGAGGGGGACGAGCAGCTCCCCGCTCCAGGCGACCGGCCCGAGAAGATCGCCGACGGCTCCAACCGCTAGTGCCCCGGCCGCCCCTCTCCTGTCGCGCCATACGATGAGCGCGTCTGACCCCATCACGAGCGCCATGCAGTCGGCCGCGGAGACCGGGGTGTTTCCCGGAGCGGTCCTCCTCGTCAGGGTGCGCGGGCGCCTTGCCTATCAGCGCGCGTTCGGCTGTGCGGCGCTCGTCCCGGAACGAGAACCGGCGTCCCTTGACACGGTGTATGACCTCGCCTCGTTGACGAAACCATTGGCCACCGCGACGGCCGTCCTGTGTCTGGTCCAGGACGGGCGACTCGATCTGGAAGAGCCGCTGCAAAATCTATTATCGGAGCTGAAGGGGTCGGCGTTGGGCAGCGCGACGGCCGCGCATCTCTTGAGCCACAGCTCCGGGCTGCCGGCGTGGCGTCCCTTCTACGAGCGTCTTGCCGAGCAGGATCGCACCGAGCCAGGTTTCCTCGGCAGCGCGGCGGCCAAGCACGCGGTGTTGGACCTCATCCGCCAGGAGGCCTTGGTCGCTCCTGTGGGGTCACGGAGTCTGTACAGCGATCTGGGCTTCATGCTGTTGGGACTCCTGGTCGAGCGGATCGCGGGATGTTCACTGGCCGCGTTCTGCCGGGATCGGGTGTATGCGCGGATCGGTGCGGGACTGCTGTTTTTCATCGAGACGCGCGGGTTACTGGCCGGTGAACCGCCCGGTCAACCGATTGATCTGGGGAGAGTGGCGCCGACCGAGGACGATGCCTGGCGCGGGCGGGTGGTGCGGGCTCAGGTGCACGACGAGAACGCGTACGCGATTGGCGGGATTGCCGGCCACGCCGGCCTGTTCGGGACCGCATCCGCCGTCTTGGCGGTCTCGCGCGCCTGGTTGAGCAGCTCTCTCGGGCAGGATGCCTTGCTGCCCGTTGACTTGGTTCGGCGCTTTGTCAGCCGGCAGCACCGCCCCCCTGGGTCAAGTTGGGGACTTGGCTGGGACACACCGTCCCCCCCGTCCTCCTCAGGGACCCGGCTTTCAGCTCGGGCGTTCGGGCATCTGGGGTACACAGGGACTTCACTCTGGATTGACCCGGCCTGCGAGCTGGAGGTGGCCTTGCTGTCGAACCGGGTCCATCCCACGAGACGAAACAACGGAATCCAGCAATTCCGTCCGTTGATTCACGACTTGATTTATCGGGAAATGATAGGTGGAAGCTGATAGCGAGTAGCTAGTAGCTGCCTGCAGCAAGTAGCTAACAGCGAGTAGCTAATAGCACTGGAGCCAATCGCTGATCGCTCTTCATAGCTGTTCGCTCTTCGCTATTTTCTATTAGCTGCTAGCTGTTCGCCACCCGCTATTGGCTATTGCTATGTGCTACTGGCTGGTGTCCGGGTAGTCGATCCAGGTTTCTTTCTCGGCGAGGTAGCGTCGGCCCTTGAAATTCGGCCTGGTCCGCATCCGCCTGAACCCGAACTCTCGGAGCTTGTCAACCACGCTCCTGACCGCCGCGCCGACGGTGGAGTGCGTCTGCCCCTCAACCGTCAAGGCCTCATACATGACCTTGGCGGCGTAGCCCTGCGCAGTCCGACTCACCAGGATGGACCGGTTGAAATACCGGTCACTGGGGTCAGTGCCCTCGATCTGGTGTCGTTCGACGACGCCTTCTTTTCTAAAGGACAGCGGAAGGGTGCTCACCTCGGCCCCCGCGCAGACGGACCTCATTCCGACGAGCGACGGGATTATAGTCATCCCCGGCGGAGAGTGCAACCGGGCTCCGGCCTTGTTGACAACCCCTGGCCCGGTTCTTATGATGGCGCTCGCGCGCTGGCAGGGAGGCAGACCACGGAGAGCAGGCCGGCTGAAGCGGCAACCCCATGAATCTACCGAACAGCCTGACCATCCTCCGCATCCTGCTGATTCCAGTTTTCATCGGGTTCCTCCTCTATGAGCGCTATGAGTATTCGCTGGCCGTGCTCCTGCTCGCAGGGCTCACAGACGGGCTGGACGGCACCATCGCACGGGTGGCCAACCAGCGCACCCGGCTCGGGGCGTACCTGGACCCGGTGGCCGACAAATTGTTACTCACCTCCGGGTTTGTCACGCTGTCGGTTCTTCACCTGGTCCCCTCGTGGATCGCGATTGTGGTGGTCAGTCGGGATATGATGCTCATGACCGGCACGCTGTTGGCCCGACTCACCGAATCGCAGCTGGATATTTCCCCGACCCTGTTGGGAAAAGGCACGACCCTGGTTCAGCTTTCCTATCTCATTCTGGTCGTGGTGCTGACGTCGCGCCAGATGGACCTCAGTCTCATCCAACCCCTGTTGTATCTCATGGTCTGCGTCACCGTCATGTCCGGCTTCCACTACCTCTACCGTGGGTTTACGCGTCTCAGCACCGGTGAGGTATAGCCCGCTCGCCCGATTCGTGCTTCGTGTGAAACCGCCTTTTTTTTCGCTGCAGTCTATTGCGATCAAAGTTGACAAGCTCAGGGTCCTCCAGTAGACTTCGCCCATAGTACTGACCATCTAAGTCCTGGCAACTACATGCGAAATGGGGGGAGTGGTGCGCGCGCACCGCTCGGTAGCCTTCAAGGACCGGATCGCTGATGGCCACATTTACCTACGTTGGTAAAACCAAGCAGGGCGCGGTCAGGAAAGGCGACCTGACCGCCAAGACCCGTGAAGAAGCAGCGGAGCAACTTCGCAGGCAGAATGTCATCGTCTCGAGCCTGCTGGAAGTAAAAGCCCCCGAAGGCATATTGCAGCGCCTGTCTTTGGGAGGCGGGGTCGGGGACAAGGAAATTGCCGTCTTTACCCGCCAATTCGCGACCATGATCAACGCCGGCCTTCCGCTCGTCCAGTGTCTGGAGATTCTTTCCACCCAGACGGAGAACAAGATCTTCGCCAAAGCGATCGCGGAAATCAAATTTGACGTGGAGGCCGGTTCCACGTTTGCCGATGCCCTGAAAAAGCATCCCAAGATCTTTGACGAACTGTATGTGAACCTGGTCCATGCCGGTGAGGTCGGCGGTCTGCTCGATACGATCCTGGGACGTCTGGCCAAACACATTGAAAAGGCCATGAAGCTGAAGAGCCAGATCAAGAGCGCCATGGTCTACCCCTCTGCCATTATGGGTGTGGCCGTGATCGTGATCAGCGTCCTGATGATCTTCGTCATTCCGATCTTTGCCCGCATGTTTCTGGAAATGTCGGGAGGGAAGGTAGGCTTGCCCTTTGCCACTCAATTGGTGATCGACGTCAGCAATTTCATGAAGAGCAACATCCTGTTTCTTATCATGGGAGCGGCGGCGCTCGTGTACGCGATCAAGAGGTATTATGCGACACCCAAGGGGCGACTGGTCATGGATCGCATGTTTCTCAAATTGCCGGTGATGGGAGATCTGATCCGAAAGGCCGCTGTGGCGAAGTTCACACGGACGCTCGGGACCCTCATTACCAGCGGGGTGCCCATTCTGGAAGGCCTGACGATCACGTCCAAGACCGCCGGCAATAAAGTGGTGGAAGGAGCCATCCTGATGGCGCGGCAGAGCATCAGCGAAGGGAAAACGGTGGCCGAACCGCTGGCGAAAAGCGGGGTGTTCCCCAGCATGGTCACCCACATGATCTCGGTCGGTGAAGCCACCGGCGCGTTGGACGCGATGCTGGGCAAGATCGCCGACTTTTATGACGAGGAAGTCGACGCGTCGGTGGCGGCGCTCACCGCGCTTCTCGAACCCATGATGATGGTCTTCCTCGGAACGATCATTGGATTCATTGTCATTGCCATGTACCTGCCGATATTCAAGATGGCCGCGGCGATCGAGTAAGGTCGGCTGCGCGCGTCCGGGTGCCCTGCGGCGCCATCCGTCGTCATGAAGGTCGAGAGAACGAACCCACCGCGCTGATCATGGGTCCGTGGCGCAGCCGGCGTGGAGGCCGACGTTCGGCGGCCCGTGTGGGGCCAGTGAGCGGTCAGGGAGCGCGCAGGGGCCTATGGCTGATCTAAGAGTCAAGCTGCATTGGCTGATGGGGGTTCGAGTGGTAGCCGTCACGCTGCTGCTCGGGCTCTCAATTGCCTTTCAAGTCGCCAGGGGCGAGCTCGTCCTCACCTTCTACGCCCTGATCGTCTTCACGTATGCGATCACGATCGCCTACGCCGTCACCATCAGGTATCTGACCGATGACCTCGCCTTGACCCGATTCGCGTACCTCCAAGTCGGCGTGGATCTGTTGCTGGAAAGCTTTTTGGTGGCCACCACGGGCGCCATCGAGAGCCCATTCGCCGTGCTGTACGTGATCACGGTGACCCTGGCCAGTCTGATCATGAGGCGCCGCGGAGGGCTGATCACCGCCGGCGTGTCGGTGATTCTGTTCGGGCTCATCACGAATTTCCAGTTGTACCAGGTCTTCGCGGCGAGCGGATGGCTCCTGCCCAGCCGATTGTCGGTGGTGGACACGCTTCACACGTTCGGGGTCCATAGCCTGGCGGTCATCACGGTGGGGGTGCTCAGCGGGGCGCTGGCGGAGTCCCTGGTCGAGAAGGAGCGCGGGCTGAGCCGGTTGCAGGCGTTTCACGAGAACGTCGTGGAGAGCATCAGCAGCGGGCTCTTTACGACCGATGCCTCTGGCCGGATCACCTCGTTCAACCGGGCCGCCCAGGAAATCACCGGCTACGACTTGGACAAGGTGCGTGACCGACCATGGTGGGAAGTCTTCCTCTGGCAACAAGCCGACCTGTTCGGGGCAGACCCGTCCGCCGCCATGGCGAATCCGTACCGATTCGAGGCCCAGGGCAGCCGGATGGACGGGAGCCGTCTGGTGCTCGGCATGACGGTCTCCCCTCTGACCGAAGGCGGCGCTCAGACCGGACTGGTGGGAGTCTTTAAGGATCTCACGCAGATGCGGGACCTGGAAGAGGAGATGCGGCGGAAGGAATGGCTGGCGAAGCTCGGCGAAATGTCGGCCGGCATGGCGCACGAGATCCGCAACCCGCTGGCTGCCCTGGCCGGCGCCATGCAGATGCTGCGCAAAGATCTGGCCCAGGACGAGTCCACTGCACGCCTCCTGGACATCGCTACTCGGGAGGCCACCCGGTTGGACGCCATCGTCTCGGAGTTCCTCCTGTACGCGCGGCCGCCGGAGCTGAACCTGACGGAGTGCGACCTGAACGCGGTCCTGACGGACACGTTGGATTTGATCCGGCACGAAGCCCAAACACGGAAGGGCATCACGATCGAGACGCACCCCGGCCCCGGTCCCATGCTCGCCCAGGTCGATCAGGATCAGCTCAAGCAAGTGTTCTGGAATCTCGCGACGAACGCCTTCGATGCCATGCTCTCAGGGGGACGGCTGGACATCGTGACCTCGCGCCGGCGGGTCGGGTCAGGCGGTCGGAGCGGTGAGGTCATCGAAATCGCGTAAGAGGACATCGACAAGATCTTTCTTCCTTTCTTCACGACCAAGCACACCGGGTCCGGCCTGGGGCTGGCCTCAGTCCACCGCATCGTGGACCTTCACGGCGGGTGGATCCGAGTCGAGAGCCAGGTGGGGAAAGGGTCGCGTTTCGTAGTCTGCCTGCCCATCTCTCCTGAAGCCGGGCCGCGCATGTGGCACGAGGGCCCTGAACCGTGGAGTCGTGAGCCGTGGAAAAAATCCTGATCGTTGACGACGAGCGCAGTATGCGGGATGTGCTGAGCATCATGCTCAAGCGAGCGGGCTACGGCGTCTCGGCCGCCTCCGACGGAGAAGAAGCCATCGCGCACATCGATAAGGAACTCTTTGACCTCGTGATCACCGACCTCAAGATGCCGAAGGCGGGGGGGCTGGACGTCCTCAGGGCGGTGAAGGAGTCCTCGCCTGAGTCCGTGGTGCTGATCATCACGGCGTTCGCCTCCGCCGAGTCGGCCGTGGAGGCCATGAAGCTGGGCGCGTACGATTACCTCACGAAACCGTTCCAGGTCGACGAGGTGCAGCTGATCGTCCGGAACGCACTGGAGAAGCGCCGGCTCTCGACCGAGAACATGCTGCTGAAGCGGGAGGGGGCGGGACCGTCGCCCACCCAGATCATCGGCGAGAGCGAGCCGATGCGGAAAGTGTTCGAGATGGTCCGCAAGGTGGCCGACACCAAGAGCAACGTGTTGATCTCCGGGGAGAGCGGGACGGGCAAGGAACTGATCGCCCGCGCGATCCATAACAACAGCGGCCGAAGCCGGCTGCCGTTTGTCACGGTGAACTGCAGCGCGATGCCGGAACCCCTCCTGGAGAGCGAATTGTTCGGGCACATGAGGGGGGCCTTCACCGGCGCGGTCTCCAACAAAGCCGGGTTATTCGAAGTGGCCAACGGAGGCAGCATCTTTCTGGATGAGATCGGCGAGACCACCCCGACGATGCAGGTCAAACTGTTGCGAGTGATTCAGGAGCGGGAATTCCGCCGGGTCGGCGGCACACGGGATATGAAGGTCGACGTGCGGGTCATCGCGGCCACGAACAAGGACCTGGAGAAAGCGATCGCCGACGGCAGCTTCCGGGAGGACCTCTACTACCGGCTGGACGTCATCCCGATCCTGCTCCCCCCGCTGCGCCAACGCGCGGAGGATATCCCGTTGCTGGCTCAGCACTTCCTGGAGCGGTTCGCGCGGGCGGGCGGGAAACCCGTCGCGTCACTGAGTCCGCAGGCGATGCAAGTGCTGGTGGCCCACGAGTGGAAAGGCAACGTGAGAGAGCTGGAAAATCTGATCGAGCGCGTGA
>Ga0209239_1001292_pt1 | contig 14851 bp, 15 predicted proteins | sample GraSoi013_2_20cm_FD_185824 | JGI IMG/M metagenome (GOLD analysis project Ga0209239, IMG submission 185824) | Grasslands soil microbial communities from the Angelo Coastal Reserve, California, USA - Sample 10_02_2013_2_20cm (SPAdes) (version 2) | ecosystem: Environmental > Terrestrial > Soil >...
TGGGCAGATCGTCGGGAACGTACTGTCAGAGAAAATCTCGTCCAAGCTGATATCGTCGAAGATCAGGCTTCAAACTCCCGAGGGCCAGTTTAGAGAAGTCTAGACCATTTTTCGAGATACTGTTTTTATACGTTCAACGGAAGCAAGGCCCTTGGCATTCTTCTTGGACAGGGTCCCCACCGGCATCAAGGGCTTAGACGAGCTGTTAGGAGGAGGTTTCCCGGACGGAAGATGCATTCTGGTCGTCGGCAGCCCTGGTTCGGGAAAGACCACATTTGCCTTGCAGTATCTGTATCATGGCGCAATGCTGGGCGAAACGGGACTCTACGTAACTCTGGACGAGCACCCTGATTACGTGAAGAAAAACCTGCAATCCTACGATTGGGATATCGATGGGATGGAGAAGAAGGGAAAGTTGCTGTTTATTGATGCAAGTGGCTTGAGAAGAGCAGGGAGTGAAAGCGCCCGTCTTTCGCCATACGGCGGATCCACGACTGATGTTTCTGACTTTACAGAGCTTCTGAAGACCATCAATAAGGTTGTGGAGGGAGAGAATGTTCGTCGGATCGCCTTGGACCCTGTTACTTCTCTGATGCTTCGCTATGTGGAGGAGTTGAAGAAGCGGCGAGCAACGGTAGCGTTTTTTGACGCCCTGGCTGATTCCGGCTGCACCTCACTGATAACCAGCGAGTTGAAGACGTCAGTCATGGATAGACGATTCCAATTAGAGGAATTCTTGTCCCATGGCGTCGTCCTCCTGCATACTCTCTTTCACGATGGTAATGTTGTGAGGGCAGTTCGGATAGAGAAGATGCGCGGAATATCTCACGACACGCAGATCCGCCCTTACCAGTTTGGCGTCACGGGAATAGAAGTATTCCCGAGAGACAAGGTATTCTAGAAACTTAGGTTCTTGATTTCTTAGAGTAGAATATTATTCCCTTGCTATCTTCCACAGTAAACGTGACCCAACCCTCATGAAAACGTCTATTCCTGAACTTGACAATGCGCATCCTCCGTCTCCTCAGACCACCTTCTTCAAAGGCTTCCATCTGAATTATGCAATCCGAGGCTTCCTCGAGTTGTCGCAAGATTAGCTCATCGAGGCTCGACCCAACCGTAAAGAAGATCTTGCCTCCGCTTCCTCTTGCTTTTGCTCCTATAGTCTGAGCGAAGGACACAATGCTTTCGGACTTTGACCGCGGAGCCAGAGGAGTGAGAGAATCGAAGTACACACTTGCACCGTCGCCGGGCGTGGACATTGCAGACGAGATCTTGACCCCAAGAGATGTAAGGTCTCCACTGGAAGAGACGTAGAATTTCTCCTGAGACGGTTGACCCGCTTCCACTGAGTAGGAATCAACAAACTTCAGCGACTCCTTACTCTCATAGAGTTCAGTCTCCAATCCCAAGGACCGCATTCCACTTCGTATCTTTGCAGGAAAGTCGGCGGTTGAGACGAAAATGCAAGGTCGTCCCGCCTTCAGGTCGTCATACATGAGCTGTTCGGTTAACAGAGTCTTGCCCGCACCCGTGTTACCTTCCACCGTAACCATCGTGCCCTGGGGGAAGCTGCCCGCGGTCAAAGTGTAGAAGTGTTCGAAGGGCGCCAGATACTCTTTCCTTCTGCGTCTCTTAATATAGAAGGCGCCCGCGGTGACTCCGCCGGCCGCACCCACGACGTAGGGTATTAGATCCAGGGGATGAATGCCGGGTTTGAACAGCCCGAAACCGGGGGGTCCGTGGAGACTGTAGGCCACGTTGCCCTGTATATCGACAATGTCGATCCAAACCTGGTAGTTTCCCTCGGATAGGTTCGAGGGATAAGTCCACTCCGCAACGAAGGGATATGTCTGTTGAGGATAAGAGATTGAAGGGATCTGCGAAAAGGGAATGTTGATTGCGTTCGGTACGGGTCGCCCAGAAGGATCTATAATCGTGAGGTTTACGCTTCGAACGTCGTCTTTGCCGAATGCTGATGTCACCGGGGCTTGGACTAGGACAGTGTTTTGTCCTTTAGTCGCATTGAGATTGAAACTCGCAGCCGCGTTGCCAGCCCAATCCAGGATCTGGACCTGTCCAATTGAAGAATAGCCTGACAATGGAAGCAGCACGAACGAGGGGGTCGAAGGTTCTCCCCAGTACATCGTTACGATCATCTTTGGTGGAGTTGTTGCGTTAATACCCACGCGAATCTGAGTACCGAACGTGAGGGAGAGCCCGAACGGCTGGATATAGTTGAGTGTGCACGCCGCTTGTAAACGACCGACGGGGCATGGTACTGGAAGAGTACTAGAATTGGACCATGGGCCGTTCAAGGGCTTCCAGCTGAAAACCCCTTGAACCTGAACCGATGTGACAGCTGAAGCATTTCCGGACAGCCATATTGTGAAGGTTGGTAGACCCGACACGCTAAGTGAGGAGAGCAGGAACGACGGCAGGACGAAGAACGTTGGAGCGCGAGAGAGATTATCACTGATTGGGGGCCCGGTCAAAGGACTGCTGTTAAGAGACCCTGGAAGTGAGGAGTTGGGATGAGATGTACCCGAAAAGTAGAAAGATCTGTTTACGGTCGGAGCGAGCGCAGAGGCCTGGGCCTCTTTTGGGGGTAATGCGGCGACTAGGAGAAGCAGGAAAAGTAGAACAATAATGATCGACGGTTGCCGGCGCAATCTATTCGGGAAAAATGTCGCTTTCGAAGTTAAAAGGTTCTACGGACGTGGAGTTCTCCAAGAAAACGAGAGAGTGAGTGGGCTTGTGTGAGGGAGTGGGCTGTCTATGCTTTCCCTATGCGGAAGACTGAGGTTCCGCAGTTCGGGCAGACGCCTTTGACGGCTGGTTTGCCGTTCTTGAGCGTCACGTTCTGTGGGTCCTTGATCTCGATGCTGGTCTTGCATTTTACGCAGTATGCTTGTGGCATTTCGTTCTCAACTGAGCGCGACTCACCGCTGTAGAGGTATAAAACACTCACGCAGAAAGGCGAAGACGCCACGAGGAGGTAGGGTCGAAAGGTAGCTATTCTGAGCTAGTTGGAGCACACTGAGCCTGGAAGACTAATATTCGCGTGAATGCTGGCAGTTACGCTCTCTAATATGCACTATTATCATCAATCTGGGTGAAACTGAGCCGCGCTCAGGGCGAGTCCGTTTGAGAGATTCCTTCACGACGGATGGTCTGAAACGAGAGGTCTTTCACGAACCCCTCTTCGATCTACGAACGAGGGAGTCGTATGCATCTTTGATTTGTCTCTGAATGGCGTAATTGCGGAGCTTCTGGGACCACGTCTGTTCGAAGAGCTCCTTCATGCTCAGGTTTCGTAGACGGTCCAAATCGGTTCTCTTACCATTCTCCATTAGCTCATTTACGAGGGCGGAAAACTCTTCGAAGCTCGGAGGTTCTCGGTGCAGCCCCTTCTCGCGTGCCTCTTTCTGACGCTCCTTCACCAGCCGCGAAGCCGCCCTCACTGACTTCTGAAGGAGGAGGTCAATTCTCTCGCCGAATCCATGCTGCATTCTAGGCGTCCCTTCGACCAATGGTGATTGTGCGCGTTCGTGGTTTGAGAGTATCGAATTGCCTCACGTAAGAGCCGCGCAAGGAGGCATAGAACCTCTTGATCTGAACTTTAGAGCCTTTTGGTGAAGATTAGAGCGGTTATGGAACGATAATTGTCTTGATAGCGGTCTTCGATGTCCTTGCGAATTCCATCGCCTTCTCCGCTTCGCTGAGCTTGAACCGGTCTGAGATGAGACTCTTCAAGTCTAGTCTCTTCTCCTCGACGAGTCTTATCGCTTCTTCCATCTCCGCCTCGACACAGGAATAGCTTGAGAGGAGTTTGATCTGACGAGAGAAGAGCTCGCTTACGTTCAGCTGATATGAGGCTCCGTGGGACGGAGCGCCGAAGAGGAGTATTCTGCCTCCTCTCCGTACCGAGCCGAAGGCTTGGTTGAGCGCCTTCTCGTTGCCGGTCGAGACAATTGCGAGGTCGACTCCGTCTCTCGTGATCTTCCTGATATGAACAGGTACGTCTTCGGCGAGGGCGTTGATTGTCTCGTCAGCGCCGAGCTTCTTGCCGAGTTGGAGTCGCGCCTCAACTATGTCGCTGCCGATTATCCCTCCCTTTGTTGCGTTGCGTAGTAGTTGGATCTGGGTGAGGCCTGTGGGTCCGAGCCCGACGACGAGGACAGTGTCCCCTTCCAGGACACGGGCTCGGCGTATTGCTCGGATGCAGCAGGCGGTAGGTTCTATCATTGCACCTTGTTCGAAGGAGAGTTCTGTTGAGAGCGGGATTACCGCTCCTCTCTCGACGTTGTACCGTGGGACGCGGAAGTATTCTGCGAAGCCGCATGGGTCGATGTTGGTCTTCTTGAATTCGTTGCAGAGCGTGTAGTTGCCGTTGGAACAGTCTGGGCACTGGTAGCAGGGGACGTGGTGGTGCGCGACTACCCGCTCGCCAGGCTTGTGGTCAGTAATATCTTTCGAGACTTTTTCGACTGTGCCGCTGACTTCGTGTCCTAGTATTCCTCCTAGGCCGAGTTGGCCTTCGATTTTTTCCAGGTCTGTTCCGCAGATACCGCTCGCTTCCATTCGGACTAGAATGTCTCCGGCCGCGAGTTTTGGCACTGGGACGTCTTTGACTGAGACTTTCTTGGTTGCTTCGAGGAAGCAGGCTAGCATGGATGTGTCGATGTTTGGGTTGTGATTTAATGGATTGCCGGGGGTGGATTGTACGTTATTCTCTAGGAAGAGTAGGTGAGCCATGTATAGCTAGAGTGTGCTGTCGTGGTTTCAGGTCGTTGATCGCAGGTGCGCGATGGTAAAGAGTCTGTGAAATTCATGCAGGTTCTAGATCGTGGGATTTTCTTGAAGTTGAAAGATCTGGCCAGGAGCCGGGGTGTGACTGTCCAGGAGCTGATTCGGGTTCTTGTTATTCCTGATTGGATGCGGAAATCTCAGGAGGAATACAGGAGGACTGAGGAGAGAAGACGGCATCGGAGACTGGCGGGTCCGGCTCGCAGCCCTGTTCATGCATTGGTAACGGCTCGGCCGGAGCGCCGGAAACGGTAGGTCTCTAGAATCTTCACGGCGGGGAAAAAAGCGGTCTCGCTTCGTAAGGATCAAATTCTTGCCCCCTTTTTTTCCTGAGGGCCCTCGCTGGTTGAGACTGTTCTGGGCGAGTCTCCGGATTCGGGTCTTGGAAGATGCCGGTCGCGCGTTTTACGTTCTGGGATTTCTGGGTGTGGTCAAGCGTGAATACCCCGGGGATCAGAAATCGCATGCCCCGATTCCGGATCAGGGCTTCTTCCAGGCGACTCTAAGGGTCGAGAATTCGATAAGGTGTGAAGGAGTTTTTTGTTTTGACATGCCCCCGGGGGGTCGAGAAATAGTTAGTAGAAAAAGAAAGATAGCAGAAAAAAGAAGTTAGTAGAATAGAATAGTTAGCAGGCGGGAACAGTTTTTCCTGGATAGTTTTTCGTCGCGGAATCTCCTATCTTCCAAGTTCTAGAAGAGTCGACCTAGAAGACAGACTCGATACTGTTCTCGGCGCAGAATCTCGAAAAAAATGGAAACGGGCAGAAACGTTATCTAGAAAATGCCCTTTTGGAAACGGGCGTAGGGCCTTGGCACAGATTTCTTATGAGACCATAAGAGAGGCTCTGAACGAGCTCAAACACGAAGTTCTGTCCCACCAACTGTTTCTGAGCTGCTTTTCCAGCGCGGTTGCGAGAGGAGAAATCAAAGGTCTGACAAAATCCTCTCTCTTCCGGATGGCCCTGGCCTACTTTCTCCTGGTTCCAGATGCCAGAGAGAAGTTCCTCAGGGAACTAGAGAAGCAGTTGAAGACAGAGAGGGCTTACAGTAGGATGCCTGGTTAGAAATCCTCAGGGTATGAAGTCCTTATAGAATGGAGTTTGCGCGTCACCCGGGCAAGGTTTGCTGCGATGAAGGCGTTCGTGCTCGCCGGCGGAGCGGGGACCCGTCTCTCTCCCTTGACGAGCTATGTCCCAAAAGGGATGATACCTATCGGGGGAAAGCCGTTCATCGACTATGTGGTAAGCTACCTTTCCAAGCACGGAATCAAGAACATCATCATGCTGTTGTCGGACTCTGACTCCGAAGTCTTCAGGAACCATCTCGATGACGGATCAAAGTTTGGCGTGAACATCGGCTACAACATCACGCCGCGTATGGGAACGGCTGCCGCGTTGAAGGAAGCAGCGGTGCATGTTGACGGCACGTTTGTTGTGTACTATGGTGATGTCTTCACAGACCTCGACTTGAGCGAGATGATTCGATACCACAAGTCGAAAGGCGCAACGTGCACACTCGCATTGAGTACTGGTGTCAAGATCGATTATGGAGTTGGCCGAGTTGATCGCGAGGGACGAATCGAATATTTTGCCGAAAAACCGATTCTTCCTGAGTACCCGGTCTCGATCGGAGTCTACGTATGCGAGCCCGCATTCCTGTCGTACTTGTCATCGGGGACGGACCTGGCTGCAGACATTCTCCCGCAGGTCATCGCGAAGGGAGAGAAGGTCTACGGGTTCTTGACGAAAGAACGGCACTACGACATTGGATCATTCAAACAGCTGGATGAAGCAAAGGACGTATTGAAAACGGAAAAGTCAAGGAAGAAACAGCCCGCCGTCTGCTAAACGTCAATTAGCCTCGTCTTCGACAGTCACGCCTGCCTTCTGCATCTGCTCCCTAATGCGATCCGATAGCGCATACTCGCGTTTTGCGCGCAGGTCACTCCTGAGCGAGCTGAGCATGCTGACTAGTTGGAGAAATTCCAATCTCGGAACTGATTCTGTCTCCAGAAGTCCGAGTATCGAGGCAAGATCCTCCATAGCTTCGAGCAGCATTGTACCGGATTCGGTGTCCAGGGACTTTTGGGCTTCCTCTGCGATTCCAACGATTCTGATGTAAGCCGCGAGCGCTCTTGGAGTATTAAAATCGTCATCCATTGCGGCGAAAAATTCCGTTCGCGCTTCATCGACTTGCCGCTTCAAGAATTCGTTCGAACCTTTGCCCTCAGTTTTGGCTCCTGTCGCCTTCTGCAGCTGGTCGTAGGCTCGACGGAATCGGCGTGCGAGACTGGCTGCCTGGACAAGCGTCTCTTCTGTATAGTCCAGTGGGCTGCGATAGTGGGTTGATGCGTACAGAACGCGGAGCGCCTCGACTCCCACCTTCTGGATCGCGTCTTGTATCGGGACAAAATTGCCGAGCGACTTGTGCATCTCTTGCCCTTTGATGCTCAGGAGGCCCGTGTGTGCCCAATATTTTGCGAGTGGCTTCTTTCCGGTTAGTCCTTCGGCCTGCGCGATCTCTGCTTCATGATGCGGAAAAATTAGCTCGGTCCCTCCACCGTGCAGATCGTAAGTGGGCCCGAAGTGTGTGAGTGTTATCGCGGTGTCTTCGATGTGCCAGCCTGGTCGGCCCTTGCCCCAAGGACTGTCCCAAGAAATCTCTCCCGGCTTCTGGCTCTTCCAGAGAACAAAGTCGGCAGGGCTGCGTTTTTCTGGGTCCGGGTCGACTCGGTGGACTGTCAGCTGTTCTAGGTTCTGTCTTGATAGTTTGCCATAGTCTGGGAACTTGGAGATGTCGTAGTAGACTCCTCCTCGTATCTTGTAACCGATTCCCTTGTCGATCAGCCCCTTTATCTGGCTGATAATTTCGGGGATGTAGTCTGAGGCTTTCGCGTAGAGGTTTATGCTGTTGATATGCAGATCTTTCATGTCCTTGTAGAATGCCTGTGCGTATCTCTCGGAGAGAGTGAGCGGGTTTTCGTTGGTCTCCTTTGCTCTGTTGATGATCTTATCGTCTATGTCTGTGATGTTTAGGACAAAGAAGACGGCGTATCCTTTCCTTCGGAGATACCGTGCCATAATGTCGTAGGCGACGTAGCTCTTGCCGTGTCCGATGTGGGATACGTCGTAGACCGTCGGGCCGCAGACGAACATGTTCACCCTCCCCGAATGGATTGGTTCGAAGTCGTCGAGGTGCCGGGTTAGAGTGTTGTAGACCTTCAATCTTGGCTTCGTTGTTTGAGACATGGCAGAAATCCAGGTGAGTAGTTTGACGCTTTCCTTACGCAGGAGGCTGGGTCTTCGCCGGGTTGGCTTTGGCTTGTATCATGCTCCATGCCTTGGTCAACATGTCCTTCTCGTTCGGATACGAGAGCGTCTTCAACGCCTTCTCGTATGGCACCCATTCCATCGCGTCGTGCTCTGTTCCCACCTTCGCGTCCGCCTGGTCCGTCTCGAAGAGGAAGAAGTGGACCGTCTTATCGAACGTCTTTGCTCGGAATCCGAACTGGTACTTGATCTGCCCGACCTTTCCCCGAAGCTTTACCCGACTCACTCCAGTCTCTTCTCTGACCTCCCTCATCGCGGTGGTGACTTCGTCCTCGTTCTCTTCGATTAGCCCCTTGGGGAGGCACCATACTCCGCGCTTGTTGCTGGTCAGGATGAGGAAGAGGGGGATGCCGTTGTCGACCCGGTAGACGACTCCTCCGGACGAGATGACCTTGACTCTGGGTCTGGGCTGCATCCCCGTCCAGTCTGCCATCTATGAGATTCCCTTCCTGATCATATTTGCAGATCTTTTGGTAAGCGCGTTAGATTCTCTAGAGGTGATCCGACCACGACTATGTCTTCGATCCTTACTCCGCCAACCTTCGGGTCGTAGAGTCCAGGTTCGATGGTGACGACTGAGTTTTTCCGCAATCTTTCTTTGCCGTAGAGAGTGAGGTAGGGTCTCTCACCAATTGTCAGCCCCACTCCGTGGCCCAGCCCGTGCATGAAGCCTCTGACTCTCGCTTCCTTGTTGCCTTTGGCTATCAACCGGACGGTCGGGTACCCTTTCTTTTCGAAGAGTTCGCAGACTTTGACCATCATTTCGCTGCACGGGACTTGTTCGCGTACCATGTCGAGGGCAGAAGTCTGTGCCTCGAGCACTGCGTCGTACATCTCCTTGAGTTTCCTTTGCGGGGATGAGAACGTGTAGGTTCTGGTGCAGTCGTGCCAGTATCCGTCAGGTTCGGATGGAAATATGTCGAACACAATCGGCTCCCCTATGCGAATGAGGTCTCCAGATTTTCCATCGTAATGAGGGTCGCTCGATTTTCTTCCCGGGGCGAAAATTGTGTCTTCTGGTGCAATAATCCCCTCTTCGGCCAAGAGGCCGTTGATGACCCTTTTGACCGTATGAACGGTCAAAGGCTTCGATTTGAGAGTGATCTTCGTCCCTCGTGGTTTGGCTTTGGACAGAAATTGAATTGTCTTCTCAACAACCTTGCTAGTCTTCTTACCCATTTCCCTGAGTTTCTCGATTTCACGGCGCTCCTTTGTCTCTCTGGCAATCTCCAGAATTGTCGGGGTCTTCTCTCCCACAACCTTGATTCCCTTCACGCGCAGAGAGTCGATAAGCAATAGGGAGTTTGAGGTCTCGTTTCGTCCGGCCAGCACTATCGGCCCGCTCGCACCTGTATCCTTGATGATCTTCTGATAGAACCGTGCCCTGGCCTCGTCCCGATCGTATTTCTTCGAGAGCTGCTCAAGCCCGTAATCAGAATATGTCCGAATGTTTCGGACTCGGCCTAAACTGGCACTGCCGACATCTATGTTGCTAACGATTAGCGTGGGATCATCCGATTTTCGTTTGACGTAGATTCCGCCTCTAGCAATCGAGGCTCCGACAACATATCGTAGATCAGGATTTCCAACCGTCGAATCCCCGAATACGAGGATTGACTCAACTTTCTTCTTCTCCATCTCCCGGTCGATGTCCGCAATCACGATGAAGACCTGGTGTTCCTGCTAGTTGCCGGGGAGGCTATATTACCGTTGAGTGACGCGATTCCTAGAAAATGTAGTCGGGAGTAGAGCTATTGTCGATTCTGACTAATCGTAACCCTCGACGGTAGGACCTCTTCAAGGGTCTTCAACGATACTGCCAGATCGTTCCGCTCGGCGATCAGTGGATGAAGAGTTGGCTCTATCGAGCCTTGAGCCAGTTTTAGTGAATCGTCATCGAGTTCCCCGCTCTTGTGATCCAATTTGGCATTCACGAGGTATCGAGTGAGACTGGAAATCTGACCTCCAACCTCTGAGAGCCGATGCTTCATCGATGCTGACAGGGCTTCCGCTGTCTTCACCTTGTCGAGGTAGCCTGCTTTTTGCGAATCCAAAAGTTCTGTGTAGATCTCTCCCTCTATCTCCCTCGTGTCTTTCAACGACTCCAAGGCGCCGATTCGCTTGCGCAATAGCGAAAGCTCGGAGATGATGTCGACCGCTTCCAGTTTCCAGTCTGGTGTTAGCGTGATGATCTTGGGAGTCAGACCGAGCTGACGGGCCTTCGCGCTGACGATTAGCCCTCCTGCAGCCTCGACTTGAACTCCTTCGAGTTCGCCGAACGCGTTTCTTTCGATTCCAATGACTCGTCCGAGGCTTCTGCCATAGATGTCTACTACTGGGCGGCCGAGGAAGGCGCGGGTCTCAAGCTCCGGCGAGAACATGGCTGACTTACCTTACCCTGTGGGCGTCGATCGGGATCTGTGGAATCTCCGGGAACTTTTCTTTCATTTTCTGTTCTGCCATGAGGTCTGCTTCTTTGAGGATCTTCGATGAATCATCGCTAGGCAACACGTAGGTTCCCTCAGAATCTACTACCTCACCAATCTCAGTTGTGAGATTCTCCAACGAGTCTTCGATATCGTGTATTCCGGTTGAGATCTCTGGGAGCTTTCCTTCCAACTCGTTCCTGACGGTGGTGAGGATGCCTCGTACGCTTCCCATGCTGTGGATCATGTCGCCGAACTGTTCAACGGTCTCAAGGCGGAGAAGTACCTGTTCCAGCGAGATCTGGCTACTGAGCGATGTTTTGATTAGTTTACGAATTTCGACGCATTCGTTCGCGAACAGTGTCGCGCTCTGAGTATCTCTCGTTTCGAGGGCTTTGACGCATTTGTCATGGAGTGTTCTGTCCCTGGACTCCATCTGCCCGATGGATTTTTCGAGCTTTGTGGTCTGAGTGCGCAGTTTGTAAGTTGCCATCTGGATTCTTCGTTTAACAGGTGTCGGCTTGATTGCTTCACGAAGCCGATCTGTGATGGATGGGTTGTCTCTGAACATGTTTCTTACCGTGCTATTGGTTGTTCGGTCTGGAATATCGGAGGTCTCAGGTGGATCCGGTGCTTTGCTGCGCATGCATGTCGAGGGAGTGCAGTGGTCATTAGAATTGTCATGCCGTGATCTTTGTTCAAGCCTCTTAACAACGGCATTACTAGGTTCGTCACTGAAGAGTCGAGATCGCCGGTCGGTTCATCCAGTACCAGGAAGCGGGGTTTCGCTGCGAGTGCTCGCGCGAGGTCGATCCTCCTCTTCTGACCCGCACTTAGTGCGTCCGGGTAGGAGTGAGAGAGTTTCTCCAACCCAAAGAAGGTCATTGACTCCTTGATCCTCTCATCTCTCTCCCGCTTGGGAACGCCTATCATTGAGAGTGCGAGGTGAAGGTTTTGGAGAACGGTTAGTTGCGGGAGGGCGGTTGGTCGCTGGAAAACGGCCGAAGTTCTGACCCGTGCCGAACGTTTTACGAACGAGAGTTCAGTCATGTTTTCGCCCTCTAGCTGGATTATTCCTCGGGTTGGTTTCTCCAAGCCGAGTACTATGTTGACGAGAGTGGACTTGCCCCAGCCTGATCCCCCGACGACCGAGAGGAATCCTCCCTCTTCGAGGGAGAACGAAATTCCTTCGCCGTAGAGTCTGAGAATCCCGTCGGCGATGGGATAGGCGACTGTGATGTTCCTGCATTCTAAGAGTGGTTTCATTTGTTTAACCCTTGTATTGTTCAACGAATGACAGCGAACGGGTCCGTTTGAGGGCAGGAGCGGCGTAGGCTAATCCTCCGACAATTGCGGAGCCGAGGAGCAAGACCAGGTTGGTTGAGAGAATACTTTCGGTCGCGAAGAATCTTAGCCAAAGAGGCGATAGTCCGATGATTGACACTACAACTCCCCGTAGAATGTACCGAAGCTGAATTTGCAATCCTGATCCTCCATATGCGAATAGTGCAAGTTCCTCCTTCTGGGTCCTGGATGAATTAGAGAGAGCTGCTAGTGTACATGTAAGTGGAACAAGAACCAGCAACGTTGCGAACCAGGCTGGCTGGTTGAATGGCTGGAGCTGGGCGAATACGCTTTCGAGGCTAGCGAGAGCTAGAATCGATATTGCAAGCAGGTCCGATAGTTCCCTGGGAAGTGCTCCTGAGAGTACGACTGGAGCCCAGCTGGGTCTCTCCAATAGCCGGCTACCTCTCGTCAGTCCCGGCCATAGCCCTGAAGTAAGTTCCTAAACGGCCCTCATCGTAAGTTCGGATTACGGAGGAGGCGAAGTCGATGTCAAGATTCATCGATCGAAGCTTCCCGAGCACCGCGTTGACGTCCTCCTTGTTTCGAGCAACAATGAAGACGAGACCTTCTGGAGTTCCGAGAGAACTGATCACGTTGACTGTCTCTGGAATCTCACAGATCTGCTTCATGATGTCCTCTCTTGACGAGTCAGAGGGGAAGTTTGCCGCCACGACGACCTGTTCAGATAATCCGAGCTTCGAGAAATCGACGAGCGTAGTGTATTCGCGTATGATGCCTTGATCCTCGAGTCTGTTGACTCTATATGCTATGACGTTTGGATGGAGAGCGAGCTTTCGACCGATCTCGACGTAGGACTGTTTGGAGTTCTCTACGAGTTCTGCGAGGATTCGAAAGTCTGTTCCGTCCAAGTTCAATTTCCCACTCTCCCTAACTTGCCTTGAACGATTCGTCCCAGTCGTAGTATCGTTTGAGAATTCCTGGTGAAACGCTGGGTCGGCGACCAGTGATTATTGACTGGAAGTCTTCCATTGTGATGGCGTCTGGGACGGAGTTGAGGTCGTTGACGTTTCCGTGGGTGAAGAAGTTCCGGACTACTCTCAGTTGGGTTGATTGGAAGAGGTCTCTGATGTCTCCGCCTGAGTATCCTTCTGTCATTCGTGCGAGTTCTGCGAAATCGACGTTATTGTCTAGTTTTAGATCGTGAGCGTAGATCTGGAACATGTCCATTCGTGTCTTGACGTCGGGAAGTGGGATGTAGATTCTCTTCTGGAATCTGCGGATGAAGGGCTCGTCGAGGACCCAGGGCTTGTTCGTCGCTCCGATAAGGTATACGTGGAATTTCTTGTTCTTGTCTAGAATCCCGTCCATTTCCTTTAGGAACTGGTTCCGGACGCGGACTTCTCCGCCGACCTCTTCCCCTCGAACTCCCATTAGGGAGTCAATCTCGTCGATGAATACGATTGCGGGCTGACCCTTCTCAGAACTCTCTCTAGCCTTCACGAAGAGTTGGGAGACGTTTCTCTCCGATTCTCCAAGCCATTTGGACATTAGAGAGGCTGCGTCTGCGCAGAAGAACACTCCCTTGATCTCGCTCGCCACCGCCGCGGCCAGTAGAGTCTTGCCACATCCCGGCGGACCGAAGAATAGGATTCCGCGCGGCCATCCGAGCGGAAAGAGATCTGGCCGCCGGACCGGGAAGACAACTGATTCCTCTATGGCACGCTTCGGCTTTTCGAGACCCGCGATATCGTCCCATTTGATGTCAGGCTTCTCAGTAAGGACCCATTGGTCGAACTTGATGTTCTTCGAATCCCTTGTCTCAGTAGAGTCTGCTGGGTGTGCTATTGGTTCGGAGTTGGATTGTAGTTCTTGGACCCGCTTGCGATAGGCTTCTGCATGTTCCAGGTACACCTTGTTCTGCGGAGCGTTGGGATAGAGTGAGCAGAGTTTCAGGAGAACTTCGATTGCTCGCTGGTACTTTGTCCCAGCGATTCGTTTGGAGCCCTTTCTCTCAAGTTCTATCGCTTCGTTGGCGTATTTTACTGCTAGAGATTCTAATTCTTCTGAAGCTGAGATCAGCGTTTCCTCCTTGTAATCTTGAGGGGTAGCGAGGACTGCTAGCCTCGCCCTAGTCCATCACTATCTTACCGTCGTCTTTGAGCTTCTGGAGCGACTCGCGGATGTCTTCGGCGGGTACGGCGAGTTCTGCCGATGCGGAATTGATGCTAAGCTCGCCATTGTGAGTCTTGATGTAGCCTAGCACCCGCTCTTCCAAAGGCACCTCAGGCTCCTCTTCTATGCCGCCGGAGGTGACCGCGATTGGAATTCTGGCCTCAGGTGCTTGCGGCCGGGGGACTGCGGTCGCTGTGGCTGTTCTCGGTTCTGGTGACGGTAGTTCCGGGAAGCGTTCTTTCATTTGTTGGGAAGCGATGGCGTTGGACTCTTCGAGGACCTTTTTCGCCTCATCGCTAGAGGCTTGAACGTCGGCTCCTTGGTCTGGGATCTCTCCTGTCTCGAGTTCCATGTCGCTAAGCATGTTGTTCACTTCTCCGAGTTCTGTAGCGACTTCGGGGATGACTCCTGCTATTCTTCCTCGGGTCTCGCGAACGACTCCGATTACAGGGGCGATCTGTGCCATGATGTCTCCGAACTCTTCGATCGTCTGGAGTCTGAGAACGACTCTTTCGAGCGCGAGTTCGCTGCTTAGTGTGATGTGTGCCATCTTTCGAATCTCAGCACACTCGTTAGCGTACAGGGCTGCGTGGGCGCTGTCCTTCGATAATTGCGCGCCTATACAGCGCTGGAACATTTCCTTGTCTCGCTGCTGGAGCCTCGATGACATGTGCTCCAGCTTTTCTTTCTGGGTTGCGAGCCGATAGAGAGCCTGATCCACTCGCTCCTTCAGAGGAATTGGGTGGACCTTTTCCTCGAGGCTTCTAAACAGGCCACGAAACCCCCTAGGTCTCTCGTACATGAAGG
>Ga0209239_1001293_pt1 | contig 14848 bp, 14 predicted proteins | sample GraSoi013_2_20cm_FD_185824 | JGI IMG/M metagenome (GOLD analysis project Ga0209239, IMG submission 185824) | Grasslands soil microbial communities from the Angelo Coastal Reserve, California, USA - Sample 10_02_2013_2_20cm (SPAdes) (version 2) | ecosystem: Environmental > Terrestrial > Soil >...
TATCAATGTTGATACTTCCGTCACGTCTCGATCGCCAAGATTCGATTTCAAGACAGCGCGGAGCGATGTGAAAGGGGCCGACGTTGCCCGGAGCGACCGCGGGGTCGTTCGGCTTGATCGGAAGCGGTTCTTGGATCAGCCACTCCATGAGGTTCGGCTGCTTGAGTCTCGCGTCCGGCACCGGCGTCCTCTTCGAGAAGACTTAATAGACCGAGGAAGTTCGCTGCGACGTGGCCCTGGAATCCGCCCGGAAATTCGCGTTGCAGAATGCCGTCCTCCACGGAGGCAAGGCGGACGCGAAGGCCGTCCTCGGGAAGATGCTCGCGGAAGACCGGTCGCTCCGCGCCCGGGCGCAGGAGGCCGCAGTCCAGGTCGAGCGCGTCGTCGCGGACGTGAACGAACTCGGCCTCGAGGCCCAGCGGGCGGAGCTCGCGGCGATCGCACCCGAACTCCTGGAGAAAGTCCGACCCGACACCGGACCGAAGGAACTCCCGCCGCTCCCGGACGCGGTCGACGGGAAGGTCGTCCTCCGTCTCGCGCCGTACCCGAGCGGCCCGCTGCACATCGGCAACGCGCGGGCGTTCGTCCTGAACGACGCGTACACGAAGCGATACCATGGCCGGCTGCTCCTCGTCTTCGACGACACGATCGGATCCGAGGACAAGCCGCTCCTCCCCGAGGCGTTCGACCAGGTGAAGGAGGGCCTCGACTGGGCCGGCGTCGAGTACGACGAGGTCCTGTACAAGAGCGACCGCATCCCGTTGCACTATGAGTGGGCCGAGAAGCTCCTCGCGACCGGCGAGGCGTACGTGTGCGAGTGCGATGCCGAGACGCTGCGGAAGAACCGCGAGGCGATGCGCGCCTGCGTGCACCGCATCCAGGACGTCGACGAGACGATCGCGATGTGGAAGGCGATGCTCGCCGGGGAGTACGGCGAAGGCGAGGCCGTCGTGCGGCTCAAGACGGACATGGCCCATCCGAATCCGGCGTTCCGGGACCGGGTCCTGTTCCGCGTCGCGGTGCGGGAACACCCGCGCGTCGGCACGCGCTACCGGGTGTGGCCGATGCTCGAGTTCTCCTGGGCCGTCGACGACGCCTTGCTGGGCGTGACGCACGTCCTGCGGGGAAAAGACCTCGTGATGGAGGACCTGATGGAGACCCGCATCTGGGACATCCTCCAGGTCAAACGCCGCCCGCGGTTCGTGCACTTCGGGATCTTGCGGTTCAAGGACCTCGAGCTCTCGAAGTCACGATACCGGAAGGAGATCGCGGCGGGCCGCCTGACCGGTATCGACGACCCCCGGACCTGGTCCTTGCAGTCGTTGCGCCGACGGGGCATCCGGCCCGCGGCCCTCCGGGAGTTCGTGCTCTCCTTCGGCCTGAGTCTGAACGACATCGAGGTGCCCGCCGAGACGCTGTACGCGGAGAACCGCAAATTGATCGACAAAGACGCGAACCGCTACTTCTTCGTCCCCGATCCCGTCGCGGTCGAGATCGACGGACTTCCACCGATCGAGCGCGTGAAGGCGCCGCTCCACCCCGATTTCCCGGGTCGCGGCGTGCGCGAGATCCCCGCAGGTCCGAAGGTCCAGGTCGCCCGCGAGGACTTCGAGAAGTTCCGTGGGAAGGAGGTGCGGTTGAAGGACTTCTGCAACGTCGTCCTGGACCACCGCGCCCGATTCGTCTCGATGCCGAACAAGGAGATCCCGAAGATCCAGTGGGTCACGCACGGGGTGAATGTCCATCTCCTCCTGCCGGACGCAACCGATTCGCCAACACCGGAGACTAGACGCGGCCTCGGCGAACCCCTTGTCGCGACTCTCAAGGTCGATGACGTCGTGCAGTTCGAGCGCGTGGGCTTCGCGCGGATCGATCACGTGAGCAAGGCCGAGGTGCGGGCGTACTTTGCGCACCGGTGAGCGGCGCCGCCCGGCCTAAGTCGGAAGGTCGATCTCGCGTCCGTTGCGGATGCTCTCCCGGGCCGCGAGGGCGATCCGCAGGGCGTCCCGTTCGGCGTCCGGGCTCAAGAGTTTCGCGTCCGCCTTGCGGTGCACGGCCCGGACGAAGTGACGGCACTCCTCCGTGTACGGATCATGCCCGCGAACGGGGACGTTCTCGAGTCCGCGTTCCGTGGTGCGGACCGACCGCGTCTTGGGGATCGGCCCTCCCCGGAACTCGGTCACGTGGTCGAAGGCGCCGGCGTCGCACTGAACTCGGAGGGCGGTCGTGAACGGAAAGCCCGGCGGCATCATCGCGGATCCCTCGATGAAGGCGCTCCCACCTCGATACTCCACCGCGACCATCGCATGCTCCGTCACCCCGGTTGAACCGGATACGCCGGCCGCCAGGACAGAGCGCGGTCGGCCCAAGATCCAGTTCGCGACGTCGAAATCGTGGATCGAGAGCTCGACGATCGGTTCGCCGTAGACGCGGAACGGCCGAGGTCGTTTCGCGGACCAATACGGCCGGGCGAGGCGCCGAGCCACGACAACGCGAGGTTTCCCGAGCTTCCCGGATACGGCCTCCTGGTGCGCGCGCTGGTAATCGGCGACGAACCGCATCACCTGCGCGACCATCAAGATCCGACGGTTCCCACGCGCCGCGTCGATCATCGCGTCCGCGTCCCGCAGCGTGAGCGCGACCGGAGTCTCGCAGAACACATGTTTGCCGTGCGCCAGGGCCGAGACGACCAGCGGACGATGAAGGCCACTCGGTACGGTCACGTCGATGGCGTCGATCGATTCGTCTCTCAGGATTTTCTGCGGGTCCGTGAACCATGGGGCGTTGACTCGCTTCGCGAGTTTGCGAGCCTTTGCCGCGGAGCGACTCACGATGCCCGCGATTTCAACGCGTTCCTTGCTTCCGAATGCCGCGTACGCGCTTGCATGGGTCTCGCCCATTCCGCCGGCGCCGAAGACTGCGAGTCTCAAGAGACTCCCGGTGCTGGCCAAGGGTTCGAGCGCATAAGGACGATGGTTGGGTCCCTGAAGTGGGCCCTGAGTCCACGATCGGATTTTCACTTTCGCAGTCCCCTCCGGGCTTCAGTTTCTTCACCCCGCCCGTTATGAGTAATTGGTCATACTGTGCCCCCCCGGTCCGCATCCGTTCGGAGAGCTCGCAGGCAGAAGCCAACACATCTTCCGGGGTTCATCATCACCTGGGATGTCGATAGTCGAGACAAGTCGGTGTGTGGTCGCTTGCATCGTTTCATTTTCGGATATGTGCTCGAGAAGAACGGGAGGGAGTATCGATATGCCGGATTCATCGAACGACCCGGCGTGCGATATCTCGGACAATCCGTGTTGTTTGTGATCCCGGAACTGCTACCGGAACTGCGCCAGTTCCTTGATGCGAACCGAATCGAGCACGTGACAATGTCCGCATCCCTCGGCGCGACAATCTTCGCCTCAGGGACCTCGAGGAACACCGCGTAGACTGTCTGAGCAGTTACTCATACCCCCGCCTTCGATCAACGCCGCCGCTGACGTTTCTGCGCAATTACTCATACCGTGCGTGAGGTGGCCACCCCAGCGGCGGTGAACGCTTTTCTATCGTTCCGCCATCCCGGCCCCATGGCCCGTTTCGCGAAGCGCGTCCTTTCCATCGAGCCCTCTCCCACGGTCCGCATCAGCGATCTCATCGCCGAATCCCAGGGCCAAGGGAAGAAGATCCTCTCCCTGGCCATCGGCGAGCCGGATTTCCCGACCCCCGCGCACATCGTCGACGCGGCGAAGAAGGCCCTCGACGACGGCTACACGAAATACACCGCGGCCCCCGGTATCTGCGAACTGCGCGAGGCAATCGCCGAGAAGTCACAAAAGGAGAACGGGATTCCCGCGAAGGCGGAGAACGTGATCGTCGCGCCGACGAAACACACGCTCTTCATGACGTTCATGTCGCTCCTCGATCCCGGGGACGAAGCGCTGATCCCCGATCCCGGCTGGGTCTCCTACGCGCCGATGGCGAGCCTCGCGGGTGCGAAGCCCGTGCCGATCCGCGCGGCGGACGAAGACGGATTCGTGCCTTCGACGGAGACCGTCGCGGAGGCGATCACCCCGCGGACCCGGCTCATCGTGCTGAACTCGCCGTCGAATCCTGCCGGCTCGGTGTACTCGCGGTCCCAGATGCGCGGCCTGGCGGACCTCGCGGCGGACCACGACCTCACCGTCGTGAGCGACGAGATCTACGAGAAGATTCTGTACGAGGGCGAGCACGTCTCGCCCGCGTCGCTGGACGGCATGTTCGACCGCACCGTCACCGTGAACGGCTTCTCGAAGACCTACTCGATGACGGGCTGGCGGCTGGGCTGGCTCGTCGCCCCGACGCCGATGGTCCGGCAGATCGGGAAGGTGCAGGAACACACGATCACCTGCGCGACCGCGTTCGCCCAGAAGGCCGGCGTCGCAGCGCTCCGAGGTCCCACGGCTCCGTTGAAGGCGATGGTCGACGAATTCCGGGCGCGACGGGAGATTGTCCTCGGAGAACTCAAGAAGATCGACCGGCTCTCAACGGATCGACCGAGTGGCGCGTTCTACGTGTTCCCGCGGCTCGACGTCGGATTGAAGAGCGCGTCCCTCGCTGAACGGATCCTCCAGGAGGCGAACGTCGCGGTGACCCCGGGGAGCGCCTTCGGCGAGGCCGGGGAGGGCCACCTCCGTCTCTCGTATGCCGCCTCTCGCGAGACGATCGTCGAATGCATCCGCCGGATCGGGGACGTCCTCAAGGGCATCTGACGAGTCTTCCGGCGGGAACGATCGAGAGTGCGTTCAGCCGTCTCCCGGCAGGAGTTAAGTATCCGCGTCCGCGTTTCGCAGGGCGAGGGAACGAGATGGCGCAAGACGAGCGGGAGGAGATGCCGACGATCGTGCCAATGGTCGCCTACGAGGACCCCGCCACGGCGATCGATTGGTTGGTCCGTGCCTTCGGGTTCCGGGAACGCAAAGACCAGCGGATGAAGGACCGCGACGGGCGGATCACGCACGCCGAGCTGCGACTCGGGAAAGGCCGGGTCTTCTTGGCCACCCCGACACCGGACTACCAGAGCCCGAAGCATCACCGGGAGACGTGCGCGGCCGCGCGCAAGTGGTCTTCGGTCCCATGGGTCATCGACGGGCTGCTTGTCCACGTGGACGATGTCGATCGTCACTTCGCTCGCGCGAAGAGCGAGGGCGCGACCATGCTCTCCGATCTCGAGGACAACCCGGTCGGGCGGCTATACCGGGCCGAGGACCTCGAAGGGCATCGGTGGATGTTTCTCAAACCTCGTCCGTGATTTCATCCGATGGCCGGGGTGAGAACTAGCCTTTCGCGCCGCGTGCTCGAAGGAGATCCGCGATGGCCGCATGGCCTTTCTCCTTCGCGTCGTCCAACGGCGTGTGCCCGCCATCTCGGACCGCGTGGACGTCCGCGCCGTGGTCCAGGAGCATGCGGACGACGTCGAGATTCCCGTGCACCGCGGCCTTGTGGAGCGTCGTGTAATTCGCCTCGCTCCTGACGTTCGGATTCGCGCCCGCTGCGAGCAAGATCCGCACGACGTCCGCGTGGTCTCCCGAGACCGCCGCGTCGACCGCCGTGTTCGCGAACCGACTCGGTGGTTTGTGGTTCACGTCGGCGCCGTACTCGAGGAGGACCTTGACCGCCTCGGGATGACCGAAGAACGCCGCGAGGCCGAGCGGGTCGAAGCCTTCCTCCTTGTTCGCCTCGTTGACCCGGACGCGAGACTGCCCGAGGATCGTCTTCAGGCGGCGTGCGTTCCCGACCGTCGCGGCCTCGTACAGGTTCAACGCGTCCTCCGGCGTTCGGGCGAGCAGCAGCTTGACGACGTCGGCCGCCCCGTAGAAGGTGGCGGTCAGGACGAGCGTCCCGTTCGGGGTTTTCATCCGGAGGAGCGGCGGATGGCGATCGAGGATCTCCTGGGCCTTCGCCAGGTCGTTCTTCTGCGCCGCCTTGAGCAAGTCGTCCTCGTCCCCCATGGCGTGTCCTCCGAGAGCGGCCGGGAACGCGGTCGCGCGCCTATGAACGTTGCGCCGCTCAGGTGACGACCTGGGTCTCGCCGCACGAGGGGCACATGACCTCGATCGGACGGCGGCTCGTCGACAGGTCGATCGGTTTGCCGCAGCGGCGACAGGTGATCGACATCGGCGAGGTGGGCGCCGAGCGGACCGGCCCTTCGGGAGGCGGGGGCGGGACGGCCGCTTTGCCGCCAATCGGGCCGAAGCCGCCTCCGGATCGCCTCCACATCGCGATCACGGCGATCAGGAGCAGGACGAACAGCGCGCTGAGGACGATCGCAAAGACGGGGGCGCCGCCGACGTCCGTGGACCAGAACGAACTCCCGGTCGGGCCGACCTGGACCGTCTGGAACGCGCTCGCCCCGGTGTTCAGTTCATTCGCGAACACGAGCAGGCCTCCGTTCCCGGTGCCCGCGGGGATCGTCAGGAAGAGATCCGCGGCCGGGCCCGTGGTGATGGCCGTGGCCGAGGCCGACGCGGACGACAAGGACCAGCGGAACTGGCTCGGGAGCGACCCCGTGCCTTTCGCAGTCAGGGTGAGGTGCGCGTGGACTGTCTCGCCCGCGCCGTACGAGGTCCTGTCGAAGCTCAAGCCGAGGACGAAGCCGGCGGCCTGGGAGATCGTCGCCTGCGCCTGGGTGCTGTTCCCACGGTCCGTGGCGGTCACGTGGAACGTGTAGCTGCGGCTCGACGGGTTCGGCGTGCGGAACGAGAAGAACGTCGCGTTCGTGGTGCCCGACAAGACGATGACCGCGTTCGTGTCGTCGACCTCGTACGCATACGAGGGGTTCGTGATGACGTGCGAGGAGACGCCGTAGAAGGCGCTGATTATCTCGCCAGGGTTGTAGTCGCCGCGGTCGAGGCTCAGGGCCATGTACGCCTGGGCGACCGTCGCACTCTGCTGGCCGGCCGCGACGGTTCCCTGGCCGTCGTCCACGGTCGCCTCGAAGCGCAAGGTGCCGGTGTAGCCGAGGGCGATCGGATACCGGAACGTGGCCCCCGCAGTCGTGGTCGTGTTCAGGAGTTGGAAGAAGAAGTTCCGGACGCGCCACACGTACGTGTAGTTCCCGGGCGCGGGCGTGCGGTACACGATCGCCTGTGCGGTCGCGGTGTCGCCGCTCAGATACGACGACTTGTCGAGGACCACCGTGACGGTCATCGCCGCGGGCTGGATCGGATTCGGAGTCGGCATGGCGTTCGCGGTTGGGATCACGGCGGCGAGGGCCAGAAGCCCGATCACGAACGCGAATGCGAGTGCACAGGCCCTCGATAGCAGGGCGGATGACATGCGGTGTCCCATCCCGGTGTCCGCAGGGAGAAACCCCGCGGACGGGGCGGCATCATGTCTGACCTACTTAATCATTTGGTCCGATGGATGTCCGACGGTCTTCGACCGGGATTTCGGGACGATGTTCCGGTTCGGATGTGGTCCTGGTTGGAACCGCAAGACCCACGTTCAGGATCCGACCGCGGGCGTCGTCCCGCCGCCTTGGAGGCGTGCGAACAGGTCATCCGCCCGCGCCCGCCACGGGGCCGCGTCGCCGCCGCGACCTTGGGTCTCATAGAGGCGCGCGATCTCCTCGTACCGAGTCGCGAGCGAGTACGGATTCTCGAGTCGCGCGATCATCTCGACCGACTCGAGCAGATGCGCCTCCGCCTTCGTCCAGTCGCCGCGCTTCGCGAACACGAGGCCCAGGTTCGCCTTGGCCGTCGATAAGGCGACCGGATCGCCGATCGTCTCCGCGAGACGGACCGCGCGCTCCGCGCTCGCGGCCGCGGCCTCGACCGCTCCAAGCCGGAGGAAATTATCGACCGCGTTCGCTAGGGCATACGAGGCAAAGCGCACGTCCCCGGAGCCCAAGGCGATCTCCGCGGACCGCGCGAACGTCTCCGCCGCGGTCCGGGTGTCCCCTTCGAGGCTCGAGACGATCCCGAGGTTGATCTGGATCGCGGCGTCGTCCCTTGTGCCGCTCCGAACCGACGAAGCGGCTTCGAGGAGACGCCTCTTCGCGCGGGCGTGGTCCCCGCGCGCGATCAGGACGGCGCCGAGATCGGTCAGCGACCGGACTCGTTCGCGGGAGCCATGGGGCAAGAGGTCCGCGGCCCGTTCGAGGTGCCCCATCGCGGCCGGAAGGTCCCCGAGCTTCCTCTCGACGCCGCCAAGGGCCCGCAATGCTTCCCCCTCGACTTCCGGGACCGCGAGCGCCGAGGCCTCCCGGACCGCTTCCGCGAGGATCGTCCGGGCGTCCGCATACGATGCGAGTCGATTGGCGATCCGTCCGAGTTGGATGTGCGCCCGGAGGCGTTCGGCGGGCGTCCCGGACTTCGCGATCCGCTCGAGGACCGCCCGTGCCTCGGCGAACTTTCCCAGGAACATCTGCGTCTCCGCCAGGAGGGCGTCGAGCCTCGAATCCTGCGGAACCCGGAGCAGGGCGGCCTCCAGATCGCCGGCGCGGGCGCTCTCCGCGAACGCTGGTCCCACGTCGACGAGGCGGGCGACCGCGGCCCCGAGGTCCCCGGACTCGATCCGATGGTACGCCTCTTCGAGGACGTCTTGTCGGCTCGCCCAGTACGAGGCCGCGCGGACGTGGGCCTCCCGCCGCGAGAGGTCGCCCATCCGTCGGAGGAAGAACTCCTTCACGAGGTCGTGCAACAGATAGCCCTCGTCCCGATGGTGCAGGAGCGCGCGGCGCACGAGTCTCCGGAGCTGCGAGAGCGTTGCCCCGAAACTCTCCGGGGACCGCGCCGGGCGACGCAAGACAGCGAACGTGCGGAGGAGATCCTCCGAGGCGTCGTCGAGGTCCTCGAGGACCGTGTCGAGCACGTACCGCTCCGTCTCGACCGCTCCCGCGTCGAGGCCGCTCGCGGCGAAGAGTTCGAGGGCGAGCGGGTGTCCGCCCGTCGCGGCGACGACCCGGGGCACGTCGTCCGGTTCCAAGGAGGCCCCGCGGGATGCGAGCAGCTCCGCGGCGGATTCGTCGTCGAGGCCTTCGAGGCGAAGTTCGAGGACGCGGCCCATCGCGACGTCGGGCCGCTCGAAGAACGTCGGCTGCGTGCGAGTGGCGACGAGAATCTTTGCATCCGGCGGATGTTCGACGACCGCCCGGAGGAGGGCGTCGGCGGCCGGGCACGCATGGAGGTCATCGATCGCGAGGACGCAACCCGCGAGATCCTCCCGGAGGACCGCGATCACCTCGATCGGGTCGTACGCCGGGCGCGTGATGGCGGCCTTGAGCCGTCGGCGGTTCTGGTGGGCGAGGAAGTCGGCGAACGTACTCAGGAGGCCGTGTGCATCGTCGTGGGCGTACACGCGCCGCAGGAGCTTCGGCCGGCGTTCGTCCGCGAGGGCCCTCGCGAGGAGCGCGGACTTCCCGATCCCGGCGACGCCAATGACGACGGCAACGGCCCTCGAGTCGGAGGCGAGCCATCCCTCCAAGATGCGAAGCTCGTCCTCGCGGCCGAAGAACGTCCGGCTCGGGACCGGGGACGGCTTGGTGGGCTCCGGTCGGGGCACCTCGACGACGTCGGAGGCGAGGATCCGCTGGACGGCCTCGGCCTCCCGCAGGCCCGCGTGGCGCAACGCGTCGATTGCCTCGGCCCCGAGGACGGTTCGGCGACCGTCTGGCGCCGACAACTCGATTGTGCGGGCCCGCGCGTGCTCCCGCATGCGCCGCGAAATCTCTTGGCCTGCTGGCGTCAGCTCGTACACCTTCCGACGCGAGCGTGCGTTCGCGACGTGGGCCATCCGCTCCTGCACCTTGCCCGTCGACTTGAGTCGCTTCAACTCGAGCGCGACGTGCGCACGGCTCAACAAGAGCGCGTTCGCGATCCCGTCCTGGGTCATCTCGACCGGGCATTCGTACGAGTCCGCGTGACGCAGAAATCCGGAGAGGTGGACGAGAATCCTCTCTCCCACAGTGACACTGGGCAATCCCCCCGCCCTCTCCGAGGCGGATAACGAAGAGTCGTTACTTAACCGTGTGGGCGGTCGGTGCGGTTTTCCCCTTTCCTCCCGGCCGCCACGGGGACAAGCGGCCGATTAAAGGTTCCGGGAAAGCCGCTCGACGATCGCCGGCAACTCGTTCAGGTCCCGCGCTTCGGCGTCCGGTGTGGGGTCGGCGGGACCCCGACGAAGGGCGGCGCGGTTGACCCACACCGTCCGCATCCCGAGCCGCGAGGCGCCCTCCACGTCGGCCACGAGCGAGTCTCCCACGTGGATCACGTCGTTCGGTCGGACCCGGAGGGATTCGAGGGCCGCTTCGAAGATCCGGGGGCGCGGTTTGTACGTCTGCGCCGACTCCGACGTGATGACCGCGTCGAACCGAAGGCCGTTTCGTTCGAGGATGTCCAAGAGGAACTCGTGATCCGCGTTCGAGACGACGGCCCGCGGGACGCCATCCAACGCATCGAGGATTCGCGGGACTTCGGCGTACGCCTTCGCTTGCCGCCAGAGGGCGACGAGGCGATCGACGTACGGGGCGGGGGTCGCCCCGATGCCGTACTCGCGGAATGTCTTCTCGAGGCTGTCCTCCGTGATCTGCGCCAACGTGAGGAACGGGGCGGTCTCCGCCGCGAAGAAGTGACGGTCCCACGTGGCGAGGAGAGCTTCGGCGTCGAGGCTCGGCCGCTGATCCTCGCACACGGAGCGGGCGATACGGATCAGCACATCTCGTCCCGTGTCGATGAGGGTCCCGAACGCGTCGAACGTGATCGCGCGCACCATCGGTTCCTCCCGAGGACGCGGTCGCCCTTATCGCTTTCGACGGCGGCCGAAGTCGCAGAGCGACTCCACCGGACATTCGGCGCACGCCGGTTTCGCGCGGCGACACAGGGTCTTCGCGTGGCGCACGAGGAGCGCGTGGTACTCCCGATACGTCATCAGGTCCCGGGGAACCTGTTCCTCGAAGTACTGTTGAATCGCGCGATATTCGCCGGTCCGGAAGAGTCCGATCCGGCCGCCGATCCGTTCGGTGTACGCGTCGACGACAAAGACCGGGTGGCCGCCGGCGTACAGGAGGATCGAGTCCGCGGTCTCCGGGCCGACACCACTCTGTGCGAGCAAGTCCGCGCGGACGACATCGGTGGGACGGGCGAAGTAACGAGTAAGATCGCCTCCGGAACGGTCGAGCAGATGACGGCAGAACGCTCGGAGACGAGCGGGTTTCGTTTGGTACAGGCCTGCGATCTGCACGTGTCGTCGGATGGCGGGCACGGGCGCTTCCGCGAGCGCCCGAACCTCCAAAAGGCGAGCTCTCCTCAGATTTCGGATCGCGACCTCCACGTTCCGCCAGGAGGTCTGCTGCATGAGGAGTGCCCCGACGATCGCCTCGAAGGCCGTCTCGGCGGGCCACCAGTGCTGCGGTCCGTAGTAGTCGAGGAGGCGTTCGTAGACGGCTCGCGCCCGATCCATCTCGTCGCGGCCATGATGCTTCAGGGTTTGAGGATTGTCCGAGTTGCCACGGGTTTAAAGGTCCTCTGGCTATCCGGGCGCGTGAATCCGGTCGCAATGTTCGCCTCGATCGGCGGCGTGGACGAGCTTCTCTTCCGGGCGCTCAACCTCGCCGGCACGAACGCGACCCTGGACCTCATCATGATCCTCATCACGACGCTCGGTGGCACGTACGTCCTCGCGCTCTTCGCCATCCCTCTGTGGTTGCGCGGTCAGCGGGAGGCGACCTTCGACTTCGTTCTCATCCTCGTCCTTACGGTCGTCGTCACGACAGCGATCAAGTACCTCGTCGACCGGTCGCGGCCCTGCGTCGACGTTTCGTTCGGGGCCCGGACCCTCCCCGGATACGGGTGCGCCACGGAGCCGGATCCGTCGCTTCCCAGCGGTCACGCATCCCGCGCGTTCGCCCTGGCAGGCCTCGTGGCCCTGCGGTTCCGATGGCGGGCCGGGAGCGCCGCCATGGCGTTTGCGACCCTCGTCGGCTTGAGCCGCGTCTATCTCGGTCTCCACTGGCCCTCCGACGTCCTCGTCGGCGCGTTCGTCGGGATTGGGATGGCGGTTCTCGTCGAGCTCGTGAGCCGACGCGTCGTCCTCTACCAGCGAATCCGCAAGTGGATCGTGGAACTCATCCCGCATTGGCCACGGCGCAAGACCGCCTAGGTCTCGCCTAGCAGGCCCTTCGCCTTCCCGAGCGCATCTGCGACCGCCTTGCCGAACGCGGCGGTCTGCTTCTCCGCCATCGCGACGAAGAACATCTTCCCCGAGACGCCGTGCACGCTCAGGATTCCACTGTCCGAGGCGACCGTGAGCCGATTCGGCGGTTCCATCTTCATGGTCCCGTACATGACCTCGAGCGCGCCGAGGAGGGTCGCCGCCATCGTCGCGAAGTTGTCGACTTGGGCATCGTCCGGGAGGACCCAGGCAACGGGCACGCCGGAGCGGGAGACGATTGCGGACATCTTCGCGCCCGTGCGGGCGTTGAAATCCGTGAGCAGTTTGCGGAGTGCTTCGACAGCCACGGGCAAGCGACTCCCTCCGAATCGCCTCGCGATGCAGCCTTCGTTATTTAGCTCTTGTTCCGGGAAACATCGCGTACCTCCCCGGCTCCGGGAGCGTCACTCCGGCGAACTCGATCTCGAGGCTCGCCCTCGCCGCGTGCAAGTAGCCGTCGTGAAGTGCGTTTGACGGCAGCGATCAGCGGTCTAGAAGAGAACACCGCCGGAAGGCAGGTAGGACTCGAGCCGGACGATGTCCTTCGCGGCCATCCATGCCGTGAGGAACTCGACCTTGAGTCCGGCCCCGAACGCCGCCATGAGCGCGCCGCCGTTCAGGCCTGGGACCCATGCCGACACGGTCTTCATCCCGTTCTCGTGCGCCTTCGCGATTGCCGCGGACATCAGACCCGCGCTCAGCGAGGGGTCGTGAACGCCGCCGGGCCCGATCGCACCGTTCCCGCGGACCACGACGTAGCCCACGGTCTTGGCGCCCGCCCGCGCCTCATAGAACCGCGAACCCTTGGCGACCGTCACGAAGTAGCGTTGGTCGGCATCGCGGCGCGCCTCCCGGAGTCGGCGATCGAATCGTGCCGCTAGGTCGCGCGCCCGCTTGGTCGAGATTCCTGCGGGTCCGAGTTGTCGTAGCTCGACACCGCCATCGGCCGACTTCGTCGGCTTTCCCTCGACGAAGTACATGATCGTCCGCGGGTGCATTCCGAACTTCGTATACAACGCCTGGGCGCGGAGGTCCAGGGAGGCCACCACGCAACGGACGGTCCCGAGCGGAGGACGGGGCGCGTCGAACGCGCGCGCGAGCACTTGCCGCCCGATCCCGCGGCTTTGCATCCCTGGTTTCCCGAAGAACTGCGCGAGGAAGTGCGTCTTCCCGCGCAAGATTGTGATCGCGTAGCAAACGATCCTCCCTCGGACGATGGCGACGTGGAAGCCATCCGGGTCCGTCGTGAGCGCGTGACGGAAGAACCGGACGAGGTTGCGGTGGCTCAGGTCTCGGAGCGAGGCGAGGCACAGGCGGGCGCAGGCGGCGAAATCGCCCGGGCGCGCCGGGCGGATGCGGGCCTCGAGGCGCGGCTTGGCCACAGGGCCGGATGGTCCACCGAATATTAGCGTGTCGCGTGAGCTCACCGGTGGTACAGGACGCTGTAGTACCGGTTCTCTTTCGCGGTCCGTTCCAGCCGGCCGAAGATCGCCAGTTGGTATCCGCACTTCTTGCACTTGTTGTCCTTGTCGAGGTACCAGCCGGTGATGTCGAATCCGTACCGCTTAATCGCGACCGCGCCGCAGCCCGGGCAATACGTGTGCTCGAGCGGATGGCCCGAGACGTTCCCGATGTAGACGTACCTCAGGCCTTCCTCCTTCGCGACGGCGCAGTGCTTCTCGAGCGTCTCGACGGGAGTCCAGGGGAACTCCATCATCTTGTAGTCCGGGTGGAACCGCAGGAAGTGGATCGGCGTGTCGGGGCCGAGGTTGTCGTAGACCCACTTCGACAGTTTTCGTGCAGCATTCAGATCGTCGCCGACTCGCGGGACGATCAGGTCCGTGATCTCGATGTGGATCTTCTTCGTGTCTCGAGTGTCGAGGAGCGTCTGGAAGATCGGATCCGCATTGGGGATGTTGATGTACTTCCGGACGAAGTTCGTCTCGCCGGATCCTTTGAAGTCCACCGTGACGCAGTCGAGGAACTTCGGCATCTCCGCCACGGTCTCCGGGGTGTCGTAGCCGTTCGACACGAAGATATTCAGCAGGCCCGCCTTGCGAGCCATCATACCGATGTCCCGTGCGAATTCGATGAAGATGGTCGGTTGGTTGTATGTGTAAGCGAGGCCCTGGCATCCTTGTTCGAGGGTCATGCGAACGACGTCTTGCGGTTCGACCTCGATGCCCTCGACCTTGCGGCGCTGCGAGATGTCTGCGTTCTGGCAATATTTACACAGCCAATTACAACCAGTCGTCGCAATGCTGAAGATCTTTGACCCAGGCCGATAGTGCGAGACTGGTTTCTTTTCGATCGGATCGACGTGGCCCGTGATCACGCGGCCGTAGACGTAGAGCCATAGTTTGCCCTCGTGCACCCCGCGAATGCCGCATAAGCCTGCCTGGCCCTCGCCGATCTTGCAGTAGCGGGCACACGCCGTGCACATGATCTTGTTCGTGCCCTCGACCGGCTTCCAGAGCTCGGCGACCTTCCCCATCGCCTTCCCCGGCGGCTCCCGGACATCGAGGATTTCCGGCTCCGAAATCATCGTCCGTCGGTACACTGGTCCCATCGGGTTAAAACACTTTGCGAGTGAACTATCGAATCCCGGAAGAACGGAAGTGTTCCCAGCCCTTCGCCAAGAGCGGTTCCCTCCCGGCTTTCGTCACCAGCATGTTCC
>Ga0209239_1001296_pt1 | contig 14836 bp, 9 predicted proteins | sample GraSoi013_2_20cm_FD_185824 | JGI IMG/M metagenome (GOLD analysis project Ga0209239, IMG submission 185824) | Grasslands soil microbial communities from the Angelo Coastal Reserve, California, USA - Sample 10_02_2013_2_20cm (SPAdes) (version 2) | ecosystem: Environmental > Terrestrial > Soil >...
GTCCGAATTCCCGATCTTGGTGATCTTGAAGCCGGGCGTGATGTTCGTTTTCGATCCCCCGGCGATGTCGTAGAAGGTGTCGCCCCGGTCGCCGCCCAGCTGGCTGACGATGCGGTCCGGCGGGATCTGCTGGTTGCCGGTGATCCCGTAGCCGAACCGCAGCATCGCATTGTTGAAGAACCCGCCGCTCGGGAAGAACGGCTCATTGGACACGCGCCACGCCACCGCGACCGCCGGGAACGTACCCCAATGGTGCGAGGGTCCGAGCCGCGAGGAACCATCGCGCCGCACCGTCAGGCTGAGAAAGTAGCGTTCGGCGTAGTTGTAATCGGCCTTGCCGAAGAGCGACAACAGTGCCGACACCGTGCCCGAGCTGGAGACGTTCTTGCTCGTCGGGTCGCACAGCGCGTCCTGGATGTAGCGCTCGTCCACGGCGTTGTTGAGCAGGTTGGCACAACTGGCGGACTCGAACCGCGTATTGACCTTGCTCGCTTCCTGCCCCAGCAGCACCTGCAGACTGTGCCGCTCGAACGCGTGCACGTAGTTCAGCGTGTTGCTCCAGGTCCACTCGGTGGACAGGCTGTAGTTCTCGTTGATACTGTTGATCGAGTTGATCTCGTTGTTCTCAGGGGTCGTCGGGTTGTACTGATGGTAGTTGTTCTGATCGAGATTGAACCCGAACCGGGTCTTCAGGGAGAGCCCGTGGCTGGCGTCAAAACCGGCGAACACGTTCCCGAACATCCGATCGTTGGTGTTGATGTTGTGCTGCCCCCAGAAAGCGACGGCCAACGGATTGCTCTGGTTGCCGAGCGTCGTGGCCTTCCCGGAGGCAAAGTACCCCCTGATGTCGTAGACCGGGATGACCGGCTGCAGGAACTGGTTCTTGCCGACGATGTTGTCTTCGCCCAGCCCGTTGTCGTCGAGCCCGCCGTAGCCCACCTCGCGCGAGATCTGCACGTTCTCCCCGACGTTGACGCGGTTCAGGTTGAACGTGGTGTTCACGCGGACCCCACCGCGCTGGAACCGGTTGTACGCCGCGGTCCCCTGTTGATTGAGGTAATTGAACGACACGAGGTAGGCGTTGTCCTCCCCGCCGCCCGACACCGCGAGATTGGCGTTGCGGACCTGCCCGCTGCCGAACACCGCCTTCCACCAGTCCGTCCCGGGGCTGCCCGCCGCGATCAAACCCGCCCCGTCGTTGCTGTAGAAATACGTAGATGTGTCCACGCTCAGCGTACAGCCGCGAGTCCGCCACGCGGTTGAATCCGCAGCGGTGGGGCCAGGCGGACGGCAGCTCTGGCCACCGAGCTTGCTTGTCGGATAGATATAGTCGGGCACCGATGGGTTTGTGGGATTCCCGTAGATGTTCGTGGGAACGCTCTGGCCGGCATTCTGGTAGGACGCCTTCAACACCTTGAAATAATCGAGCGAATGCTGGATCAGGATGTCGTCAAACCCGCGGACCGGCGTGGCCACGCCGCTCGTGACATCCAGGGTGACCTGCCGGTGTCCCGGCCGTCCCCGCTTCGTTTCGATGAGGATGACGCCGTTGTTGGCGCGCGAACCGTAAATCGACGCCGCCGACGCGTCCTTCAGCACCTCCATCGAGGCGATGTCGTTCGGGTTCAGGAAGTTGAGGTAAGTGTCCTGAACGGGCGTTCCGTCGATGACGTACAGCGGATCGTTGTTCTGGAACGAGCTGACGCCGCGGACCCGCACCGTGGTGCGGGAGCCGGGCGACCCGCCGTTGTCGACGGTCACACCGGCCACGCGGCCATCCAGCCGCTGCAGCACGCTCGCCCCCGACTGCCGCTCGAGACTCGCCGGGTCCACGGGCGACGCCGCGGTCGGGAGGTCGCGCCGCAGCTGCTCCTGGTAGCCGGTCACGACGACGTCCGGCAACACCGCAATCGCCTGCTCGAGAGTCGCGTTCACGGTCGGGCGTCCGTTGACGCTCAGCGCCGTGCCGCGGTACCCGATGAGACTGAACGTCAGGACCGCGTCCGGCGGCGCCGCGATCGCATACTTCCCTTGGGCGTCGGTGGTCGTATTGGTGCTGCTCCCGCGGACGCGGACGGTGACGCCTTGAATGGGCGACCCCGAGATGGCGGATGTCACCCTGCCGGACACCTCCGCCGGCTGCTGGGTAAACGCCGGCACCCACACCAAGAGCGCCAGCGCGAGAGTCATCCCCACTGCACGAAGAAAACGCGTACCCTGGAACGTGTCGTTCATGGCGCGATCCTCATCCTGCGGGTCTTCGCATGGCCTGGAGGCCCTGCTTCGTGATCAGTTCGCGATACGTCATGAGGTGGACGTTGTGAGCTTTGAGGGAGACGGGCGCGGCGGTCTGACCGACACGGCGAGCTGGGGAAGACGAGTAGGACGGCCCACCCACACTGCGGATGTGCGCGGCAACGAGGTGACGGCTCAGTGCCATGCGCTTGCCCTCCTACGACGTGATTCGCGTACCCGCACGAAACCGCGGAAGCGTCGCGCGGAGATTGAAATACGCGTCGAAGGGCAACCCCGCAAGGGGGCCCGGCGTGCGCGACGACCAACGCCACCCTCTTGACGGGCACGAGCACGGCGACCATTCTAACAGGCTCCAAGAGCCGGCCATGGGAACGATGCACGAACGGCGCGGGCGCTATGCCGCCTACACCACGCGCCTGGTAGACGGCGTGCTGACGCAGCCCGGACACACGCCGCCGGAGCTGCGGCGCGCCGTGCTCGCGCGAGCCTCTGGGGCACCCCGCGAGGACGTTCCGCCCGCCCTGGCCGCCTACGTCGACAAGGTCGCCCGGCACGCCTACAAAGTCACCGACGAGGATCTCGGCCGGCTGCAGCAGGCCGGCCACTCCGACGACGCCCTCTTCGAGGTCACGGTCTCCGCAGCGCTCGGCGCGGCCCTGGGTCGGCTCGAGCGCGGGCTCGCGGCGCTGCGCGGGGAGTCCTCACCCCCTGTCGCCCTCTCCGCGTCGTCCTCACCCCCTGTCCCCCTCTCCGCAACGCGGAGAGGGGGAACTAGAGATTAGTGTCGATGCGCCTACGCGCCGTCGAGCATCGTCACCGCCTGCCCGAGCGGCTCAAGCTCGCGCTCATCCGCGTGGTGAGCGGGCGGCGCGTGCCCGACGTCGTGAAGACGCTCCTCTACCGGCCCGAGTTCTTCGGCCGGGCGATGTGCGAGTGGACGCAGGCGGTGATGCGCGGGCCCTCGGCGTGGAGCGTGGGGGAGCGGGAGCTGTTCGCCGCGTTCACGTCGCGCCTCAACCAGTGCGTGTTCTGAACAGAGTCTCACGGCGCGGTCGCGTCGCTGGCCCTGAAGCGCGAGAACAGAGACGACACGCTGGTCGCCGCCGTGCTGGCGGACTGGCGCGCCGCTCCGCTCGACCCGAAACTGCGCGTCACGCTCGGGTTCCTCGAGAAGCTCACGCTCACACCCGAAGGCGTGTGTCCCGCCGACCTCGCCGCCCTGCGCGCCGCCGGCGTGAGCGACGAGGGCGTCGAGGACGCGATCCAGGTGTGCGTGCTGTTCAACATCTACGACCGCCTGGCCGATGCCATGAAGTGGCACCTGCCCGGGCCTGACGGCTACGCGGCTTCGGGGCGCTCGCTCATGCAGCGAGGCTATCGGCTCTAAGGGGAACTCAAGGCATCCTTCGCACCCCCTCTCCCGAAGGGAGAGGGGGACGGGGGGTGAGGACCCGCCGGGTGTTGTACGTCTCCACGAACCGCCGGTGCAGAGCATCGGTCGGGAACGCCTCGTCGGCACCGTAGGGGTAGCGCGCCATCCGATGGAACGGCAGCGGCTCGACCGTACCGCCGGCCAACGTGTTCAAATCGGCGTCCTTGAGCCAGGCGTCCGTGTAGATGAGAAAGTCGCGCGTCCAGCCGGGCGGTAGGGCCGGCGCGGCGGCGCTGTCGAACTCGAGCGTAACCTCGTCGCCGGGGCCGAAGATCACGTAACGGTCGTCCACGCTGTCCACCAGCGGCAGCACGTCGCCGTAGCGCGTGAACGAGCCCACGATCGGGGCCCACGCCCGCTCGCGCGAGACGTCGCCGTAATCGAACCACTGCGGCCCGTAGCGACCGCCCTTGCGGTACATGCGGGAGAAACCGCGGTAGTGCAGATCAGCGGCCACCGCTCGAAGCGTGGTCACGGTCACGGGGCTCGCCGACGCGGTCGCGGCCACGAACGCACGGTCCCAGTAGATCTCCATGTTGGTGCGGATCCGGATCCGCCGGTCGGCGCTCAGGAACTTTCCCGTGAGATCCGCGATGATGGTCTTGTTCTTCCCCGCCGGGAAGCCGAGGTCGGGAATCACGGTGCGCCACTGGCCGGCCGGGTCCTTAACCTGCACCTGCAGCGGGACGACCTGCAGCGCGGGTGACTGGGCGAGCGCGAAGTTGATGCTCGCATCCGTGGGGTAGATCCATCCGGTGAGAAAGAGAAACACGCTGTCCATGCCCGTCAGGCTGCCGAAGTCGAGCACGAGATCGTGCAGCTCGGTCAGGCCCTGGTAGCGCGCCGGGCGCAAGTTGGCCGCGTACACGTCGTCCTGGGCCCGCAGCGCCGGCAGCAGATCGTTGCCGAGCTCGTCGGTCGCGGCGACGGGCGGGCGCGGCCGCGCGACCTGGTACAGCCGGAGCGACGCGGCCCCCGCCGGCACGAACCGCTCGTTGACGTACACCTGCACCGACTCGGGATGGTCCACCGCCAGCAGCCTGGCTTCGTCCAGGTATCCGGTCTCCCACAACTCCTCGGTGAGTCGCAGCTGGTAGCGGCCGTCCCGGGCCCGGAGCAGCCCGCCTGGCACCCGCAGGTACTCCTGCGAGGCGTGGGGCGAGGCGGACAGGATGCCGCCCTCCCGCGTCATGATGCCGAGCGGCATGCCGAGGGCGCTGTTCCACATGGCGTCCGTCGCGAACGTGAAGCCGCGACCGTCCCACACGTATAGGAACGGGCACGACCCCTTGAGCTGCTGCTGCTCCAGCACGTCTTCTTCGGTCCCCGGATAGTAGACGGTCTGGGACACGCCGTTGGGCCAGCGCACCCGCAGCACGTCGGCCTTGAGCCGGCGCCCGAGACCGAAGTGGGTCACGCGGTCGGTGGCGAGGCGCAGCTGATACAGGTCGCGCGCGCGCAGCTCGACCGTGGCCCCGCGCCCGAAGCCGTTGTTCTTCCCGCTGCCCTGACGCAGCGCGACGAGGCGCACGTCCACGTACTGATTCACGTTGCCGCCGTCGTTGCGGAGCAGCCGGGGCCGCCCGTCCCAGCCGACCACGATCAGGTCCAGGTCGCCGTCCTGGTCGATGTCCGCCACGGCGACGGCCCGGCCAGCCCGCAGGCTGTCAGGGAGAATCGCGGAGAAGTCCTCGAACCCTCGTGCGGGGTCATTGCGGAACAAGAGCACGCCCCGCCCCCGCCCCCCCCCGTTCGGCGTCGCTGGCTTCCCCACCACCACGAGGTCGAGTCGGCCGTCGTTGTCGAAGTCGAAGAAGGCGGCGTCCAGACCCACGACGCCGGCGAGCTTGCGGCGCAGGCCGTCGCTCCTGGCATCGCGCTGGAACGTGCCGTCGCCGCGGTTGTGGTACAGCGCGGCGTCGCTGCCATCGAGCGACGTCAGAAACAGGTCGAGGAACCCGTCGTTGTCGTAGTCGCCGACCGCGACCGCGCCGGCGCGCCGCACGGCGGCGAGGCCGCTCGCCGCCGTCACGTCCTCGAACCGCCCCTGACCGAGGTTGTGGAACAGCCGCGGGCGGCCATCGCTCGTGAGCACCACCAGATCGGTGCGGCCGTCGCCGTCGAAATCGCCCGCGGCGGCGTCGCGGCTGCCTTCCATGGCCAGGCCCATCGGCGCGGCCATCTCGCGGAACGTGCCGTCGAGGTTGTTACGGTAGACGCGGTTTCCCCGCGGCGTCGCGAGCAGGAGATCGAGGTCGCCGTCATGATCCAGGTCCCAGAACAAGGCCTTGGCGATCGGCCCGGAATCGGTCAGGCCGGCGGACGCCGCGACGTCGCGAAACGTTCTCCCGTCCTGGTTCCGGAGCAACACAGCCCGCCCCGTAGTCGCGACGTACAGGTCGAGCCGTCCGTCATTGTCGAAATCGCCGAACGCCGCCGCGACAGGCCGGTCGCGGAGCGCCAGGCCCCCCGCGGCGGCAGTGGCGTCCACGAAGCGCCCCGGGGTGCCGCGGAACAGGTGGCCCGCGACGAACAGATCTTCGCTCTCGTCGTCGTCGTAATCTCCCACCGCCAGCGCCACCCCGCGCTCGAGCGAGCTCGCCACGCTCTCCGGCAACGCCTCCACGACCTCGAGTCCGCTCCCCGCCGTCACATCGGTGAAACGGATGGCCGCCGCGACGGTCCGCGGATCGTCGCGCGGCACGGCCATGTTGGAGTTGAACGTGAGCACCGGATAGCCCGCGAATGCACCAGGCGTGGTGCTCGAGCCACTCGAACCTCCCAGGCGTTCCAGACCGACCTGGTAGGCCGCCGTCACTTCCATGGCGCGATGGAACCGGGTCGCCTGCGTCGCGGCCTCGGACGCGCGACCGGTGCGCGCCAGCACGAGGGCCCGCTGGAAAAAGCCCGCCGCCTCTCGGGGCAGCTGGGGGAGCTGGCGCTGCAAAGCCTCGAGCTCGCCGGCGGCGGCCCCGGCCGATCCGCGCGCCAGGAGCAGGTCCACGAGCTCGAGCCGGGCGACGATATTCGCGGGAGCGCGCGTCACCACACGCCGCAGCAGGCTCTCGCGGCGTTGCCGCTCCGGGGGGTCGGCGGATCGCGCCGCGAGGCGCGCGAGGGCGTACAGGGCCCGAACGTCGGTGGAATCGCGCCGCAGCACGCGGTCGATTGCGCCGCGCGCGTCCGCCTCCCGCCCGGTCAGACGGTACACCTCGGCGAGCATCAGCCCGACGTCCGAGTCCGCGGAGTCGAGCGCGGTCGCTCGTTGCAGCTCGGCTTCGGCCTCCCGCGTGCGGCCCTCGCGCAGGTAGACGAGGCCCAGGTCGGCGTACCCGAGCGCCTGCTCGGGAGCGAGTGCCACGACCTTGTGAAACTCCGCTTCGGCGCGTGGCAGCTGCTGCTGCTGCAGGTAGGCCAGGCCCCAGGTCCGAGCCGTGAGCGCCGAGTCGCTCCGCGCTTGGTCCGCGCCGGGCGCCGCTCCCCGGCATGCGGCCGCGAGAAGTAACAGCCCGACCACACCCGGCCTTCGATCGACCACCGTCACTCCTCCAACAAGTCGAGGGGACAGGCACGCCGTGTCCATCCGCGCGGCTGAAGCCGCAGCTCGGCATCTGCCGCTGAAGCGGCCTCGTCTCCGTCAGTTCACTGACAGGGCCGGGAATTGTAGGGGCGCAGCATGCTGCACCCCTACTTGCGGACTCGAAGCGCCGGGGAAGATCGTCAGGACCGGGCACGCCGACAAGATGCGTTGCTTGTGCCGCGCGCGCGGCGGGTGGTAGGTTCCCGCCGTGATTTCCCCGCCCCCGCCCCGGTCGTGGCGTCGCATCGCCGTTGCTGTGTCGTTCCTGACCGCCATCGTCCTCGTGATCGTGCTGAACCGCCGCGGGGATCGCGCCGCCGGCGCCGGCGCAGGGCCGCCGCCGTTCCACTTCACCGACGTCGCGGCGCAGGTGGGCATCGGGTTCGTGCATCATGGGCCGACCCTCGACCCGCAGCTCGACAACATCGCTCCGCTGGTGGGCGCGTTGGGCGCATCGGTCTCGGTCGCCGACGTGAACAACGACGGATGGCCCGATCTCTATTTCACGAACAGCCGCTTCGGATACCCCAACGCGCTGTACTTGAATCGCGGCGACGGCACGTTCGTCGACGTCGCCACCGCCGCCGGCGTCGCGGACGTGAATCGCCGCGGAGAAGGCGTGTCGATGGGTGCGATATGGGGCGACTACGACAACGACGGACTCGAGGACCTGTTGATTTACAAGTGGGGCTACCTCCAGCTCTTCAAGAACATGGGCAACCTTCGCTTCAAAGACGTGACCGAGGCAGCGGGACTGCGCCAGTGGATGAACAGCAACTCGGCCGTATGGATCGACTACGATCGGGATGGACTGCTCGATCTGTACGTGACAGGGTACTTCCGCTCCGACATCGACTTCTGGCACCTGAAGACCACGCGCATCATGGAGAACAGCTTCGAGTTCGCTACGAACGGAGGCAAGAACCGGCTGTTCCATAACCTCGGCAACGGGCGGTTCGAGGACGTGACCGATCGGATGGGGGTGGGAAGCACGCGCTGGACCCTCGCGGTCGCCGCCGCGGACGTCAACGGCGACGGGTGGCCCGATCTGTTCCTGGCGAACGACTACGGACCCGAAGAGCTGTACCTGAACGACCACGGGCGGCGCTTCATCTTGAGCCGGGTGGGCCTGGAAAGCGATTCCAAGAGCGGCATGTCGGCCACGCTCGGCGACGTACTGAATCGCGGGCGCGTGGACGCGTTCGTGACCAACATCTCGGAGCGGGGCTACCTGTTTCACGGCAACAACCTGCGCCTCAACTTCCTGCCGGAGCTGGGCCGGTTCCAGCAGGCCGCCGAGGGCGTCGTCGCCGACGCGGGGTGGGCCTGGGGAGCGCAGCTCGGCGACCTCGACAACGACGGACGCAACGAGCTGTTCATCGTCAACGGCTACGTCTCCCGTGACCGCACGCAGAGCTACTGGTACGCCATGTCCAAGATCGCCGGCGCCAACGGCAACGTGTTCGAGGACGCGCGCAGCTGGCCCACGATCGGCACCGCCAGCCTCTCCGGCTACGAGCGATCGCGCGTGCTGGTGAACCGCGGCCTGGCGGGATGGACCGACGTCGCCGCCGCCGTCGGTGTGACCGACGAGTACGACGGCCGCGCCGTCGCTCTGGCGGATCTGTTCAATCGCGGTGTGCTCGACGTCGTGGTCGCGAACCAGGGCCAGCCGGCGCTGGTCTACAAGAACAGCGTTCCGCCGGGCAACCACTGGGTCGCGTTCAAGCTCTTGGGCACGCGCTCGAACCGCAGCGCCATCGGGGCGGAGCTGCTCCTCGTCGCGGGCGGGACGCGCCAGCTCAAGGTCGTGGACGGGGGCTCCGGATTCGCGAGCCAGAACGACCGCCGGCTCCACTTCGGCCTGGGCCGGACCACGCAGGTGGACAGCGTGCTCATTCGCTGGCCCTCGGGCGGTGTGCAGACGCTCGCCCACCCCGCCGTGGACCGGCTGCACGTCGTCACCGAGCCGGGGCCATAGCATGACCGCCGTCCGGGCGCCGTGGACCTGGCTGGGCGGGCTCGATCCCCGCTACCCGGTTTCCTTCCTGATCACGCTCATCCTCGTGCTGGGCGAAACGCGCTACGGCATCCTGGGTGGCTACGACCGGCTGGTCACGGCGCTGGGCGTGTCCACGGCGACGGAGCTGGTGCTGTCGCGCCTCGTACGGGGGCGTTTCGCGAACGTGGCGAGCGCGTACATCACCGGGATCAGCCTCGCGCTCCTGATCAAGCCCCGCGCCGGGCTGCTGTGGCCGTTCGCGCTTGGGGGCTTCATCGCGATCGCGTCCAAGTACGTGCTGCAGTACCGCAGCCGGCATCTCTGGAACCCGAGCAACTTTGCCATCAGCCTGCTCGTCCTCGCGGCGCCGGCGAGTGTCGCCGTGCTCAGCCAACAGTGGGGCAACGACCTGGCGACGAACGCGGTGATCTGGTGCTTCGGGCTGCTGATCGCCTCACGCGTCCGCATGCTGCACGTGACGCTGACCTACGTGACCTGCTTTCTCGTGCTCGCCGCGCTGCGGAGCTCGATCAGCGGGGGCCCGCTGGTCGCCGAGATCGCGCCGCTCACCGGCCCGATGTACCAGCTGTTCATCTTCTTCATGGTCACCGATCCCAAAACCACCGTGAGCACGGTGCGCGGCCGGGTGATCGTGGCGGCCGCGGTCGCGCTCGCGGAAGCGGGCATCCGACTGGCCGGGGACTGGCATGTGGCGGCGCTCGCCCCGCTCTATCCCGCCCCACCGATCCTCGCGCTCGCCATCGTGGGACCGCTGGCGAAGGCGATCGACCTCTACGCGGCCCCCAGCCGCACACCGATTGTGCAAAGGTTTCCCTAGGCAACCTCTGCACAAGTCATCGTGGCGCTGGGGGTCGGGGCTAGGGGCGCCTACACGCGAGGGCACTCCGAAACACGCCACGGGGACGGGTGCCTGCCCGAGCCTGCTCCGCGCCTCCGAGTCCGCTTTCGTGGCGCCCTCGCGTGTAAAGCGCCCTCCGCCCCGACCCCCAGCGCCACGTACCGAGTTGTGCGGAGGCTCCCTAGGGGGTGAGGACTATCGACTCCACCTCGACGCCGTAGGTGCCGGGCCGGATGTCGACGCCTTGCTCGCGCCGCAGCGATAACTGCAGCCGCTCCACCCGGTCGAGCCGCGGGCGGTCGCCGCTGCCGCCCCGCCCGGCCGCGGGTCCCACCCAGTAGTTCCACTCGCCCGGGAATCCCTCGGGCAGGAGCACGCCGCGACCCAGAGTCAGGGCCGCGAGGGGAATCGTCCGCTCGCTCCAGGTGCTGTCGACGGGCAGCACCGCGCTCCAGCTGGTGCCGTCGTCCTCCATCAGGGTCAGGTGCAGCACCTGCCGAGGCCCGAGGCCGCGCAGCCGCATCCTCAGCTCTGTGGCGCGGGTAATGGTCTCCCGGCGGGCCTCGACCCGATCCTTGATGACCAGCGACGCCGTGTAGTCGGCCGGCGCCGCGCCGCTCGCGCTCACCGGCAACTCAAAGTGGAACACCGGGTGACGCGTGACCGCGGAGAAGGCCAGGCGGAAGAGCCCGCGGCGTCCCGCATCGCCCAGTCGAGTAAAGGAGAGCTGCGCCGCGTCCTCGGCGGGGCTGAACAGCCGCAGCGGCGTCTGCGGGTCGACGACATCGATCCTCCAGGACGACCGGCCGTAGTAGTCCCAGTCCGTTGGCTGCTTCGGCAGGCGGTCGGGGAAGGTGAGCACCGAATCTCCGCGGAACAGCGTGACCACGTATTGGTGCGGGCCCCCGGCCCCACCGCTCTCGCGCAGGGCCGCCGCCGAAACGGTGGCGGAATACACGTAACCGCCCGTGGCATGCATCGTGAAGCCACGGTAGACGCCACCGGCCGCGGGGCGGATGAAGAGCTTGGCGGAATCGGGGGGAGTGCGGTCGACGACCCGGGCCCGGAGTTGGACGTCCCGCCCCGCCACACACTCGGACGCGGCGAGCGATTGCACCGACGGCGGCAGCGTATCGAGCGGAGGCGCGTGGTACTCGGGCGTTGCCACCGCGCCGACGTATGGCGGCAACGTGGCGACGTCCACCGGTCCGGCGGCACTCAACAGGTAGACACCGGGTGTGACCATGAACGCGCCGGCGGCCGCCCGCTCCGTCCGCTGGTTGCCGGCCGCGATTGGCTGCACTGTGAACGAGGTGCCCAAATCGGGTAGCGTGAGCGTCATGAGCCAGGCGCGGCTGATTGCCCGCGTCACGACCTTGTCGGGACTAGGTGGCTCGAACGGGTCGCGGACCGGCACGGCGTCCGGGTACACCTCGAGGCGCCACAGACCCGGGCGCACCTTGTCCAGGAAGTAGATCCCCTCACCTTGGTAAGTCACGGTAGACGAGGAGCCGTAACCGGCGATGCGGCGCAGCGCGCTCGGGTCCGGCGGCGCCGATCGCGTCGAGCCGGCGTACAGGAATGCGTCGCGCGCGACGAGCTCGCCCAGATCGCTGTCGGGCGAGACGTGGAAGTCGCCGAACCGCGTGTTCTCAGGGTAGGAGCCGTACGAGCCCATGCGCGGCAGCCGACGCATCGCCTCGGCCGCGATGACGGCGCTCATGGCCTTGCGCGGCGTGTAGACCAGGCTCAGGTAGTGGGTCTGCCACCCCAAGTTTCGGGAGGCGGTCTCCAGCATGTCGTAGGCGAACATGGCGGCGAACTGGGCTCCCACGGCGCGGAACGTCCGCGCCATCGCCGGATACATCGTGCCGCCCCGCAGGTCGGGGCTGTCGAACTCGTAGACGATCCGCGGCAGGCGGGCCAGCTCGGGGCGGAGCATGTCGGGGTACGCGTCGGCGGCGCGGAGGTAGTTGCCCACGAGCTCGTGGCCCGAGTTCAAGCCCGTGGGATACCAGCCAAACGTGATCCCCTGTGCCCTACTGCGTCGAATCGCCTCACCGATCCTGAAGTCCTGGCTCACATTGTAGAAGATCAGCTTGGTGCATCCCGTGCTGCGCACGGCGTCGGTGAGGGCGTTGATGTAGCGGATGGAGCCCTCGACGTCCTCGGGGTGATGCCACGGCTCGTTCACGAGCTCGATAAAGAGAATTGCAGGTTCGTCTTTCAGAGCCACGCGCGTGTAGGGATTCACGTGCTCCAGGATCTGGCGCAGATAGGTCATCTGCGCCCCGATGGCGGCTGGGTCCGTGCCCATGCGAGCCTTGCCGAAATGCCGGCCGAATCCCGGATCGGTCGTGTCTCCGAGGGCGTCCGGCCAGTTGGCTCCATAGAGTTGAATGGGACTGAACAGCATGTAGATGCCGCGCTCGCGCGCGCGGGCGATCAGATAGTCCAGCAGGTCGAGATGGTCGTTGGCGATCAGGTTGCCGGCCGAGTCGGAGGCCTCCCAGTCGCCCCAGAACGTGAGTCGCAGGCCGTCCCAGCCCATGCGGGCGAACTGCGCCATGTCCTCGTCGATCATTTTCTTGCGATCGGCGTGGAGGTACCCGGCCGCGCGGTAGTCGGAGGCGGTGGGCAGCACGTAGTTCGCGCCGAAGAGGGCGACCTCCTGCTTCGTATCTCGCCACCGCACGACGCCCTGCGTGTCGAGGTAGACGCCACGGTTCGCGACCTGCGCTTGAGCCGACGATGCGAGTGCGATGAGCGCCGGAATGATCAGGCGGTTTCTGGACCCCCCCGGCAGGAATTCGATGACACTTATGCCCTCAACCACGCTCCTCCTTGCTTCGCACCCTCGCACCCGTCAGCGCGGGGCCGCGGTGCGGGGGACGGCGGGACCGTCTTGGGCTCGACTCCGAACCGCTCATCCCCGCCCCTCCCCGGAGTCGCCCTGCGACGGTCCCGCCGTCACCCGCGCTGCTATTGCCTGTTCAGCTCGAGTATGACGCTCCCATGCGGCCCGATCGACCCTCGCATCGGGACATAGCCCTTCACCTGTCCGTCGGCGCCGACCGCGAGGGCGGTGCTGTTCGGGCCCCCTCCCCCCACCAGGTTACGCACGGTGTAGCGACCGGCCGGAAGCGCACCGGCCGCGGAGCTGACCGCGATACGGGTGGCCGGCATGTCGGCAAGGTTCGCCACCACGAGCACCACGTCCTTGTCGGTGCGGCGCAAGTACGCGGCGACATGCGGGCTCGTGGCTGTGAGCGGCAGCAACCTTCCCGTCGCGAGTGCCTCATTCTGCTTGCGCAAGTGAATCAGGCGCTGGTACAAGTTCAGCAATGACCCGGAGTCGGCGTCTTCTGCCGCGACAGTGGTGGTGAACGAGTCGGGTTGCGCGCTCTCCCAAGCCTTGCCGGACGTGAAGCCCAACCCGGGACGCGCGCTCCACTGCATTGGCGTGCGCAGCCGGGGATCGGGCTTGTCTCCGGTCATGCCGATTTCTTCACCGTAATAGATGAAAGGCGTGCCCGGCAGCGTGAGCAGCAGTGTCGCCGCGAGCCGCGCCCGAGCGACGTCGCCCCTGAGCTGCGTCACTGTGCGGGTCTGGTCGTGGTTGCTCAGGAACGGCGCCCAGCGATACGCCGGCAGCGTGTCCTGCAGACGGAGGTAGCCGGTCAAGAGACCCGCTGCCGACCCGCTACGCACCGCCGCAATGAGCGAATCAGACAGCTCGAAACCGAAGTACGACGTGAGCTGATCCGGGTAATAGGGCAGCATCTGGTCGATGCTGCCCCACGCCTCGCCCACCGTGTACGCACCGGGCTTCACGCTGTCGACATGCTGGGCGTACTCGTGCAGGAACGCATGGGTCCCAGGACACCCCGAGACGCAGTCGCCTTGCTCCACGAGATACGGCACCGCATCCAGCCGGAAGCCGTCCACGCCCATGTCGCGCAGCCAGAACGTGGCGATCTTTTTCGCTTCTTCCCGCACGGCGGGCGTCTCGTAGTTCAAGTCCGGCATGCCGGACCAGAACAGCGCGTAGTAGTACTCGTCGCGCACGGGGGAATGGTGCCAGTCTTTTGCCCGCGCCGTGGGCGCGAAACGGTACCACGCGCGATACGGCGACGTCGTGTCGTGCAGGGCCGCCTGGAAGTCCGGATGCTCGCTCGAGCTGTGGTTCAGCACCATGTCGACGAGCAGCGCGATGCCGCGGCGATGCGCTGCGGCCACCAGCCGCTTGAAGTCGTCGTTGCTGCCGTAGGCGGGCTCGACGCGGTAGTAGTCGGTCACGTCATAGCCGTGGTAGCTGGGCGACGCGGCCACCGGCATGAGCCAGATGCAGTCGACGCCCAGTCCCGCGACGTAGTCGAGCTTCTGGATCAGGCCGTTCAGGTCGCCGATGCCGTCGCCGTTCGAGTCGTAGAACGACCGGACGAAGATTTCGTAGCACACGCCGCCGTGGGTCCAGGCGGGCCCGGTGGCTTGCTGCGCGGCGAGCGAAGTGGTCGCGGCGCACGCGAGGAGTAGGATTGACACGGCCCGCGCTCTTGTGGTACTACTCGGCGAGGTAGGAGGAGGTAGTATGGGCGACGAAATGGGCACGTTTCGCGTCAACGTCGAGATCGAGAACCCGGCGCGCCCGGGTGAGCGGCGGGTCCTAGAGTCGGTGCTGGTCGACACGGGAGCCGAGCTGTCGTG
>Ga0209239_1001299_pt1 | contig 14824 bp, 15 predicted proteins | sample GraSoi013_2_20cm_FD_185824 | JGI IMG/M metagenome (GOLD analysis project Ga0209239, IMG submission 185824) | Grasslands soil microbial communities from the Angelo Coastal Reserve, California, USA - Sample 10_02_2013_2_20cm (SPAdes) (version 2) | ecosystem: Environmental > Terrestrial > Soil >...
AAAAACAGAGCTGGATTGGTCAACGGCCAATTTCTCTCGGTAAGGCTTTTGGCCTTTTCAGAGCTGCAATCGCAGGATTAACCACCAAGAGAACAGAAAGAGAGTACATGCCTCGACGTGTGAAGTGAGCCACCAAGCGGGCTGGGCGGCTGAGCTTGGTCTCGTTAGGTGGCCTCACCACCACTCACTCCGATGAAGAACCTCGCGATTTCTTTTGCGACTGCCTTGGTGAGCAGTGTGATTGTCTATTTTGGTCTAAGCATGCTTCTACATGGCGAGGCTCTTGTTAGCCTCGCAGCTGTCCCGTTTAGTGCGGTTAGTCCCATCTACGAGGCGCTTGAGAGGCGACAGACAACACAGCGAATCATGAAGGCTCCCGAAAACCTACCAACATTCGATGGCTTTGCGATTCCTTGGTATCAAGTAACATGCTATGGCGCTCTTACCGTTATTGGTATTGTTCAGGGCTGCACCGGGCTTGGCGGCGCTCTTGCAGCTCGTGCAGCTCTTGCAGGGGCGGTAGTTGGCGACGCACGACACGTGGCCTTGATCGCATTCGCTATTGCCATTCCGCTCATTCTGGCGGGTTTTTATTTTCTTGGAGTCTGGGTTGGAGTTAGATCGGGCAGACTAGGCTTTCTTTCACTGCTGGTTGCGATCGCGATTGGCCAAGCAATTTCCCACACCGTCGATTTCCTGCTGGCGCCGCCAGCTCAATTCAAAGCATTTTTCGGGGCCGACAAGACCGGGACGATGATCGTCCTCCAAGTCATCGGTGGGATTATCCTTTTTACACCAATCGCCGCGGTCGGGTTCTGGCGTGGGCGCCGCCGCCGGCTATCACGGTATCTATTCTACCTCTTGAGTTTGCTTTCTCCCGAATCCCGCACCGCAATTGTAGCACTTGCCTATGATGAGGCGCGACTCATATCCTCCAAGCGACCGAATGCCGCCTAACCAGACATGCGAGGTAATCCGTCAACAATTTGAAGCGAAGTTATTCAGGTGGCTTGGGTAGTCGGTTGGCGAGGCAGGGGTGAAGCGCGTTTTGAAGCGATTTTGAGGTAGCGGATTTTGTCGTAGGGCGCGCATTCTTGCCAGCAGCGGAAAAGGATCCGCAAGTGGTATGCTTGTTGATTGCGAGCAAGGCCCAACTGTTTATCCGGCCGAGCTTAACCAGGGGCAGGCGTCTGTGGTCGTGGGGGGCGTAATCATCCCTCGGCCTCTGAAGTAGTCCGCAATTAATTTAATCCCAGCCGATCTGGCGGCCTTTGTTTTGTTCTTCCAGCCAGCTCATCAGCGGCTTGAAGTAATCCATCATCGCGCGCGTAGAAATGTCTTCGCCGGTGGCTTCTTTCAAAACCTTGCGCCAATCTTCCGTGCCGCCTTTCTTTAAAATGTTATTCAACCATGCGCCGACTTCCTTGTTATCTGCGTAATTACACGATTGCGGCGGTTGATGCAGAATGTTGCGCGCGATGTAATCGTGCAGTTGAAACTTAAACACGGTGGCGAACGCGTAGTTGTAATAGTAAGCCGGATTATCGTTGATGTGTGTCTTGGTGGCGGCATCGCAAAATTCTTCGTCGCGCGGCGACGGCGGCTCGATTCCTTGAAAATCGGAAACGTATTTCCACCAGCGCGCGTTCCATTGATCTGACGGGAGATTGTGCGCGTAGATGTCCGCCTCCCAATGCGGCATGACGCCGCATGAGAAATAGATGAACGGAATTGAGTGGGCGAGCGCATCATCCAAAAGAAAAGCGGTTTTGTCCGGCTTGAAATCGGCTGGCAAAACACCGCGTGATTGCAGATATGGCACCTGACTCGACGCCAGCGCAATTAATTCGCCAACACCTTCATGGAACCCAGGCGCCGCGCCGAGGCGAAGTAAATAAGGAACTTCCGGACGCGAGTAGGCCTTGAAATAATAGCCGTGGCCGAGTTCGTGGTGCGCGGTAGAAAACCAGCGCGCATTCGGCTCGATGCTTTGCAGTGAACGGATGTCGTTCTCAAGATCGATGTGCGAGCAGGAGGCGTGCGTGTTTTTTTTCCGCTTTGAATCGGGCGGCAATGGATAAAGATCGGATCTTTTCCAAAAACTTTCCGGCAATGGTGAAAACCCGAGCCCCGTGTAAAATTGCTCGGCCGTTTTGATGATCCATTCTGGTTTTCGCCCCTCAAAATACTTGTCGATGTTGGCCGCCTCAACCAGACCTGGCCATTCCTGACCCCAGCGATTGTTAAGCCAATGCGCTGGAATTCTCTTCGGCACGGGCTGATGAAATTTTTCGGCGAGCTTATATTTCGCCCAGGTGTGCAATTGCAAATAAAGCGGCCGCAGCGTCGCCATCCAATCGTCCAGCATCTTTAACATCTCATCCGTGGTCATTCCGTAAGAGGCGACTTCGAGCGAAAAGTAATCCGGATACTTCATCTCTTTCGCCACGCCATTACGCAGATCACGCAACATCACCAAATTCGGCTTCAAAGCAGGACCAGACTCCTTCGAAGCTTCCCAAACGGCTTTGCGCTCGTTCAGATCGGTGCTCTTTTCGAGCTTATCGTCGATTTGATTCGCAGTGATCTTCTGACCATTCAGTTTGAATTCGAAACTGTTCATGATCGACGCCTGCTTGGTTTCGGCCGCAACGCGCTTCGCGACAAGGTCAGGGTTTGTCATCGGACCCTCGGCCGCGTTTAAAAGAAGCTGTTTCAATTGCCGGACCGTCAGCTCGTTTAATTCCTTCTGATGCGTCAGCAGGTCACGCGCCTCACTAATGATTGCCGGATTTCCGTTAAACGCCGCGTAAGCTTTGGCCGTAGCTTCAGCGGAAGCGTCGTGTTCAGGCGTCACATCGGTGACTGCGAGCCATTGCGCTTCGCTGTTCACGCGAAAGAGCGCTCCTCTGACATTCCGACTCTTTGGCCTTTGCCGAAGGGCGTGAAACGCGCGGCGACGAGCAGGAACCATTGCCCAAATTTTTTGGCTCTCCGTTAGCCAATTAGCTTGCATTCACTTCGGGAATAGCCCACCATCGCGGCTCACATCATCAACTAACAAATCCCTTTGGAGAACCAACATGAACAAGCTTTTAAGATTAAGTATTTCCAGCGCCTTGATCAGTTCGTCATTCCTTCTCGCTCTAGTAAGCGGCAAGGGTCAGCCGCAACAGCAAGCCGGGCCACCTCAGATCAAACAATCACTCAGACACGACGTCTCACCGGCTTTGCGCGACATCGCACGGCCGCCACAACCGCGAGCCGTTCGCGAAGCCGAGCCTGTGCGAAGGTTGCCGGTCCAACTCTTGGAAACGCAGCAGCAGGATCCGGTAGCGCAGATAAATGTCGGCCCGCTGGTCGGAACAACTCCCGGGCTGAACTTCGCCGGGGTTGGTAATGGCGATTACGGTTTCGCGCCCGATGCAGCGCCCCCCGACACAAACGGTGTCGTTGGAGCCACGCAATTTGTACAGTGGGTAAACGAATCGTTCGCCGTGTTCAACAAAACGACCGGCGCGCTTGTGATGGGTCCAGTGGCTGGAAATTCCGTCTGGGCCGGGTTCGGCGGCGGTTGCGAAACCAACAATGACGGCGACCCAATTGTTCAATACGACAAGATCAATAACCGCTGGATCCTGACGCAGTTCTCCGTCTCGACAACACCGTATCTGCAATGTGTCGCTGTCTCGACGACATCGGACGCGACCGGAACATACAATCGCTACTCATTTAACTACGGCAGTAGCGAGTTCCCCGATTATCCGAAGGTAGGCGTTTGGCCGGATGCCTACTACATCTCCTTCAATATGTTCACGAGCACCTTCACGGGCGCACAAGTCTGCGCCTACGACGGCGCGGCCATGCGCGCCGGAGCGGCGGCCGCGCAAGTCTGTTTCCACCTCAGCTCAGCCTACGGCGGGCTGTTACCCTCCGATCTGGATGGACCGTCTCTTCCACCTGCCGGATCGTCGAATTTCTTTCTGAATTTTGGCACGAACTCACTGAACCTTTGGAAATTCCATGTGGACTTCGCCAATCCGGCGAATTCAACGTTGACCGGACCCACTAATATTGCTGTGGCAGCGTTCACCGCGGCGTGTCGTGGTGGAGGAGCCTGCATTCCGCAGCCAAACACGAGTCAGAAACTCGATTCGCTTGCAGATCGATTGATGTATCGGCTCGCTTATCGCAACTTCGGCGCTTTTGAATCTCTGGTCGTTAATCACTCGGTGACGGCGGGGAGCGGAAGAGCCAAAACGACCTCGGTGCGTTGGTACGAGCTGCGCAATCCCAATGGAACTCCGACCGTGTACCAACAGGGCACGCTCACTGTCGATGGAACTAGCCGTTGGATGGGAAGCATTGCCATGGACAAGCTAGGGAATATGGCTCTCGGCTACAGTGCTTCGAGCAGCAGCCTGTTTCCCTCGATCCGTTATACCGGTCGACTGGCGACTGACCCACTGGGCACGATGCAAAGTGAAAACACCATCCAAGCCGGCGCGGGTTCGCAATTAAGGAACCTGAACCGTTGGGGCGATTACTCAAGTATGGCTGTAGATCCGGGTGATGACTGCACCTTCTGGTACACCACTGAATATCTGAAGAGCAGCGGGACATTTAACTGGAGTACGCGGATCGCGTCGTTCAAGTTTCCAAACTGCCAGTAACAGGCATTAATTCCGCATAATTGCCGGATTACCGTTATGCGCTGCGTAAGCCTTGGCCGTAGCTTCTGCGGCGGCGCCATGTTCCCGAGAGGAAAAATCCAGTGATGCATGCGCCAAACTAATCGGAAGACGAGACGATTGTGAAGCGCTTTTGGTTATTCGCGCCTTTATACGCAAGCGTGCCCGACCGCTTCAATTGCGGCGCGTTTTATGTGTGCGACCTTTTACGCGATGCTTTATCGCAAATCCGTCCTGGCCGCGCTGCTGGCATTCATCTTTCTTTCGTTTTTCGGGACGCTCGGCGTGAGCGCATGGACGTTCCCACAAAATTACGACTGGCGTTATCGCGTTATCTCGAACCTTCTCTCGCCGCGCGACAATCCCTGCCATTATTGGCTGCCGGCTTGTGGGATTGCCTTTACAGCGGTGTTCATGCTGCCGTTTGCCGGATATTTGCGCCGGAATTTGGAAATCGCCTCGCCGCGCGCAGCGCGTGTAACCGGCGGAGCTTTTGCAGCGGGCGTTATCGCGCTGATTTGCACGTGCTTTGTTGTGCCGCAACACCTGCACGACGTATTGGGAATTCGGCGGCTGCATGAATTTCTCGCCCGCTCCGCTGCTGGCTTCATCGCAATCGGCATGTTAACTGCCTGCTGGTGTGCGTGGAAAATCCGCGGACGAAGCCTCTTCGGCGCGCGCTTGTTTTGGACATGGTCCTTCGTGACGCTGTTTCCCCTGGCTGGAATTTTCTTTAGCGAATCTTTATTGCTGCTTACGCGGTTGAAACCGTCCTGGGCGATGCCAGTCCGCAGCATGCTGCGACATTCCATATTCTGGCACCTCGGTTTTTGGGAATGGACAGGTGCCGCGGCAGTGTTCGTATTTCTTTGCGCGGCGGTTTTTTTAACGACAACGCGGACAGCATTGCCGTATGCCGATCTTGCCCGGGATGACTGCACAAACGCGCGAAGCAAAGCAGTCACTATGTGAACGAGATCGAACAGCTCCGCCTGGATCTCGTTACATGCTCCCCCCCGCGGCGAATTGACTTACAAAGCAGACACTAGTCGCTAGCTTGCGACGAATTTCTAACAGCATAACTTTGGCAATGCGCAGAGTCGTCAAATCGGACAAAAGACCACTGGAAATTAAACCGCAGGCAGAATCGGTCTGGATTTGCATGTGCGGCCTCTCCAAGAACCAGCCGTTCTGCGACGGATCGCATAAGACAACCAGAGACGAAGAGGACGGGAAAACTTACGAGTACGATTCGGAAGGCCATCGCCACGAAGTTTAAAGGGCGCGGCCGCCGCGGGTAGAATTAGGATGCGTCTCTACGAAACTCATCTTCCGGTGGCTGACACGAAAGCGGCGGAAAAGTTCTATCGCGAAATTGTCGGTCTGCGCTTCGCATATCGCGATCCCACGCGCGACATCGTCTTTCTCTGGGCGGACTCGAAGGAGAAAGCGATGATCGGGCTGTGGGGACCGGGCACAACTTACGGAAGGCAATCCGAGAAATGTCATATCGCTTTCGCTGTCAGCCTTGATGAACTCTTCGCCGCAATTAAAAAGTTAAATGGACACGGAATCGAAACACTCGGATTTGGCGATGGAAAAACCAGTGAGCCGACAGTGATCGGTTGGATGCCGTCGGCTCAGATATATTTCCGCGATCCTGATGGACACATGCTGGAATTCATTACGATTCTACCCAATCCTCCGAACCGCAGCTTCAATGGGCCGTGTTCGGAATGGAAAGGACTAAGCACCAGCCGCAACGCGCACCGGCACAATTAGGTGGGCGGTCGCGAAAAAGATGACGCGCGACCTACCGCCAGCGGGATCGCGATTAACGATTCATTAGTAGAAGCTCAGAGGGATGAGCTCACTCAAGCGTTTTGGCGGATGGTTCCAGCCAACGCAGTGCCAGAGCCGCCTCTTTGCACCTATGAAATCGGAAACTGCTTTGATAACAGAAACGGCCCTCATTACGGGAGCCAGTAGCGGTATTGGATTGCATCTAGCGAAAGAATTCGCCAAACGCAAACATCCGTTGGTGCTCGTCGCTCCGGTCGCATCTGAGCTTGAGGCGATCGCTACAGAGCTGAAAGCCGCGGGAGCCATCTTGGTCAAAACAATCGCGAAGGATTTGGCGCAGCCCGAAGCACCGCAGGAAATCTTTGATGAGTTGTCGCGCGAGCGTATTTACGTCGACGTTCTGGTGAATAACGCCGGAGCGGCACACAGGGGAAAGTTCTGGGAAATTCCGATCACTGACGACATATTGATCTTGCGACTCAATATTGAAGCGGTCTTGCGCCTGACCAAGCTGTTCTTGCCAGGCATGCTAGAGCAGCGCCGCGGACGCATTCTCAATGTGGCCTCCGTCGCGGGATTTGAGCCCGGTCCGTTGCTGGCCGTTTATCACGCCTCTAAAGCATTCGTTCTCTCGTTCAGCGAAGCGCTCGCAACGGAATTGGCAGACACCGGTGTGACTGCGAGTGCGCTGTGTCCAGGACCAACCGATACCGATTTCTTCGAGAAATCCGGAATGTTAAGCGCACGCTTATTTCAAAGGGGAAATCTGATGGCGCCGCAGGACGTGGCCAAAGCCGGATATGAAGGATTAATGGCCGGCGACAGGGTCGTCGTTCCCGGTGTGGCGAATAAAATCATTGTCTTTTCACGGCGCCTCCTGCCGGAAGCAACACTGGCAAGGATGACCGAAAAACTCTATGTCGATACGTCATCCCGCACGCGGGAGCGCGGAGAAAGAGAAGTAAAAGCAGCAGCAGGTTGAAGGCAGTCGTCTTCCATGGGCGAAGCAATTTGAACCCGTAGGCAGGAGCATTCGTCTCATTTTCGGCCTATTTACGGGGCAATTCGAAACAGCAGCGCGGCGTTTCTCCGTACTCGCAGCATTTTTTTGCCGACACCCCGATTACCTTGGAAAGTAGCGACTCGACTATTAAGCATGCTTCGGGATGGCCGGCGGTTATTGCCGCAAGTGGGCACCCGTTTCGGCCAAAAATGAACTGCTTACCATCGCGTTCATCGAATCTTGCTAGACCACCGAGATCATTTAGCAAATCGAGAGCGGCCTTAATCCGCTCTGGACGGCTCCGCCCCTTCCACCGGTCGAGACAGTCCGCAGCCACAACAGCACCGACCTCGCGCATCGTGGCTCGTAATGTGCGCGGCGTCAGCCGATTCGAAATGACGGTCACAAAATGGTTTAGCAACGGGCCGTAGGCTTTCGGGAAGATGTGCTCCGCTTCGGAGCTCAGCCCGTATGCTGCATGAGGTTTGCGTTTTCCAGGCCTTATCCCGTGTTGCTGCACAAGCCCATCGCGTTCCAAACTTAACAAATGAGCGCGGACGGCGTTATCGGTCAGATCCAATGCCGCGGCGAGCTCATTAACGGTGCGGCTCTCGCTTCGCAATAACGCGAGAATTCGTCCGCGCGTCGAAGCAAGCAACCGTTTGTTCCATCCCGTGCGCTGCATACGACCTCTTGTCATACCCGAAATTTCCCAGCCTTCATGCGGGAAATCAGCGGAGTCACGATTACCATAATAAGTCAAAAAACATCTTGACTTAATGCGACCAAACCTTCTAGCATCGGCGAAACATTAACAAGCAACTCGAAAGGAGAATCTCATGTCATCACCTGCAAGTTTCAAAGGTCATCCGTTCCATCCAATTATCGTTCCATTGCCAATCGGGCTATGGATTTTCTCGATCGTCAGCGATCTGATTTTTAAGTTCGGCTACGGCGGTCCAGTTTGGAACGATGTCGCATTCTACACGCTGGCCGGCGGCATTGTCGGAGCGCTCATCGCGGCGCTTCCAGGATTCATCGATCTCACGGGGTTGACCAATCCGAAAACGAAAACAATCGCGATCTGGCACATGACGATCAATCTGCTCGCGGTCGCTCTTTACTGCGTCAATTTTTGGCTGCGTATGCACCGCGCGCCGGGCGACAACCTTCCGATTATTCTTTCCGCCATCGGCGTTGGGCTGATTATTATCTCGGGCTGGCTCGGCGGCGAGATGGTTTATGTTCGCGGAGTCGCAGTGAAACAACCGCCCGATCAGAGCACTTGATTCCGCGATTATTGATCGACATTTGTAGGATCGACTTTATAATGCTCAGCAATGAGCGCTGACATGCTTTGTTGGACAGACGCAGCTAACAGGCGGCGTGTCTTTTGGTCGGCGCGCGCAATCTGGCGATAAAAAGCGACCGTTGCTCGACGGGACGCTGATTTATCTCTCTTTCAAAGGGAGATCTTCTCTTCGCGTCAATCGAGATAACCCAAGACCTATGATCCTATGTTAATTGTGATGAAACCCAGTGCCACCGCGCACGATGCTGATGCGGTGGTTGAAATAATCCAGGCAATCGGACTCCGCGCCCATCCAATGCCTGGAGCTACGCGAACCGCAATCGGTATCACGGGCAACGAAGGTCCCATTGACGGCCGGCGTTTTGAAAACTTGCCCGGTGTCGCGGAAGTCGTTCGCGTCACCAAACCGTACAAGCTAATCACGCTCGATCTGCGTCCAGAGAAAACGATCGTGCGCATTGGCGATGCTACCATCGGCGGGGGCGAACTCGCGATTATCGCAGGACCGTGCGCGATCGAGAATCGTGAACAGGCGTTTGCCGTGGCAGAGGCAGTGCAGCAGAGCGGCGCGCGTTTCTTTCGCGGCGGCGTGTGGAAGCCACGGACATCGCCTTACACATTCCAAGGTTTGGGCGACAAGGCGTGGGAAATTATGGGAGACATCCGTCAGGCGTTCGGTCTAAAGATCGTCACGGAAGCGGTCGACGAGTCTAATGTCGATCTTATCGAGCAGCACGGTGATATCATTCAGATTGGCGCTCGCAGCATGCAGAACTTTTCACTCCTCAAAAGGGCTGGCCGTTCGAAGTTGCCTGTCCTGTTGAAAAGAGGAATGGCTGCAACACTTGAGGAATGGTTGCTCGCGGCCGAGTACATCATGGCCGAGGGGAATTACAACGTGATCCTGTGCGAGCGCGGTGTTCGCACCTTCGCGCAGCATACACGTAACACACTCGACCTCGCTTCGGTGCCGGCAATCCGTAGGATTTCTCATTTGCCAGTAATCGTAGATCCATCGCATGGGACGGGTACCGCCTACATGGTTACACCGCTGGCTCGTGCCGGCGTAGCAGTGGGAGCGGATGGCCTCATGGTCGAAGTTCATAACCATCCGGAGCTTGCTCTTTCTGATAGCGCACAAGCGCTGACGCCGTCCGAATATGCGCAGCTAATCGAGGAAGTTCGCGCGATTCATGCGCTTACGTCATCGCCTTCCTACAAGACGCCAAAGGAAGCCCTATTGGCTGGCGGATTTTAGATCCATGCTGCTCCTGATCGATAACTACGACTCCTTCACTTACAATCTCGCGCAGTATTTTGGCGAGCTTGGTTGTCAGCCCATCATCAAACGAAACGATGAAATTTCACCGGCTGAAATTGCAGACTTGGCGCCGCAATACATCTGCATTTCGCCCGGGCCATGCACACCGCGTGAAGCTGGTGTAAGCACAGAAGTCATCCGACGCTTCGGGCCCGAGATTCCCATCCTGGGTGTCTGTCTTGGACATCAGTGCATCGCCGACGCGTACGGCGGGAAGGTGGTCCGCGCTTCTCGATTAATGCACGGGAAAGCATCAATGATCAGGCATAGCGGAGCCGCGCTTTTTTCCGATTTGCCTACGCCATTCGAAGCTGGCCGGTACCACTCGTTGGTCGTCGAGCGAAGTTCGTTTCCGGCGTGTCTTGAGATCATTGCTGAGAGCGACGATGGCGAAATCATGGGGCTGCGTCATCGCGAATTCCTAGTCCAAGGAGTGCAATTTCATCCCGAATCAATCCTCACGCGAGACGGAAAAAAAATTCTCAGGAGCTTCCTTTCGACTCCGTCACATTGAATGAGGCCGCAGCTCACTCCAACTCTTAACGAATTTTCCGAGCTCGCGAAACGCGGCAACGTCATTCCTATTTTTGCAGAGTTCGTCGCCGACGGCGAAACCCCTGTTTCGGCTGTCAAGAAACTCGATCGCTGCGGTTACTGCTTCCTCTTCGAGTCGACAGAAAAAAATGATGTGTCAGGACGGTTCTCGTTCGTCGGATTAGAACCGCGAGCGGTCATTCAAAGCTACGGGCGCGAGATCCGAGTTATCGAATGCGGGAATGAGCGGCGATTCGAAACGACAACCGATCCGCTCGATGAAGTCCGCAAGTTGATGGCGCGTTATCAATTCATCTCGCGTCCGGAATTGCCGCGATTTGCCGGCGGCGCCGTCGGCTTTCTCGGGTACGACGCAATCAGTTTCTTTGAACCAAAGGTGCCAGTGGCACATCGTGATGATCTCCATCTACCTGAGATGCTCTTCATGCTCATCAGCTGTGTCCTGATCTTCGATCATCGGCTGCGCACCCTGAAAATCGTCGTGAATGCATTTCTCGACGACGGCTCGCTCGAAGAAGTCTACGCGCAAGCAACAGAATCGATCGGCGCGATCGTGCGCCAACTCGCGGGATCTGCGGATCTCCCATTGATTCCCACCTCGGACTGTGAAGCGCGCCCCGCTCGCAGCAATTTCGGTCCAGAAGAGTTTGGGCGAGCGGTTGAACAGGCCAAGGACTACATCCGCGCTGGCGATATCTTCCAGGTTGTCTTGTCACAACGATTCGAATCTGATTTCGGTGGCGATCCGCTAGATTTTTATCGCTGTCTCCGTTTCATTAATCCTTCGCCGTACATGTTTTGTCTCAAATTTGGCGACGATTTTTCGCTTGTTGGCAGCTCGCCAGAGATGCACGTCCGGCTGATTGGCGACACGGTGGAGATTCGCCCGATCGCGGGAACGCGCGCCCGCGGCACAACCGTTGCGCAAGACGAACGCAATGCCGCGGAACTGCTCGCCGATCCCAAGGAACGCGCCGAGCATATCATGCTTGTCGATCTTGCGCGCAACGATGTTGGCCGAGTTGCCGATTTCGGCACGGTGCGTGTGACCGAAATGATGGGGATCGAGTGTTACAGCCATGTCATGCACATCGTTTCCAATGTGGCTGGCCGTCTGCGCACCGGTTGCACCGCGTTCGATTTGGTTAAAGCGACATTTCCCGCTGGCACTGTGTCGGGTGCGCCGAAAATCCGTGCCATGCAAATTATCAGGGATTTGGAAAAGACTAGACGCGGCTGCTACGCGGGGGTCATCGGCTATTTTGGATTCGACGGTAATTTGGACTCATGCATCGCGCTACGCTGCTCTGTGTTGAAAAACAATAAGGCATACTTTCAAGCTGGCGCGGGCATTGTCGCCGACTCGGATCCGCACCGGGAATACGAGGAGACCATCAATAAAGCGCGCGCGATGGCGAAGGCTCTCGCAATGGCGACGCAAATGGGATGAGCGGCTATTGCTGCGACACCGCAAATGAATCCGAGGGAAGATAGGAATGGCGTCGCTCGACCCACGTGGTTGCTGCCAACGCCCCCGCGAATGGATGAATATGAACGTCAGACAGCTGACGTTGGCGATTTCGAACTCCGCCGAACAACATTGCGTCTCATGCGCGGCGAGAATCTCAGTTATGCTGATGCCGAGAAATTCCTTGGTTCACTGTTGAATCCTGCCGCCACCGACGCACAGGTGGCCGCGGCACTTGCTGCCTTGGCTGTCAAAGGCGAAACAGTTGAAGAGCTAGCTGGCATGGCGCAAGCCATGCGAAATCGCGCCGTCCCGGTGCGATGTCGTCATCAGGGTTTCATCGACACGGCAGGCACTGGTTCAAGCGCGGTGAAAACTTTCAATGTCTCGACGGCAGCAGCTTTCGTCATTGCCGGTGCTGGTCTGCCGGTGGCGAAACACGGTTCACGCGCGGCGACGTCGCATTCCGGGAGCGCCGACGTGTTGGAAGCACTTGGCGTCAATACGGCTGCCCCACCCGAAACGGTCGAGCGCTGTCTGAACGAGCAGGGAATCTGTTTTATGTTCGCGCCACTGTTCCACGGCGCGACTGCTCGCGTCGCGCAAGTTCGGCGTGAACTTGGTGTCCATACGACGTTCAACCTGCTCGGTCCCCTAACGAATCCTGCGCGCGCTCCTTTTCAGATTCTTGGCGTATGGCATCGTTCTCTACTTGAGCGAGTGGCGTCAGCCCTTGCTCTTCTCGGGGCAGAAAAAGCCTGGGTCGTACATGGCGCTGACGGTCTGGATGAAATAACACTCGCAGACGAAACTTTTGTCGCCGCCTGTCGGAGCGGCTCAAACGTAGAAACATTCACAGTATCCGCCGACGACTTCGGGTTGGAACGCCGATCTCTCGACGGACTTCGCGGCGGCGGGCCGGCTGAAAATGCAAAACTGATCCGCGCAATTCTTCAGGGCGAAAAACGGGGACGCTTTGCCGCCGCGCGCGACCTCGCCGTTATAAATGCCGCTACAGCGCTCCATGTGGCAGGGCTTGCACCCGATCTTTGTCAAGCGGCCAATTTGGCGTTCGAAAGCATCGACAGCGGACGTGCTGCGTCTAAACTCAAGGCGCTCATCGGCGAGACAAATCGAATTGTATGAGCAGAAATTTTCTCTCGGAAATCGTCGCGCGAAAGCGGCAAGCCGTGGCACAGCTTCAAAGTGACGCTTCTCTCGGCAGGTTCCGCGAGCGTGCGCTGAAGACTCGAACAAGCGCCGCACCGCATCGCCTGCTGCGAGCACTGAAATCGCATTCACCGCGACCGAAGATTATCGCGGAATTCAAACGCAGATCGCCCTCGCTTGGAATCATCCGCCGTGATCTTTCGCCGGCTGATATTGCTCATCGTTACAAGCGAGGCGGTGCATGTGCGATTTCGGTCCTAACCGACGAAGAATATTTTGGTGGGTCGATTGCCGATCTTAACGCAGTTCGCTCCAGCACGGACCTGCCGGTTCTGCGTAAAGATTTTATCATTGATCCAATCCAAATTTACGAAGCAGCCATTGCCCGTGCTGACGCCATCCTGCTTATTGGCGCAGCGCTGGATGACGTCTCGTTAGGTACACTTCGCAAAATCGCTGAGGAGGAACTCGGACTCGACGCCCTTGTGGAAGTGCATACATCCGACGAACTGCGTCGCGCCTCGGATGCAGGAGCGAAAATCATCGGCGTGAACAATCGCGATCTGACGACACTCCGGGTTTCTTTGAACACAAGCGAACGCCTGATCGCCGAGGCTCCATCGGGCAGCATGATGGTTAGCGAAAGTGGATTGCAACGCGCAGAATCACTGCGTCACCTTAAAAGCCTCGGATTTCGCGGTTTTCTTATCGGCGAAGCATTGATGCGCGCGGACGATCCTGAAACCGCTCTTCGCGATCTGATCGCTGCCGTCAGAGATCAACAGGGTGCGGCAATCTCCGCTGGAGCTCGCCAATCATGACTTCAGTGCAAATCAAAATTTGCGGTGTCACAAACGTCAAAGACGCTCACGCGTGCGGCGAACTGGGCGCCAGCATGATTGGGTTGAACTTTTATCCTCAAAGTCCGCGCTACGTTGAACCGAAAGTTGCTCGCCGAATTGTCGAGGCAATACCACGTAGCGTGGAAGCCGTCGGCGTTTTCGTTGATGCGAGCAGTAACGACGTTCGGAGCACCGCAAACTCAGTCGGTCTCCGATGCGTTCAATTGCACGGAGATTTCTCACCCAAAGCGTGCTGCGAGTTGGCTCGCGAATTCCGAGTCATTCGCGCTTTTTTCACTGACGAACGATTCCAGCCCGAACACACCTCCTTGTTTCCGCAATGTGACGTAATTGTTGATGCACATCACCCGACCCTTCGAGGCGGCACCGGCCTGACATGCGACTGGTCGGCCGCGCGAGCAACGCTAGCCTTCGCCCGATTCCTGATTCTCTCGGGGGGTCTGAACTCGGAAAACGTGCGCCAAGCTATTGCAACTGTGGCGCCACACGCGGTTGACGTCTGCAGCAGCATCGAGAGTGCACCAGGCGTAAAAGATTATCGGGCAATTAGAAATTTTGTCGCTGCTGTGCGAAGGGCCGAAGATTCATTAAAGGCTCCATCACCTCACTAACCTCGCTATGCAAAAGGCGCCGATCAT
>Ga0209239_1001306_pt1 | contig 14782 bp, 11 predicted proteins | sample GraSoi013_2_20cm_FD_185824 | JGI IMG/M metagenome (GOLD analysis project Ga0209239, IMG submission 185824) | Grasslands soil microbial communities from the Angelo Coastal Reserve, California, USA - Sample 10_02_2013_2_20cm (SPAdes) (version 2) | ecosystem: Environmental > Terrestrial > Soil >...
CTCGCCCGCGAGGGGGCCGTGGTGATCAAGCGAAGCAAACCTCAGCAAGATCTCCGGTTCGATCTTCCGGCGGTGGGACCGGCTACGGTCGAGACGATGGCGTCGGTGAAAGCATCGGTCCTGGCGGTGGAGGCCGGGCGAAGCGTGCTCCTAGATCGGGAGATGACGCTCCGCAAGGCCGATCAGGCGGGAATTGCGATCGTCGGCGTCAGCAGTAGTGATGAGTGGTGAGCAACGAGCGATGAGCAATGAACACAAGAGCAGGGCGGTCGCGACTCGGGCCTCGTCACTCAGTGCTCATTACTCGTCACTGAAGGCATGAAACGGATCCGGGTCGGCGTCATCGGTGTCGGGCACCTGGGACAGCACCACGCCCGCTTGTATGCCAGCCTGGCTGGCGCGGTCCTGGCAGGCGTGGTGGACGCCGATCCGGATCGCGCTCGGCTCGTGGCGGAGCGGCATGGTGCATCGGTCTTCGGCGACCCGGCTACGTTGCTGGAAAAGGTGGACGCCGTCAGCGTGGCGGTGCCGACCTCGTCGCACTACGCGGTGGCCAAGGCCTGCCTGGCGGCGGGTGTCCACGTCCTGGTAGAAAAACCGATTGCCATCACGCCGGGTGAGGCCCGCGAACTCGTGGAGCTGGCGCGAGCGCGCGGGCGCGTGCTCCAGGTGGGGCACATCGAGCGGTTCAACCCGGGGATTCGGTCGGTACGTCCACATATCGGGAAACCGGGCTTCGTCGAATGCCACCGCCTGAGTCCGTTCGGGGAGCGGGGCACCGACGTGGACGTGGTGCTGGACTTGATGATCCACGACCTGGACATGGTCCTGTCGTTTCACCCGGGGCCGGTCGAAGAAGTCCGCGCCGCGGGGGTTCCGGTGTTGTCCTCCAGCATCGACATCGCCAACGCCCGCATCGTGTTCGGCAGCGGGTGCGTCGCCAATCTGACCGCCAGCCGCGTGTCGACGACTCGCATGCGGAGGCTCCGCCTGTTTCAGCGCGACGCCTACGTGTCGGTTGACTATCAGACTCGTCAAGGAATGATCTGCCGACGGGTGACCGGGCGCCATGGTCGCCCCGAGATCGAGGTCGAGCACGTGAAAGGGGGAGATGAGGAGCCGCTCAAACTGCAGATCGAGGCGTTCCTGCACGCCATCGCGACTGGAAGCCCTCCCCCCGTCCCCGGTGAAGACGGCGTCGCGGCGCTGGAGCTGGCGCACCAGGTATTGGAGGCGATCGGCGCATTCGTCAGGCGCCACACGGAGAAGGGGTAACGGTGTATCGTTGTAGAGGGGTAGCGGAAGAACGGAGTACTGATCGCGTTACCCCCTTACCCCGTTATTCCGGTACCCCGAGGTTGAAGAGATGCCGCGGATTCTTATCGTGACCGGTGAAGCGTCCGGCGATCTGCATGGCGCCAATCTGGCGAATGCCATCCGGGCGCTCCGACCTGACACGGAGGTCCTGGGTGTCGGCGGCTCCAAAATGAAAGCCGCCGGCGTGACATTGATCCATGGAATCGAACGGCTCGATGTGGTGGGGGTCCTCGGTCTGGCGAATCTTCGCGCGGCCATGCGTACCTACTTCGCCCTGGCCCGCTTCCTTCGCAAGGAGTCCCTCGATGTCGTGGTGTTCATTGACCATCCCGGGATGAACCTGCGTCTGGCCCGCGTCGCGTCGCGAGCCGGTCACCGCGTGGTGTATTACATCGCGCCGCAGATCTGGGCGTGGGGTGCCAGCCGCATCCGTCTGATCTCGCGTGTGGTGGACCGGGTGATCGTGATCCTACCGTTCGAGGAGGCGCTGTACCGGCGTGCGGGAATTCCCTGCGAGTTCGTCGGTCATCCGCTGCTGGACGCGGTAGCGCCGTCGTACGATCGGGATGAGCTGCGCAAGCGATTCGGGTTTGAGGCGGCGGCGCCGGTGCTCGGCTTGTTGCCGGGGAGTCGCGAACGGGAGGTCCGTATCCTGCTCCCGATCATGCTTCAGGCCGCGGTGCGGTTGGCCAGGGTGCATCCGGGGCTCCAGCTCGCGGCGGCGCAGGCATCCACGATCCCGAATGGCCTCATCGAAGAGGTCTCGGCCGGCTTCGGTGTGGAGGTCCGTACCGTCAGAGACCAGCCTAACGAAGTCATGGCGGCCGCGGATCTCCTGCTGGTCGCATCCGGGACCGCGACCCTGCAAGCGGCCGTGATCGGAACTCCGATGGTGATCATCTACGGCGCTCCGTGGCTCACCTATTTGCTGGCTCGGTGGCTGGTGCAACTGGATTACATCGGCTTGGTGAACATTGTCGCCGGGCACCGGATCGTACCTGAACTCATCCAACACCAGGCCACGCCCGAGCGGCTGAGCGAGGAAGCGGGCCGGCTGCTTCGTGACAAGGTGGCCTCCAACGCGATGCGCGTCGCGTTGCGGGCGGTGCGAGAATCGCTGGGCGCTCCGGGGGCGTCCCGACGGGCGGCAGCGGCGGTCCTCGCGGAAATTGGGAAGCAAACCGGGGACAGGCACCCCTCGGCTAGGCTCGGGGCGGGCCTGCCCTGAGTTCATCGAAGGGAGCCAGCCCCTTGGAGTGCCAGGCATGACGCTGTTTCTCCGGCTCCTTCGCTATCTGTGGCAGTATCGGCTGCGACTGGCCGCTGCCTTCGTCTGTTCCGCCCTCGTGGCTGGCCTGACGGGGGCGTACGCCTGGATGGTCCGGCCGGTGCTGGACGGCATCTTTATCAGCAAAGATCAATATCTGCTGATGGTGCTGCCGGTGGCGATTCTGGGTGTGGCCGTGCTGAAGGGAATCTTCAGCTACGGGCAGAATTACCTGATGAATTACGTGGGCAATCAGGTGATCACCGATGTGCGTCAGGAGCTGTTCCTGCAGCTCATGCGCCTGCCGGTCGGTTTCCACGACACCAATACCTCCGGGCGGCTGGTGTCGCGGGTGATTAACGACGTGAATTTGATGGCCGGTGCGGTCGCGGGCGTATTCAGGGACCTGTTCCAACACGGTTTGACCTTCATCGCGATGGTGGGGGTGATCTTCTATCAGAACTGGAGGCTGGCGGCGATCTCGGTCGTCGTGATCCCTCTCGCGTCCTTCACCATGGTCCGGATGGGCCAACGCCTGCGCGGATTGGCAACGCGCGGACAGGAAAAAATCGGCGATATGGCCTCGGCATTGCAGGAGGCCCTCGCCGGCATCCGGATCGTGAAGTCCTTTGGTCGCGAGGACTCCGAAGCCCTGCGGTTTCGTGAGAGCAATAGAGGCTTTCTACGCGCCACCATGAAGGCAACTCAAGTTTCCTCCCTCGCCTCCTCACACATGGAGGTGATCGGTGTCCTGGGGGTGGCCGGGATTATCTGGTACGGTGGCTACCTGGTGATCCAGGGCACGATGACGCCGGGCGCCTTCTTCTCGTTCCTGGCGGCGATGATCATGGCCTACACCCCGCTCAAACGCCTGGCGGGAGCCAACAATACGATTCAGCAAGCGCTCGCGGCTGCCGAACGGGTGTTCCAAGTCCTGGATCTGCCGAACGAGCAGGACCGGGACCGAGGGAGCAACGACCTGCCCCCCCTGGCCCGCTCCCTGGAGTTCAGAGGAGTGAGTTTCCGCTATGAAGGGGGCGGCGTGCCGGCTCTCGTAGGCATTCATCTGTCGGTGAAGGCCGGAGAAGTCCTGGCGCTGGTCGGCAGCAGCGGGAGCGGGAAGACCACGCTGGCCAGCCTCGTGCCCCGTTTCTACGAGCCGACCGAGGGCGCGATTCTGATCGATGGCCAGGACATTCAGCATGGCACGCTCCGGTCCCTCCGCAAGCAGATCGGCATCGTGTCACAGGACACCGTGCTGTTCGATGAAACCGTGAAGAACAACATCGCCTACGGACGGGTGGGGGCGACGGACCAGGAGGTGCTGGAGGCGGCCACACTGGCCTACGCGCATGAGTTCATCACTCGTCTGCCCGATGGATATCACACGGTCATCGGGGAAAACGGGGTCAAGCTCTCGGGGGGAGAGCGTCAGCGGTTGGCGATCGCCCGTGCCATCTTGCGGGACCCGCCGATTTTGATCCTGGACGAGGCGACTTCCTCGTTGGATTCCGAGTCTGAGCGGATGGTCCAGCTCGCGTTCTCCAACTTGATGAGGAACCGGACCACGCTCGTGATCGCCCACCGGCTCTCCACCGTGCAGAACGCGGATCGAATCGTGGTCCTGGACCGGGGCAGTATCGTGGAATCCGGGTCGCATGAGGAGTTGCTGCAGCGAGGGGGACTGTACAAGCGGTTGCATGCGATGCAGTTCCAGGACATGGACGCACCTCGTTAAACGGCATTCGTCAGTCGTGAACCGTGAACGATCGAATGATGCGACAGACTTCACAACAAGTCAGGATGTGACGTACACTGGGGTGAACGATCCATGTTCAACGACATGTTCACGTGGCTGAAGCAGACGCTGGTCCCGCCCATCGGGGCATGGCTGATCCGATTCTTAGGGAAGGCCGTCCGCATCCGGACAGAAGGAGCCGAGACCGTGGACGAGCTGTACCGTCAAGGCCGGCGCCTGATCATCACGTTCTGGCACGGGCGGCAGCTCATGATGCCCCTCGCCTACCGTGGAGCAGAGGCGCATATCCTCATCAGTCAGCACCGGGATGGAGAGTTGATCCACCGGATCGTAACCCGCTTCGGGGGCCGTTCGGTGAGGGGATCCACGACCCGCGGCGGTGCGGCGGCCCTCAGACAGCTCATCGAACTCGGGCGGTCAGGCGTGGACCTGGCGGTCACACCGGACGGGCCCAAGGGCCCGCGGCAGGTGGTCCAGATCGGCGTGATTCACCTGGCGAAGGCCACCGGCCTCCCGATTGTTCCGCTCACGTTCAGCTGCTCAAAAAAAAAGTCTTTGTGAGCTGGGACCGGTTCCTGCTGCCGTATCCGTTCGGCCGAGGACTGTTCCTGTGGGGGAAGCCGATCTGGGTCTCGTCTGCGGCGACGGCGGCCGACCTGGAATCCAAACGGATCGAGCTTGAGGAGGCTCTGAACCGGATCACGGCGGAAGCCGACGATGCGATGGAGTGTTGAGTCAGTTGTGTCAGTTGGGTCCGTTGTGTCCGTTTAACGGATTAAACCGACGAAACTGACTCACGGACTAAACAGACAAAACTGACTCAACGAGAATCGGTGTGTTCTTATGACGGACTAAACGGACATAACAGACTAAACGGACCAAACGAACAGAAATGTGGTACTTGCTGTACAACGTCCTTCTGATCCTGGCTTCACCGTTCATCCTCTTGATCCTCCTGGCCAAGAAGCGATGCCGGCCCGGTCTTGCTGAGCGACTCGGTCTGTTTGGTCTGTCTGGTCTATTTCGTCTCTTCGGTCAGAACAGACCGAACAGACCAAACAGACTAAACAGACCGGACGAACCCGTCATTTGGATCCACGCCGTATCGCTTGGCGAGGTGGTGGCGGCTGTGCCGCTGGTCCGCCTGCTCCACAGTCGCTACCCGGAGTATCGACTGGTGGTCTCGACGGTCACCGACACCGGACGCGAGGCGGTGGAGCAACGGCTCGCCGGCGTGGCCGAACACTGGTATGCCCCGTTAGATTTTCCGTGGGTCGTCTCGCGCGTTGTGGCGAGGCTGAACCCGACCGCCTTTCTCTTCGTCGAGACGGAGCTGTGGCCGAACCTTCTTCGAGCGCTCTCGCGACGTGGCGTGCCGTCCATCCTGGTCAACGGCCGATTGTCGTCCCAGTCGTTCAAAGGGTACGGGCTCGTACGGCCCTTCATCCGTCGGGTGCTCGAGACCGTCACGTTCTGCTTGATGCAGTCTGAACGGGATGCCGAACGCATCGTCGCACTGGGCGCCGCGCCGACTCGCGTGCTGCGCACCGGGAACATCAAATTCGATCAGCCCGTGCCCGGGCGTACAGGCCAGCAGGATGGTCTCTCGCGTGGAGAGATCAATCTGGCCGAACATGAAGAATTGATCGTGGCCGGAAGCACCCACCCCGGGGAAGAGGAACAACTCTTGGCCTGTTACCAGACCCTGCTCCGGGAATTCCCTGAGCTGGTGCTTCTGCTCGCCCCCCGTCACATTGAACGAGCGGCTGCGGTCGAAGCCGTCGTGAGATCGAAAGGGTTGGTGGCGCTTCGCCGGAGCGCATTCCGTGGACTCGGCGCGACTTCGTCTCAACGCGGGGCTCCTCGAGTGGTGATCCTGGATTCGCGAGGGGAGCTGGCGGCTGTCTACCAGCATGCGGTCCTCGCATTCGTGGGCGGGACGCTGATACCGGTAGGGGGTCATAATCTTCTGGAGCCGGCGCTCTGGGGCAAGCCCGTGTTCTTCGGACCCCACACCGACCATTGCGCGGAGGTGGCCGAACTTCTGATCCGGGCCGGCGGCGCGGTGCGGGTCGGCGACGGGGTCGAACTGGCTGCCAAGATGGCCGGGCTCCTTCGGGACCGAGCGGGTCTGCACCGCGTGGCTGCGGCGGCCCGGGGGGTGGTCATCGAAAACCAGGGGGCGGTCGAGCGAAGCCTCGAGCTGATCGGACGGGTGCTAGGGAGCCGTGAGCGCTCTGATGGGAAACGGCTGATCGGCCAATCCTCCCATGCCGCGGGCATGGCGAAGGTTGAGCGGTGAAGCGCGCATGTTGAACCTCAGCGAGCGCGAGGCTCTGGGCGGCTATCAAGAGAGGTCCCACGCATTGCCTGGTACCGGTCTCACAGCACCCGGAAGCAGCGATCAGCGTTCCTCATTCCTCAGGTGGCCGCTACGGGCGCTGGCCTGGCCCTATGGGCTCGCGGTCCGGGCGCGCACCGCGCTCTACGAGCGGGGCTGGCTGCCTCGTCGAAGGCTGCCCTGTCGAGTCGTGAGCGTCGGCAATCTGACGGTCGGGGGAACCGGAAAGACTCCGGTCGTGATCTCGATCGCGGAATGGCTGCTCGCCCGCGGCAAACGGGTCGGAGTGCTGAGCAGGGGCTATCGCCGGCGAAGCCGGGCGCCGCAGTTGCTGGTCTCGGACGGCCGGAGGATCCTGGAGGGGCCCGCCGAGGCGGGAGATGAGCCGCATCTGATCGCGTGGCGATGCCCAGGCGCGGTCGTCGCGGTCGGGACAGATCGGTACCGCCTTGGCCGATGGGTTCTGGAGCGGTTTCCGATCGATTGTTTCGTGCTGGACGACGGCTTCCAGCACCTCGCGTTGCATCGCGACGTGGATCTCCTGCTGATCGACGCCTCCGATCCGGGAGGGCTGGAGGCGCTGCTGCCGGCCGGCCGTCTCCGGGAGCCACTGACAGCAGCGGCCCGCGCGACCGCGCTACTGCTGACGCGAGCCGATGTGGTTGCCGGTCCGAATACGCTCTTGGCTTCGATCCGAGCGGCGACCGGAAGAGACAGTCGGCCAATCCTCATCCGGTTCATACCTGAGGCCTTGGTGAACATGGTCACGGGGATGCTCGAGGAGGTGGCGTCTGCGGCGGGGCGCACGGCGGTGGCCTTCAGCGGGATCGGTAATGCCGTGTCGTTCCGGACATTGCTGGCCGACCAGGGACTGAAGGTCCTCGACGACCTGGTGTTTCCGGATCATCACGGCTATACCGCTGAAGACCTGAGCCTGATCAGAGATCGGGCCGGGCGCTGCGGCGCGGACATGATCGTGACGACCGAAAAGGATGCGGTGAAGGTGGCGACGCTGGTCTCCCGGACGGACCGGCTCTGGGCGCTACGGCTCCGCACCGAGATCATGGAAGGACAAGCGCGGTTGGAGGGGCTGCTCCTGGGGAACGAACAGTACAGACAATTTTGAATTGTGAATGGTGAATTTTGAATGATGGTCTTGCCAAAGAGTGGCCCCAGCGATTCACAATTCAACGATCAAGATTTACAATGCATCGATGCGAATTGAGTCAGTAAAGCGGCTGCTCGTGCGGGGACCCAACTGGGTCGGCGATGCCATAATGGGCGAGCCTGCGCTGAGTGCGCTGCGCGGGCTGTTTCCGACCGCCGAGATCACGTTGCTGGTCAAGCCGACGATCGCGGAGTTGCTGGGGAACCATCCGGGGCTGGACCGGATGCTGGTCTATGACAGCCGCCGCCAGCATGCCGGACTCACCGGCAAATGGGCGCTGGCACGTGCATTACACCGTCTGCGGTTCGACCTGGCGATTCTGTTTCAGAATGCGTTCGAAGCGGCCTTGCTGGCCTTCCTGGCCAGGATTCCGCGCCGTTACGGCTATGCGACCGACGGCAGGAGCCTGCTGCTGACCGATCCGATCGCGCTGCCGGAACGGGCAAGGGGTATCCATCAAGTCGAGTATTACCTGCAACTCATTCGGCCGCTGGGCGCGGACGGACCGTCCGGCTCCCCCCGACTGTTTCTCTCGGATGGCGAGGTGGACGCGATGCGCCGCCGGCTCGTCCAGGCCGGCATCGGCGAGACCGACCTCGTCGTGGGACTCAATCCCGGCTCCACTTACGGAACGGCCAAGCGGTGGCTGCCAGAACGGTTTGCCGAGACGGCGGACCGGCTGGTGCGGGAGCATGGGGGGAAGGGCTTGCGGGTGGTGATCGTGGGGGCGCGGGGTGAGGAAGCTCTGGGCCGGGCCATCGCGGAGAGGATGCAGGCCAAGCCGGTCCTGCTTTCGGGCCAGACCTCCATCCGCGAACTGATGGCGGTGATCAGGCGCTGCGGACTGTTCGTCACCAATGACACCGGACCGATGCATATCGCGGCCGCGTTCGGCATCCCGGTCGTGGCCGTGTTCGGCCCGACCGATTCACGAACGACCGCGCCGACGGGGGACGGGCACACCATTGTGCGTCATCCGGTTGAGTGCTCCCCCTGCCTGTTGCGCGAGTGCCCGATCGACCACCGGTGCATGACGCGGATCTCGGTGGACGAGGTCTTTGCCGCCGCGAACAAACAGTTGTCAGGTATATCTGGTTTGTCCGCTCTATCTGGTTCGCCGGATTTGGAGCAGACGAACCAAACACACGAGACAAACCAACCGACCCGCCTGGACGGGGTGACCGTCTTTCTGGATCGAGATGGCACGCTGAACCGGGACACGGGCTATGTGAAGACTCCGGAGGAGCTTGAGCTGTTTCCCGGCGTGATCGAGGCTGTCGCTCGGTTGAATCAGGCCGGCGCGCGCGTCGTGCTGACTACGAATCAGTCCGGGGTCGCCCGCGGACTGATCACGACTGCCGCGCTGGACGCCATTCACGCGCGACTGCGCGCCCTCCTGGAGGCGGGTGGCGCGTCGCTCGACGCGATCTACTATTGTCCGCACCATCCCGATGATGCCTGCTCCTGCCGGAAGCCCCGGACCGGTCTGGTGGACCGGGCGGTTGGTGACCTCGGCCTCGACCCGTCACGGGCCTATGTGGTGGGGGATCAGAACCGAGACATGGAGTTGGCCCGCAAAATTGGCGCGCGAAGCGTCCTGGTGACGACCGGTCCGACGAGCCAGGAGGCGCTTACACTCTCGAAGTCGAATGGACTGCGGCCGGATCGCGTGGCGACCGGACTGGGGGAGGCGGTGGATTGGATCCTGGAGGACGCGGGGAGGGTGGAAGACCGACAGTTGTCGTTACCCGAGAGTCGGCAATGGTAAGAGTCGCCTGCATCGGAGGAGGGGCCTGGGGAGCGAACTTGATCCGGAACTTTTCGACTCTCGGCGCCCTGCACGCGATCTGTGACAGCGACCCCGAAACCCTGAAGCGGCATGCGAAGACCTACCCGCAGGTGGCGGTGAACGAGTCTTTCACCATGCTCTTGAAGCATCCGGCGCTCGATGCGGTCGTGATTGCGACCCCTGCGGGGCAGCACGCCTCCATGGTCAAGCAGGCACTGGAGGCCGGGAAAGACGTGTTCGTGGAGAAGCCTCTGGCGCTCACCCTGCCGGAAGGGCGTGAGGTGGTCGAGATGGCTGCGCGTGGCTCCCGGATTCTGATGGTCGGCCACGTCCTGCAGTACCATCCGGCCGTGCGCGCTCTGAACGGGCTGATTGCTCGGGGGGAGCTCGGCAAGGTCCAATACGTGTATTCCACCAGACTGAATATCGGGAAGTTTCGTCGCGAAGAGAACATCCTCTGGAGCTTTGCGCCCCATGACATTTCCACCATCCTCCTGCTGGTGGGCCAGATGCCTTCGACGGTTCAGGCCAGCGGAGGAACCTATCTCCAGCAGGGGATCCCTGACGTGACGATCACGTCACTGGCCTTTCCCAGCGGGGTGAAGGGACACGTGTTCGTGAGCTGGCTGCACCCCTTCAAGGAGCAGAAGCTGGTCGTGGTCGGGGACAAAAAAATGGCGGTGCTGGACGATCTCTCGAAGGAGAAACTCGTCCTGTACCCGCATCATGTGGACTGGATTGACCGCGCACCGGTCGCGCGGAAAGCGGACGCCGAGGTAGTGCCGGTCCCGGCCGAAGAGCCGCTGGCGAACGAATGTCGCCATTTTCTGGACTGCGTGGAACGCCGCATCCAGCCGCACACGGACGGACGGGAGGCGCTTCGAGTGCTGGAAGTGCTGCATGCCGGCCAGCTCTCGCTCGACCGCGAAGGGGCGGCGGTGCGGCTGGGGACTGCGAGCGAGCCCACCAACCAAGGGGTTCAGGTTCATCCCACGGCGATCGTGGACCAGCCCTGCGAGATCCTGCCGGGCACCAGGATCTGGCACTTCTCGCACGTGCATGCCGGCTGCCGGATTGGCGCGGACTGCAACATCGGGCAGAACGTGGTGATCGGACCCCACGTGACGATCGGAACGCGTGTCAAGATCCAGAACAACGTGTCGGTCTACGAAGGAGTCACGCTGGAAGACTTCGTCTTTTGCGGCCCTTCGATGGTGTTCACCAACGTCATCAACCCCAGAAGTGCGATCCCAAGGAAAACAGAGATCAAGAAGACGTTGATCAGGCATGACGCGACACTGGGCGCGAACTGCACGATTGTGTGCGGCGTGACGGTGGGCCGGTACGCCTTCGTGGGAGCAGGAACGGTCGTCATCAGAGACGTCGCGGATCATGCGCTGGTGGTCGGCAATCCGGCCCGCCAGGTGGGATGGATGTGCGAATGCGGGATCACGCTCAATGTTCTGAAGGGTCGGGCGAAGTGCGAGGCGTGCGGCGCCCGGTATGCCGTAGACCGGAAACGTGGCTGCCGCCGCGTCGATAAAGCGTCGCTCGTGGAGGGCACCTCGTGAAGCGTGAAGCGTATCTCGCGAGATGAAGCCAGTAACTAAGTAATTGAGTAAGTAAGTAAATTACTCAATTACCAATTACTCAATTACATCTGCCAATGCCAGATACGAGCGACGAGATACGATGACTAACTTCCGCCGTATCCTGATTATCAAGCCCAGTTCGCTGGGGGATGTCGTGCACGCGCTGCCCACGTTGGCCGCGCTGCGGCAGACGTTTCCCCATGCGCACATCGCGTGGTTGGTGAAGCGCCAGTGGGCAGGGCTGTTGGAACGAGTGGAGGGACTCGATGCGGTGTGGCCCGTCGAGTCCGGCGTGACAGGCTGGTTGTCAGCGATTCCACGACTTCGTGCGGCCGGCTTCGACCTGGCAGTTGACCTGCAGGGCCTGCTGCGCAGCGGGGCCATGGCGCGGCTGGCCGGCTGCCCGACGAGGATCGGCTTCGCCAACGCCCGGGAGGGCAGTCCGTTTTGTTACACCCATCGGGTGTCGGTCGCGACCACGGAGATGCATGCGGTGGATCGCTACCTGCTCGTCGCGGCCGCGTGTGGAGCGTCGGTAAGGGGAGCGCCCGAGTTCCGACTCCGTCCCTTGCCAGCGGACCGGCAGGAGGTCGCCGTCCTCCTGGGCCGGCATGGCCTGCCTGCGCGCGAGCCGTGGATCGGGGTGAGTGTCGCCGCCCGGTGGCCGACCAAGCGGTGGCCGCCGGAGTTCTTCGCGACCACGATGGATCATCTTCAGGAGAAAGGGTTGGGGCGCGTGGTGTTGATCGGCGGACCGGATGATCGGGCTGCGGCACAGGCTGTCAAGGGTCTGATGCGGACCGTGCCGATGGATTTGACCGGAGCAACCGCGCCCGGCCTGCTGCCGGCCTTGCTGGAATCAGCCGCGCTCCTGTTGACCAACGATTCCGGGCCCATGCACGTGGCAGCGGCCATGGGGACCCCGGTGGTCGCGCTCTTCGGTCCGACCAGTCCGACCCGCACCGGCCCCTATGGAAACGGGCATCGCGTACTGAGGAGCGGGGTCCCCTGCAGCCCCTGCTTCAGCCGAACCTGTCGCAACACGGTGTACCTTGAGTGTCTGAAGACTATTTCTCCCGACAAGGTGATTGAGGCGGTGCGCGATCTATTGAAGAAGGTCGAGGTTAAGGCTGAGGTTGAGGCTCAGGCCCGATCCAGCTGAAAATCCTCACTCAACCTTAACCTCAGCCTCAACCTAGGGTTTATGAAGATTCTCCTCGTCAGGCCGGATGGGATCGGCGACGAGATCCTGTGTCTGCCCGTGGCATCGGCTCTCCGGTGGCTGAGGCCCGCGGCGCGGATCGCCTTTCTCTCCAGCGAGGCGTCGGCGCCCGTTCTGGAACACCACCCCCACGTGGATGAGGTGCTGACGGTGAGCGGCCGGGAACGCCTCGGAGAGCTGGTCGCGCTGTTTCGCCAAGGGTTCGACGCGGCTCTATTTCTGAAGCCGTTCCGCCGCTTGATGCTCGCGGCGTTCGTGGCCCGCGTACCGCTTCGCGTGGCGACCGGCTATCGTTGGTACAGTCTGCTGGCGAACCGCCGCGTCTATCAGCACCGGCGTGAGTTCTCCAAGCACGAGAGTGAGTACAACCTGGGGCTGCTCGCGGGCCTTGGGTTGGATCCAGGCCCTCCAGCGGTGCCCAGGCTGGTGCTGACTCATGGAGAGCGTGAGTGGGCGCGGCTCCGGCTCCGGGGCCTGCCGCCGCAGCGGGTGGTGGTGCACCCGGGCGGGTTCTCGACTCGCCGGTGGCGAAGTCAGCACTACCTGGAACTGGCACAGCGATTGGCGAGAGAGGGCTGCGGGGTGATCCTGACGGGGAGTATGGCTGATGAAAAGCGCGTTCGCGACGAGGTACCGGAGGCAACCAGCATGGGGAGCCAGGTACTGGATCTCATGGGTCAGTTGACCCTCCGGGAGCTCATGTCCGTGATCGGGGCCAGCCAGGCGGTGGTCTCTGGATCCACGGGGCCGGCGCATGTGGCCGCCGCGTTAGGCATTCCCACCGTGAGCTTGTTTGATCCCCGTCGCAACCAGTCTCCCGTTCGGTGGCGACCGCTCGGCAGCGGTGTCGTCTTGAGACCGGATGTGCCGACCTGCGAGATGTGCGTCTACGAAGCCTGTCCCTACTGGGATTGTCTGAACCGCATTTCGGTGGACCAGGTGGCCTCTCACGTGTACGCGGTCCAAGCCCACGGGCAACCCCTGACGATTCTGCATGTCTAAAGGTGCCACTGTGCGTTCGACCTCCGTCTGGTCATTCCGGCAAACGCTCCTCTTCTGGTGGATTCTGTTCGTCGTGATCCAACAAGCCGAACGGCTCTTCTTGCTTCCGGAGGCCCTGTCGCGCGAAGCGCCCTCGGCCGGTCTGTTGGTCCAGACGCTGCTCATCGGTCTGCGGGGGGATTTCATCGTGGCGTCGATCGGCGTAGTCCTCGCAGCCATGCTCGCCGCGGCAGCCGTGGGGTTGCCCCGGCTGCTGTCCGGGCGGCACGGCTCCACCGGGCAAGGAGGCGACCACCACAAGCGGGGGCTGATAGTTTCGGGAAGCCTGGTCGGGTGTCTGTTCCTGGTGCTTCTGACCGCCGACATGGGCTATTACCACTACAACCAACACCACCTCGACTTCGTCTTTTTCGAATATCTCGACGACCTCCTGACGCAAGCAACTGAGATGGGGCTCATGCAGGGCCAGGCCGCTCAGCAGACCAGCGCGGAGCTGCAGGACACGCAGCGATGGGCGCTGCGAATGCTCGGGTTCTTCCTTGTCGAAGGGCTGGCGGTCGCGGTCTGGTGGGCCTGTTTCAGGCTGTGGGTGGCTCCTGCGTTCAACCGCTGGGAGCCGCGGTCCCCGGCAGCCGCGACCGCAGCCTTGAGTCTCCTGCTCGCCGGAGGGGCGTTCGGATTTCATCCCAATGGTCCCTATGCGATACGGATCGCGAACATCAGCAGCGCGGAATACTATACCCTCGCGCAGAATCCGGTCCTCTATGCAAGCGAGGCCTGGCGAGCCACGGTCGCCTCCAGACTGGAGAGTGAGCAGCCCTACCAGTTGTTGGCCATGCCGCTGGCCGAGGCGGTCCGTATCACACAGGAACTGGTCGGAAACGGAGCGGAGTTTCCGGATTCCCGGTACCCGTTGGTGCGAGCCGCGCACAGCGGTGCCGGCGTCAGGCTGGCCCGACCGGCCAATATCGTGGTCATCTTCGTGGAGGCCTTGGACCGGCGCTTCCTGAACCGCGACAGTCATGGGGTCCGGGTCACGCCCTTCCTGGATCGTCTCCGGGGGGAGAGCGTCTATTTTGAGAACTTCTTCGCCAATGGGGTCCAGACGGCCCGCGGATTGTTTGCCTCCCTCTGCTCCTACTATCCCCGCCAGGGTCAGGCGGCGATGAAGACCCGCTACGCCCATGATTACCTCTGCCTCCCATCCCTGCTGCGCCGGCACGGTTACCGGACCGAGATGGTCATCAGCGAGCATCGCGATTTGAACCGACTCCAGCTCTTCGTCACGCGCAACGGGCTCCATCAGCTCTTCGACCAAAGCGATT